>Ga0256841_1000768_pt1 | contig 30725 bp, 18 predicted proteins | sample 356308metaG_FD_185971 | JGI IMG/M metagenome (GOLD analysis project Ga0256841, IMG submission 185971) | Hydrothermal vent microbial communities from Mid Atlantic Ridge, Atlantic Ocean - 356-308 | ecosystem: Environmental > Aquatic > Marine > Hydrothermal vents | place: Atlantic Ocean: Mid... | reverse complement strand
TATTATTTCGCAGCTCGTCACGAACATAATAAACCTGCATCGTTCTTGGATCATGATAATATCGATAATTACTTAATCACTTTAGGTTCTTGGTATGGTGCGAGGAAAATTATGGTTGTTAAAAAGTCAACTACACCTGTGACTACTATTATTACCCATGGCTTTGACATTGATGTGGGTACGCCGGAATGGTCGGATTATAAATGGCAATTTTCCATGGCCGACGCCGTTTCACCGGACCGGCAAATTGTGTTTCTGCGAAAAGGTAAATTCTATCTGTCCAATCTGGATTATGAAGGTTACCAGAGCTTATCCGACGACAGGTCAATTGATGATATCGTAAGCAGTCTTTTTCTAACGGAATCGGATTTTTCTTTAGACAGCAAACGAAATGTCGTCATTATTTTCGACTGGGTGGAAGAATCCGATTTTGAATCATTCGGTTGGGCCGAAGCGGCCGGCGACGTCTTGGCGGCTTCTCTTATACGGCTGGCCGAAAAATATCCCTGGATTTTGAAAAAACTACATTTTATCGGGCACAGCCGCGGCACGGTAGTCAACAGCGAAGCCATTCAGCGTTTGATTTATTACGCCTGGCAGGGATATTTAGACGATTTTGATTTAGATAAAGATATTCACATGACCACGTTAGACCCTCATCCCGCCGGACATTGGCCCCATACCTATGCGCCGCAGCGCGACGACGACGTCAATTCTGAAGAACTCAATATTGGCGTCAGCGGCTGGATTGGCGGGGACTACTCAACAGCTTACATTGATAATTATTATGAAACGAGTGGAAGAACACCTATTGGGCTTAAAATTCGGGGCTTAGATTATTTTCCAGGATTAATTTATTCATATAATTTAGATGAAAAATTTGGCGATGCCGAGTCTACACATAGTTTAGTTCATACTTGGTATCATGGAACAGTGGATACAAAGGCAGAAAAAGACGAATTTGGTTCCGGCAATGCGATTGAAAACAGTTGGTATAGTCAACGGAACAATGAAGGCTTCGCTTTTTCCTTTCTGCGAAAAGATGATTTAAGCGCCATCGCTTCGGACCGTAATTCGTTTACCAGCGTGCAGGATTTTGGTTATTTCAACGATTCCAAATTAATTTTTAACGGCGATTTTTTAATCAATTCTTATGGCAATGAATATTACACGCCGGGATGGAATTTTCAGGGCGGCAATGGCGGCGCTTCCGTTTATTTTACACATTTGGATTTGAATTGGATTACCCCTTCTAAAACCCATAATTATTTTTATATTGCCAAAGATAAAATCTACTTTTCCGTTTCGGTTACAAAGAAATCACAAGATGATGAATTACACGTAACCTTGTTAGACCAAAACGATAATAGCTTAATCGATAAAACCATTCCTTTAACCTGGTACACGTCTTTTAAAAATTACAGTCTGGATGTTTCCGAATATCGGGGTACGGTTAAACGTTTGAAATTTGAAATCGTTAATAACGGATTGATGATTGATTCCGAAGTTTTGGTGGATAATGTCGGTTTTGAAAAATATGACGATATGGAAGCGGTGATCGCTTTAGATTCCGACATTTCTTCAAGTAATTCATTAAAAAAAGCCGCCGCCGGAAGCGACGTTTATTTGCATGTTTACAACGGCAAAGGGAATCATACCGGTCAAATAAACGATTCCACATGGGTGACAGAAATTCCAGGCAGTTATTATTATGTCAGTCCTGATTCCATAGATAAGCCTTTTAAAGCCGTTTATTTGCCCAAGCCTGCGGTCGGCCAGGAATATACCTTTAAATTTGAATCTAAGGGCGCCGCGGGCCATGTGGATTTCTCAATTAATGATTTCTCAAACGGTGAAAGCGCCCAAACGGCAACGTTTGACAGTATTCAAATAAGCGAAAATACAGTAGCGGAAACCAATCTTTCTCAAGTTGATTCCACCACTACGTTACGGATAGATAGCGATGGCGATGGCAATGCAGATACGACGCTTTCAACTTCCGTTTATTTAATGAATTACTCAATTATCGCCCGTGCCGGCGCCGGCGGCAGTATTTCACCCAAAGATACGGTGTTTATTCTAAAAGGCGATTCCGTTACTTACTCAATAACGCCGGACAGCGGTTATGTCATTGCCGATGTTAAAGTTGATTCAATTTCAAAGGGCGCATTAGATTCATATTCATTTAATGATGTCGATAGAGACCAAACGATATATGCGGAATTTAAATTAGGAACGAGTATAAAGAGTGAAAGTAATCTACCTAATAATTATTTCCTGAATCAGAATTATCCCAATCCGTTTAATCCGTCAACAGAAATCACTTTTAGCCTGGCCAAAGCATCTTTTGTTACGCTTGAAGTGTTTAATGCGCTGGGACAAAAAATCAAAACCTTAATTAACGCCCGGCAAAGCGCGGGACGCCATACAGTGCGGGTGCAATTAAGCGCTTTTGCTAGCGGCGTGTACTACTACCGTCTTAAGGCGGATGATTATACTCAAACAAGAAAAATGATTTTAATGAAATAAAAAAAAGGTATAACAACTATGAGACGAAGTATTGTTTTTTTATTGATATTGGCCACGCTGAGTTGGGCCCAAAATCACGCCCCAGAAGTTACCAACGTAACCTTTAGCCAGCGCAACTATAGCAGTTATAAAGTAGATATTTATTACGACCTGTATGACGTCGACAGCGACGCCATGACCGTAACCATGCAGGCCTCCAACGACGCCGGACAAACCTGGAACGTGTCCCGTAGCCAAATTAGCGGTGACGTGGGCGATAACATCACTTCCGGCACGGGCAAACACATTGTCTGGGATTTTGGGGCGGAACATCCCGATACCTACTGGGACCAGGTGCAGGTTAAAATAACCGCGGACGACGGTTACAGCCCGCCAGTTTCCAATGACATGGTTTATGTCCAGGGCGGCACATTTACCATGGGCGACACCTGGGGCGACGGCGACAGCGATGAGCGGTCCACACACAATGTAATGGTGAACAGCTTTTATATGGGCAAATATGAAGTAACCCAGGCGCAATATCAGGAAATCATGGGTAATAATCCTTCTTCTTTTAAAGGAGACAACCGCCCGGTTGAGAGCGTGAGCTAGTATGACGCAGTGGAATTTTGCAATAAATTAAGCCAGCGTGAGGGCCTGGAGCCTTGTTACACCATTAATGGTACGGATGTAACGTGCGATTTTACAAAGAACGGTTACCGCCTTCCGACGGAGGCAGAATGGGAATATGCAGCCCGAGGTGGGAAGAAATCACATGGTTACAAATTTAGTGGTAGCAATAGTTTTGATGATGTTGCCTGGTTTATTGATAACAGTGGCGATGAAACACATGATGTGGGTACCAAACAACCGAATGAGCTGGGCATTTACGACATGAATGGCAATGTGTGGGAGTGGTGCTGGGACTGGTTTGCCAGCGATTATTACAGCAGTAGTCCGCAGGATAATCCCAGAGGACCGGATAGCGGATTTCACCGCGTTGTGCGGGGTGGTAGTTGTCACAACTACGCTTACCGCTTAATAAGCCTTTCTCATCGAGGAGACCTCAATCCTGACCATACGGACTACATTTTCGGGTTCCGTATTCTGAGGGCTAAAAAATAGTTATCCTTTGCCCTTTACACTGTTACGCTTTGCTTTTTCTTTTGCTTCTTCTCTTTTTTGTAAAAAGAGAAGAAGGGGCAGGCATTACCATTTAAAACGGGCGTGTTGTTTTTCGTCCCGACTGCTCGGCACTCCACTCAGAATAACAGGCTGGCCATGGCCTGTCATCCTGAGCGAAGCGAAGGATCCCATGCAAGCAAACGGTGGATTCTTCGTTCCGCCCCGATTCTCGGGACTCCACTCAGAATGACATGCCAACCCGGTGCGTCATCCTGATCCCGCCCCTGCGGGAGAAGAATCCCTTCCATATAACCATGGGATTCTGAATCCCGCTAAAGCGGGATTCAGAATGACAGGAGGAGGGAGCAAGGTTGTCCAAACAGCATAATTATTACGTGTACATCATGACCAATAAAAACAACACGGTTTTGTACACGGGCGTTTGTAATAATTTAATGCGCCGCGTTTGGGAGCACAAACACAAGGTTAATCCCCGTTCCTTTACGGCGCGTTACAATGTTTGTAAACTGGTTTACTATGAATGGGGCAACGACATTAACGCGGCTATTTCACGCGAAAAGCAAATCAAAGGCTGGTTGCGAGCGAAAAAGATAGCGTTAATTCAAAGCAAAAATCCAGAATGGAAGGATTTGTCTGTGGAGTGGGCGTAGCACGTCACATGTCATTCTGAGCGTAGCGAAGGAGCCCTTCCATATAACCATGGGATTCTTCAGAATGTGGTTGGCGAAAGGGATGCTTCACTCCGTTTCGCTCCGTTCGCAATGACTGGGTAAACAGTACAGGATTTATTAAAATAAATCAAAAAGGGTGATAAACCATGCTATGTTACATTCAAAAAAAGAGCTATTCTTTTTTCTTCCTTATCATTATTTTTTTCTTTTTTAATGGCTTTGTTAATGGACAGGCGCTAACCATTTCTCCTGGCGTATCTTCACATACCAAAACCTATGTTAATCAATGGCTGCAAGCTCCAAGGGCGGTGGATCAATTCGGTGTACCCAGCGCTCAAAACAGAAGAATTAAATTGGTGCTTACCGGGCCCGCTCGGGTGCCGCTTAATTCAAAGCAACATTTTACCCTGCGTTTGTTAACTGAAAACTGGTCGCAAAACAGTTCAAAACCCAATACAGCCTATATCGATCATTTTATTTTTTATTTTTTATCTACCAATGGCTATGTGGAGCTGGTGGACAAACCCAAATATACGGTTATGGCAAAGAATTCATTAACGCGCACGGTTGTTAAAGATATTCCTGCCGAGTGGAGAAAATTCTATCAATATTTTTCCAGGAGCGGTGGCGCTTTTATTAAAGCACTCCCTGTGTTAGGCAAATTATTGGATCTTTCTGAAAATCTGGCGCAAAGCGCAGAATTAATAAATCAAAAAGATGTAAATTGGGGTGAACTCTGGTATCTAACTTCAGAATACGATGTTTATCCCGTACCCAAACCCATTTATTGTAATCCATCCGCCTTTTATCGTATGGTAGAAATTGATATTCCCTTTATTAAAAAGAAAAAAAACGGTCAGCTTTTGTTTATTGCAGATAGTATCGCCGTCCAGCCTTTTGCTCAGGAAGAGCCTGCGGTTATGTTTAAAACATTTGACAAAGTCCTTTTATCGAACGGATACCCTGAAGTATTATCCCCAATGATTCAACCCAAAACGGCAAAATTAACACAGGCGGCGCCGGTTGCTAATTTTCCGCCCAAAATGTTTCTAAAAGTGAATTATCAATTAATGGAAGGTATGAACGGGAATATTATTTCTCTCGATATATTGCCGGCGTCAAAGCTTCATTATTCCGCACGAATAGAAAATGTCTATTGCGCCATTGAGGCGCCTAAGTCAACCATAGCCGTTAGCGGTCGGCCGCAGTATTTTAATTTTGATGGTCAGGAAATAGATGGGGAGACCTTAAAAGATCAGTCAAATAAAAAACTACTAAAAGATTGGGGCAAGTTTGCTTTAAGTTTTATCCCCAGTGTTGATGCCGTCATGTCTCTTTTCTCGGTATGGCAGACTTCTGTTAAAGCCATGCATTATGCCCGGGCATCCACAAGCTTCAGCGCTTTAATAAAGAAAAAATGGGCGTATGAACAATCCACCAACTTTTTCCCTTTACCACCTTTAGGGAATAATTCAGCACTTGAGCCCGATGGTTTGCTGGGATGTACATTAAAAATTCCGGTAGATATTTATAGCTTTGATGTGCCGAAAGTAAATTTATTAGTCAACGGCTATTTAAATATGAAAAAATATTATAACCCGTTTACTTGTCGCATTTTATTAGATTTCAACAAGGAGCCTGAAGTAAAATCTCTTAAAGATATTGCAATTTTGCTGGTAAAAATGTTAAAATTCAAACAATTTTCAAAATTTTCACATTATATTCATCCGAAAAAGGGTTTACGCATATCACCAGCGATTTTAATATATTCTGATGACTTGGTATTTACTCCTTCACAATTTAGCAACCTGTTCTTTGATGATAAAAAATATTTTTGGGGCTATGTTCCTGAAACAGACAATATTAAAATTGAACTAACATTTAAAGAACTTTATAAAAAATATCTTTTTGATCGTGATTACACAAAACCCGATAAAATTTCAATAGATAAAGTCTATTATTCATCTTATAAATTTAAAAGTGTAGAGGAAAATATTAAGAATCAATATCCAAATTCTCGTTTCGTTGAATTCCATTCATATCCGCGAAACGATACAGCAGCGGAATTGCGCTTGATATTTGAAAGATATAAAGGCAAGTGGTTTCTTGTTGCTATATCTTGTGATTATTGGACGCCATAAGATTAAAAAAATAAAATATGGAATTGGAACAGTACAATAAAAATTTCCTGCAGACATTCAATATAAATAATTGAGGAAATGATTATTATGCTAAAATTTTTTTTCTTACCTATTTTAATTTGTTTATTTCCAGTCGTTTTATGGACGCAACAAATTCATTCTACAAATATTGCGCGTTTGGAGTATGGAATTATAGTATATTCTAATGGCGATTATTCCTACAAAACAGTGGCGGGAAATGCCTGCGATGGCTTTGGGAATACCTATTGGGCTGGCTTAGAAGATAAAGGTAGCCAAATTCTCACTATAGATTTCAATCAATCATTCAAAATAAATTCAATCAAGATTATTGAGAATAACCCTCGCTCTTTTATTACAAACGCAAAAATTCAATATTTTAATGGCTATAATTGGGAAGATTTACTTAATATTTTCAAATATGAGCCCAATTTTTCAAAGAGTTTTGAGCCTGTTACTACTTCTAAACTGCGCTTGGTTATAGAACACTCCAATTCCCCTGAAACTTGGGTAAATCAGGTTGCATGCATTCATTCTTTTGAAGTATATGGCTATAAAACGGACAATCAGAAACAAAATCAAAATGTGCCTATTATATTTCGTAATCCTATTCCCAATAGAATCAGGCTACTGGATAAAGTAGATTTTAGTTTTTCTGTTAATAAAAATCTTGTTTCCAAATATCGTTTTAAATTGGATACGCCAGGTGATTGGTTAGGAGGAATTGGTTTTAATTTACTAAAATGGTCAGATTGGAAAACGGATAATGGCACCAATATTATATTTAACAATTTTAAAAAGGAGGGAAATTATAAATTTGTTGTCAAATATAAATTAAAAGGTGAATATTGGACACATAAGATAACGAAAGAAATAAAAGTTTATTGGGAATACCCTGAGATCAGAACAGAAGCTTTCAATATTGATTATTCTTACATTAATAGAGCACCAACTCAAAAAGAAAAATATTACAGAGCCGCACAAGAATATTATAAAGCATATCAAATGTGGTATCAAAAATTCAATTATGAATATAATTTGATGCATTTAGATGGGCATTTACCTCAAGAAATCGTACAGGCAATTTCAAAGGAAATTGTACAAAAATCCAGCGAGTTTATCCTTAATAAGGTGGGTTTAAATATTGGTTCCAGTGCGATATTATCAGGTTTGTCATTATATAATATAATCAAACAAGGATATACGGATATTGTATTACTGTATCGTTCTAAAAAGGCTAACCTTGCCTCTACAATGACCGTATTATCGTATGCTGCTTATGAAGTTTATCAAAAGAAATATGAATCTTTTGGCGACGAAGAAAATAAATATTATAATCTCAATCGCGACTTAGTTAACCTGGCGCCTTCGGCAACTATTACTTATAGCAGTATTTCGCTTGTTTCTTACAAAGGATATCGTCCTAATCCTTTACATACCGTTGACGGAATTATTAAACAAAGTTATAACCTATGGTCCGCAAATACTGGTTCTGGAACCGGTTGGATTTCATATCAATTTAATTTCGTTAAAAAAGTAAATGAGATTGATGTCTACGGCGGATCTGTACATTTTGGAGATTTAAAAATTAATATTGCCTATATGGATAGTTTTGGTAGTTGGAGAACATTAACTTATCCAGAATGGCAGAGTAATTCTCAATTTTGTCAAATCTTTGAGGCACAAGATGGTCAACAAATTTACCGATATAATGTAAAAAGAGAAATAACGTGTAGGGCTATCAAGGTAATAATAAATGGAAGCCATTATCCTTTCTCTCACCTTTGGCGAACTGTAATTACGGAAGTTGAAATTTATGGAAAGTAGTTTATTGAATTACCATTAATAAAATATTGAATTAACAAATTAATTTTTCGGTTCTCTTGGTAAATCTATGGGTAAAAAATGTGAAAGATGAGCATCCATTCCCGAAATTTTGATTACCCCAACCGAAATATTTGGAACGAAAGATGCTCATCCAAACAATATTAAACAAGATAGAAAAATTTATTTTTGTGTAGGGGATTTCAGAGTATGTATTATCATTGGAGTCCATCATCACAAAAAAGGCAAGGGGAAATGTCCGATCTATTTAAAACACTGTTCCACTTATGATACGGATAGAAAAGCGCGTTTGCTCTCTTATGTCCCTATCCTATAAGCTCCCGTCACACCCATTGTAAGGAACTCGGAACCGCTACAGAGCCACCGAACGGATTTGAACCGTTGACCTACTGATTACGAATCAGTTGCTCTACCAGCTGAGCTACGGTGGCTTCAAAAGAATTGCTAAATTTATAATAATTTATTAAAAAAAGCAACGTTAACGCATGGGACCCTGGATGCGCACCACATTCCCTGTACAGATATCACATTGGCACAAAGAACGTAAATATTCATACGTGTAAATACCTGTATCGTGCCCGTCGCTAAATTTAAAGCTGATGGCATAACGCCCGATCATTTCCCAGCCGTGAATGTGCATCTCTTCGGGAGTTAACCGACCAATTTGGAAAGGGCCGGTCTTCTCTTTAGAACCGGCTCCTTCGCGGAGTGTTTCACAGTCGGCACAGGGGCAGCTTTCCCGCAAATGAGCCGCAAAATAAACACTATCGTGCCCGTCACTCCATTTAACGCTCAAAACGGTATCGCTGATTAACTCAATCTTTTCCGGATAAAGCCCTTCCATTTTCACCTTCGATCATTTTATATACAGAATCTATTTACTCTTTTCGGCCCAGATTTGCACCAGGTTGATAATTGTTTCCACGGCTTTTTCCATATCCTGGATGGAAATCCACTCTTTCTGACTGTGGAAATTATGTCCGCCGGTAAATATATTCGGTGTGGGTAATCCCTCATAGGACAGGCGAGCACCATCTGTTCCGCCACGAATTAAATTCTTATGCGGTTTAATCCCACTGCGCCGAACCGCCTCCATGGCATATTCCACAACCTCCGGATGCTCATCGATCTTATATTTCATATTGCGATACGATTCTTTAATTTCGAGCTTTGTCGTTGCCGGCGCCCATTTCTTATTCAATTCGTCACAAATATCCTGCAGAAATTTTTCCTTTTCCTGTAAACCTTCCACCGTGAAGTCCCGTACCAGGAAAATAATTTCCGTATTTTCCACTGCCCCTTTTAAGGCATGCGGATGAAGATAGCCTTCCCTGCCTTCGGTGGTTTCGGGGGACATGGTATCTTCGGGCAAACGATTGATAAAATCTGCCGCTATTTTGATGCCATTGACCATCTTATTCTTGGCATAACCGGGATGAACATTCACTCCTCTGATGGTAACCACAGCCGTATCCGCACAAAAAGTTTCGTCCTCGATCTCGCCCACGGTCTCACCATCCATGGTATAGGCAAAATCAGCCCCGAATTCCTTAACATCGAACTTTTCGGTGCCCCGGCCCACTTCTTCATCCACCGTGAAAGCAATGCGAATCTTGCCGTGTTTAATATCCGGATTCTCTTTCAAATAGCTCAGCGCGCCCATAATTTCCGCCACACCGGCCTTATCATCCGCCCCTAAAAGTGTTGTACCATCCGTTGTAATAATATCATGACCGATGCAATTGTGAAGAGCCGGATTCATATCATAATAAATCACCTGATCCTCGGCGTTGGGAAGAACAATATCTCCGCCCTGATAATTTTCATGAATAATCGGATTAACATTTGCCCCGGATACTTCCGGTGAGGTATCCACATGGGAATTAAAACCGATTACCGGCACATCCCAGTCCACATTCGACGGAAGCGTGGCAAATACATAACCGAAATCGGTCATCTTCACCTCTTCCAGACCGAGTTCTTTTAATTCTTCGGTAAGTTTTTTGGAAAGCTCAATTTGCTTATCCGTACTGGGATAGGTTTCCGATTCTTCACTGGATTGTGTGTCATATTTAACATAGGTTAAAAATCGATCCAAAAACAAGCGTCGTTCGATAGGTTTCATAACAGACCTCACTTTATGGTTAATGATCTTTTTTGCCTAAAATAAAGCACAAGATTTTAGAAAATTAATCCTTTAAAAGCAAAGAATAATTTAAGCCTTATCCCATTTAAGTCCAAGCCAAAAGACAGGTAATTTTTAAGGGTGAAAGTAATTATCTGAAATGGAAACCGGAAATTGCTCAAAACCTTGCCCGAATACATACACGCTACCCGACTAAAAAGATTGATTGGGAATCTACAGAGATCCTCGCGAAAAAAAAGGCGAAGAGGGAATGGAGAATAGACGTATTTTATGAATGGCTCTACCGGGTTTCTTGTGAAGCCGTATATTAACTAAAGACTGGTAAAAGGAATGTAACAATTTTTTATTGCTTCGTTCATTTTGTATTTAAAGACAATAGTATCCGAAGGATACGAATATGAGTAAACACAGGCTGCGCCTGTGGTAAAGCGGAGAAAGAGAGCGCCACGCTGAAGGCGTCGAATGTGGAACACAGAGCGTTCTAATGAAATAGGAGACCCTATACATTGAAAGGCCTGGCCTATTTTACCGCTTTGCAGTAACCCTATTCGGTTGCATCTTGACCACAGGCGTAAAGCCTGTGCCTCACATTTTCATTACCACAAAAAAGTAACCCGGACCACCACAGGTTATCCCCTACGGCTATTCAAATGAGTATCCTTAGGATACATTAAGTATAGGAGACAAATAAAGTCTCTTCTTTTCAAGATTCACAAAAAGATTCGGTTCATAGTAATCCTTTTTAGTATGGGTACGGTTCTTTATTAGCCGTACGGATAATTACCCAAAAAATTCCGGTAGGACCTCGATTGCATTCGTAAAAGCAGAGCAACCTTAACGAAAACGAGCAGGTTGGATGTCATATTTTCTAATCTTATAACCGATTATCCGCTCGGTTGATCCCAGTAATCTGGCCGCCTTGGCCCGGTTGCCCTGGGCTGTTTTCAAGGCGTCCTGGATCAGCTCTTTCTCATAAGTCGAAACCGCCTCCTGCAAATTAAGGTGGGGCAATGTTCCGCTGCTCTCTGCCGTCTGTAAGGTGGGAGGCAAATGATAGCTGTGAATGACTTCATTCTCACAAACGAGCACAGCTCGTTCGATGCAATTTTCCAGTTCACGCACGTTACCGGGCCAATGGTAGCGCATCAGCATATCGATAGCCGGAGTGGAGATGCGTTTAATATTTTTACCATGCTTATGCCCGTATTTTATCATAAAATGATCCGCCAGTAGAAGAATATCACTTTTCCGATCCCGTAAGGGCGGCAGTAAAATGGTAAACACATTTAAGCGATAATACAAATCTTCGCGGAACTTTCCGGATTTAATCAGTTTTTCCAGCTCCGCATTGGTAGCGGCAATAACACGTACATCTACTTTAATCGTTTCCGTACCCCCTACCCGCTCAAATTCCTGTTCCTGTAAAACCCGCAGCAGCTTGATCTGCGTCATAGGGCTTAAATCGCCGATTTCATCCAGAAAGATCGTACCCTTGTCGGCCAATTCGAAACGTCCCTTCTTCTGGCGGATAGCACCGGTAAACGCCCCCTTCTCATAGCCGAAAAATTCCGATTCGATTAAATTATCGGGAATAGCGGCACAATTCACCCTGACAAAGGGTTGATCCCTGCGGGGTGAATTATAGTGAATAGCCTGAGCAATAAGTTCTTTTCCCGTACCCGATTCTCCGCGAATCAGGACCGTGGTATTCACCGGAGAAATCTGATTAATCATGGCATAAACTTCGCGCATCTCATGACTGGTACCGACAATATTGGTAAAACTATGTTCGCTTTGCAGTTTTTGTTTCAGAAAAGCATTTTCATCGGCCAAACGCCGGCGCTCCAACTCCAGGGCCTGATGTAGGCGTATGGGCTGCAGCAAGGCGGAAGCCACCAGGATAAGGAAATTGGTGGTCGTACCATAATCCCGGCGTGCGCTATACGGTAAATTGACAATCAGAACACCCAGGGTTCGGTAATCCAAAATTATGGGAATACCCATAAAGGTTTGCTCCTTACGACTGGCCGGATTCCAGGTGCTCATCCGATTTAAGAACAAGGGCTCCTTACTGACCTGTGGTACCACTACCGGTTTGCCCGTTTCCGCTACCCGACCGGTTAACCCCTCTCCCAGCCGATATTTTGTCTTGGCCGAATCCGCCTGATATCCAACAGAAGCGGACATTCTTAAAGTACGGTCATCATCCAGTAAAAAGATTGCACCGGACTTAATATGATAGGATTCCTGCAAAATTTGCAAGGCAGCGCCCAGGGCCTCTTTAAGATTAATGGTTCTACTTAAGGCCTTATTGATTTCAACCAGAATGGATAATTTTTTGGCCAGTGATTCGGCATTGGCTAATTTGGTAGTTTTCATCTCTCAACCTTGTAGTTGGCTAAATATCATACGATTTTGTATGAATACAAATACAAATTACAAAATTGTAGCCAAAAAGCAAGCCTTCTCCCATCATCGTCCCTTACCCGTTCTTCTATTTATCGAGGAAATTTCAAACTATGGATTTCAAATTGATTAAACGCACATATTTTTCTAAAGAACTTTGAACGCATCATCCCGTTTACTTTGCTCCCGGAAAACAAATTTCATTCGGAAATAAATCGTATCCGTTTATCGATACTTCCGCTTGATTCTGGCCCAAAAGAAACAATTTTGTTCGATCATTTCAGCAATCCTACAATATTGTATGTTGTATCAACCTTAAGAAAAATTCAAATAACGCCTAATTCTTTATATTCCAACAACTTACCTTTTATGAGGATTGGTTGGCATATGGCTTGCTCATATCCTTTCAATTCTATAGACAAGAGTTAATTGAAAACCCGGAAAACGAAGGAGCCGTGATTATGTCCAAACCAACCGTACGCGAAGAAGTTCTCATAAAAATTGCCTCTAACGGCAAGATACCGATCGATCCGAATCCGGAACGACCCACCGAACACTTCGGTTCTAATACTTTCAATGATAAGGTCATGCGTGAGCATCTGCCCAAAGATGTCTATAAAAAGTTAAGGGACACTATCAGCAAGGGTGAGAAACTCGATATCGGCATTGCCAATACGGTGGCGCATGCCATGAAAGAATGGGCGATTAACAAGGGCGTTTCTCATTACACGCACTGGTTTCAGCCCCAAACCGGGCTAACTGCAGAAAAACATGATTCATTCCTGGAATATGATGATCAGAACGTTATTGAACGGTTTAAAGGCAGCCAATTGGTTCAGGGTGAACCAGATGCATCCTCATTTCCCAGCGGCGGGGCGCGCACCACGTTCGAAGCCCGGGGGTATACTATGTGGGACCCTTCCAGTCCGGCTTTCATTGTAGACGGGCCGAAAGGGGGCATCCTCTGTATTCCTTCCCTGTTCATTAGCTATACGGGTGAAGCTTTGGATAAAAAAACTCCCTTGTTGCGCTCCATGGACGCTTTGTCAAGATCGGCTACCAAAGTATTACGGTTATTCGGTAACCAAAAAGTAAAGCGGGTAGTGACTACCATCGGGACCGAACAGGAGTATTTCTTAATTGATAAGGCCTTTTACTATTTACGTCCGGACCTGCAACTCACAGGCCGTACCTTACTGGGCGCACCCTCTCCCAAGGGACAACAATTGGATGATCATTATTTTGGATCCATTAAAGAACGGGTTCTGGCTTTTATGCAGGACGCAGAACACGAATTATATAAACTTGGCGTACCGGCCACGACCCGTCATAATGAAGTAGCTCCGCACCAGTTCGAGATCGCACCCATTTTTGCCGAGGCCAATGTGGGTGCAGACCGCAACCAGATTATTATGGAAGTACTGAAGAAAATTGCCAATCGCCATGGCCTGGCTCTGCTCTTACATGAGAAACCATTCGCCGGCATTAACGGCAGCGGAAAACATAATAACTGGTCTATTTCGGATTCGGAAGGAAACAATTTACTCGATCCGGGCGATACGCCGGAACAAAACCTACAGTTTCTTGTTTTTCTGATCGCCATTTTACAGGCGGTATATAAATACGGCGGATTGCTGAGGATGTCGATCGCTTCGGCGGGAAATGACCATCGTCTGGGAGCCAATGAAGCACCGCCTGCGATCATATCCGTCTTCTTAGGGGAACGGCTGAGTACTATTCTGAATGATATTAAAAAGGGGAAAAGAACCAAGAAAGCCGAAGATTATATCATTGATCTGGGAATCGACAAAATACCGGCTATTCTGCGTGATAATACGGACCGCAACCGTACTTCGCCTTTTGCCTTTACCGGACAAAAATTCGAATTCCGGGCGGTCGGTTCTTCCGCCTCGGTTTCTTTGCCCAATACGATTCTTTCGGCAGCTGTAGCCGATTCCATCGACCAGATTCTCAATGAAATCGATGATGAAATAGCTAAAGGGTTGCCCCGGGATGATTCCGTTCTCAAAGTGCTGCAAAAATATGTAAAAGAAACAGAGCCGATCCGTTTTGAAGGCAATAACTACAGCAAAGAATGGGAAAAAGAAGCGGCTCGAAGAGGCCTACCCAATGTCCGCAAAACCGCCTATGCTCTGGATTTTTTCAAATCCCCCGAAAACATTGAGATGCTGAAACGGCAGGGAGTCTATTCCGAAATTGAGATAGAGAACCGCTACAATACCAAATTGGAACAGTATATCACCGCTCTCGAAATTGAAAAACAGACTCTTTGCGATCTGGTGCAAACGCGCGTGATTCCGGCGGCACTTGAATTTCAGAATCAATTAATCCAGGTCATTAACGGTTTAAAAAGTCTTGATGAAGTGGTGGGAGAAGAAGCCTTTAAAGAGCAGGCCGCTCTTCTTAAAACGGTTACAGACCTTATGCATCAGCTTCGACAGAATTGTGCCGATTTAGAGTCTGCCGTTCATAAGGGAGAAGCCTTTACGGATTTGTCGCAAAAGGCAAAATTTTTCTCCGATCATATAACGGTGGCTCTGGACCAGGTTCGTCAGCCGGCGGATGCTTTGGAACAAATTTTGCCGGACAATCTCTGGCCTTTACCTAAATATTCGGAGATGCTGTTCATTATGTAAGACGAAAGCCCGGTCTTCAAACAGATCGGGCTTTTTTTTGCTTTTAAGATACAATCGATTCTTTTATTTTTTCCTTTTCGGGCTTTACGATCACACCGCTCAACAGGCGCCGGAAATAATTTCTCATATCATCGAACAAAGTATAAGCCCAGGGTACGGCAATCAGCGAAACAAGGGTCGAGAAAATCAACCCGCCGATGATGGTCCGTCCCATGGGTGCATACGGAATACCGATCATTTTTGCATTACCCACCGCCATGGGGATCAAACCGCCGATGGTCGTAAAGGCCGTCATTAAAATCGGACGATAGCGGTTTTTACCCGCTTCTATCAGGGCATCAAATCGTCCATAGCCCTCTTTGCGCAGGCGATTAACCAGGTCCACCAGGACAATGGCATTATTCACGACGATACCGATTAGAATAATAAAACCGATCTGACTCATCATGTCCATGGCCGTATTGGAAATATACAGCATCCAGAAAGCGCCGACGAAAGAGAAGGGGATGGATATAATAACCGACAGCGGCAGCACGAACGATTCAAACAGAATCCCCATCAGTAAGAAGACAAACGTAACGGACAGATAAATGGCAAAAGTCATACTTTGATTACTCTGCCGCATGCGTGAAAAACGCTGTCCCTTATTCCAGGAATAGCCGTAAGGCATTTCAAAACCGGTCATGGCTTTGTCGACTTTTTGATAGAGCGCCTGTAAATTCTCTGCGGTCGTATTGGCCTTGATATTTACCGAGGTCTTACTGTTTTCACGGTGAATATCCCCAAAACCTTTCACAACCCTGAAGCGGGCAATAGCATCCAGGGGAATTTCACGCCCGGAGTTGGAAAAGAAGGTGATATTTTTTAGCTGTTCCAGATTTTCCCGATCCTGTTTCCTGAGTTGAATGCGCAGGTCAATTTCTTTTTCCTCGGTCTGATATTTGGGGAGCATGATTCCCCTTAACGCATACATAATTGTTCCGGTGATGACCCGCGGACTGATACCGAATTTTTGGGCCTGTTCCCGTTTTATCTCTAAGTGAATCTCATCCTGCCCGGATTCCCGGTCTGTTTCCACACTGATAATCTCCGGAATTTTACGCAAACGGCGTTCCACTTCTTTGGATAGCTCCGCCAGTCGTTGGGTATCATCACCGAACAGAGTAAGGCTCATGGAAGCATCGTCTCCGCTGCTCTGCTGTCTCCAGCTGGTACGAATCTTCACTCCCGGAAACCCGGGCAACCGTTTTTTCACATCTTCTACCACCCTGTCCCGATCCATGGGTTCGTTTAGTTTGATTCCCAATAATTGTTTGCTCCAGCGATACAGAACGGTATACCACGGATCGGGTTTTTCCTCTTTCAGAAAAACATGGATGCGGGCATAGTTAGGACGATAACCCACATCGATTGTCCGCACATTGTAAACATCCGCCTTGACCTTAATGGAATCCTCGACCCGTTTTACCAGCCGGGCCGCGTCCTGTATGGAATAATTATCCGGCAAATCCATAAGCAACCTGAAATCATTAATATTACCTTCCATGTTGTCGGTTTGTCCCACGTGGCTCATGGCATACTGGGTAGAAAAAAGAATAAGCATCAAGATTACAAAGGTCTCCAGACGATGGCTAAGGACCCAGCGTAACGCTTTCTGATATTGTTCATTGGTTTTAACAACCGCTCTCGGTTCTTTTACCTTTCGTTTGCTGACGATCCTACTGGCTGCCAGGGGAATAAAGATCAAGGCCACAAAGAGTGAAGCCAGTAAAGAAAGAATGACCGGAAGACCGATGCGCAGCATATAGAATCTAAATCCGACTTCATCGTTCATAAGGATCAAGGGCAGGAATACGATCGCCGTAGTAAGGGTTGCCATGGTTACGGCCATGGCCACTTCGCTTGCTCCTCTACCTGCAGAGCTCCGGTCATCCAACCCCCGGGAACGCTTATAATAAATATTTTCCAAAACCACAATGGAATTATCCACCACCATTCCTATGGAAATCATCAAGCCCATCATGGTAATCAGATTCAAAGACCAGCCGATAAAGTAGAGGATCGTCAGGCTGATCAAAATCGACAGGGGAATGGCAATGATCAGGATGATCGTCATCCGCAGTCTGCGCAGAAAAAAGTAGAGCACTAAAAAAGCAAACAGTCCGCCCCAGATCGCCGCATTTTGTAAATTTCGGATGGACTCCTCGATGAAATGTCCCTGATTGAACAGAACATCCATTTTAATCCCGGCCAGACGGGGATCCTTCATCAGGGTTGTAAAACGATTCTCTATTTTTCGACAAATATCCACGGTGTTGGCCAGTGACTCTTTGTAAATTCCGAATTGAATCGCCGGCTTCCCGTTAACCCGTTGCACCCATGTTCGTTCCGGAACTTCATATTCTACCCGGGCAATGTCCTTCAAAAATATATTCGTTCCTTTGATGGGGATATTTTCTATTTCATCCAGATTGCGAAATTTACCCACGGAACGTACATAGATTTTCTGCCATCCAAACCTCAGGTTGCCGGAGGAAATCGTAAAATTATCCTGGCGTAATTGTTCAATAATCTGATAGAGATTAATTTTATAACTTTTTACCAAATCCTGATTAATATAAATCTGAATGGACTTTTCATCGGCACCGCCTATATCGACATTGGCGACTCCATCAATACGTTCCAGGGGTTTTTTAATCAACTGCTCGGCAAAATAATAGGGATCTTCGATCGGTTTTTCCGGGATAAGGGCAACCCACATGATCGGTTCATCATCGTTATTCCATTTACGAAGATAAAGCCTTTCCACGTCATCGGGCAGGCTGGATTTTACTCGATCCATACGGTCTCGTAACTGACTGTAAGCCAGATCCATATCCGTGCCCTGTGTGAACTGAATAAAAGTCCAGCAGCCGTTGGCACTGCTGGTAGTCGATACGGTGTGCACCCCTTTCACGGTTCGGACGACCTCTTCCAGAGGCCGGGCGATTAACTGTTCCACTTCCTCGGGATTGGCATTGGGATAGGGAGCCCAGATACCGAGAAAAGGAGGCGTGAAACCGGCAGGCATCAATTCCACGGCAATTTGCGTATAGGCAATATATCCGATTACGAGAAGGGCCGTTAAAATCATCATGACACTGACCGGTCGCGTTAAAGCCAGGTGTGGTAACAGACTAAATTTTTTATCTTGCAAATAATCCTGCTCGTTGTTCATATATTTCCCCGGAGTGGTTTCTCTGCATTAAAATAACCTGTATTTTATTCTCTACTTCCCTTCCCGGTCTCAAACCGAGCGACTGTTTCTGTTTTTTCCCGGGTCAACAGATCATAGACTGTGGGAATCACCACCAGAGTGAGTATGGTCGAAGTAAGTAAACCGAAAATGACGGTAATGGCCATCGGTGTGCGTATCTCGGCACCGTCCCCCATGCCGATCGCCATGGGCAACAGCCCCAGCACTGTAGTGGAGGTGGTCATTAAAATCGGACGAAGACGTACTTTCCCGGCCTGAATCAGGGCATCTCTCTTGTTCAATCCCTGTTTGCGTAAATGATTAATATAATCTACTAAAACAATGGCATTATTTACCACAATTCCGGCCAGCATAATCATACCTAAGAAGACGACAATACTAAGCGGAATTTTTAACAGGTATAAAAAGACAACCACACCGATAATGGCCAGTGGAATCGTAAAAATGATTATAAAAGGATGAATCAGCGACTCAAACTGAGAAGCCATTACAATGTAAACCAAAAATATAGCGAGAGCCAAAGCCAGCATCAGGCTATTCAGTGAGGTTTCCATCTCTTTATTCTGACCGGCAATATCATACGTAAAATCCGAAGGTATATCCATATTCTGAATGGTACTGAAAATTTCCTGATTCATGGCACTCAGATCATACCCATCGGCAACATTCGCCGTCAATACCGCCGTGCGTTGTTGATCGATACGCCGGATTTCCGAAGGACCTTCGTTCACACGAATATCCGCCACATCCTGCAAAGCGATGGGGATTTTTTCTCCGGGATTGATCACCAGATGGCGTAAATCATCGAGACTTTCCTTATCCTGTTCCCGCAAACGAACCAGGACATCGATACGGCGATCTTCTTCCTTGAATTCCGTGGCCACATCTCCCCGCACCTTATTGCGTACGATAGAAGCCACGGTATGAATATTAAGGCCGTAACGCGAAAGCAATTTTCGGTTATAAAAAATCTGAACTTCCGGATTACCGCGTTGAATATTGGAACGAACGTCGACCAATCCTTTGATTTGCTGTATTTTCCCCTCTAATATTTTACTGAAATTCTGCAATTTACTCAGATTATAACCTTTCACATAAACTTCAATCGGCGTTTTGAAACTAAAAATGGCCGGTCTGGAAATGGAGCCCGTAAGACCGGGGTAATCCGATAAAATAGTGCGGATCTGTTTAATTATTCGCTCTTCGGCATGGGCCGGGTTATGAACCGGTTTGAGGCGTACAGTGATTTTCGATGTATATTCTCCTTCTTCGGCATCAGAAGTACTGCTTTTATCGGTACCACTCACCGAAGCGACTTCCGCCACACCGGAAACTTTTAGTATCCTTTTCTGAATCGGCAAAGTCCTGGCATCCGTTCCCTCCACAGGCGTGCCGATGGGTAAATGAATATTCACAAAAAACTCCCCCTGATGTACTTCGGGTATTAATTCACTGCCTAATCGGGGCCAGAGTACAGTCATTGTAAACACAAAGAGCAGGATCACCGTAATGATTACTTCCCAGCGGCGGTCGAGGGCCTTGCTCAATAAAAGAGGATAATTTCGTTCAATCAGGCGATACGAGCGGTCAAAAAGCCAGAGCAGCAAACGGATCGGTACCGTAAAAATCAGCCAGGCCCAAAGAAGCAGCAAATAAATAAAGAGACCTATAAGAATTACCGTTACGTGGAAGATGCGAAAGATGATTTCACCCGTAATAGCAATCAGGTATTTAAAAAGATAGAATACCATTTTCAGGATGGCCGGTAAAGCCAGGCTTCCTTTTTTCAAAAAGGAAGCTTTTTGCAAGGAAGTTTTTATGCCCGCAAAATCGGCATACAGAGCGGGTACGGAATTAATGAGCAGGAAGTCTTGCCATACTTGGGATGTAAAGGACAGCCATCCCCCATTCTTCCGGACGGCGATTCGTTTAATCCACGGTCCGAGACGCATCCGTGGCACAAAGAGCCCGATTAAACCGGTCAGAGGTTGGAACAAGATGAGCAGCAACAGAAATCCTTCTTTGGCAAAAGCAAGGGCCAGGGCACCTGTTGCCAGCAGAGAACGGTACAGCCACTGCCAAAAAGTTTCCGATAGCAGAAAAAACCACCGCTTCAATTTAGTTAAAAAAGGGATCTTCTCTCCGGCCGAGAATAAGTTGCGGATCTTATCTCTTAAAGGCATATTTAAAATATAATTTCGTGGAATGCGTGTCAAATCCGTACCCCTGACCAATGTCTCCGTCTGGCGCGAGGAGAGCATGGGGATCAAATAGAGGGCCACCAATAAAGAAGCGATCAGAGAGAAGACAACCGTTAAGGCCATATCCCCGAATACTTGTCCGGCCACTCCCTGTACGAAAACAATCGGAAAGAATACGGCGATGGTGGTTAATGTAGAAGCAATAACCGCACCGCCCACTTCCTGAACTCCGCGAATCGTTGCCTGAATCAGCGTATCGCCCTCGTCCCGGCAACGGGTGATACTCTCCAGAACTACAATGGAATTGTCTACCAGCATTCCGATACCCAGAGCCAGCCCGCCCAAAGACATGATATTTAAAGAGACATGAAAGATCTTCATCGGTGCAAAAGTGGAAATAATGGAAATGGGAATAGCCAAACCGATGATGAGAGTCGGTCCTAACCGCCTGAGAAAAAAGAACAGGACGAGGATAGCCAACAGGCCGCCCATTACCGCCGTATCCTTTACTTCATCGATGGAATTCTTTATAAAAATCGACTGATCGGACAGTGTCCGAAGATGGATATCTTGCGGCAAACTGTAAGTAATGAAATCAGTCATTTGTTTTTTTAACAATCCTGCGCCCGCTCGCTTTCTCTTTTTCGGGTTAACCGCTTTTTGTCCCGCAGTCTTTTTCTGCGATTCGGCCTTACTCATTTGTTGCACAAAAGCCTGCTGCCGGGCGGTTCCGTATATTTTGTCTTTGACCCGCCTGGCAACTTCCACGATATTGGCGTCCGCTTCTTTAAAGATTTCTATTTCAACGCTCTCCTGACCGTTAATACGGGTAATGATTTGGCGTTCTTTATGCGTGCGGAAAACATGACCGATATCTTTGACTTTAATATCCACCCCATTCCAGCGACCGATCACCAGGTTGTTGATTTCATCCACACTTTTAAATTCATTCAGAGTACGTACCAGGTATTCGGTTTCACCTTCTTTAAGCTTGCCACCGGCTAAATTCACGTTTTCTTCGGTTAGACGATTACGAACCCTTTGAATATCCATACCGATCAGAGTCAGCTTCTGTTCGTTTAACTCAACTCTGATTTCTTCTTCAAGGCCTCCTTTTACCTTTACAGCGGCTACGCCATCGACGGTTTCCAGAGCGCGTTTGATTTCCTCATCTGCGATGTAGCGCAGTCGGGTCAGGCTGGCTTTGCCGAACAATCCGATGCGCAGGATCGGGTCCAGTGACGGATCATAACGAAGAATTAGAGGCCGCTTGGCATCGGCCGGTAAAAAAACCTGATCCAGCTTTTCCCTGATATCCGCTGTGGCTTTATCCATATCCGTATCCCAGGTAAACTCGAGAATGACGTCGGATTGATCGGCCTTGGATACGGAACTGATACTGACCAGATTATCCACCACTCCCAATGCTTGTTCAATCGGTCTGGAAATGGTGGTCTCGATCTCTTCCGGAGCCGTTCCGTTATACTCCGTACGCACCGTTAAACTGGGATAAGTCATATTGGGCATCAAATTTAAGGGCAGTTCCTGGTAAGAAATCCAACCGAATACGACAACCCCGATGACCACCATTAAAATGGCAACAGGACGTTCGGTAGTAAAGGCATATTTACTTCTCATATTTCCCCTGTATGGTTAAATCCGCAGTAGAAATTCCAAAATACGACTCGAAAAAACCGCTTTTGATCTCGATAAAATATTGAATGGCTCTTATTCTTTTACGGACAGGATACGTTCATTAACGATTTTCACCGGTGTTCGGTCTTTCATGCCGGACTGACCGACTAAAATAATTTTATCCCCTTCACGGATATCTTTCAGGACCTCAATTTTGTCACTGTCTTCATAGCCGGAGGTTAAACGGATTTTATGAGCAATACCCTGACGGACTACATAGACTTGCATCGCTTCATTTTCATACACAACAGCCGTTTTGGGAACAAGGATGACCTGCTTATGGGTATCGATAATAATCCGAATATTGACAAACATACCCGGCCTTAACAATTTCTTGCGGTTTTTCACTCCAACCGTCACTTTGAATGTTCCGCTGGCAGGATCGATTACCGGGCTGATCCTTTTAATCCAGCCTTTAAATACAATACCTTTCAGATGGTCGGAATAGACCAAAGCCTGCTGGCCCACTTTAACCTGATTCAGATTTTTTTCCGGCACATAGATCACGGCAATCACCTGGGAATTATTAACTACGGAAAACAGTTTATCCGTCGGTTGAATCCGTTCGCCTATTTTTGCCCTACGTTCCCCTACCCGACCTTCAATGGGAGAGCGAATCTTCGTATAATCCAAATTAAGCTTAGCCTCGTCCCACTGAATACGGGCCGTTTTCAGAGCATAGCTGGCTTTATCGAATTCCTCATCACTGAGCAGTTCTTTGTTATGCATGGCTGCAAAGCGTTTGTAATTACTTAGTTGATTCTGATATTCCAGATGGGCTTTTTGTTCGGCCAACTGATATTCTTTTGCTTCCAGAGAAAGCATGATCTCATTCTTATGAACATACTGCCCTTCTTCTTTATAGATGGAATCCACGATACCCTGAATCCGGGCATACACATCGGCCATGATTTCCGTTTCCAAGTTGGAACTGAGCAACAGGTATTTCGAAATATCGCCACGGGTCACAGTGGTTACTTCAACAGGAACCTGTTCGATATCCGCCTTTTTTTTCAGGCTATCCGCGGTTATAGAAGAATCCTTTTGATTTAAATTTTCAGGATCCTTCTTACCCTTGGCGGACGGAGAGCATTGCCATAAAAAAAGCAGAGAAACCATCAAAACCAATAAAATTTTTTGCATAATCACTCCATCGGAAAGAGAAAAATGGATATTACCAGTTGGTTGAATTTGTTTTAGTATAAGCGGATTTTCCCCAAATAATATTCCAAAAAAGTCCTTTGGACGCAGGGATTCCGCCGGGACCTTCCACGCTATTTTTCCCAAGAGAGGAAAATTTTATCCTCAGGCATGTTGAAGCGGGCAGCCGGTACGCTTATTTACAATATAATCAATAATCGTTCAAGCCGGGCACGAGCCTTTTTCAATCTTCCGAATGCCTGAAATTTCAGCTATAGTTTTAATGAAATACGTAAGGATGGCACTAAAGTTTCGATTTAAACCGCACACAGTGAGGACAACAGGGACAACCCCGGAGGAAGCTTAAGGCAATCGAATCCTCAATAGGGTCCACCGTCTGATTGTACACCCGGCATTTTAAAAAAAGGGCCCTAGTGGGTTTCTTGTGAAGCCGTATATTAACGGAAGACGGATAAAAGGAATCAAACAATTTTTTATTGTTTCGTTCATCTTGTATTTAAAAACATTCGTATCCGAAGGATACGAATATGAGTAGCCACAGGCAGAGCCTGTGGTAAAGCGGAAAAAGAGAGCGTGACGCTGAAGGCGTCGAATGTGGAACACAGAGCCTTCTAACGAAATAGAAGACTATACACCTTGAAAGATCTGGTTTATTTTACCGCCTCACGGTAACCCAATTCGGTTGCATCTTGCCCACAGGCTTCGCTTCTGCCCGGAGGCTGACGGGTGTGGCTATTCATATTGCATCACTTCGTGATGATTTAAAGATAGGGTGTGAATTAAATCTAATTTTTTAGAAAAATGATTCAAGGATGATATTTTTGTGGAGTTTAACCACAAGAAACCCAGTAGAGCCATTAAAAAAAATGCGGGATACAAGTCCCGCACTCTTTTAAGAAAAATCATCGTAAGCAATCATTTCCCGTTCCACGCCCAGATTATAGAGCATGTTATTAACGGCACTGATCATCATGGGCGGGCCGCACATATAGTATTCGATATCTTCCGGAGCCTCGTGTTTGGAAAGATACATATCGTAGACCACCTGATGAATGAATCCCACCGGACCTTCCCAGTTATCTTCGGGAAGCGGTTCGGAAAGGGCCACATGGTAACTAAAATTCGGAAATTCCTTTTCCAGTTGTTTAAACTCATCGTCGTAAAACATTTCCCTTTTTGAACGGGCACCATACCAGAAAGTAACCCGACGGGTTGTCTTTAAGGTTTTAAACAGATGGAAAAGATGGCTGCGCATGGGAGCCATACCGGCACCGCCTCCGATATACATCATTTCCCGATCCGTATCTTTGATGAAGAATTCACCGTAAGGGCCGCTGACCATTACCTTGTCCCCGGGTTTAAGATTAAAGATAAAAGAAGAAGCAATGCCCGGAGGAAAATCCGTTCCCGGAGGCGGAGTGGCAATACGAACATTCAGCATAATAATATCGCCTTCCGCGGGGTGATTGGCCATGGAATAGGCTCGGAAGATTTCCTCATCATTGGAGGCTTTTAAATCCCAGAGATGATATTTATCCCAATCGGGCCGGTATTGATCTTCTACGTCGAATTCTTTAAAGGAAAGGCTGTACGGCGGAATATAAATCTGAATATAACCGCCGGCCTTAAAATCCAGATGTTGATCCGCCGGAAGTTCCAGAATCAACTCCTTAATAAAGGTGGCCACATTGTGATTGGAACGAACCCGGCACTCGAATTTCTGAATATTGAAAATTTCTTCCGGGATACGGATTTTCAAATCTTGCTTTACCTTTACCTGGCAGGCTAAACGCATATGATTTTTTATTTCCGCCCGGCTTAACTGCGATTCTTCGGTAGGCAGAACATCGCCGCTACCTTCCAGAACCTGACATTTACACTGTCCGCAAGTGCCTTGCCCGCCGCATGCCGACGGTAAATAGATTCCCTGGTCCGCCAGGGTAAATAACAGGTTCCCGCCTGCTTCGACTTCAGGACTTTTCTCCTCGTCATCATTAATCAGAATTTTTACTTTGCCCTTCTGCACCAATTTGGATTCGGCAAAATTCAGCGCAGCAACCAACAGTAAAATAGTAACTGTAAAAATACCGGTGCTTAATCCAATAATTCCTATTGTACTCAATGTAATCCCCTACACTTTATAATTGGATGCCAGAAAAAATCATGAAGGCCATGGACATCAACCCGGTGATCAGCATGGTGATGCCCAGTCCCTTCAAACCGTTCGGCACATTGGAGTAGCGTATTTTATGACGAATGGAAGCCATGGCCACAATAGCGAGGAACCAGCCGATCCCCGAGCCGAATCCGAATACAATCGATTCTCCAGCCGTGTAATCCCGTTCAACCATGAAAAGCGATGCCCCCAGTATGGCACAATTGACGGCAATTAAAGGCAAAAAGATACCCAGAGCAGCATAGAGCTTCGGGGAATAGCGATCGATAACCATCTCCACCAGCTGTACCATGGCAGCAATAGTAGCGATGTAAGTGATAAAACCCAGAAAGCTCAAATCCACATTGGGCAAACCGGCCCAAGCCAGAGCACCGTCTTTTAGAAGATAGTTGTTGATGGCCCAGTTCACAGGAGTGGTAATGGTCATCACAAAGGTAACCGCAACACCTAAACCGATAGATGTTTCCACTTTTTTGGAGACGGCCAGAAAGGAACACATGCCCAAAAAGAAGGCCAGTAATATATTTTCTACAAAAACGGATTTGACAAACAGACTCAAATAATGTTCTAACATGTTCGTCGTCCCTTATTATTCATGAACAGTCTTGGTTAACGTTCTCTGTACCCAAACCAGCAGCCCTAATAAAATAAAGGCTCCGGGAGCCAGAACCATTAGTCCCATATTTTCATATCCTGCGGCATACCAACTGTGGGGAATGATATGAAGGCCAAAAAAACTACCGCTACCCAGTAACTCTCGGAAAGTAGAAATCGTCATCAGTATCCAGCCGTAACCCAGGGCATTGCCCAATCCGTCCAAAAAAGAGGGCCAGGGTGAATTCTGCAGCGCGAAAGCTTCGGCGCGCCCCATAATAATACAGTTGGTAATAATCAAACCGACAAAAACACTTAATTGTTTACTGATATCAAACAGATAAGCCTTTAGAATCTGATCCACTAAAATAACCAGTGTGGCAATGACTGCCAATTCTACAATAATACGAATCTTGGAGGGGATGTATTTGCGCAACAGAGAAACGGCCACATTGGACAGAGTTACCACAAACATCACCGCCAGGGACATCACCAGAGCCGTACGTACCTGCACGGTAACAGCCAGCGTAGAACAGATACCCAAAACCTGAAAGGTGATGGGATTGTTATCCATCAGCGGTTCTTTAAGAACACGCATATTCTTTTTAGAGAACATTTTTTCTCTCGGCTTTACGACTGCTTCCTGTAGTTCAACTTCAGCCATTATGCACCCCCTTGATTAACACGAACTTTCTTAAAAAAAGGCTCATACTTTTCCAATTCGCTTTTTAAGAAACGGGTCACTCCTCTGCCGGTAAGCGTTGCCCCGCTCACTCCGTCCACCGAATGGAGGGCTTCTTCGGGCGTGCATTTATCGGCGACTTTTCCTTTGATCACGGTAATGGAAACCAGCTTGCCCTCTTTATCCAGAATTTTTTTTCCGATGAAATTATCCGAGAACCACTTCTTCGAAATCTCCGCACCAAGCCCCGGCGTTTCACCACTGCGATAAAAGGTGATCCCCTCGATGGTATTACAGTCCGGCTTTAGCGCCAAATAGCCATAGATGGTTGACCAAAGCCCTTTACCGGAGACCGGGATGATATAGGCTGTTACCTTACCATTATCGATTTTTTTATAGAGTGGAAAAAGATTTTTTTCTTTCTCCGGATTAAGATTATCCGGATGTATGCCCTTCACGGTCTGTCCTTCGCGGTTGACTACATACTCCCGAATATATTTGGCAAAAAGCTTGTTGATCTGTTTTCGGGAAAAAGACCGGCCTTGCTCCGGTTTAATATGCACCGCAATAAGAATATTTTTACGCATATCCAGTTTCTGGTTTTCTACCTGACGCGGTTTGAGCAAGGTAGCTGCGCCAGCCAGCAACACACTGCAAATAATGGTTACAATGGCTGCAAAACGAAACGTATAGGCATCGCTATGCACGGCTCAACCTCCTTTTAATATTAGCTTTCACCACAAAATAGTCGATAAGTGGTGAAAATAAATTCATGAATAGAATGGCCAGCATCATCCCCTCGGGATAGGCCGGGTTTACGGTTCGAATTAAAATAGCCAGGAACCCGATGAGTATACCGTAGATCCATTTGCCCACCTTGGTTTGGGAAGCGGTTACCGGATCCGTAGCCATAAATATGGCACCAAAGGCAAATCCGCCCATCACCATATGATAATACGGCGGTAAGGTAAACATGCCCGTATTGGCCGGCCCGGCCAGGGTGTTAAACAACAAAGCCGTGGCATAGCCACCGGCAAAAACTGCGGTCATAATTCTCCAGCTACCTACTCCGGTAGCGATTAGAATGAGAGCACCAAGCAAAATGGCCAGCGTAGATGTTTCGCCGATACTACCCGGGATAAAGCCCAGAAACATATCCATCCAGGAATAGGAGGCATATCCGGCATGCATCAAATGGGCGCCGGCCGAACTCCCCGCAGAAGTGGTCGATGCTACTAAAAGCGGGGTAGCACCTGAAAAACCGTCCACCAGTTTATCTTTGGCCGCATCGAACACCGTCCAGACCTTGTCCCCGGAAATTTTAGCCGGATAAGCGAAAAATACAAAGGCCCGGGCCGTTAGAGCCGGATTCAGCACATTCATCCCCGTCCCGCCGAAAACTTCCTTACCGATCACCACACCAAACGATATAGCAACACCTACCTCCCACAGAGGAATCGTCGGTGGCAAAATAAGGGGAAAAAGGATGCCGGTTACCAAAAAGCCCTCGTTAATCTCATGGTGACGAACCAGAGCAAAGACAATTTCCCAAAAGCCACCCACAGCGTAAGAGACGAGGACAATCGGTAAAAATTTCCAGAAACCGAACAGAAAAATCTCCCAGAAACCGGCCGATGCTCCTATGGCCCGAAAATGCTGATAGCCGATATTATAGATGCCGAACAGGATGGCCGGTAAAAGGGCAAAGATCACCATCATCATAAAGCGTTTCAGGTCCAGAGCGTCGCGGACATGCGGACCTTTTGTGGTGCGCTCATTGGTCCAAAGCAGGATGGTATCGGTCATCTCAAAAAGCGGCCGCCATTTTTCCAGTTTACCACCCTTTTCAAATTTGGATCGGTGTTTATCAAAAAATTTTTCTAAGGCGCTCAATTTGTTGTATCCTTATTTAAATCGTTTATAAATTTTCTTCCCGTTCGATAAGATCAAGACCGTTACGCAGGATCTGCCCAAAATCGGTTTTGGAAAGACAGGCATAGGAGCAAAGGGCGATATCTTCTTCAGCCAATTCTAAAATGCCCAGACCTTCCATCTCTTCTATATCTTCGGCTAAAATACTCTTGGCCAGGGGTATGGGTAAAATATCCATGGGCAAAAATCGTTCGTAATCGCTGGCGCTCATTACAAAAGCACGTTTGGCTCCATTGATCCTCGTATCCAATTCAAATTCCTTATTCCTCGTGCCGAGCCAGGTGGAAAGAAAGGTATGAGAAAAACTAATCATCTTTAAACCGGGCCGGAAATAACCGAGCAATTTACGCTCTTTCTTTCCCTCGGGGATAACGCTAATCAAATGTTCATAAAAACTTACGTAACCGGACAGACTGGTCTTCGTACCGGTTAAAACATCTCCGTTGATGATCCGCACCTCATCGCGGGCAATATTCTTTTCAGGAATCAAAGTACTGATCGGCGACCCTAAAATCGTTTTGAAATAGTTGCGTTCGTAAAGCCCCGTTCCGGCCACCGAAACAATGCGCTGATTCGGGAAATAGCCCTGCTTAAAAAATTGTCCGATCATGGCTACTGCATAGGGTTGAATCTGCCAGACTTTTTCCCCGATATTCAACGGTTTGATATGGTGAATCTGTATACCCACATTACCGGCCGGATGAGGGCCGCTAAAAAAATGCGGTTCCACCCCATTCACTTGCAGGAAGGTTTCGGATTGATGGACATTTTTCCGGCCATCCAGAGAGAGATAAATTTTACCGTCGGTCAATTTGGACAAAATATCCACACCCAACTGAAAATTTTCCTGCTGGCCCTCCAACAGAAAATTGGGGTCCGCAGCCAGCGGGGCCGTGGCCATTCCGGATATGAATATGTCGCGGGGAACGTCATCGGGGTTGGCAATCTTGGTAAAAGGACGCTGGATAATATAGGGCCATAGACCCGCAGAAAGTATCTTTTGGACAAGCGCCTGGCGATCCGGGTTGGTTAGATCCGTATCGACGGGGATCGTTTCCTTTTCATGCTTGCCATCGTTTTCAATTACAACTTCTAAGAGTTTTCGGCGTTCGCCGCGGTTGATCCGTAATATTTTTCCACTCAAGGGGGAAACTATGACAATACGTTCATCTTCCTTATTTTGTAAAAGCGGGGTACCCTGCTTCACCCGGTCTCCTTCATGAACAAGCAGACGTAATTTAATACCCGGAAATTCATACGGCAGTACAGCGACTCTGCCCGGTTCCGGTAATTCTTTCAGAGTTCGTTGCGCATGCCCTGCAATAGGAATATCATATCCCTTTTTTAATCGAAATTCTGCCATTTTCTATCCCGTACATATTCTATCGGTTTGAGTGAACGGATCTCAGCTACAAATTATTTCGTTCACAAAGTATCATAAAGTCTAAATTTAAAAAATTCTTTTTTTTATGCAAAGAAAAAATCAAACT
>Ga0256841_1000767_pt1 | contig 30769 bp, 29 predicted proteins | sample 356308metaG_FD_185971 | JGI IMG/M metagenome (GOLD analysis project Ga0256841, IMG submission 185971) | Hydrothermal vent microbial communities from Mid Atlantic Ridge, Atlantic Ocean - 356-308 | ecosystem: Environmental > Aquatic > Marine > Hydrothermal vents | place: Atlantic Ocean: Mid... | reverse complement strand
GGCCTCTCACGCCGGAGACACGGGTTCGAATCCCGTTGGGACTATTAAAGGAAAAACAAGGGGTTAGACTTACATCTAACCTCTTTTCTTTTTTGCCAATAACAAAATTCTAACCTTATTCCCAGAAACAAACTATACAAAAAACCGCCAGCGCCAAGAACCGGCCGATTAAAATCCTTTCTTTAATCCCCCTTTCGCGCGTCTGTCCGGTAGTCGGAGTAGACATAATGTTTCGAATCTCCACGACGCTATGCTCCCATTTTATTTAGAAGGAAGCGACTCAAATGCTTTACATTGTAATATCTCTTTACTATTTATACTAATACTGATAGTTTAGTTTGTAAGGAGGTGATTAGAATGATTACTAAAGTAATTAAGATATCCAGAAAGGGACAGATAACGCTTCCTCGTGAAATAAGGGAAAAACTTGGGACAGAAGTGGTAAAAATCGTGGCTGAAGGGGACACCGTTAGAATTGAGCCTGTCAAAGATCTTGCAGGGAGCCTCAAAGAATACGCATCCCAGTACATTCCTTTGAAAGAGGCAAGGGAAAAAGTCTGGAGGGAGGTTGTGGGTGAAAGGAACCGTGTACGTGATTGATACAAACGTCATTTTGCGATATCTCCTCGCCGATCACGAGGAGTTTTATGAACGTGTAAGGACGTTCATGGACAAAGTAAGAGATGGTAATAAGAAGGTCATAATTCTAGGAAGTGTCATTGCAGAATGTGTATATGTGTTGCTGAAGATATACAATGTGCCGCGACGAGAAATCGCAGCAAAACTGGCAGGGATCCTTGAATACAAGGGAGTTGTGACCAGTGAGAAAGAAAAGCTTATGGAAGCTCTATCTATATTTGCCGAGCAAAACGTTGAAATAGTAGATGCCTTCGTTTTTGCTTTCGGTTCCCATGAAAACAGGAAAGTTTTAAGTTTTGACAAGGACTTAAAAAAGCTCGCCCGCATTCCAGACTAGAAAAACCCTCGAAAATTTTCTTTGTAAATTACATGAATCCGCGATCGTTCACCTGGGCTGAAGATGCAAGGAAAAACCCGGCGGGCTATAGTACACTATGTCCGCCGGGCGATGACGCCGAAGAAACGGTGCAGGTGGACGACCCGAAGGGCGTAGAAAGATTGCTTGATAAAGTGGAGAATAATCCACACTGGCTATGTGGCCAATAATGAGCAATTTATACATGCTGTAGAAATTAGCAATAAAAATTCGTCACGAATTCAGATAATTAAGCATAGTTTCCGCATCTTAATATTTTGGATTACGAAAGCCTCTGGAACTATCTATTAACCTCGAAAAGGGTCTGCTGGTAAGCTAGCCCTTTTCAAGTTGCCTATTGTTCTACCAGTTCCACACGTCTGTTTCTGGCACGGCCACTATCGGTTTTGTTCGAAGCTACAGGCGCAAGGGGTCCCACGCCGAAACCCTTGAGCCTTTCGGCCGATATCCCATACTTGGTAGTAAGTTCCCTCACCACCGAGCGGGCCCTTGCCTCGGACAGTTTCATATTATAAGAAAGCGTCCCCACGTTGTCAGTATGCCCTACAACGAAAAGTTTCAACCCAGTATTTTGCTTCAAAAGCTTGGCAACTTCTGCTATCGCTGGTTCCGATTCAGGCTTGATGGTAGCTTTGTCAAAATCGAAATATATCCCGTATACTGATGCGTGACCTGTAACGGAAATGTCATTCATGAGACTCTTCGCATCTGCCACCACCAATTGCTCCATACCGGCTTTTTCGACCACGTTAAGCTCATATCCTGTTCCGCCATTAAAGGCATCTACCAGCACCCAGTACGTTCTTCCTCCCTTGTCTAGCTTAAGGTAGGCAGTCGAATCATTCTGTTTCACAACCGTTCCGCCAATCTTTTTTATGGCGTTGGCGTAATTAAGCACGATCTGGAGCTCGCTAGGTGGCCTGGCTCCTTCCTTTATTTCGTACCTTCCTTGGTATACTTTGCCCTCCACCTTAATATCGCGCCCGTTGCTGTCAACGAAGTTAAACCGATCAAAATCCTTAATGTCACAGGAACTAATATAAAAATTGGGCATTCTCGTGAACATGGGATGGTCAAAACAGCCTTCGGCATCTTTTTGGGCATTCACGTGTTCGGGCGTCTTAAGAACTTCATCGATGCTTCTCGGTTTCGCAACCACAACCTGCGGAAATTCGGCCTTTTCAACAACTTTCAGTTCGTAGACATTCCCCTCGTTCGCGGCGTCCACTATTATCCAGCTAGTTTTCCCATCCTTGTCCAACTTGAGATAGGCACTCGAGTCTCCTTGGTTGATGACTACTCCACCTATATTTTTAATCGCGTTGACATAGTTCAACACGATCTGAAGCTCGCTCGGAGGTTTTACGCCTTCTTTTACTTCGTATGTCGCCCGATAAACCTTTCCGAATATCTCGATCTCGCCTCCCTCTTCATTGGTGAAATACTCCCTGTCGTAGTCTACTATCCTGCATGACGAGATATAGAAACCAGGCATCCGGGTAAACATGGGATGGTCAAAACAGCCTGCCTGATCTTCCTGGGCCCAGACGGGGCATACAAGAAAAGATACCAAGAAAAAGCATAAGATGACTCTACATAATACCTTCATTTTTCTACCTCCCCCTTGGAAAAATCATAGTGTTGTAATGAAAGCGCTTTTGCCGAGATATCAATGACATATTAACATGTTATCTTAATGGGTGAAAAATGTCTATGAAAATCATTCATCATATGATATATGTTTTTCAATATCTATTACTTGAACCAATAGAAACGAGATTCAGGTGAGAACTTCAGGGGCACTGAGTTTTTACCAATTTTAGTATCAGTAGGCGTTACACTCGGAATTCTGCACACGCATATCTATCTGAAATTCTATCAAATCCAGGCTTTGATCCAGGATACAGAAATTCCAAATATAGCAATCAGTGCATTCCTGGTTCCTCGGGAGTGACACGTCCTTAGAACCGGGGCAATGTTCTTCCAATATCCAGGATGAAGAGAAACTGTCAATTGAAGCTCCGGAGGTGTTTTCATGCCAGTAATTAATAATTTAGAAAAATATTACGAGAAAAACCTGAAGGCTCAGTTTGGAAGGCTGGAAGAAAAGCGTAGGAAAGTTGTTCGAAATATAAAGCTTGTTTGGGGAATAATCGGAATTTCCATATTGCTTATTATTATCATATTCTGGCCTGGCTTTACTGAGCGTCCTCTTATCTTTACTCTCACCCTTTTGGCTGTGTCTCCGGTCTTTTTTATCATTCCGTACCTTTTTCTCAAAAGAGGATACAGGCGAGATTTTAAGAAGCAAGTTATTGCTCCACTGGTTAAATTCATCGACGATAGCATGATATACGATAGTAAGGGATATATCCCTAGTAAAGTTTTTGTTGAAAGCAGGATATTTCGCTCTTCTTTCAACTCGTATAAGGGGGAAGACCTTGTGCCGGGACGCATAGGGCAAACAGACTTTATGTTTTCTGAAGTTACCGTAGAAAAGACTGATAAGGAAAAGGACAACGAAAGGTCTACAGTCTTTGAGGGGCTGTTTTTCGTGGCTGACTTTCAGAAAAGATTCAAGGGAATTACGCTAGTTGAGCCCCAGATCATCTTCGAGACCGGGGATGAGGCCTACAGGGAGGGAATAGGACGGGCGGTAAAGCTCGAGGATCCAGAGTTTGAAAAGGAATTTAACGTTTTTGGTTCCGACCACGTAGAATCCCGATATATTTTATCAACCAGTCTCATGCAGCGAATACTGAACTACAAGAGGAAATTTGGCAAACCTATGTACCTTTCTTTCGTGAATTCAAAGGTCTTTATAGCTATTCCCTCCGGAGGAGAACTCTCCGAGGATGGTCAACAAAAGCGAATAAGGTTTACGCCTCCGAATCCCCTATTTGAACCACCGGTTTTTTCTCCTCTAAAGGGTTTTGAATCATGCAAGAAGTATCTAGGGGACATCCAGCTCGTTTTGGATATCATAGAGGACCTCAAACTGAACAGGCGTATATGGGCTACTTAAAACAGCAATCATCGTCTATACGAAAATGGTTTCCAGGAACATATACTGGATTTTCAAGTTTCGTTTTGGCATGCAACATCATGGGGGTTAGGCCATAAGTTACAAAAACAAGTTTCCGTTTCCCTGGAGACCCTGTAACGAGAAGTATATGTATTAAAAGAACTTGGCGGTTATCATGGTGGCTATCCTGTTTCCGACCACGACGAAAATGGCAATAATGAAGGTTTCAACTGCAGCCCTTGTACTTACCGACTTAAGAACCAAAGCTGCCAAGAGATCGGTTAAGACAGCAAGAGCCAGACCTGCCACTAGGCCCCACTGCTTTATGATCCATGCCATTAGAATCAGGAGGGGAACGCTTCCCAGGGTTCCGAGTATAACTAACCAGTAGAGCGGGAAGGTGGTATTTTTATCAAGGATGTTGATCATGGCCCCCATGCGCGGACACAGTATAAAAAACGCAAAGGCTACTATTGTGATCACATAACTGGCTAAATCGCTCATGGTACTTCTCCCCTTTCGCACCCTTCGTTAAATAGTAGAAATTTCCACTTCGGGAAGTATTTCCATAACGGTCTCATAATGACAGAGTTCCGTACCCGGAGTCGTAACGGTGGCGGTACCGCAAGCACAACCGAGCCTCAGACATTCTTCCAGGCTTTCTCCCCGAGAATGCGCAAGCACAAACCCGGCGACAACGCTGTCTCCCGCTCCCACCGCGCTTTTTACTTCCACCTTCGGACCTATTGCTTTTAACTTTACTTCTTTCGTACACAGGATAAGGCCATCCTTACCCCTTGACACGAGAACAATTTCAATACCCTGCCAGTTCAGTTCGGTGGCAGCTTTGAGAATTTCCTCTTCGTTCTTAACTTCCTTGCCAACCAGCCTCGACAATTCAAAAACATTTGGCTTAATCATGTTCGGTTTAAAAGCCAGGCTTCTTTTTAACGTATCTCCGTCGGCATCAAGTACGATAAAAGGCTTTTTATCCTTGAAGGTTAGAATTAGCTGTCCGTAGATATCCTTGCTAACCCCTTTCGGCAAACTTCCGCTCATTATCATGTAAGTTACATCGGTTAGTGATCTGAACTGGCGATAAAGTTCACCTATTTCGTGAGGTTTCACGTTAGGCCCGGGAGCGCTAATTACAAACTGCTTACCGGTTTCCTCTTCTTTAAGGATTACGTTTGTGCGGGTTTCTTCAGAGAGATGCACAAAGTCTATCATTACTCCATCGTTGATGAGACGCCCTTCCAGTTCCAGTCCGCTGTATCCGCCAATAAGCCCAAGAGCAATGCTTTGTGCTTTTAACTCTCGAATGACTCTTGAGACGTCTATTCCCTTTCCACCGGCATATCTTGATTCGGAAATGATCCGTACCGTGTCTTCTTCAACAAGTTTCCTGACAACGAGGGTTCTATCGAGGGCGGGATTAAGCGTTAAAGTGTAGATCAAGGCTAGCCTCCTTTCTTTCTTCGAAGGTTTCAGAAATTCTCTTGCACAACATGGAAAATCTTTTTTGTGTCCTGTCGTTGTTTATTGCAATTGCGAGAGCCCGCTTGCTTCCAACAAGAACAACAAGTTTTTTTGCCCTTGTCACCCCGGTATAGAGCAGGTTTCGCTGAAGCAGCATAAAATGTTGTGTCACTATAGGCATCACGACCACCGGATATTCGCTTCCTTGCGATTTATGGACACTAATTGCGTAGGCAAGGGTCAATTCATCGAGATCGGAGAAATCGTAGTACACTTGCCTACCGTCGAAGTCTACGACAAGTTCGTGCATTTCAGGATCCATGGCAAGAATTCTACCGATATCGCCGTTGAATACCTCCTTATCATAGTTGTTTCTTATTTGCATGACTTTATCGTTTAGTTTATAAACCGTCGCACCCCGTTGAACCAGTTTTGTCTGTGGGTTTAGAGCTTCCTGTAGCTTTTCATTCAACATGGCTGCCCCCACCTGCCCCTTGTGCATGGGCGTAATTACCTGTATATCATCAACAGGGTCAAAGCCGAACCTCTTTGGGATTCTTTCGGTGCAGAGTTGAAGGATAATTTCCTGGACGCGTTCGATGTTATCGTTTTCGATAAAGTAGAAATCCGAGAGAGCCTCTGCGGAGTTTGGCTTGGTGTATGGAAATTCTCCGTGGTTAATCTTGTGTGCATTTACGATAATAAGACTCTCTTTTGCCTGCCTGAATATTTCTTTTAGTTCAACCACGGGGATTTTCCCGGAATCGATTACGTCCCGCAGCACCTGCCCGGGACCTACCGAAGGAAGCTGATCGATATCACCCACGAGAATCAAACGTGATGCCGGCGGAAGTGCTTTTAAGAGATGATGGAAAAGAATAATATCTACCATGGAAACTTCATCAAGTATAAGAAGATGGACGTCAAGCGGGTTCCTGTCGTTGTATCTGAATCCACCTTCGGCCGGGTTGTATTTCAACAACCTGTGAATAGTAGATGCTGGCCAGCCAGTGGTTTCACTCATCCTTTTCGCTGCCCTTCCAGTCGGTGCCGCAAGTAAAATCTTATCCGTTATCTTGCCGTAAATTTCGAGTATCGCTCGAACAAGGGTTGTTTTCCCCGTACCCGGGCCACCAGTAATAACCACGATCTTTTCATGAAAAGCCGTTGTAAGAGCCCTTTTCTGTTCTTCGGCTAGCTCAATTCGAAGCCTTCCCTGCACCCAATCAAGAGCCTTTTCCTCGTCAATCTTTCGTATTTTTCCAGGGGAGTTAAAAATTACTGCCAGTTTCCTGGCAATTAGCTTTTCTGACACGTGAAATTGAGGGAGATATACGGGGGTAGCGGAAGGAATATTGTCGAAACTAATCGTGTCAACCTCAGACCATTCCAGTATGATTCTTTGTTCATTCGCAAGGGCCAAAAGCTGACTCTTTATCTGTTCTGCTTCAACTCCAAGCGTTTCCATGGTTTTTCTTATGAGTTCTTTGTAAGGCAAGAAAACATGCCCCGTATCCGCAGCCTGGTTGAGCACGTAGAGAATCCCAGCGGCAATTCGTTTCGGCGAATCTGTGGGAAAACCAAGTTTCTGCGCAATTCTGTCCGCAGTGAGAAAACCTATCCCGTATATGTCCATGGCTAATCTGTAAGGGTTTTCCTTTAAAACCCTGATTGCATCATGCCCGTAGAACTTGTAGATTTTTGTTGCATAGGTGGTGCTCACATTGTATGACTGCAGGAACATCATTACTTCGCGGATTTCTTTTTGATCTTCCCATGCCTTCTTAATCATCTCGATCCGCTTGGGGCCGATCCCTTCCACCTGATTCAATGCTTCTATGTTCTCTTCGATTATGTCAAGAGTATCAAGCTTGAACTTTTCAACTATCCTCCGCGCCATGATCGGGCCGATTCCCTTTATGAGGCCAGAACCGAGGTACCTGCGAATGCCTTCGACCGTAGCGGGCATCACCGTTTTGCAGCTTACTATTTTGAACTGTTGCCCAAACTTCGGGTGGTTAACCCATTCCCCGAAAAGTTCCACTACTTCACCCGGGGTAATCGAGATAATATTCCCTACCACCGTAACCAGGTCACGCCGCCCGGGAACCTTCACCTTGAACACGCAGTAGCCGTTTTCTTCGTTTATGTATACTATTCTTTCAACCTGACCATTTAATTTCATCTATATTTCACCCACATGAAACCGGTGCTCTGTAGCAGGTTCGTAGATAAAATCTTTACCGAAAACTACAAACATGGCAAGACCGAAAACTGCCACAAGTGAACCGCTCAAAAAAGCAGCAGAAATGCCGAAGATATCTACCAGTTTTCCGGCTACAATTGGTCCAAACATTATTCCGAGACTTTGCCCCATTAGCACGAGACCCATTACGCTTCCCATTGCATGCTGGAATTTTCCTTCGCTAACAGTTAATGCACTTACAGCCGGAGCTATAAAACCACCAGCAAGACCACTTAAGATTATGCCAGCACACAAGGTCGAATAATTCTTCGAAAATGGAATTAATGCCATGGCCATAACCATGAACACGCCACCCAGCAGCGCTATAATTTTCCTGTTGTACTGGTCGGCCATTTTACCAATAGGTGCCTGTAGAATGGTTGCGGTGAGGACACTTAAACTTATGAATGCCCCGGAATAGGTTGTACTTAACCTATTGCCACCTATCACTAGAAGTGGCACAAACGCCCAGATAATCCCGACTCCAAAAAAATGAGAAGCCCTAAAGATCATTAGTGAAAGTATTCTGCGGTTCTTGAGAAGCTTGAAATACGAAGTTATATCAATGGACATACCATCCCCTTTTTTCTCTGGAACAAGCAGAAGGACAATCACCAGGGCAAGCAAATTCAGGGCAGCCATGCTGAAAAAAGCCGTATCCATTCCCCATGCGTCACTTATAAGTCCCCCCACGAACGGGCCGACTCCAAGTCCTCCAAAAATACCCACGTTTAATATGCCCATGTACTTACCTTCTTGCCCGCTTGGACTTAACTCCCCCACGTATGCCGAGGCCACCGGTACTATCATTGCCGCCGCCAAGCCGTGTCCAAACCTTATGAATACGAGGGTCCATGGGTTTGTGGCGAGAGAATAAGATATGGATACCACCACATAAGAAAAGAGCCCAAACATTATAAAACGTTTTTTGCCCAGGCGATCGGAAAGGTACCCGACTGCTGGTAAAGCAAGGCTCCTCGATACGGAAAAAGAAGAAAAGATAAATCCGATCATAACTCCCGCAGCCCCTAAGTTAAGGGCATACACGGGGAGAAGGGGAGCCACTATTCCTGCTCCCATCATGGAACAAAAAAGGGTAAAAAATAGAACAGCAAAAAGTTTCACCTTGGACCGATTCAAATTTTCCATGGCTATATCTGTAACACATTTCGTTGCAATGTTCACAGGAGAAAGAAGCGCAATTCCGCCCAGTGGCAAAACACGGATTTCCCTCCTTGACATAGGAATGGTTGTACTTAAATTAATATTAAAAGCTTGTGCGATACTTCCATAATTGAGTGAATTTTCCGTTAGTTACCAGGGAAGGTCAGAAAAGAAAAAGGTATTTGAGAGGTAACCATTCCTTGCGAAAGATCACCGTGTAGTCCTGAGTAAACCTTGTAACTCTATTCTCCGAACACCAATAAAAAATTTGAGATAGGGACGATGGAGCGAGGGTATGCTTCTTTGAAAGGATGTCCCTGGCACCGCCTCGGAGAAGAACCTTGAAGATCTAACTCATAGAAAGAAAAAATAGAAAGGAGGTATAGAATGGACAAAATCAGAATTGCAATTGCGGGTTTAGGCAACTGTGCCAGTTCGTTGATTCAGGGTATCTATTATTACAGGGACAAAAACCCGGAAGATGCAATTGGGCTAATGCACTGGGAGATAGGTGGATACAAGCCAAGTGACATAGAAGTAGTGGCAGCTTTTGATATTGACAAAAGAAAGGTCGGGAAAGATGTAAGCGAAGCTATTTTTGAACTACCGAATTGTACAAAGGTTTTTTGTCCGGATATTCCTAAAATGGGAGTCAAGGTCCACATGGGACGTATCCTTGACGGAGTTTCCGAACACATGAAGGATTACGATGATAAATACACGTTCGTACCCGCTGATGTTCCGGAACCTGACAAGGAGGAAGTCATCAAAATACTCAAAGAATCCGGTGCAGAAATCCTTTTGAACTATATGCCGGTGGGCTCCGAGGAGGCAACTCGCTTTTATGCTGATTGTGCCCTTTCGGCGGGAGTAGCTTTTATTAACAATATCCCGGTATTTATCGCAAGCAGCCCCGTCTGGGCAAGAAAATTTAAGGATAGGAACTTGCCCTTAATCGGCGATGATATCAAGTCACAGCTTGGCGCTACCATCACTCATAGGACGCTCACCGACCTTTTCAAGAAGCGGGGAGTAAAACTAGAAAGAACTTACCAGTTAAACACGGGCGGTAATACCGATTTTCTGAACATGCTAAACAGGCATAGGCTTGCCAGTAAGAAGAAGTCCAAGACGGAAGCGGTACAATCCGTGGCTGCAAAAAGGCTTGATGCCGAGAACATCCACATTGGACCGAGTGACTATGTACCATGGCAGAAGGACAACAAGGTCTGTTTCATAAGAATGGAAGGCAAGCTTTTTGGTGATGTTCCGATGGAACTGGAATTGAGACTATCTGTGGAAGATTCACCAAATTCAGCAGGTGTGGCCATAGATTCTATCAGGTGTGCGAAACTTGCCCTTGAAAGGGGCATAGGCGGAGTGCTCGAAGGTCCGTCCGCTTACTTTTGTAAACATCCTCCACGTCAGTACACCGATGAAGAAGCGTACCGTATGGTTGAGGAATTCATTTCTGACAAGGCGGGAAAAATCTATGAAAGGATTGATTATAGCGGCTGGGAGGGGCAGTCGGTTAGTGCACAAGGGCGCTAGCAAACCCCTAGTGCCGGTACTCGGGAAACCCATCATAGAACGAATAATAAGGACTGGTTACGAAGCCGGAATAAAAGAGTTTTACGTTGTTACCGGGTTCAACGGGGCCAAAGTGACCTCTTTTCTGAACACTTTGGCCTCCAGCCTGCCAGTTACAATTCACCATGTACACAACGATAGCTGGCAGAAGGGAAACGGAACGTCAGTCCTTAAAGGCAGGGAATACTTGGAAGAAAATTTCGTCTTAATGATGGGAGATCACTTGGTCGATCCCGAGTTATTAAAACGTTTCCTCAGCCAGGATGTACGTACCGGCGAAGTTACCCTTGCAGTCGACAAGAATCTAGACAATCCCTTCGTAAATATCCACGACGTAACGAAAGTGCTCATCGACAACGGTAAAGTGGTAGAAATCGGGAAAAACCTGAAAACATACAACGGCTATGACACCGGACTTTTCCTGTGTTCTCCCGTCATATTTGAAGCCGTCTCCAGGAGTATTGAGGAGAAAGACGACTACAGCCTTACAGGTGGAATAAGAATCCTTGCAAGTGAAGGCAGGGTAAAAGGCTATGAGGTCAGGGGTTATTTCTGGATTGATGTTGACGATCCCGTCGCCCTGGAGAAAGCTGAAGTTGCCTTGCTAAAAAACCTGCGGAACAAAAGAAATGACGGCCCTGTATCACGTTACCTCAACCGACCTCTTTCCGTCCGAATTTCCAGGTGGCTTGCAAAAAAACCAATAACGCCTAACCAAATATCCATTGCTGCTTTCTTCATGTCGGTACTCGGAGCGCTTATTCTTTCTCTTAGAAGTTACCTGGCTCTCTTCGTGGGCGGACTGATAGCTCAACTTGCCTCTGTAGTGGACGGATGTGACGGAGAAATAGCAAGAGTAAAATACATGGAGAGCGAGTTTGGTGGTTGGTTAGATGCAGTGCTTGACAGGTACGCCGATGCACTTTTGCTCATGGGACTTACCTGGCATGCCTATATCAAGAAAGGCAATCCTATTTCACTCCTGGTAGGATTCATGGCCATGGTAGGATCATTTATGGTGAGTTACACTGCGGACAAGTACGATGCGTTGAAAAAGTTTAACATGGAGCCAGTATTTAGAATCGGACGAGACATAAGGGTTTTTCTAATTTTCCTGGGCTCGATTTTAAACCAGGCATTTAATACCCTGCTGGTATTAGCGATCCTTATGAATCTCGAAACCATAAGGCGAATCTACATATGTAAAAATCATGACTTCACTCGACCGCTTGAAACGGGAAATTAGACAAATCCTCGCAGGGTCTTCCGTACCGGAAGACCCACTACATGCTGAAAATACTGTCGAATGGGTAAAAAGAATTTATCCTAAGGCGGATGAGGGTTTGCTTTTAGCGGCTCTTGCTCACGATATAGAAAGAGCAATTGCTGAAAAAAAAGTCAAAAGGTCAGATTTCTCCAACTACGATAAATTCAAGGAAGCTCACGCAACAAACAGTGCCCGTATAGTTCAGGAAATTATGACCTTACACGGAATCAACAATGAATTTTCCAATGATGTTCAGCAACTTGTACGGCTTCATGAAAAGGGTGGCAACTTCAGGGCAGACATATTGAGAGATGCCGACGCTTTATCTTTTTTTGAAATAAACCTCCCTTTTTATTTTGAGCGGGAAGGATACGATAACACGTTGAAGCGATGTTTGTGGGGATACAAGAGAATATCGCCTAAGAACCGTGAACTTCTGAAAATGATAGAATTCAGGGATAAGAACATCTCCGAGATTATCAAACTTATACAACGGCTCCCCTTCCGAGAAACCAGTTCATAAACTGAAGAATTTGTATTGACATTTCACAAGAAAATCCATTAGTAGTTTATACCTCAATGGGAACCACGAGGGCTAAATGGAGAAAAAAACAATCAAGATTGCCAAGCTCACGGATGAACAGCTTGCCCAGATCAAGGAAGTAGAAAAAAAACTGGAAAACATTTGCCTGGTAGCAGTGGAAAAGCAGGACGCCTTGTTTGTTCTCGAGGCCAAGCTGGCACCGAACCATTGGGAGTTAGTGAGTGATGTTTATCCAGAGATAGAGGGGATGAGCTCTTACTTTTCTAGCAAGGAAGATGCACTGCTCGCAAAGTCATCCCTGAAAAACTTACTAAAAGTACTGAAAGCAAAAGGAGTTGTTAAGAGACCAATTAGGGTCAGGAAACTCACTTGAGGAACCTGGGTTTTTCTGTCTGAAACCAAGACTATTTGGGAGCGCACCGAAGCAACCTTAAAGACCTTTACATTCCAAGAAGATTACTTACCCTTGTGCATTTGGCGGCATCCTCGCAGTGACAGAATGTTGGAAATGTTTTTAGACATCGACCCACTAGTCATCATTTAGCTTGAACATCTTTATCCCGGCAAGCTCCACGGTTTCTTCTTTTTCACTTTTGACAAATCGGCTCAGTTTCATCAGGGCGTTTGAAATCCTCTGACCCATTTGATGTATGTTTTTCACTCTTACAAGAACCTTTTCCGGCAGATCTTCATGTTCTATCATCAATAACTGTGATTCTCCCATGATAACGGTAAGCGGATTGTTTATTTCATGCCTTAGGGTGGAAATAGCAGCGCCCAGAGTTGAGAGTTTTTCTGCCTTCAATAGCTGTTCCTGGATTTGTTTCCTAAAAGAGAGATCGCGTACAAACATTAGCATGGTCTGATTTCCCGGAGACATCCTGGTGACACACACCTCAACAACTATTTCCCTGCCATCTTTTGTTCTGTGTACCTGTTCGACGCATTTATTTTCAGCATTTTCGGCCAAATCCCTCAGTTGCTCAACAACCAGCCCTGGGTCAGGATCCGCTACGAGTAGATCTATGAAGGAGAGCTTTTCGAATTCATCCTTGCTATAAGAGTAAAGTTCAAGCGCTTTCCTGTTGACCTCAAGAAATTTGCCATTCTTGTCAATCACGAATATGGCATCGTTCGAATTATCAACCATTTCCCTGTACTTTTCTTCAGATTCCTGTAGTTGCTGTTCAAGTTTTCGACGCAACGTAACATCACGGGCAATTATAAGGAGGCCGTTTTGGCCGTTGGCAAGAGGAAACTTCTGTCCACAAAAATAGAATTCTTTTTCTACTGAGCCCGATTTGCACGTAATCAGCAATTCATCAAAAGGCGGCCCCGTGTCTTCGAATGCGAAGATATCAGTGGTTCCTTTTATTGAAATTACCTCGTTTATGTGAAGTCCCGTTACCTCAGTAGTATCTTTACCGAAGTATTTGAGAAAATCGCTATTTGCGTAGAGGATTCTTTGATTTTCGTTGAGCAGCAAAATCGGTAAGTCAATTCTTTCCAGTATTCCCTCAAGCAAGTCAGATAATTCTTCGCCACTACTCATGTTTCTATCTCCGCAACAGGTCTTGAGTTCAAAATTTTCTTTTTCCTGAAAAAAGCCAGGTTAGATTCCAGCATCTTACCCGGATTCATTATATTATTGGGATCAAGAGCCTTTTTTATGCGCCTCATTACCCTGATACCCATATCTCCAACTTCCATTTCCATAAAAGGTGACTTAGCAATCCCAATGCCATGTTCCCCGGAAATCGTGCCACCCAGTGCAAGAACCTTCCTGAAAAGCTCCTGAGTTGCCATTTCTGCTTTAACAAGCTCCTCGGTATTATTTCTGTCCAGTAGAAAATTTACATGGAAATTCCCGTCACCGGCGTGGCCAAAACTTGCCACAGGAACGGAATATTTTTCCGATAACCTGTCAAGGATAAAAATGAGTTCGGAAATTCTGCTTCTTGGGACGCAAACGTCCTCGTTAATCTTGGCTGGTTTTATACTCAGTAATGCAGGGGCAATTGCTCGTCTAACCTTCCAAAGTCGTTCTTGATCCCCTTTTTCCGTGGCCACTGTAATTTCCGCCGCACCATGCGCTTGGCACATCAATACAATCCTGTCTTTAAGAAGCTCCACGATTTCCTCATCTCCGTCTATCTCAACCAGCAGGATTGAGTTGACGCGGGAGGAAAAACCCATTTTAAATTTTGACTCCACTGCCCGAATTGAATTTTTATCAATGAATTCGATGGCGGATGGTAGTGTTTGTTTTTTGAGTACTTCGCTAACTGCCTTTACGCAGTCTGAGAGATTTTCAAACTGAATTAGCAACGTGACCGTTTTTTCAGGTTTAGGCACAAGCCTGAGAACAATTCTGGTAATTATTCCGAGGGTACCTTCTGATCCCACGAACAGACTGGTTAGATCGTAACCCACCACACCCTTTACCGTCTTCCTCCCGACGTTCAGTATTTCGCCGGACGGGAGTACCACTTCTAGGCCCAGAACGTAGTTATAGGTAACGCCGTATTTCACGGCCTTGGGGCCTCCGGCGCCCGTTGCTACATTTCCTCCTATGGTACAAAAATTGAGGCTTGCCGGATCTGGTGGATAAAAAAGTCCCCTTTCAGCTACTGACCTTTGCAAATCACCCGTTATTACTCCGGGTTCGACAATCGCTAACTGATCTTCTGCGTCTATTTCTATAATTCTGTTTAGCTTGCCCAACGCTACAACAACCCCTCCGCCCAGAGGAGTACTACCTCCAACGTTGCCGGAACCGGCCCCCCGCGGATATACTGGAAATCTGAATTGGTTCGCAAGCTTTACCACAGAAGAAACTTCCGCGGCAGATCTCGGAAATACTACAGCTTCGGGTAGGACCTCAATACCTGATGCGTCATATGCATAGCAAACGAGATCCTCCCTGGAAGTCGATACGTTTCTGTTTCCGACAATATTTTTTAGTCTTTTTATAATTGATCTATTCAACGACATAATAGCCCGTATGCTGGCTAATTTCCCCCAGTACTTTCCCCACTATCAGTTCTGATCCACCAGATTAGACACCACCTTTAATACCTTTTCGCTATCCGACGTCACGATGATCTTTCTCGTTTCAGAGTCGATGACCCGAAGTTCAACTTTAATGTTACAATCTCTGAGAAACCTCACTGGGAGTTTCTCTGCCCATTCGATTATCACCACCCCGTCACCTCCCATTAACTCATCCAGCCCCAATTCTATTAATTCATCCTCATCCGATATACGGTAAAGGTCTACGTGGTATACAGGAATCCTCCCTGGGTATTCGTTTATAATGGTAAAGGTTGGGCTTGTTACGTATACATTGCCGGGGACACCAAGTCCCCTGGCTATTCCCTGGGTTAAAAGGGTTTTTCCACTTCCGAGGTTTCCAAGGAGCGCTACATTGTTCCCGCTTCTCAGTGTTTTGCCAAGTTTTTTCCCCAGTCCGAACGTTTGCTCGGGACTCCCGGTAAAAATAGTGACTTTTTGCCTGGTTTCCGATTTATACATGAGGCTTTGGTTGAGGTGCAAAAAAAAGATCCCTGGATAGCGCTCTCAAGATATCACTTTTTCCAACAATGCCTACCAATCTGTCTCCATCCATTACCGGAATTGAATGTATTCGCTTGGTGGACATGATCGTCGCGATTTCTTCCACAGGGGTATCTTCCTTAACAGTGATAACCTTCCTGGTGCATATATCGGACACCTTGCTACCGGACACGCGCCGGATTTCTCTTTCCATCTGCTTTTCGGTTTTTAGGATTATCACAGCGTCAAGAATAGTTAATACTGTGGGGATATGCAATTTCCTTGCTTGATCTATCAAATCACTCTGCGACACTATACCGTAGAGTTTCCCATCCTTATCCAGTACCGGGACACCATTTATCCGTTTCTTGAATAGAATATCGGCAACTTCCAGCACCGGAGTATCCGGAGTAACGGTGATGACTTCAGTTGTCATTATGTCGCTTGCGTTGAGCATTGTCATAAATCCAATGATAATTCTCTAGGTATCACTTCAAGGAGATCACTGGCAAGTATACTGAAATATTTGTTGGTTTCACGGACCACATCCCCTGCTTTACCATGGAAATAAACACCCAGGCAAGCAGCGTCAAAGGGTTCGTACCCTTGAGCAAGAAATCCTCCAATCATCCCTGTAAGTACATCTCCCATTCCGCCTGTAGCCATTGCAGGATTACCAGTGCTGTTTACGGCTGTTTTACCGTCCGGCGAAGCAATAATTGTCCTGTACCCCTTTAAAACCAGGATAACTCCGTATTCCTTGCTAAAACTCTCCGCAACCTCAAGCCTGTTTGCCTGAACGTACGCCGAGGTCTCTCCTATTATTCTTGCCATTTCACCAGGATGGGGCGTTAATATTAGCGGGACAGAAGCCTTGGATAATACGTGGAGGTTATCCTTTAGAGCCGTAACACCGTCGGCATCAACCACCACAGGACAATCTACCGAAGCAATTAACTCACGGGCAAGCTCCTGGGATTCATCATTAAGGGATATGCCAGGCCCTACGGCCATGGCGCTTCTTGTTTTTGCCTCCCGAATAATCTTATCCAGAGATTTCAAAGAAGCCGATCTGTCGTTAGTTTCAGGTATTGGCATGGTCATCGGCTCGGTAAGTTTTACTTCCATAATGGGGTTTAAACTTTCCGGGATGGCGAGGGTGACAAGACCGGTACCAACCCTTGCAGCTCCTTGGCAAACTAGAGCCGCAGCACCAGTCTTTCCTTCCGAGCCTGAAAGGACAAGCAGATGACCGTATGTCCCCTTGTGACTGTCACTACGTCTGGGTTTTATCAAGGCTCTTGCTTCCGCTTCTTCAAAAAATACTCTCTTAGGGCTAAAATCGGAAATTACCGTCCTGGGGATTCCGATATCCACAACTTTCAACTTTCCAACGTAGTTGTGACCAGGACTAACAACCTGCCCTATCTTAGGTAAACCAAAGGTAGCCGTGGCAACGGCATTTACACATAATCCCAGGGGTTTTCCTGTTGATGCGTCTAGACCAGATGGAATATCTACCGCCAGAACCGGTTTCCCCTCGTTATTTATCGCTTCAATCACCTCCCGGTAAAAGCCCCTAACTTCGGACTTGAGGCCCGTACCCAGGATAGCGTCAATCACTATGTCACAATCTTTCAGTTCGCTGGCTATTTGAGGTAAAAACTCTTCGCTCGTGTATTCAACGATGGGTATATCAAGTTTCCTGATAATTTCACAATTAACCAGCGCATCTCCTTTCAAGCGGGAGATTTCTTTGAGACACACTACCTTAACAGAGGCGGAACCCCGGTACCAGAGATGCCGTGCGATAACGAATCCGTCACCACCATTGTTACCGCTCCCAGCAATAATTAGAACCTTTCTCCGGCAAATATCTGGGAAAATTTCTTCATAAAAGTCGGTAGCTCCACTGCCGGCCTTTTCCATCAACACAACCCCGGGGATACCTATTTCCTCAATTGTTATGCGATCTATTTGGGCCATCTCAGTTGCGGTAAGCAGAAACATCAGCCTGTCTCCTCCCGTTTTTCCAAAATAACCAACGCCGCTCCAAAATCACCGTCATCTGTAAGTGACAGATGCCAGGAAACAATGCCCTTGCTAAGGCAATGGATACGAAGTTTTTCGGAGAGCCTGATTTCCGGTTTACCCAATTCATCCGGTACAACTTCAATGTCTCTCCACCCAGCATATTTCCCAATGCCAGTCCCCAAGGCTTTTGAAAAAGCTTCCTTGGCAGAAAACCTTAGTGCAAAACAGGGTACGGGATCCCGTCTCTTATGGCAGTACCGGATTTCTTCCGGGGTAAAGAGCCTATTTAATGTCCTCTCCGGATCTTTCTCCAACAGTTTTCTTATACGATCAACCCTTACCAGGTCTATTCCCACCCCGTAAATAGCCACCGGTATCCTTTTTAAAGAGATCTAACCAGGTAAACCATTTCCCTTACGGCCCTTTCAAAGCCAACAAGAACTGCCCTTGCAACGACCGAATGGCCAATGCTGAATTCCTCTATCTCCTTAATTCCCCTAAACCACGAAATGTTACGGTAATCGAGCCCATGGCCAGCGTTAACGCCTAGCCCCAGCTTAGAAGCAAGTTTCACGGCGTCGAGAATTCGCTCAAACTCCATTTCCCTCTTCTCAAGAGTCTCGGCGTCGCTAAAAATACCGGTGTGTATTTCCACGAAGTCTGCCCCTACCCAGTGAGAAGCCTTCACTTGTTCAAGGTCAGGATTAATGAAAAGGCTCACTGCTATTCCTTCGGCTCTCAAAGTTTCAATGAAAGGTTTAAGGGTTTCTTTGTGGAGACCTACATCAAGCCCCCCTTCTGTAGTAAGTTCCTGTCTGCGCTCAGGCACAAGAGTTACCATCTGTGGCCTAATTTCGAGGGCTATCTGCTGCATTTCAGACGTTGCAGCCATTTCCAGGTTAAGTTTCGTCTTCACAGTTTGTTTCAAGATTTTCACATCCCTGTCCTGGATATGCCTACGATCTTCTCTCAGGTGAACAACTATACCGTCTGCGCCCGCAAGCTCAGCGATCGCTGCAGCAGTAACAGGATCAGGTTCTTTCACACCTCTGGCCTGCCTTACGGTTGCTACATGGTCAACATTTATGGATAGCTGTGGCACGATGTCATTACCTCCTTTAAAGTATCCGTTATGAAAACCCTAGTTGTTACTCTTTATTGCATCCAACACCTCTTCGGTTTTTTTTCTCATCTTTTCGGCGTCTTCATCGCTTCTTTCGTGATCGAAACCCAAAAGGTGCAGAACGCCATGAACCAGTAATTCAGTCATGCGCTCCTCAAGAGTGAGTCCGCTCTCCTCTGCTTCCCTCCTGGCCACCGGCAAACAGATGACAACATCTCCAAGAATTTCTGGATGGAGATTTGGGAATTCTCCCTCTGCCATTGAAAAAGATAAAACGTTGGTCGGCCGCCTGTATCCACGGTACTTTGCATTTAATTCCGCCATCAGCTTTTCATCTACCAGAGCTATACTGAGCTCAACCCCTGTATAGCCCAAGACGCTTAATATTTTCCTTGCCTTTTTCTCCAACTCGCTGCTTTGTATCTCGTCCGTTTCTACCTGGACGTTTACCAGTATCTCCATTTATCTTTTCTTTTGCTCCTTCTCTACCTTCATCGGGGTATTCAATTCGTTTATGGTATATCCCGGTTAAAATCTTGTTAAACTGTTGCGCAATCTGGTGAAGGTCTTTTAGAGTCAATTCGCACTCGTCGAGTTCACCATCGGTAAATATCTTATTAATTATCGTATGCACAAGCCCCTGGATTTTTGACGGAGTAGGTTCTGTTATGGACCTTGAGGCGGCTTCTACACAGTCTGCAAGCATAACCAGCCCCGCTTCCTTCGTCTGGGGCTTTGGCCCCGGGTACCTGTAATTTTCTATGTTTACCGGGGGTAAATCACTCCCCTTGTTTGCCTCGGTTCTTTCACGCAATTTTATGGCTTTTTGGTAAAAGAAACTGATTAAACTAGTACCGTGATGCTGCTGGATAATATCAACAATGGGTTTTCCAAGGTTGTGCTTGCGCGCGAGATCAATCCCGTCCTTGACGTGAGAGATCAATATCAAGCTGCTCATCGACGGTGCAAGCTTTTCATGCTTGTTTTCTCCTTCCCGCTGGTTTTCGACAAAATATAACGGCTTTTTTATTTTTCCTATGTCGTGGTAGTAAGCGGCAACTCTGGCAAGCAACGAGTTTGCATTGATGGAGCGCGCCGCCGCTTCTACCATGTTACCTACTATTATACTGTGATGATATGTCCCAGGAGCCTGGATCATCAACTCCCGCAACAGTGGCTGATCAAGGTTTGCCAGTTCCAGCAACTTAACATCGGTGGTGTAATGAAAGAGGATTTCTGCAAGAGGAGTGAGGCCGGTAGCAATAACCCCTGCCAGCAACCCGCCGAGCATGGCAAACAACAGGTTGGTACTTGCAATAGCAGGCGTTACCTGTTCGTTCATGACGGTGAAAACACTGGCAATTATCGCGTTTATAAGCCCAACTAAAACACCGGCTTTAACCGGAGTAATTCTGTCTCTACAATTCGCAACTCCACGAGCGGCAACGAACGATCCAACGAGAAAGTAAAAGAAAAGTCCAAAATTATTTCCCAGAACAATACCGGCAAGAAGTGATAGCAGCAAAGAAATAACAAGCGCCGTTTCGACGTTAAAGATTATGCTTACGAGCATGGAGGCGGCACAGAGGGGGTAAGAGAATAATACTCCCTCAGACTGAATAAACGGGAAACTCTTCTCAAGAGCACCAGAGATAAAATCAAACATACGGATACCCACAAGGAACATGCTCATGAGAATTAGCAGAAAAAGAAAGTCCCTGGTTTCATTCGGAAAAACCTTAACGTGATTTATGGCCACAAAGGTGATAATCCAGACGATTATCAAGGAAACAAGAAATACTCCGACCACGTTGACTAACTGCTTGTTTCCGTTTGAAAGCCTTTGCATTGTGACCAGTTCCCGGTACTGTTCCGGTGTCACTTTTTCACCCTTTGCTACCACGATCTCACCCTTTTTAATCTTGTAAAAAACAGGTCTCACTCTGCTTAAAATAGCATTCTTCCTTCTTTCAGTTTCATACCTGTTGAAGGTGATATTTGGTTGCAAAAACTGGTCAGCAATAAATTCGTATGTCTTGATAAATTTCCTGTCTACGTAACCCAGTTTGACTGCTATCTGCTCGTTTAATTCTTTCCTTGCATCTTCAGAAGTTTTGATGGAGAAAATGTCATCCTGTTGATATTCTTTACCGGTGGGCAATTCGTGAAAGATGATCGGGTGGCCTCCTAATTGAAAATAAAAACTTTTCGATACGACTACCCCATCCTTCAGTATCCCGGAAACGAGGTCGCTGAGGGAGTTTTCAACTTCCTTGTTTACCGGCAACTGCATCATAAGCTGGTAAACTTCAGTAAACACCTGGGTCCCCAGAGCCTCTTCTAATTTTGAAATAGTTTTGTCCTTTGACTGGTTAGCCAATTCTTTTCCGGGATTCCCATGGCGTTTACTCAAAACGTAAGGAATACCAAAAGCATCGAAACCAAGGGATACCATGCCTCTCCCGGGTCCATCTGCTGAATCGCCAGCCTTAGAAGATGCCTTACCCAGTTCCTCCATTTTCTTCGGCAGTTCAGCCAGTATTTTTTCCTTGGAAAGCTCCTTCTGTGCTTCCCGAATTATGGAAAACACACGGTGTATCCCTTTTCTTGCCCTTGACGGGGCATTCGCGTCCACGTCAAACACCAGTGGTGCCTGAGACAGTGCCTTTTCCTTATTTTTTTGCGTTGCCACAGGATCCTCAATCAGGAAATCTCTTTTTGCCTTGATATCCTTGCTCGCAACAGAGCCAATGGCATAAATCGTAACGGACTCCCTGAGGTCAATGGCAACAAGACCAGTTACGATCAGGCAGATAACAACAAGCATTACCTGGGCAACTAAATTCTTCCGCCAGGTTGAATTGCTCTTCTTGCTATTTTTTGTTCTACGCTTCATAACGGCTCAACTTATTCAAGTTCCTAGTTTCCCTCAGCGTATCTCCCACGATGCCGTTCTTTTTCCTTTGCCTCGTACGCCTTGATTATCTCCTGTACAAGCCTGTGTCGAACCACGTCTCTTTCGGAAAAGAAAACAAACTCAATCCCCTTGATTCCCTTGAGCAAGTCCTTTGCCTCAATCAGCCCTGAGACCTTCCCGTTGGGAAGATCAATCTGGGTAATATCGCCGGTGATAACAGCCTTAGAAGTAGCTCCAAGCCTGGTTAAAAACATCTTCATCTGGTCAGACGTTGTGTTTTGACCTTCATCCAAGATTACAAAGGAATCATTTAAGGTCCTGCCCCTCATGAAAGCAAGGGGCGCAACTTCAATCACTCCCCTTTGAACAAGCTTCGATGCTTGTTCAAGATCCATCATGTCATATAGGGCGTCATAGAGAGGCCGGAGATAAGGGTTTACCTTTTCCACAAGATCTCCTGGCAAGAAACCCAGTTTTTCTCCTGCTTCCACTGCCGGGCGGACGAGGATTATCCGCCCCACCTTCTTTGACATCAGGGTTGAAACAGCCATTGCCATTGCCAGGTAAGTTTTGCCTGTACCCGCCGGTCCAATCCCAAAAACGATGTCGTTGTTACGAATTGCATCTATGTACCTCTTTTGGGCAACACTTTTCGGCGTTATTATCCTCTTTCTGGACGTTATGTAAATCTGGTCAAGAAAAATATCTCTCAGGCGTGTTCGATCGTTGGCACTTAGAATTTGAATTGCAGACTCTACGTCTGAAGGGTAGATAGGCAAACCGGACTCCAGGAGCCCGTACAACTCTTTTAGAACCCGACTCGCAACCTGAACATCGTGGGGAGACCCTTGTATCGTAACCTGGTTCCCTCGCAAGTGAATTTTTACGTCCAGTGCTTGCTCAATTATCCGGAGATTGGCATTGTGTTCTCCGGCAAGCTGAAGAACGAGAGCGTTATCTTTGAATTTTAGTGGTAGAGACTCGTAAGCCTCGCATTCCACTGAAACTGATTTATTCAAGACCGTCTTAGACCTCCCCCATCAATTGCAAAAGAACTCTTCTTTGCCTCGGTCGATTGTCGAAATCGCACAATACTACCTGCTGCCATGTCCCCAAGGCCAGATTTCCCGCAATTATGGGGATTTGTAAAGAAGGACCTAGTAAAGCGGCCCGCACATGACTGTAACCGTTCCCATCTCCCCAACGCAAATCGTGAGCGTAGGGGATATTCTTCGGTGCCATTCTATCAATGGCATCCTTCAAATCGTTTATAACCCCCGATTCGAACTCTATGGTAGTTAGACCCGCCGTCGAACCAGGAATGAATAAGTTCACAAAACCATGTGCTATACCTGTTTCCCGAACACACCTTGCCACGTCACCGGTGATATCGAGAATATCTGTATTCCCTGAAGTTTTATAAGTCAAAGTCTCTGATATTAACTTCATTAAGCCCCCTATCCTACGGATGGTTAAGGTTTATCATATAGCTTTATACATGGCAAGTATTTAGAGTACACCAAAGGCACGATATCACAGAGCATTATTTCATTCTTGACTTAACACTCTTCCGACGCTATTATTGCGTCATCTGCAAAGATTTATGGGAAGAGCGGACTACTGAAACAGGAAATGTCAGATGCCTCGAAACGTAGATAACTTCAAGCGAAGAATAGACTACTTGAGAATCTCGATAACTGATTGGTGTAATTTAAGGTGCATTTATTGCAGGCCGCGTGGCAAGTGGAAGAAGCTACCGCACGATGAGATCCTTTCGTATGAAGAGATTATCCAGATATGCCATATCGCTGTAAGACTAGGAATTACAAAGATACGAATCACCGGCGGTGAACCACTCCTTCGGAGAAACATCATATATCTTTGCGAGAATCTTTCCCGCATTGATAAACTCGAATCTCTCACCATTACAACCAATGGAGTATTGCTGAAGCATTTTGCTTCCAAGCTTTATCGAGCCGGGGTGCAGCGGTTAAACGTCAGCTTGGACACTCTGAATCCGCGCAAGTACTACGAGATTACGGGAAAAAACATGTTTCACAAGGTCTGGTCCGGTATCGAAGAAGCTTTGCTTGTAGGATTTTACCCGGTGAAAATAAATGTTGTTGCAATGCGAGGTATAAACGATAATGAAATTGGAGAACTGGCTAAGCTGACATTCAAGTATCCGGTTCATGTCCGGTTCATCGAGCTTATGCCCTTCCTTGATAATCCGGAAGAGCCTGAATCTCGCTTTATTTCGACCGATGAAATTTTAAACATACTTCGGGACGTAGGGACAATCAGCCCTGTATCATCTTCGAATGTTAACGGGCCGGCAACACACTTCCGATTTAAGGGAGCGCTGGGAAAAGTAGGATTGATAAGCCCCATAAGCCACCATTTCTGCCCGTCTTGCAACAGGTTACGCTTGACCGCTGACGGAAAATTACGTGCGTGCTTGTTTTCTAACACGGAAACCGATATTAAAACTGCCTTGAGGTCCGGTGCATCTGAGGAAGAGTTAGAAGCAATATTCCATGAAGCGATACTGGCCAAGCCCGAAAAACATTCTCTCAACCAGGTCTGCCGAAGTAGCGTATCATCTCACAGGCCAATGGTTGCAATCGGCGGATGAATCAATATCTTGCCTCCAGTTCAAGCCATGCGAGTCTGGCGGCCCCCAACACAGCAGCCCTGTTTCCCAGGGATGATCTTTTGATAACAACTGTGCCGGGGTCTACCATGGAATTAACAGTTTTTATGGTATTCCAAACACTGTCTATGAATCTCGGCCACGCTTCACTAACACCGCCACCAATAATGCACGTGGTGATCCCGAGAAGATTAAAGGTGTTGGAAATTGCGATTCCGAGAGCATTTCCGAATCTTCTGAAAAGTCTGCAAGCGAGTTCATCACCTTTTTCTGCGGCCCTGGAAATAGTAACTGCGTCCAACTCATTTCGATCATAGGCCTCTTGGAGCACCGTATTAAAACGTCTGCTTTCGATGGCTTCCCGTGCTCCGTTAATCAGTGCAGTTGCAGAAGCAAGGGCTTCAAGACAGCCCCTTTTACCGCAGTTGCACACGGGCCCGTCCGGATAAACAATTGTGTGCCCTATCTCCCCTACGAATCCGATATCATCACCCTGCCACCTTTCCCCGTTTAGAATCAAGACTCCTCCGACTCCTGTACCCAGAGTTATTCCAAGCCAGTTCTCGTGTTTACTACCAGCTCCAAGCCAACGTTCGCCAATTCCAAAAACATTCGCATCGTTATCCATAAAAACCGGAATCCCTGTTTTTTCCTTGATCCCTAGAGAAAGGGGATATCCATTCAAGGGCATCAGATTGGGAGAGAAAACAACTTTTCCCTCTTTTGTAAGAATCTTTCCCGCAACTCCCATCCCAATCCCAGGTATCTCACCGCCCATTCCGCGCACCTTTGCCACAAGGGAATTAACCGTGGTACCCAGCCGTTTAACGAAATCATCAGCACCCCTTTGGATCCTAGTTTCTAGCTGAAACTCTTCTAGTATTTTACCTTCACGGGTTACCAAGGCTCCCTTGACCAGGGTTCCTCCTACATCCAAAGCAACAACGTAGTCCATGGGCATATCCTTTCATTTGAAGATTGAGAAAATATGTTTTATGATTCACGGAAGGTGCTAAAAGGTTTCTGAATAGCAATATCTTGTCCCGGATGGTCGACGACCATGGTGCTCTAATTCCCTTTATAATGCATTTCGATACAATATGAAAGTATACCTTAAAATTGCTTGCTACCTTCTTACGGTCGCGATCCTAGTTCTCATTCTTCTCACTTCTACCGTAGCTTACCTCTATTACCATCCCGAACGGACAAAAACCTTGCTTCTTGAGGCACTAACGAAATCACTGAACTGCAAGATTGAAGCAAAGGAGTTCCTATTTAGGCTTCATCCGGTCAGGCTTGACGTAAAAGGCTTGCGCGTACTTCGCAAAGAAAAACCTGCAAAACCCCTTGTCACTGTCAACCAACTAAAGGCCGAAGCCATTGAGTACCCGGAAAAGAAGTGGAACATCTGGCAGTACAAGTACTTGAAGATTTCGGGGGTTAAAGTAGACTTATCGGACAAGTCCCTGGAAAACCTTTTAAAACCGCCAAGTACCCCTTCAAGCTTCCTGTCAAAATACGTATCCAGTTGGTTTTTAAGGAATCTCAAGAAAAGATTTTCCATAAAAGAAATCTCCCTTTCCGACTGTTCAGGCTCAATCAACAGCAAAGAGTTATCGCTCCGATTTAAAGGATTTCGAACCTACTTTGGTGAAACAGGGCTAACCAAGCTCGGCCCTTTTAATTTTAGTCTCGATTTCCTTCAAGTCATTTCTGGTCATAAGAATAATTCTAAGTGCGTAATAGAAGACTTAACCGGCTCAGGAACGATATCTTTTTCAAAGAAGGCTTTTCGCCTCACCGGAAAACTTCGAAGTGATAACCTCAAAGTTATTACCGACAGTTTCAGTTTCGAAAACGCTTCTTTCTTCATGAATGTCACTTACTTACCTTCTGTTATCAAGGTCAGTAAACTGAATTTCTCTACTAGTAGAAAGACCCCTGTTCTTCTCAAAATGGCTGCCAACGAAAGAATCTGGGGCCAAGTAGTGTCCAGCTTCGGTTTCAATATCAAAAAGAAACTCATGACAGAACTCGACCTAGAAGCATCCTTCATGGACATGTTCAACTTAAAGGCAAGCGGTAGTCCTTCCCACGACGAACCCGGAAAGCTCCTTATTGAAGCAAAAACTTCTCCCATACCTGTAGAACAGTTATTTGTACGCTATAAAAATAGGATACCTATGAAGTTTAGGGATTTAACTTTTCTTGGCCCCTGGCACCCCCGGCTAAGCTCGCATATCGAGGTAGTATCCGGAAAAGTACGTCCGAACCTATCTTGTAGTATTAAAACCACAAAAAAAAGGGTAAAGGTTAGATACAAAGGCACGATTGTAGAGTGCGAACCAGGGATACATGTACAGGCTTTTCTGAATAGAAAAGGTTTCTCCGTTAACGGCGAACTGTCATTTCAGGACAGCCTCCTTGATTTTCCCGGAGACAAAACCGTAATCTGGAATTTTGAAACATTTTTTGATTTTCATGACGGACTTTTGAGTCTTAGTAACCTTGTACTTAGCGCTGACTCACCAAAATCACGACTTTTACCACCCTTGAAATTAAAGGCCGCAATTGCTTTAAACTTGAATAGAGCACGGATTGAAAAATTCGAAGGTAGTTTACAGGGTGAGGAAACCGGTCAAATAACCTTTGCGGCAGGTGGCGGCTGGAAGGAAAAGGAAAGCATAAGATGCGTGGTTAACTGGGAAAAGCATGATCTTGGAAAGCTACTAAAATTCTACGACCTGTTGCCGGTGCCCCTTGAGATCACCTCAAGCGACAAACTGGAAGTGGTTTTTTTCAGGAAAACATCGGATTTAACTGTAGCAAAGGTAACGTGGAACACCCGTGTTCAGTCTCTTTCCGATCCGGACTATACATACGGCGGCGAAAAGATATCTATAAACGGGAAAGTAATTTTTGAAAATGGCACCCGCGGTTTATCACTTCGGGGCAAAATATGGATTCCCACCGGTGAACTTCTTGCCAACGTGTACTATATCGATTTCTTGAATAACCCTTTTAGCTGGGATTTCTCTGCCACCTACCAAGCTGATCGATCCAGGATCAGGATTACAAGATCCAGGATCAGACTTGCAAAAATACTTACCATAGACACACCCTCGGTGATTTCATCTGGGAAAAATAAACCGGTTTTTTTCTCCGTTAAACTTAAAATTCCTCGCACACCGGTAACCCCATTGTTTGTCTTCTTCGTCAAAGAACCTTACAAGGATGAAACACCAACCCTTGAAAAAGTAATTACAGGTGGCAGCGTAAGCCTATCCACTCTTGTAAGGGGAACCATAAGAAATCTGTTGGTAAAGGGACACCTTTTGTTAAGCAATACATCCTTTAAAATGAAAGATAGGAAGGTAGGTTTGTTTGTTTTTGATGGTTCAATCCCCATATGGTTAGAACCCTTTAAAACAGGAAAATCACCGAACTCTCGTGAAAAACCGATAACAGGAGATCTCAAAATCTCACTATTTTCCGTTCCTTTTCTTGGAAATTACTCATCTAAAAATAGCGTGTACGCACTGCCTAACCTTCTTAGGCTAAATAACCACACGATGGTAAAAAATGATATTTTCGACCTCGACGTCAAGCCCGTAGTAATAAGGTACGTTCCACCCCGGGGCGTCGAAATAGAAACCGGTATGCAGATAAGTCAAGTCGATATTGGAAAGATTCTCTCTCGGCTGGAGTTTTTGCAGGGCAAAGTAAAGGGGCAAATTTTCGGCAACCTTCGGAAAATCAAGATAGTGGACAATAATTTAAAAGCCGACGGTGTTCTCTCGGGCAAGATCTTTGATGGGACAATAAAAATATCCAACATAACCGTTGAGAATGTATTCAAGGGAAACAGGGTCATTGGAATGGACATAGATTTTACCGATATAAACCTGGAAAAATTGACTGCTATTACCAATTTTGGCAGAATAACAGGTGTTCTGGAAGGATACGTTCACGACCTGAAAATTGCCTACGGCCAACCGCTCTCGTTCGATGCTCTATTCAAAACGGTTAAAAAGAAAGGAATACCTCAAAAAATAAACGTAAAGGCTGTGGAGAATATTGCTCAACTCGGTGGTTCGGGCTCGTCGTTCCAGGGCCTTGGAAAGTTAGTAACCATGTTTTTCAAAGAATTTCCCTATGAACAAATCGGAATTCGGTGTAGACTTAAAAATGACGTTTTTAACATAAGGGGAACCGTAATATCGGACCACACCGAGTATCTTGTAAAAAGAAAAGGTTTTACGGGGATTAACGTGATAAACAGGAATCCCGAGAACAACATAAGCTTTCACGATATGGTTAAACGACTGCAGAGGATAACAAAGACCTCGCAACCGGTCATAAATCCATAAAAAAGAGAAAGGAGATTCAGGCATGACAAAGATTAACAGCTCTAAGATGTTTATTTTAATGATTCTTTTCATGGTTTTCTCATGTGTTACTATAAATATTTATTTCCCGGCAGAAAAAGTTGAAAAGGTGGCAAATGAGATAACGAAAGAAGTACGCGAACATCAGGGGAAAACGACACCCGTCCCGGAACCCAAGAAGGAGAAGGAAGGTTCACTTTTTAATTTTAGGTTTGTAAATATCGTTTTTCCTAAGGATGCCTATGCCCAGAGCGCTACGGAAGTAAGCAACGCAGTAATCCGGGAAATAAAAAAGCGAATGAAGGAAAGGTTTAAGAAACTTATGCCTTATTTTAAGGCAGGTAACATTGGTGAAGACAACTCTGGGTACCTCGCTTTAAGGAACGTCTCAGGGCTAAACGTAAAGGAAAGAGCACGGCTTATCAAGCTTGTCAAGGCAGAGAACAAGGACAGGAAAACCTTATATGCGGAAGTGGCAAGGGCTCTGAACATTTCCCCTGACCAGGTTTCCAGGGTGGCCAAGATATTTGCCCGCAACTGGCATGAAACCTGTGAAAAGGGCTGGTGGATACAGATGGATGATGGCACATGGAAAAAGAAATAAGGCCATGTAAACGGCATTTACGTTCCGGTACCCTTAACCGAAAAACATTCCTTGACATATTTCCGTGGAACGGTTACGGTACCATCAACGCTTTAAATTTCAAATTTACAAGGAGAACGAAATGGAGAAAGTAAAGAATGGTCATTTTGTAAAAGTGCATTACACCGGGAAACTTGAAAGCGGAGAAGTTTTCGATTCGAGCAGGAATTCTCAGCCGATCGAAATTCAGGTTGGATCCGGACAGGTTATTAAAGGCTTCGAAGATGCACTTATCGGAATGTCCGTGAACGAGACGAAAACTTTTACTCTTTCACCGGAAGAAGCTTACGGGGAAAGGGATGAGAACCTGGAACAGACCTTTATGAAGTCTAGTCTGCCTCCAAATTTCGACCCGAAGGTCGGGGAAATACTGGGCTTACAGACGCCGGAGGGACATCAGATCCCTGCCACGGTAAAGGACGTTGATGACGAGAAAATCGTTGTTGACCTTAACCACCCGTTAGCTGGTAAAGCGCTTACCTTCGAGATCGAGGTAATGGAAATTAGCGACTGTGCCAGTGCTTCCATGTGTGGCGGTTGTAGCTGCAGTTGCTAGGGGGCATTATTACAAGCGTGATTGTTCAAGAGCCGGAATGAATTCCGGCTCTTTTTTATACTATCACTAAACAACCCTCGTCTAAAAGACTGGTGGGTTCATGACGATGGACTAAAATCAACTCGTGGGGAGGGCTGATCCGGTCATCATGCTGAGCCTCTGATCTATTCAGAGGCAAACTTTGATCCTGCAACTATGTACCCCAAGCAGCGTAATCGATGGATTCCCGCTTCCGCGGGAAGGTCAGTTGCCTCCTTCAATCCAAAACTTTCCTTCTCTCAAAGGTGATTGGTTCCCATCACCCCCTGAATGAGACCCTAAAAACTGGGCGCTTGTAGATCCCCAGATTCAAACTGGGTTGAAACTTTCTTTCATTAGAATACTTCCCTATAAACATGTAACGTTTTAGCGTGTCATAATTCTTATGCTACCAGTGTCCGTCACAAATGAACCGCCCGCTTCGCTTAAGGCGCTAAGAACGCGAAGAAGGAAAATATTGCGGCCGGCGGGTTAACGCCGCCCACAATGCCTTGCACCCTTTCAGTGTAACAAGGGCAATGGACCACACGCA
>Ga0256841_1000766_pt1 | contig 30791 bp, 37 predicted proteins | sample 356308metaG_FD_185971 | JGI IMG/M metagenome (GOLD analysis project Ga0256841, IMG submission 185971) | Hydrothermal vent microbial communities from Mid Atlantic Ridge, Atlantic Ocean - 356-308 | ecosystem: Environmental > Aquatic > Marine > Hydrothermal vents | place: Atlantic Ocean: Mid... | reverse complement strand
GTTACCGGAACGATTGTACCGGGCCGATCAGGTTCGTGCCATGGACCGGTATGCCATCGAGGATTTGGGAATTCCGGGCATCGTGCTGATGCAGCGGGCCGGCGCCGCCGCCTTTCGGGTGATGGAGCGCCAGTGGCCGCAGGCCCGCCGGATCGCGGTGCTGTGTGGCGGAGGCAACAACGGCGGTGACGGCTACGTGATGGCTCGTCATGCCCTGGATGCCCGGCTCGACGTGCAGGTTTTCGCCCTGTCCTCCCCCGACCGGCTTCAGGGGGACGCCCGCCTGGCCTGCGACGCTTATCTTGCCGCCGGCGGCCGGATCGCCGAAGGTTTGCCTCCGGCGTTGGACGGATTCGACGTGGTGGTGGACGCCCTGCTGGGAACCGGTCTGGACCGGGAAGTGACCGGTGCCTACGCCGAGGCGATCGCGGCGGTCAACGCGTTTTCCGGTAGGGTTCTGGCCGTTGACATTCCCTCCGGCCTGCACGCCGACAGTGGCACGGTGATGGGATGCGCTGTGGAGGCCGATGCCACGGTCAGTTTCATCGGACTCAAGCGCGGCCTGTTCACCGGCGAAGGGCCGGCCTGTCGCGGCACGATCTGGTACGCGGACCTGTCCGTTCCTGAGGCGGTGTTGACGTCTCAAACCCCGTCGGCCCGGCTGCTGAGCCGCTATCGGAATCGACTGCCGCCCAGACGGGCGACCGCCCACAAGGGCAATTTCGGCCATGTCCTGGTCGTCGGCGGCGATGTCGGGTTCACCGGGGCGGTGCGCATGGCGGCGGAAGCGGCGGCCCGGGTGGGGGCCGGGCTGGTCTCGGTGGCGACCCGTTCCTCCCATGCGGCCTACCTCAACGTCAATCGGCCGGAGATCATGTGCCATGGGGTCGAGACCACCACCGAACTGCAGACGCTGTTGACCCGGGCGACGGTCATCGCCATCGGTCCCGGGCTGGGACAGTCCGGCTGGGCCAGAGGGCTGTTGCAGGCCTGTTGTGAAAGTGGGTTGCCCATGGTGGTGGACGCCGACGCCCTCAACCTGCTGGCCCAGAATCCCAAACGGCGGGAGAATTGGATCCTGACCCCCCATCCCGGCGAGGCCGCCCGCCTGCTCAACGTGACCTCGAAGGAAATCCAGGCGGACCGCTTCACCGCCCTGGCGGGATTGCTGGAAAAATACGGCGGCATCTGCATCCTCAAGGGGGCCGGCACCCTGATCGGCACCGATGGCCACGTTCCGGAGGTTTGTTCCCTGGGCAATCCCGGCATGGCCTCCGGCGGCATGGGGGATGTGCTCACCGGCGCCTTGGCGGGACTGGTGGCCCAGGGGTTGGCGCTTTGGGACGCGGCCCGCATGGGGGTCTGTCTCCACGGCGCCGCCGCCGATGCAGCGGCGGAGGAAGGGCAGCGGGGCATGCTGGCGTTGGATCTGATGCCGTGGATTCGCCGTCTGGTCAATCAGTGAGCCGGTTTCTGGCCGACGAGGCGGAGACGGCCGCGTTCGCGGCCCGCCTGGCCCGGGTGCTGGAGCCGGGAATCATTGTCTATTTGCGCGGTCCCCTGGGAGCCGGCAAGACCACCCTGGTGCGGGCCCTGCTGCGGGCCCGGGGCTTTCGGGGGCGGGTGCGGAGCCCGACCTACACCCTGGTGGAAGGTTATCCGGGGGTGGCCCATTTCGATCTCTACCGTCTGGCGGATCCCGAGGAACTGGAAGGGATCGGTCTGCGCGATTTTCTCGACGGCCGGACCATCTGTCTGATCGAATGGCCGGAACGGGGGGCGGGTGTGCTGCCGCCGCCGGACCTGGAAATCCGGCTCCATCCCTCCGGCTCGGGACGGCAGCTGGTGGTCGAGGCCGGCTCCCCGCGCGGGGAACGGATCCTGAAGCGGCTCGCTCAAATCTGATAAAATTACTTGGTTTTTAATCACAGCAAAGAGGTGATCATGACCGTTCAGGAACGCATCGAACAGCAGCTCAAGGACCACCCGGTCATTCTGTACATGAAGGGAACGCCGGATTTCCCGCAATGCGGTTTTTCCGGCCGTGCCGTGGAAATTCTGAACGCCTGCGGGGTGGAGTACGCCTACGTCAACATCCTGGAAGACCCGGAATTGCGGGAGGCCCTGAAGCAGTACGCCAACTGGCCCACTTATCCCCAGCTCTACATCCGGGGACAGCTCGTGGGGGGCTGTGACATCATGATGCAGCTGTATCAGAGCGGCGAGTTGCAGAAGATGCTGCGGGAGGCAGAGTCGGAGAAGTCCTAGTCCTTGCCGCTTTCGGCCCGGCGCTTCAGCGTTTCCCACAGGTTGACGATCCGGCAGAACAGTTCGGCGGTTTTCTCGGCATCGTAACGGGCGGAGTGGGCCGCTTCGTTGTCCCATTCCAGCCCGGCCGCCTTCACCGCCTTCGCCAGCACGGTCTGGCCGTAGGCCAGTCCCCCCAGGGTGGCGGTGTCGAAGGTGCTGAACGGATGGAACGGATTGCGCTTGAGTCCGCAGCGTTCTGCGGCCGCCTTGATGAACTGCAGATCGAAGGAGGGGTTATGGCCTACCAGGATCGCCCGGGTACAGCCGTGTTTTTTGATCGCGGCGCGCACCGGCTGAAAGATCTTCAGCAAGGCCTCCCTTTCTTCCACGGCGATGCGGAGCGGATGATGGGGGTCGATGCCGGTGAAAGCCAGCGCGGCCGGGTCCAGTTCGGCGCCTTCGAACGGCTTGACGTGGGCGGCGTGGACCTCGTCGATCCGCAGCAAGCCGGATTCGTCCATGGTCGGAATCACGGCGGCGATTTCCAGGAGGGCGTGTTTCCTGGGATCGAAGCCAGCCGTCTCGACATCGACGACGACCGGCAGATAGCCGCGGAAACGGTGCGCGAACGGGGATTTCTGTTGCGTCATGGTCGTTGCGGATTCGGAAAGAAGGACAGTATAGCGTGAACTCGATACCCCAAGCGGAATATGCTATGTTTTAGCTGCTTCGATTATGACAACGCGATGACAAGAAGATGAAAGACAAGGCGATTCTTTTCGACGGGAAGCGGTCTTGCGTCGTCCTGGTCCTTTTGGGTCTGTTGTCCGGCTGTGCCAGCACCGGTGATCCGAGGGATCCCCTGGAACCCTTCAATCGCAAGATGCAGACCTTCAACGACACCATGGACGAATACCTGATGAAGCCCGTCGCCCGGGGGTATCAGTGGGTGACACCGGAGTTCGTGGATCAGGGGGTTTCCAACTTCTTCAGCAATCTGAGGGACATTTCCGTGACGGTCAACGACCTGCTTCAGTTCAAGGTGAAGCAGGGTGGGCAGGATGCCGCCCGCCTGCTGGTCAATACCACCGTCGGGGTCGGCGGCCTGGTGGACGTGGCCTCCCGGATCGGTCTGGAGAAGCACGAGGAGGATTTCGGCCAGACCCTGGCGGTATGGGGTGTGCCCCACGGGCCTTATCTGGTGCTTCCCTTTCTCGGTCCCAGTTCACCGCGCGATGCCGCCGGCAGTGTCGCCGATGGCTTTCTGAATCCGATCTCCTATACCGCCCCGGCGGCCCGCTTCGCCCTTTATGGCGTCAAGACCGTCGATTTCCGGGCCGACAATCTCGCCGCCACCGAAGTGCTCGACGAGGCGGCCCTGGACCGCTATGCCTTCATCCGCAATGCGTATTTTCAGCGGCGGGAGTATCTGATCAACGACGGGGAGATCCCGTTGGACGAGGATTTCGAGGAATTTGAAAAGGAACTCGAGGAGCTGGACGGCCTGGAATAGGAAAGCTGATTCAGGGGTGCAGGCGCCAGGTCACGGTTTCTCCCGCCCGCAGCGGCACCAGATCGAATTCGGCGCCGAAGGTTTCCGGCACCCGCCATGGGGCCCGTTCCAGGGTGACGGTGTCCCGGTTGCGGGGTAGGCCGTAGAAGTCGGCGCCGTGAAAACTGGCGAAGGCTTCCAGTCGATCAAGGGCATCGGCTCGTTCGAACGCTTCCGCATAGAGTTCCAGCGCCAAGGGGGCGGAAAAACACCCGGCGCAGCCGCAGGCGCTTTCCTTTGCCGCACGGGGATGGGGGGCGCTGTCGGTGCCGAGGAAAAATTTGGGACTTCCCGAGGTGGCGGCCTGTAACAAGGCTTGGCGGTGCGTTTCCCGTTTCAGCACCGGCAGGCAGTAGTAGTGGGGGCGGATCCCGCCGGCGAACAGGGCGTTGCGGTTGTAGAGCAGGTGCTGGGGGGTCAGGGTGCCGGCGACGGTGGCCGGTGCCTCGCGGACGAACTGGACGCCGTCGCGGGTGGTGACGTGTTCCAGGACGAGGCGCAGTGCGGGAAAGCGCCGGCAGAGAGGGATCAGTTCCCGCTCGATGAACACCTTTTCCCGGTCGAAGATATCAATCTCCGGATCGGTGACCTCACCGTGGATCTGGAGCACCACGCCGTGGCGCTCCATGGCCTCGATGACCGGATAGATACGCTCCAGGGTCCGGACGCCGGCTTCCGAATGGGTGGTGGCGCCGGCAGGATAGAGTTTGAATCCCAGAACGTGGGGGCAGGCGGCGGCTCTGGTCACTTCCGAGACCGGGGTGGATTCGGTGAGATAGAGGCTCAGGAAAGGAATGAAATCGGAATCGGCCGGAAGCGCGTCGAGAATTCTTCGCCGGTAGGCGAGGGCCTGGTCGACGGTGGTCACCGGCGGGGAGAGGTTCGGCATGACCAGGGCGCGGGCGAACTGGCGGGCGCTGGCAGGGGCCACCTGCCTCAGCAGCTCGCCGTCGCGCAGATGAAGGTGCCAGTCGTCGGGACGGGTGAGGGTAAGGCGCTGCATGATCAGGTTGCCGGCGTGTATAATGCATCGATTCTGACCGGTGCATGATGCCGCAAACCCAGGAACTTGAAAAGACCGGACCCGGTCCTCAATAGGGTGAGGATTGGAAATCCGAAGCTGTAAATTCAGGAGGTGATGGAATGCCCATCTATGAATACCGCTGTCAGGATTGTGGTCACGAACTGGAAGCGTTGCAGAAGGTCAGCGATCCGCCCCTGAAGGAGTGCCCCGCGTGTCATCGGGAAAGCCTGCAAAAGTTGGTGTCGGCGGCCGGCTTCCGTCTCAAGGGAAGCGGCTGGTACGAAACCGATTTCAAGGGCAAAGGCGAGAAGAAACGCAATCTGGCCGACAGCGACCGGGGCAAATCGGAAAGCGGCGGGAAATCCGACGATAAAACCGCTTCGACGGCCAAGGCGGCTGCCGGCGGGTGAGCTGGGGCCGATTCGATCACAAATTTGAGGGAATTCGACCAGTCATGATGCGTACCCATCGGTGTGGAGAGCTGAACGAAAGTCATATCGGTCAGGAAGTGACCCTGTGCGGCTGGGTCCATCGGCGCCGCGATCACGGCGGCGTCATTTTCATCGACCTGAGGGACCGTGAAGGTCTGGTCCAGGTGGTGGTGGATCCTTCCAATCCCGAGGCGTTCTCCCGCGCCGAGACGGTGCGCAGCGAATACGTGATCCAGGTGCGCGGCAAGGTCCGGCGCCGTCCCGAGGGAACGGAAAACCCCAATCTGCCGACCGGAGGCATCGAGGTTCTGGCTTCGGATCTGGTCGTCCTCAACCGGGCCGAGACGCCGCCGTTTCCCTTGGAAAGCGAAATTCCCGTCAGCGAGGAAGTGCGGCTGCGCTATCGCTATCTGGACCTGCGCCGTCCCCCGATGCAGGAGAAGCTCCGCACCCGGCACCGGGTGATGCAGGTGCTGAGGCGTTTTCTGGATCAGCACGGTTTCCTGGAAATCGAAACCCCTTTCCTGACCAAGGCGACCCCGGAAGGCGCCCGTGACTATCTGGTGCCCAGCCGTACCCATCCCCACGCCTTCTACGCCTTGCCCCAGTCGCCCCAGCTGTACAAGCAGCTGTTGATGATCGCCGGATTCGACCGCTATTACCAGATCGTCCGCTGTTTCCGGGACGAGGACCTGCGGGCGGACCGCCAGCCGGAGTTCACCCAGCTGGACGTCGAGACCTCGTTCATGGACGAACACGACATCATGGCGCTGATGGAGGAAATGATCCGCGACCTGTTCAAGCAGGTGCTCGACGTCGATCTGCCCAATCCCTTCCCGCGCCTGACCTACCGCGAGGCCATGCGCCGTTTCGGCAGCGACAAGCCCGATCTGCGCATTCCCCTGGAACTGGTGGACGTGGGCGATCTGATGCGGGAAGTGGATTTCAAGGTCTTCGCCGGGCCCGCCAGGGACCCGCAGGGACGGGTCGCCGCCCTGCGTCTGCCGGGGGGGGCGGCGCTGAGCCGCAAGGAAATCGACGATCTGACCCGCTTCGTCGCCCAATTCGGCGCCAAGGGGCTGGCCTACGTCAAGGTGAACGATCCCGACAAGGGGCGGGAGGGTTTGCAGTCGCCCATCCTCAAGTTCCTGCCGGACCCGGTCGTCGCCGAGATCCTGCAGCGCACGAAAGCCGAGGGGGGGGACATCATCTTCTTCGGCGCCGACAAGGCCCGGGTCGTCAACGACGCCCTGGGGGCGCTGCGGGTCAGGCTGGGCCAGGACCGCGGCCTGGTGGAGTCCGGTTGGCGTCCCCTGTGGATCGTGGAATTTCCCATGTTCGAATGGGATGAGGAAAGCGGGCGCTGGGTGGCCCTGCATCATCCCTTCACCGCCCCCGCCTGCACCGTCGAGGAGCTGAAGAAGGATCCCGGCAGCGCCTTGTCGCGCGCCTACGACATGGTACTCAACGGCGTCGAGATCGGCGGTGGTTCCATCCGTATCCACACCCCGGAAATGCAGCAGGCGGTGTTCGAGCTCTTGGGGATCGGCGCGGAGGAGGCCCGGGAGAAGTTCGGTTTTCTTCTGGACGCCCTCAAATACGGTTGCCCCCCCCACGGCGGAATCGCCTTCGGTCTCGACCGGCTGGTGATGCTGATGACGGGTTCGAAGACCATCCGCGACGTGATGGCCTTCCCCAAGACCCAGACGGCCGCCTGTCCCATGGTGGACGCCCCGGCACGCATCCACGAGGATCAACTGCGGGAACTGTATCTGCAGTTGCGGGAGCTGTCGCAACGGGAGCGGAAAAAAGTCGCAGCCCAATGAACGTCAACGACACAGTACGGGTATCGTCATGACTGCAGCACTGGCGATCGAGGACTACGCCTTCCTGGAGGACGACGACTGTCAGGCACGCATCGTCGCCGCCCGGGAGAAACTGGGTGACCGGGTGGTGATCCTGGGTCACCATTACCAGCGGGACGAGGTGTTCCGCCACGCCGATTACACCGGGGACTCCCTGAAGCTGTCCCGGCAGGCGGCCCGTTCCAAGGCGGAATACATCGTCTTTTGCGGGGTCCATTTCATGGCCGAGGTGGCGGACATCCTGTCACGCCCGGAGCAACAGGCGATTCTGCCGGATCTGGCGGCCGGCTGTTCCATGGCCGACATGGCGGATCTGGCCCGGGTTCAGCACTGCTGGGAAGAGTTGGGCCGGGTGCTCGAGGTGGATCGGGTCGTTACGCCGGTCACCTATATCAATTCCGCGGCCGACCTCAAGGCCTTCTGCGGCCGCCACGGCGGCATCGTCTGTACGTCGAGCAACGCGGCTGCGATCCTGACGTGGGCCTTCGAGCGGCGGGAGAAGGTGCTGTTCTTCCCCGATCAGCATCTGGGGCGCAACACCGGCTACCAGATGGGGATTCCCTTGGAGGAAATGGCGGTCTGGCAGCCGGGAAAACCGCTCGGCGGCCTGAGCGAGGCGCAGATCCGCCGGGCCCGCATCATCCTGTGGCAGGGGCATTGCTCGGTCCACCAGATGTTCCGCCCGGAGCACATCGACCGCTTCCGGGAAAAATATCCCGACACCCGGGTGATCGCCCATCCGGAATGTTGCTTCGAAGTCTGCCAGAAAAGCGACGTCATCGGATCGACAGAGGCGATCCTGAAGACCGTTCGCGCCTCGGAGCCGGGCAGCCGCTGGCTGGTGGGAACGGAGCTGAATCTGGTGAATCGCCTGCGCCAGGAGATGAAACCTAGGGGCGTCGACGTGCACTTCATGTCCCCCATGGTGTGCATGTGCTCGACCATGTTCCGTATCGATCCTCAGCATTTGGCCTGGGTGCTGGAGAACTTGGTGGACGGGAACGTGGTCAACCGCATCCGGGTGCCTGAAGAAGACGCCCGTGCCGCCAGACTGGCTTTGGACCGGATGCTGGCCCTCGGCTGAGGGCTAGCGTTTCCTGCTGAGGCTGAGGAGATGGGCCATCTTCTCGGCTTTGGCCTTCAGGTAGCGCCAGTTTTCCTGAGTGTGGCCCACTTCGATGGGAATACGATCGGTGACGCGAATGCCGTATTGCTCCAAGGCCTCGATCTTGCGGGGATTGTTGGTGATCAGCCGCACCGAGCGTACTTCGAGATCTTCGAGGATCAGGGCGGCGATGCGGTAGTCCCGCTCGTCGGCCTGATGTCCCAGTTGCAGATTGGCGTCCACCGTGTCCAGGCCCTGATCCTGCAGGTTGTAGGCCTGGAGTTTCTTGAACAGGCCTATCCCCCGCCCTTCCTGACGCAGATACAGCAGAACGCCGCATTCCGCCTCGCCCAGCAAGCGCAGGGCCTCCTCCAGTTGTTCGCCGCAGTCGCAGCGTTTGGAGCCGAACACGTCACCGGTCAGACACTCGGAATGAAGGCGTACCGGTACGTCGTCGCGGCCGGCTACTTCACCTTTGACCAGGGCCAGGTGTTCCTTGCCGTCAATGTCGTTTTCGTAGTAACGAAGCGAAAATTGGCCGTGCGCCGTGGGAATCCGGGCACAAACGGTGTTTTCGACGCGAGCCGACTTCATACGGGGGCTTCTCTTCAGGACCATAAACTTCTAAAGTTACCCGGTTTGACCGTCCCTGTCCCCGATGGTTTTAGCTGGCGGGCAATCGGGACAGGGTCGGAATGCGGGGCAACCATTCTGCCAGCACGCCTTCATCGGCCTCCCTGGCGAGCGGAATCAGGGTCAGCGTCAGCGCGGCGGTGATGATGGGATCGAGGAAGGCAGCCTTGATCCAATAGGTGAGAATGGCAGCGAAGACGTATTTCCACACCCCCAAGTCGGTCGGCAGCGCGTCGTCGACCCAGCCGACCGGTTTCAACAGTACCCAGAAGGAAGCGATGAGCATGGCGTACAAGAAGGCCTTGGCGAGCAGGACGTGCCGGAAGACGGTCGGATAATCTTGACAGAAAGCCGCCAGGGCCGGGCGCCAGGCGGTGCGATCCCGGCGCTGCAGTATCACTGCCATGACGGCGTCAGTGACGAATCCGGTCAGCACCCGGACCAGTCCCCGCGCCAGGCTCCTGGGAAGCGCCCCGAACCGGTCGCCGGGCGGGAGCTGCAGAGCCAGCTCGGTGATCGCCTCCTGCAGCCGGCATCGCAACGAGAATGCCTCTTTGGCGTTGGTGAACAACGCCTGCACCCGGTTGCGGAGAAAATCCAGCTGCTCTCTGCCGGCCGGCAGGCTTTCTCCTTCGATCCGCATCGCCACCGCCGCCCACTGGAGCGCTTCCAGGTGGTAAAACAGGTGGGGTTTGGCGACGTGCAGCCCGTACATGGCCGCCATCAGGCCAAGAACGGCGCCGATCCGTCCCCAGAGACCGGGATCGTCGCTCAAAGAGGCCAGACCGAAGAAGGTTCCGGCACCGGCGAGGACGGCGAACAACAGTCCTATCGTGATGGCCCCGTAAATTAACAGGCGCCGGGACGTGACCGGCATGGTGTGTTCCAGGATGCGGGTCGCTGTCAGAAGCTGCAATCGGTTCATGTCGTCTGTTTTTCCAGTTGTCGACGAACGGCTTCGGCCGTTTCGATGGCTTCCAGATAGGCTTCCAGCGTACTGACCAGATCCAGATCGCGCAAGGGTATTTTATGGCACAATCCCTGCTCCAGGCACAAGACGGTTTGCAGAACCGGGCCGATGGGCCCGGATCCATATAAGAGCGCCTCGTTGATTTCGTCGGTCAGGTTGAGATGGCGGAGAATTTCCGCCATCGGGGCGTCCATGATGGCGTCGAGCAGGGAAAACAGGCCGGCGATGTAACATTGTTCGGCATCGCCGCGGTGCGAAAGCTTGGCGATCCGTTCACAGGTATGGGCCCGCACCAGGGCCGTGATCAGCAGTTCACGGGGTTTGTAATCGATGGCGTTCACCAGGATGACGATGGCCCAGTGTTTGATCCGCTCGAGTCCCAGAAGCACCACCGCCCGGCTGATGGAGTCGATCTTACGGGGCAGGCTGTAGAAGGCGGAATTGATCAGACGCAATACCTTGTAACTCAGGGTGACGTCCTGGCGGATCAGGGTTTCGGCTTCCTCGACGGTGATGTCGGGATCCCCGAGACGGGCAATCAGGCGCAGGACCGCCAATCGGTTGGCCGGGATGTGGGTGCCGTGGATCAAACGGGGGCATTCGAAATAGCGTCCCTGAAAATAGTCGAAACCGGTGTCGAAGGCCGCGTCGAATTGGGCTCGGGTTTCGATGTGACGCAGCAACAATTGCTGGCCATGGGCATGGACGCTCCGGACGTGCGGTGCGATTTCCGCCAGGTCCGTTCCGGCCTCGAAGGCCAGCAGGTCGACGAATTTGAGTTGCCCGATCAATTTCGGGTCGAAGTGTCCGCAACTGATAGCCAGCAGATAACCCTGGTCGTGGAGACGTCGCAGTTCATTCTGTCCGAGCTGGAAAAAGGCGGTCTGGGGCAAGTTGAGAATCAATCGGTTCCGTGGGCCGGGGGGGTCGGGCAGATGCCGCAGTAGCGGCAACGACAGGCAGATCAGTCCCTGTTTGTCGCCGGTCAATTTCTCCAAGCGGTGATTCTGCCAGAACTCTTGCAGGAATGCTTCCAGTTGGCTTTCCCCGTCGCCGGGCAGGCTGCAAGGGCGGAGTTCATAGGCGAACAGGCTGAGCGTCCGATCGTAAACCGGCACCCGACTTAAGAAGCCCTGGATCATGGCGGCCTCCCGGAAGGTTGATGGAATTGAGAATAGGCGAAGCCGATGAAGGTGGCAAGGGTGATCGGTGCCATGCTTGACAGATGGCGAGAGGGGTTGAATAATACGCACCTCTTACGGCTACGTAGCTCAGCTGGTTAGAGCACAGCACTCATAATGCTGGGGTCGGTGGTTCGAGTCCACCCGTAGCCACCATGTCCTTCGATGTCCCCTCCTTAGACTTTGCCAGCCTCGTCCGCCAGCGCCGCCCTTTTCACCCTGAGGGCCAGATGGTAAAGTGCTAATGCTGATCTTCATTTGTAATGAGGGATTTGGCACAATTACCAACGCTTTCCTACATGCACAACGTACTAGAGTGGAGGAGCTATGCGATACGTAATCCAGATTTTCGTGGCCCTGATTCTGGGGCTGGCGGTGGTTCCCGGTGCCTTCGCCGACGGCGGCGGTGGCGGTATGGGCGAATTCTGCCGGGTGCGCATCGGCAAGTTCACCCTGATGTTTTCCGCCTATCAGCCTCACTTGACCGGTGACCGGAAGTTCTGCACCGACATTCCCGGCCTGGGTAAGACCAATCTGGTGTTCGACTACGAATCCCAGGAAGGAACCGCGGCCATCGGCAAGAAACGGGAGCTGGACAAGCTGATCAAGGAAATGAAATTGGGTATCCGGGTGGTTCGGGAGGACGACGGTAAGGTCATCGTCGAAGAGCCGCCGAAAAAGATGCGCGGCAGTCTGCTGGAGACGGTAGCCGATTTCGACAAGCCGGGCAACTATGAGATCGACCTGGTTTTGGTGGATCCGGCCGGCAAGGAAACGAAGGAGCATGTGGAACTGACGGTTGGGGTCGAAAGCGGTGCCCAGTTGCGTGCCATGATCATCGCCGCCGTCGTTTTGATCGCTGCGTTCTATCTGGCCTATCTGTCCATCGCCGGTTTCCGGGAGAAGGTGGATGCCGTGCTTGCAAAGCTCAAAAGCTTCTGAATTTCGAACCCATAAAAACAACCGATGCAGCGACGCAGAAAAATATACAGTGCCGTAGGTATTCTGTTTCTTTTCACGGCTTTGGATGTGGCGGCGGACATTCCGCCGCCATCTGTATCTGAGGCTCGGAAAACCACCGAAAGAGAGCCATTTTGCCCCCAGGATCGCCCCGTGGAATGGCGCGATACCCAGAAGATCGACGGTGTCGAGATTCAGGAGGAAAGGGTCTGCCTGCCGGACAATCCTTATGCAGTGGCCGCTTTCGTCAAAGGGACCAACAACGTTTCCATGCCGACCCTGATGAAGACCCGGCTGGCGGCCGATTCCGTCATCAAACGCAACGACCGCGACGGGGACGGCGATCCCGACGAGATTATCATCAAGCTGGAGGTCGCCGAACTGAACGGCGCTTCTCCGGACACCACCGAACCGGTGCATACCTTCGCCATCGCTCCAGGAATCCAGCCGGCTTTTTGGGTGTTCGCTCCCAAGGTCCGGGGAATGGCCACCAAGGACGAACATTCCACCGAGGCCAACCCGCTGCTGCGCGTGCCCTCCCCGGTCATCCGGGTGGAGCAGGGTGACACGGTGCGGATCGTGCTGGAGAACACTCATTATTTTCCCCATACCATCCATCTCCACGGGGTGGACCATCCCTTCGTGGATGCCAAGGGGGAGGGCAACGACGGAGTGCCCCAGACCAGCGAGGGCTTCGTTCTACCGGGTGGAAAACGGGTCTACGAGATCACCCCGCGCCAGCCCGGTACCATGATCTACCATTGCCACGTGCAGACCCATACCCATTTGGCGATGGGGTTGATCGGCATGTTCGTGGTGGAGGAGAATCGCCCCGACAATTGGGTGCAGACTTTCAATATCGGTGCGGGCAAGGTGAGGCATCCTTCCCGGGCCGTTCTGGAGCAATACGATCAGGAGTACGATCTCCAATACCAGGCGGTGGACAAGGAATTGCACGAGATCGTACAGTCCTCCAACGACCCCCGCGTCATCGCCAGACGCATGAATCGGGAATACGACCTTACCGACGCTACCGAGGATTACTTCCTTCTCAACGGCCGCTCCTTTCCTTACACCCTGCGGGAATCCCTGATCATCGTCGAGCCGGACCAGAATATCAAGCTCCGCATGCTCAACGCCGAAGGTGGATTGCTGGCGGTGCACACCCATGGTCATAAGGCCACCATCACCCATTACGATGGCATCGAGGTCAATCCCGCCGCCCGGATCACCCGGGACGTCTTCGACATGGCGCCGGCTCAGCGCCTCGATCTGAAGCTCACCACCGCGAACGACGGCCTTCACAATTACGGTCCCGGCATCTGGGTGTTCCACGATCACGTGGAGCGGGGTATCACCACCGACGGCATGAATCCCGGTGGCAACATCAGCGCCATCGTTTACAAGTCCTATCTCGGTGCCGACGATGTCCCCAAGCTCCAGGGCATCGATCTGAGCCAATATTTCAGCACGGCTTTCTATCAACGGCGGGTGCCGGTGTGGCAGGACATCGACGAATGGAACAGTCTCGGCGAGCCGGAGGCTCAGAAGGCGGATGAGGCCGGGCCCGAGGAGTCGGAAGCGAGACCGGCGCCGCTGCGCGATTTGCTGCTCGGACTGCTGTTGGGGTTCCTGGCGTACATCCTGTTCACCAACCGTGAGCGCGGCCGCGACCTGTTCTGTCAGTACGTGCTGGGGAGGAAATAGGATGATGCGAGTGACGCGCTGTCTCGTTTTCCTGGTGGGGATCCTGGCGGGATTTCGGGTCTGGGCTGCTCCCATGCCGATGATGGATCACGGCCGTATGCTCATGGACATGAGCGGCCGAATGGTCATGGGGCAGAATACCGACCGGCTGCCGCCGGGTTGCCGCCGCGTTTCCGAGGAGGTCAAGATCACGGTCAAGGCGGGTCACAAGTATGCCCGTCCCTTTCCGGGGACCATGTTTGGCTACAGCGAGCACGAATGGCGGGTCAAGCCCTGTGCCAGGGTGACGGTGACCCTGATCAACGAGGATCAGGTACGCCATCAGTGGATGCTGCACGAGCTGCCGGAGGAAGTGTATCCCCGGGGCATGTTCCATCTCGAGGTCACCGGTCCAGGTGAGGTGACGGGTACTTTCATCGCTCCTGCGGAGGACAGAACCTATCTGGTTCACTGTGACATTCCCCAGCATACCGAAAAGGGCATGAAGGCCCAGTTGGTGGTCGGCAAGGGCAGCGGCGTGCTGCCCGGGATTCCCGGGATTTCGGAACCGGCGGTCAAATATGACGCGCAGCGGCCGGAGGGGGCTGCGCCCCTCGAGGCGGCCGTTTACGAGGAGACGGATCGGAATCGACCCCCTTTTCTTTCCGGCATGCTGGTGCTCGGCATCGTCCTGGCGATCCTCGGCGCTCCGTATTTGCTCCGTTGGCTCGGGGAGCGCTTTTTCGGCATGACGGGGCGCGAGCTCAACGCCTATCTGTTCGAGCGGATCATGGCCCTGATATGCCGGGCGATCGCCGCGTTGCGTTCCCTGTGGCAACGGCTGCGCCCCAGTTCAGCCTGATCGGGCTTCATCGCTCCATTGGATGATTTCGCCCTGGGTTCTCTTTTCCTGAGCGCCTTCCTCTCCGCTACGTTGGCGCCCGGTGGTTCCGAGGCCCTGCTCGCCTGGCTCCTCGTCCAGACGAGCCTGCCCGCCTGGCAACTGTGGGTCAGTGCCACGTTGGGGAACACTTTGGGGGCGATGACCACCTGGCTGCTGGGGACGTTGTTGGCTCTGGGGTGGGCATCCCGCCGGTCGGCCGACCGGATTTCCGACTCGGCGCTGCGGTGGTTGCGCCGTTGGGGATTGCCGGCGCTGCTGCTCTCGTGGCTGCCGGTCGTCGGGGACGGATTGTGCCTGGCCGCCGGTTGGCTGCGCCTGCCCTGGTTGCCGGGCCTGGTACTGATCGCCGTGGGCAAGGGGCTGCGCTATGCGGCACTGGTGTGGTGGCTGGGGTGAGGCCGTCCCTGGCCTCGCAGCTTACCGATAGAGGGCGTAGGCGCCGAAGCGCATCTGGTGGGGTCGGCCCAGTTTCTCTTTTAGGAAGTCGATCGCGAACAGCGGGCTCAGTTCCTTGCCGTCCCAGCGGTAGGCCTTGACGAACTGCTCGTTGTCCTTGCCCTTCTTGTCCCATTTGGACAACAGGGACGAGCTGAAATAGACCCGCTTGCCGTCCCAGCTCTGGGACACCATGTTCAGTTGGCTGCCGATCTTCTTCTGATAGATCTGTTTAGGGTGGAAGGGATCGGAGATGTCGAACAGCCTGGCCGTGCCGTCCATGAAGGTGGTGACCCAGAGGCGGCGGTCGTCGCTCTCGATGGAAATGTCCACCGGCAGCGGGATCTTGGCGGGATCGCCGATGTCGGCCACCGCCTTGGCGTGCCATTTCCCCTGGTCGTCCAGGTACACCAGCCAGATCTTGGCGGTCAACGCCGTGCTGGTGAAGCAGTAGTTGTGGTTGGGTTCCCAGGCACAGCGGATTTCCAGCGGGGCGCCGGGCACGTCGAAGACCCGCTTGGGTTTGCGCTCGTGCAGATCCCACAGCACCATGGTCTTGCCGAATGCCTGCATCGCCTTCTTGTCCTGCATCAGCTCGCCCAGGTCCCGCATATAGTTGCGGTGGCCGGTGAACGAGGAGGTCAGCATGATGTCGAGGCGGGGCAGAGCGCGGACGTCGTAACCGTAACCGTCGGCGTACTTGCCGGTCTTGACGGCGCCGCGCAGGTCGTCGTCGGTGGGCATCCAGTAGGTGGCCACGTATTCGCCGGCGTTGGTGTATTCCACCAGGGCGGTGCGGCCGCCGTAGTCCCTGGCGTTGGACAGGCCGCTGACGATCATCCGCCCCGGCAGGGCGTAGGTGGTATGGGGGCCGACCACGCCGCCGCTCTTTTCCACGAAGTCGTCGATCACCTTCACCAGCTTCGGTTTGGCCGGATCGGTATGGACGTCGAAGATGAAGATCTTGCTGTCGTCCAGGCCGCCGGCCCACAGGTACTTGCGGTCGTCGGTGAAGCCGGAGTGATGGGCCTCGTGACGGCCGCCGACGGAGACGGTGTGGATGACCTTGCCGAAGGTCTTGGACTTGGGATTGGCGTCGATGGTGACCAGCTTGTCGGAACCGTCCCCAAGGCCCTCGATACCCAGGGTCCAGACGTAAATGAAGTCCTCCTGACCGACGATTTTCGGCATGTAGGGGGACAGGGGGGTTTCGTCGGCCTGGATCGGAGTGAAGGCGATGGCCGAAAGCCATACCAACGCAACACGCAGTGTTCGGATCATGGCATACCTCTTCGGGAAAAGGGGGCGGGGATGTCCCCGCCCGGTTTCGTTATGAATCGTCTTCGACGACAAGGGCGCCGGAAGGGCACCGGGCGACCACGTCGCGGATACGTTCCGGTTCCGCCCCGTTCGGATCGATCTTGAACCGACCGTCTTCGACGCGGAAGACCTCGGGGAGGCTGTCGACGCAGATGCCGGCATGGCAGCACTTGTCCGCGTCCCAGATGATCTTCAACATGGTCAGCCCTCCGCGGTGGTGGGATCGATCATGGTTTTGACCTCGCTGATGCGGTCGGCGGGAAAACCGCCCTTGGCGGCGTGTTCCCGGATCGCCGCTTCGTCGGGGGCGATGTAGACGCAGTAGATCTTGTCTTGGGTGACGTAGCTCTCCACCCATTGGATCTGCGGTCCCATGTCCCGCAGGATGCCGCAGGACTTCTGCGAGATGGCGGTCAGCTCCTCCGGGCTGAGATTACCGGCACCAGGAAGTTCGCGCTCGATAATGTACTTGGGCATGGTGTCCTCCTTCGTGGATTGAAAAAACCGACCGGTCGTCTTGCGGTCGGGTCAAAGATCATCGCAAAGTGCGCTGGAAAACCTGGTCCATGAAGCGCTCCAGTGGAATGGTGGAACGTTCGATTTTCATGCGCAGCAGGACCCCCTGCCAGTAATCGACGATGAAGTCCGCCAGGGCTTGCGGCGAACGGTCGCGGCCGATCAGGCCCTGTGTCTGGGCCCGGCGCAGGGCGGTGGCGATCTTGTCCCGGTAGCGGTGCAGTGCCCGCTGCAGGGCCTGGCGGCAGGTGTCGCTGGTGTCGCCGATTTCCGCCATGAGATTGCCCAGCAGGCAGCCGCCTTGGAAATCGTTGGCCTGCAGTTCGGCGATCAGGGCCTCGAAGTAGCCCCGAAGGGCGCTCACCGGGTCCAGCTGGGGGCGGTTCAGCCAGTCGTCGAGCTGGCGGATGAAAGGCTCGATGTAGTGGGCGATGACGGCGGCCCCGAACGCTTCCTTGCTGGGAAAGTAATGATAGAACGAACCCTTGGGAACCCCGGCGCGGCTGAGGATTTCCTGCAGGCCGGTGGCGTGGTAGCCCTGGCGCAGCAGGAGCTTCACCCCCTCGTCCAGCAGGCGCCTGCGGTTTTCCGATTTGCGCTCACGATGATCCATGCGGCCATGATACGACCGGTCGTCTCGGATGGCAAGGCAGTCGTTCGGGAAGGGGTTGCCGGAGCGGGATTCGTCCCCGCGACCGAACGATCGGGGGTGGGTTGTCGGTGGCTCAGTCTTCGGCGGCGACGCGGACCCATTCCGGGGCCGACAAGGCCTGGCGTAAGCGTGCCGGCAGGGTGCGCAGCCGCCGCCATTGGCGGATCAGCCAGGCGGCTCCGCCGAGGGCGACGGCGTCCACCAGGCAGTACCAGGCCGCCACCCCGCTCGGCGGATTGCCCTGGGGCAGGGACAGCACCGGATCGATGGGCACCCAGGTCCAGGTCTGCAGGGCGGTGCCGATCAGTTCCAGGTGGGTGGTGACGAAGAAGGCGGCCAGATAAACCAGGGGTGCCCGTCCCCAGAGAACGCAGGGGACGTAGACCAGGAACAGCAACATGCCGACCCAGTCGCCCCGCTCGGCCAGGGTGACGCCATAGAGCGACCACAGCCCCATGGTCAGCAGCACGATCCAGGTGATGGGGCGTCGCCACAACTGGAACAGAGGGGAACGGGCCAGGGCGACGGCGGTGAGATAGACCAGGCCGTGACCGGGGGGGATGTAGGCGGGGATGTTGTGAAAGTGGTAGATGTAGCCGTGCATCAGGCCGGAAGCGAAATGCTCGCCGGCGGTGGCGAAGGCGACCGCGATCAGCACCTGGAGCCGCACCAGATTGCTTTCCCAATACAGCAGGCCGATGAGGACGACCCAGGCGCATCGGCCGAGGGCGTTCTGCAGGTCGAGATCGTGGAGGGAATCCAGGTACAGGCAGCCGGCGATACCGATGAAAGTGATCGCCGCGATGATCAGGTCGTGGGTGCTCGCTTTCAGAGCCTTCCGGGTCATCGGAAAATCGGTGCCGTTTGCCGAAACCCTAAACTACACCGTTCCGGCATCCGGCTCAAGTCCGCTGGCCAAGGTTTGCGGCAAGCGGTATGCTTCTTGTCCCCGGGGGAAAGAACTCGCCGGTCCGACCGGCGTCTAAACAGGAATCAGAAATTCGGAGTGACAACCATGTTCGAGAAATTGGCGCGCAACAAGTATTCCTTGGTGTTGTTGGCGGTTTATATCGTCGCCTTGTATGTCCTTCTCAACAAGGCCATCGTGCCGCTCGTGGTCGATGTCCTCGATTCCGAGGTGTTCACCGGGGATCCTTCCCAATCAGGGCAAGTGACGGAGGTCCACGACGACAGGACGGCGATGGCGTTGCTGCAATGCAACCGCTTCGTCGGCGAAAAGTTCAACGAAGACGTCAACCTGAGCTTTGCCACCACCGGTTATCAGTCCTGGGACATCGGCTTCGGCCGTTTTCTGATCAAATCGTTCGTGGACGTGGCCGAACCCGGACAACCGACGGTGCGCAAGAATTATGTCTGCGAAATCGTGCATACCGGTGGAGATTTGGCCGAACAGGACAATTGGGAACTCAAGGGCCTGGCCTTGAACGACGTCAAGGTAGCTGCCGGTCCTTGATGAAGGAAGAGCGGGGTTGTGCGAAAAGGCGCCGCGAAGGCGCCTTTTTCGTTTCAGTCTTCGACTTGCTGGATTCCGTCCAACAGCCAGACGGCGTTCAATCGCTGTCCAGGACGGACGAAGTGCCAGACTTCCTGGATTTCCACCGGCAAAGCCTCGCCTTCCTGCAGTTCGGCCGTGAACAGGACGGACGCCTCCTCTCCGCTCTCCGTCCGGCGGTAGTCCAGCAGTCGGGCGTCCAGCGCCAGCACCCGGGTCGGAGGCCCGCTGCCCTCGGTTTGCCACTGCTCCTTGATTTCCATGAACACTTCGTCGGTGGTCAGGCCCCGGATTTCGGCGATTTCGCCGCGGTTCCAGGCGTCCTGCAGTTTCCGGAAGGTGGCTTTGGCCTGTTCCAGAAAACTGTCCGGATCGAAGTCTTCGGGGAGGTCAACCGGATCGGCCGTCCGGTCGCGTCGTCCGAACAGGAGATCGGTGTCGAAAGGCCGTCGGGGAGAGTCCTCCGGCCCGGCGCCGAAACCGGTTTCCCCGGGAGGTGGATAAGGGGCGTCGGCGGGTTGCGGCCTCCGGCTCAGCAGTTTGAAGGCCAGGAACGCCAGACCTCCGAGAATCAGGAAGTCGGCCAGGTTCAGATGTTCGAAGGCGCCGCCGAAGAACAGCGAACCCAGCAAACCGCCGATCAACAGCGGGGCGAGCCATCCCATCAGCCCACCCCGCTGGCGCCAGGACTGGCGGGTTTTTTGATTCTGTTTGGCCGCCTGGGCCTTCCGTTGCAGGGCCTGCTGTCGCGTCAAGCCGGGGCGCAGGGGCAGCTGGGAGCGCTTGTAGGGCGTGCTGTAGAGCGCTCTGCCGCCGAAAGACCGGCCTCCGCCGAAACGTTTGGCCTCGGCATCGGACCAGGTGGCCAGGGTGACTGCGGCCGTCAATATGAGGGTGAGAAGGGTTGGGTTTCGTTTCGACATACGGGTTCCTTGGTTTCTTGGCACAAACACGTGGATGTTCGGTATTTTCCTTGGACCGTCGCGGCAAGACCAGGTTCGTCTATTCGCGCCGCCAATGGCCGCTGCGCCCACCGCTTTTTTCCACCAACCGGACGTGCTGTAGGGTCATTCCTCGGTCCATGCTTTTGCACATGTCGTAGATGGTCAGCAGGGCGATCTGGACCGCGGTCAGGGCTTCCATTTCCACGCCGGTCGGTGCGGTGGTCTCCACCATGGCGCGGCAATGGATGCGGCCGGCCTCCGGTTCGGGTTCGAAATCCACCGTGACCCGGGTGATGGGAATGGGATGGCACAGGGGGATCAGGTCGGCGGTGCGTTTGCTCGCCATGATGCCGGCGATACGGGCGACACCCAGGACATCGCCTTTACGATGACCGCCCTCGAGGATCTGTTCCAGGGTCGCCGCCTGCATCTCGATGCAACCTTCGGCCACCGCCCGGCGCCGGGTGGCCGGCTTGTCGCCCACATCGACCATGTGGGCCTGGCCCTGGGCGTCGAAATGGGTGAGTTTGGACATCGTCGCTCCTGGTGTTTTAATGGATAGCAGTGTATCGCAGTCGTGCAGACGAGGGGAAAGCCATGTCGTCGATCCGTGTCCGTATGTTCGCCAGTCTGCGGGAGCGCTGGCAAATCGACCAGGTGGAACTGAAACCGGAGGGCATCGCCACCGTGGCGGACGTTTGGAGGTCGCTTACCGGAGAAGCCATGACCGACCAGGTTCTGGCTGCGGTCAACATGGAATACGCCCGGCCGGAGACCCCGGTCCGCGAGGGCGACGAGGTCGCCTTTTTCCCGCCGGTGACGGGGGGGTGAGGCCATGGCGGTGAAATTGGTTCACGGTTCCTTCGATCCCTGGCGCTGGCTGTTGGACCATCAGGAGACCCGGTTGTCCCCGGGAAGTTACGGCGCGACGGCCAGTTTCGTCGGCACCATGCGGGATTTCAACGAAGGAGACCGGGTCGAGGAGCTGTTCCTGGAACATTATCCGGGCATGACCGAGCGGGAACTGGAGAAGATCGTCGCCGAGGCCCGGGACCAATGGCGTTTTCTCGACGCTCTGATCGTCCACCGGGTCGGGGAGATCCGGCCCGGTGAGCCCATCGTCCTGGTGGCGGTGTGGTCGGCGCACCGGGGACCGGCCTTCGACGCCTGCCGCTGGATCATGGAGGCCCTCAAACACCGGGCCCCTTTCTGGAAAAAGGAACGCCGTGACGGCGGAACCCGCTGGGTGGCGCGCAACACCGACGGTTATGACGGTTATTAGAAATTGGGTTTCTCCTTGGCTTGCTCGTAGCGCCGCAGGCTGTCGAGGATTTCCTGTTTGGCTTCTTCCGGTCCGAGCCAGCCTTCCACCTTGACCCATTTCCCCGGTTCCAGATCCTTGTAGTGTTCGAAGAAGTGGGCGATCTGGGACAACTGGGCTTCCGGGATGTCGCGGAAGGAGGCGACGGAGCGGTAGAGGGGTGTCAGTTTGTCGATCGGCACGGCCAGGACTTTGGCGTCCACGCCGGATTCGTCGGTCATCTGCAGCACGCCGATGGGGCGGCAGCGCACTACCGATCCGGAAATCAGGCGCCAGGGGGAGATGACCAGGACGTCCACCGGATCGCCGTCTTCGGACAGGGTGTGGGGAACGTAGCCGTAATTGCAGGGATACTGCATCGCCGTGCCCATGAACCGGTCCACGAACAGGGCACCGGTTTCCTTGTCGATTTCGTACTTGACCGGATCGCTGTAGGCTGGAATTTCGATGATCACGTTGATATCGTGGGGCACGTTGACCCCGGAGGACACTTGCATCAAAGCCACTTCCCGTCTCCTTACGAATCCATACAAAAACCCATCATTATGAAGTATTGCGGTGATTTGCGCAAAATGGAGGCGGTGTTGCGGCCGGACGGAAAGGCCGGCTACCGCCTGCCCCTGGGTGATGGAACCTCGGTGCCGATCGATGCGCTGTTGGGACGCAGGCTGACCCTCGCCTGGCAGGGAGAGATCCACTGCATCCATTGCGGGCGCAAGACTTCGAAGAGTTTCAACCAGGGCTATTGTTTTCCCTGTGTGCGCCGTTTGGCGCGCTGCGACACCTGCATCGTCAAGCCGGAATTGTGTCATTTTCATCAGGGCACCTGCCGCGAACCGGAATGGGCCCGGGATCATTGCTTTCAGCCGCACGTCGTTTACCTGGCCAACGCCTCGGGCGTCAAGGTGGGGATCACCCGCCGCTCCCAGATACCGACGCGCTGGCTCGATCAGGGCGCCACCCAGGCGCTGGCGATTCTCCAGGTGCCCGACCGTAGACTGGCTGGCTTGGTGGAAGCGATTTTCAGACAGTCGGTCAGCGATCGGACCCAGTGGCAGAAGATGCTCAAGGGGGAGGCGGAGCCGGTGGACCTGGCGGCGCGGCGGGAGCGGCTCCTGGACGAGAAGCGTTCCCAGATCGAGGCATTGGAAGGGGGGGAAGCGGTTCGGCCGCTGGCGGACGAACCGGTGACCATCCGCTACCCGGTGTTGCGCTATCCCGAAAAGGTCAAGGCCTGGAATTTCGACAAGACCGGTACCGTGGCCGGTGTGCTGCAGGGGATCAAGGGGCAGTATCTGATTCTGGACACCGGGGTGCTCAACGTGCGCAAGTTCGCCGGTTACCGAGTGATGCTGACGGTGTGACCGGACGCCGGCTGCCGGTCGAGGCGGCGGTAGCCGATGGCCTCGCTCAGGTGCTTCGGCCCGATGGCGTCGCTGTCGTCGAGATCCGCGATGGTGCGGGCCACCTTGAGAATCCGGTGCAGTGCCCGATGGGACAGTCCCAGGCGATCGACGGCGCGGGCCAGCAGGGCCTCGCCCTGCCGATCGAGACCGCAATGGCGTTCGATTTCCCGGACCCCCAGTCGGGCGTTGAGGCGGCCGCCGCGTACCAGGGCCCGCTTGCGCGCCGCCGCTACCCGCTCACGCATTTGGGCGCTGGAGGCGGTCGGCGCCTGGGGGGTCAGCAGTTCGCCGGTGTGACAATTGACCTCGACGTGGATGTCGATGCGGTCGAGCAACGGTCCGGAGATGCGGCTCCGGTAGCGCTGGATCTGCGAGGGCGAGCAGTGGCACCGGCCGGCGGGGTCGCCGAGGTAACCGCAGGGACAGGGGTTCATGGCGGCGATCAGTTGGAAACGGGCGGGAAATTCGGCCTTGCGCGCCGCCCGCGAGAGGACGATGCGGCCGGTTTCCAGAGGTTCCCGCAGGACTTCGAGCACCTTGCGGTTGAATTCCGGCAGCTCGTCGAGAAACAGCACGCCGTGATGAGCCAGGGAAATTTCCCCGGGACGCAGATGAGCGCCGCCACCGCCCACCATGGCGGGCGCGGAGGCGGTGTGATGGGGGGCGCGAAACGGGGGGCGGCGCCAGCGGGAGGGATCGAAGGGTTGCCCCCAGACCGAGGCGATGGCGATCGTTTCCAGCGCCTCGTCTTCGTCGAGGAGCGGCAGGATGGTCGGCAGGCGTTCGGCCAGCATGGACTTGCCTGATCCCGGCGGTCCGATCATCAGCAGATTGTGCCCCCCTGCCGCTGCCACTTCCAGTGCCCGCTTGGCGTGATAGTGGCCGCGGACCTCGGCGTAGTCGCGGCTGTCGGTATCGGAGACGGCCGGGTGCGGCGTTTCGGTGGGCGATAAGGGCTTGGAACCTTGCAGATGGGCGCAGACCGCCAGCAGGTGGCTGGCTCCCAGGACGGTCAGTCCTTCCACCAGTGCGGCTTCCGCAGCGTTGCCGCCGGGAAGAATCAAACGGCGGGCACTGCGGTGACAGCCTAGGGCGGCGGGCAGAGCGCCGTGAACCGGGCGCAATTCGCCACCCAGGGAAAGCTCGCCCAGGAATTCATATTCCGCCAGGGATTCTCCCGGAATCTGCCCGGAGGCGGCCAGGATGCCTAGAGCGATCGCCAGATCGAAACGTCCGCCTTCCTTGGGAAGGTCCGCCGGCGCCAGATTGACGGTGATGCGGCGGGCTGGGTATTCGAAGCCGCAATTGGCCAGGGCGGCGCGGACCCGGTCCTTGCTTTCTCTGACCGCCGTTTCCGGCAGGCCGACGATGGTCAAGGAAGGCAGGCCGTTGGCCAGATGGACCTCGACGCAGACCTCCGGAGCGTCGATACCGTCCTGACCGCGGCTGTAAACCTGGGCCAGGCCGCTACTCATGGTGCTTCAATTGCCGCTCCAGTTCCTCGATCTGGGCTTCCAGTCTCTCCAGTTTTTCCCGGGTGCGCCGGAGGAGGGCGGCCTGGACGTCGAATTCCTCCCGGCTGACCAGGTTCATCTGGGAAAAGGCGCTTTGCAGAATGGCGCGAAAATTTTTCTCCATGTCCCGGCGTAGGTGGTGAAGGGCCGGTGGTAGCGCATTGCCGAGCCGCTGCACCAGGTCGTCGAGCTGTTTCGGGTCGAACATCGGTTTGCCTGTCGGATTGAATCGTACTTCAAGCATAGCGAATCCGGGCGGGGCGGCCAAATTGTCTTTTGCCCCATTTTGGGGCATATTGGGGCACTTTAATGGGGCGTTCAAATTTCACAGAACCGCTACTGCAAGGGAGATTTTCCGATGAAACTGATCACCGCAATCATCAAACCGTTCAAGCTGGACGATGTCCGGGAAGTCCTGTCCGACCTCGGCGTCGCCGGCATGACGGTGACGGAAGTGAAGGGCTACGGACGCCAGAAAGGGCATACCGAACTGTATCGCGGCGCGGAATACGTGGTCGATTTCCTTCCCAAGGCCAAGGTCGAGGTGGCCGTCGCCGACGACATGGCGGAGCGGGTCGTCGAGGCCATCGCCGGCGCCGCCCGCACGGGCAAGATCGGGGACGGCAAGATCTTTGTCTCCGCCCTGGAGCAGGTCGTTCGCATCCGCACCGGGGAAACCGGTCCCGAAGCGCTTTGAGGAGGTGGCGATGACAAAGAATAACAAGCTATTGTTGGGGGGAACGGTCGCTTTGCCGGTGACGGCATGGGCCGGCGACTTCAACGGTGCCGACACGGCCTGGGTTCTGACGGCGACGGCATTGGTGCTCTTCATGACCCTGCCGGGATTGGCGCTGTTTTACGGGGGGCTGGTGCGGACCAAGAACGTGCTGTCGATTCTGGCCCAGTGTTTCGCCATCGCTGCCCTGGTCTCGCTGTTATGGTTCGTCGCCGGCTACAGCCTCGCCTTCAGCGACGGAGGGCGGCTGAACGTTGTGATCGGCGGTTTTTCCAAGGCTTTCGCCCGGGGAATCGAGCCGGCGTCCCTGTCCGGCACCGTTCCCGAGATCGTCTTCCTGGCCTTCCAGATGACCTTCGCCATCATCACACCGGCGCTCATCGTGGGGGGCTTCGCCGAGCGGACGCGCTTTGCGGCGGTGCTCTGGTTCAGTGCTTTGTGGCTGCTGCTGGTCTATGTGCCGGTCTGTCATTGGGTCTGGGGTGGTGGCTGGCTGGCGGACCTTGGGGTCATGGACTTTGCCGGTGGCATCGTTGTCCATCTCACCTGCGGCGTGGCCGCTCTGGTTTCGGCCCTGGTCTTGGGCCCGCGACATGGGTTCCCCCAGACCCCGATGCCGCCCCACAATCTCACCATGACGGTCACCGGCGCCGGCATGCTGTGGGTCGGCTGGTACGGCTTCAACGGAGGCAGCGCGCTGGCGGCCGACGGTGCCGCCGGGATGGCGCTGTTCGTCACCCACGTCGCCGCCTCGGCCGGGGCGTTGGCCTGGCTGTTTCTCGAGTGGTGGCGCTTCGGAAAACCCAGTCTTCTGGGAGGCGTTACCGGAATGGTAGCGGGGCTGGGGACCGTGACGCCGGCATCGGGCTTCATCGCTCCAGCCGGGGCGCTGGCGCTGGGGGTCGTCGCCGGCATCGTCTGCTTTCTGGCCACCCAGTTGGTGAAGCGGGTGCTGAAGATCGACGATTCCCTGGACGTGTTTCCGGTACACGGGGTGGGCGGCCTGCTGGGATCCCTGCTGACAGCGGTGTTGGCGGCGGAGGCGCTGGGCGGGTTCGGTGTCTCCGAAGGCAATACCGTCGCCTCGCAGTTGGGCGTTCAGGTCCTGGCGGTGGTGAGCGTCGGGATCTGGTGCGCCCTGGTCACGTTCGGGCTGCTGAGATTGCTGGACATGCTGGTAGGCTTGAGGGTTTCGCCGGAACAGGAAACCGAGGGTCTCGACATCTCCCAACACGAAGAGACCGGCTATCACTGGTGAATGACGGGGAAGAGGCCTCGGCGTGGATTTGTCCGTCAGCCTCTTTCCCCTCCCTGTGGAAGCGACGGGTCAGGCCACTTTTTCGATGGGCGTTTCCACCGGGGCGTAATCGCGGCAGATTCGGTCCAGCTCGTCGGCTGCCAGGGGCGAATTAGTCACGCCGCAGAGCGGCCCCTCGTCCGAACGGCGAAGGTGGCGGCAATGGTCGCAGGTGCCGAATTCCTCGTAGCGGTGTGTCTTTTCGATGCCCTGCAGCAGGGCGGCCAGCTGCCGGGTCAACAGCTCCCGCTGATCGGGAGGCATGGACGACAGGCCGTCCCGGAGCGCGGCGGGCGGCAGGGATTTTTCGACGACGGCCCGGCCCTTTTCGGTCAACTTCAAGTGAATGACGCGCCGATCCTTCGTGTCCGGCACTTTTTCGAGGTAGCCTTTCGCTTCCAGGACGCTGATCGTTTGTGATACGGTGCCTTTGGTCAGCCCCAGATACTCGGTGACGGCGGCCGGAATGTCGCTCTGGCGGTTACAGATGCTGAGGTAGTGCAGGATCTCTAGCTGCACGGGTTGCAATCGGGCGCCCGGTCGGGCCTGGCGCGCCTCCGCACGCAGCAGATTGCCGATACGTTCCAGGTATCGATAAACTAATTGTGTGGTCATGCTTTGAACACCATTGCCGATGGATCAAAATCCGAAGTTCAGTCCTACACCTTAGTTAGGTTAAGGAGGAGAAAAACCATGCATAAACAAATTCTAATTCTAACAATTTTAATATGTTTAGGCCACGTAAGCGCCTCGTTCGCCGCCGATCCCAAAATTGGGGCGCAAATTTCCAAAACCAAGGGTTGTGCCGGTTGCCACGGTGCCCAGGGTATCAGTGCGGAAGGAACCTCGTACCCCAATCTCGCCGGACAGAAGGAAGCCTATCTCGTCAAAGCGCTCAAGGCCTACCGAGACAAAACCCGCCAGGCGCCGCTGATGAACGGCATGGCCGCCGGTTTCAGCGACGAGGACATCGCCAATCTGGCCGCCTATTACGCCAGTTTGAATCCCTGCCCCTGAATCGGAGCTGAAACCCGCAACGGTGTTCGCCGATTTTCGACACCTGAATATCGAGAAGGAGGAATGCCGAAGTGAAAACAGGACTCCCGCTGATTTTGGCGCTAGGCTTCACCACGGTGGTGGCGGCGGAGACGCCCTGCCCCGCTTTGACGCTTCAGACCGATCCGACGATCAAAGGATACCGCCTCGATCGGAGTATCTGCCGCCGCATCCATGATGCCTCGGTGACGGTGGACACCGGGGGAGAAAAAATGGTTCTGTACGTCATTTCCGGATGCCGGGACATCGGAGGGCCGACTTTCTGCGAGGTGGCGCTGGCGGACCTTACCGCGACCGATGCCGATGGTGACTGCCAGGTCGGGGTGGATTGGCGGGTGACCGCCGAGGGCGCGGCTTCCTGCATCCTGAGCGACCGCTGACCCCCGGCACGGCGGCCGGCCGTTCCCTATTCCCGCGCCACCGCCTCCTGGAAGAACTCGGGTGTGGCGAAGGCGGCGCGGTGGATGTCCAGATTGTAGTAGCGGGTCTTGAAGGGCCGGGCCTGGATGTCCGCCTCCCGCGGGGCGCCGATGGCGCTCTTGGCGGCCACGGTGCCGCTCCACCAACCGGAGGGGTAGACCGGCTGGGGGAAGAACAACGTCCTGACCTCGCGGAATCCGGCCGCTCTCATCGCCCGGCGCATGGGGTGCAGGATGTGGGGGTGGAACAGGGGGGATTCGCTCTGCTGGATCAGCAGGCCGTCTTCGTCCAGGCACTTGAGGCAGTCGCGATAGAACGCCTCGGTGAACAGGCCCTCGCCCGGTCCCAGGGGATCGGTGCTGTCGACGATGATGACGTCGACGCTCGCGGCTGGCGCTTCCCGGACCCAGCGGATCCCGTCCTCGAACTTCAATTGCGCGCGGGGATCGCCGTTGGCCCGGCACAGCTCCGGAAAGTAGCGTTCCGCCAGACGGGTGACCCGCTCGTCGATCTCGATCTGGACCGCGCTTTCCACCTCCGGGTGCCGGAGCACTTCCTGGAGGCTGCCGCAGTCGCCGCCGCCGATGATCCACACCCGCTTCGGGGCGGGGTGGCTGTAGAGCACCGGATGGGTCATCATCTCATGGTAGAGGAAGTTGTCGCGGCTCGACAGCATGACGAAGCCGTCGATGACCATCAGATTGCCGAAGCCGACGGTTTCGTAGATCTCGATCTTCTGGAACGGGGTCTGCTCCTCGTGGAGCTTGCGTTTGATCTTCAGGGAGAAAGCGCTGTGATTGTCTTCGTCGATTTCGGTGAACCACTGCTTGGGATCGAGCATGGAGTTTCTTCCTGTCGCAAAGTCTCGGGGAGGCAAGAGTTTCCTACAACCCGGCCGGGACTGCAAACCGCGCTGCCGCCTCGGCTCCCGAAAAAGCGAACGGACGCGTATCGAGGTGCCCCCATTTCCCCATTGACCTGTCTTGGGCAATGGCGTTTTAATTGACGGCGAACGGCACGAAACGCGAGGAGGATCATGCAACGCCGTCGATTTCTGCAGACCGTGCTGGGGGGCGTGGCGGCCGCCGCTGTGGTTCGGTCCTCTCAGGCCGCGACTTCCGGGACAGCGGAGCGGGACGCGGTGAAGCGCAGCTACCGGGAAACCGAGCACGTCCGCCGCTACTATCGGACAGCGAGATTCTGAGATGACACTCAAACGCCGCGACCCGAACGCCATCGACCGCCGCACTTTCCTCTACCGTACGTCCCTCACCGTCGGCGGCGCCTCCCTGGCGGCCGTCCTGCCCTTCAAACTGGTGCGCCGGGCCGGGGCCGAGGAAACGGCCGCCCCGCCCGAAGTGAAACAGGTCCGCAGCGTCTGCACTCACTGTTCGGTGGGCTGCGGCATCGTCGCCGAGGTGGCGAACGGTGTCTGGGTGGGCCAGGAACCGGCCTTCGACCATCCCTTCAACCTCGGGGCCCACTGCGCCAAGGGCGCCTCGGTGCGCGACCACGGCCGCGGCGACAAGCGCCTCAAGTATCCCCTCAAGAAGGTGAACGGCCAGTGGCGGCGGATTTCCTGGGACCAGGCCATCGAGGAGATCGGCGACAAGCTGCTTCAGATCCGCGCCGAGTCTGGCCCCGATTCGGTCTATTGGCTGGGCTCCTCCAAGCACAGCAACGAACAGGCCTACCTGCTGCGCAAGTTCGTCGCCCTGTGGGGGACCAACAACGTCGATCACCAGGCCCGCATCTGCCATTCCACCACCGTCGCCGGTGTCGCCAACACCTGGGGCTACGGGGCGATGACCAATTCCTACAACGACATCCACAACAGCCGCGCCATCCTCGTCATCGGCGGCAATCCGGCCGAGGCCCATCCGGTGGCGATGCAGCACCTGTTCCGCGCCAAGGAACGTGGCGCCCGCCTGATCGTGGTCGATCCCCGCTTCACCCGCACCGCCGCCCACGCCGATCAGTACGTCCGCATCCGTCCCGGTGGCGACGTCGCCTTCGTCTACGGCCTGTTGTGGCACATCTTCGAGAACGGCTGGGAGGACCGGGAATTCATCAAACAGCGGGTCTACGGCATGGACGCCATCCGCGCGGAGACGAAGAAATGGCCGCCCGAGGAAGTGGAACGGGTGTGCGGGGTGCCGCGGGATCAAGTGTTCCAGGTCGCCAGGACCCTGGCCGAGCACCGTCCCGGGACCGTGGTCTGGTGCATGGGCATCACCCAGCATCATCACGGCAACAACCAGACCCGGCTGTTGTGCATCCTGCAGTTGGCCTTGGGCAACATGGGGGTGGCCGGCGGCGGCACCAACATCTTCCGTGGCCACGACAACGTCCAGGGGGCCACCGACCTCGGTCCCAACGCCCACACCCTGCCCGGCTACTACGGCCTGTCGGAAGGGGCCTGGCGCCACTGGGCCCGGGTCTGGGGGCTGGACTACGACTGGCTGTCGTCCCGTTTCGATCCGGCCGAATATCCCGACGGCAAGGGCGGCAAGAGCCGGACCATGTTCATGCCCGGCATTCCGGTGTCGCGCTGGATCGACGGGGTGCTGGAGGACCGGGCCAACCTGTCCCAGAAGGACAACATCCGCGCCATGATCTTCTGGGGCCACGCCCCCAACAGCCAGACCCGGGGGCCGGAGATGAAGCGGGCCTTCGAGAAGCTGGACCTTTTGGTGGTCATCGACCCCTATCCCACGGTGTCGGCGGTGATGCACGAGCGTCAGAACGACACCTACCTGCTGCCGGCCTGCACCCAGTTCGAGACCCGCGGCTCGGTGACCGCCTCCAACCGTTCGGTGCAGTGGCGCGACCGGGTGATCGAGCCCCTGTTCGAGTCCCAGCCCGACCACGTCACCATGTACCGGCTGGCGAAGAAGCTGGGTTTCGCCGCCGAGCTGACCAAACACATCCGGGTCGAGGGGGACGAGCCGGTGGTCGAGGACATCCTCCGGGAGATCAACCGCGGCGCCTGGAGCATCGGCTACAGCGGCATCAGCCCCGAACGCCTCAAGCGCCAGCAGCGTAACTGGCACACCTTCGACACCACCACCCTGAAGGCCGAGGGCGGCCCTTGCGACGG
>Ga0256841_1000765_pt1 | contig 30838 bp, 34 predicted proteins | sample 356308metaG_FD_185971 | JGI IMG/M metagenome (GOLD analysis project Ga0256841, IMG submission 185971) | Hydrothermal vent microbial communities from Mid Atlantic Ridge, Atlantic Ocean - 356-308 | ecosystem: Environmental > Aquatic > Marine > Hydrothermal vents | place: Atlantic Ocean: Mid... | reverse complement strand
GTTTAGAATCCTAGCACGACTTTTATCTGCGACCAGTATCCATGTTAGTTTCATAATATCCCTCCCTTCATAAAATTAACTTTGATAATAAAAAGATGGATTTGTTAATCCTTCCATTTACAATATATGGGCAAAATTTGGTTATTAAAGTTCTCTGAATCTGAAAAAGATTTACCACTCCCCGGTTATTTTCATTTACGTGGAATACGGAGTCATTATTTTATTTGTAACTACTCAGCGTATTTATAGTTTCAATATCAGTAACTTACTCCAGAAGACGCTGTAAATACGTCCGTGTAGGCTTGATTGTGTCATTCATGACACACACATCTTCCATAAGCTGCTGATATTTAAAAATTTTAGTTAAATTAAATACGCTGCGTAGTTACCATTTTACTTAGTAAATTCCTGTTTTGTGTTCTGCCAATAGACAACTGACAGCAATTTTGAACGACTTTAGGTCGGTTTGGAAGTAGAGTTGACGGAAAAAAGGTTCGGTTGTCTTACAAGGCACCCCCCCCCTGAATCACTGATCAGAATAAGATTGTTAGTGTTACGAAAGATTGCTTGGTGATTCTGGAGGGCGAGAAATATTTGCCGTCATAATGAAATCGGTAAATACTCCACAGACAATACCAAAGGGTAGATATCCAGCATAACCAATAATCGGCATTTTAAACAGCATGAAATGTTGAACATACGGTACGTTATATTCCCAGTGAGCCAGGCTATTGATATTCCACATTTCCCAAAAAAAACCACAAATGAGGCCAGCGAAAGCGAGTCTCCAGATTCGTTGCCAATTTCCAGCAGTTATTTCCTTTAGCAAGGGCGGCTGTTTGGTTAATAAATGCAAACCAGAAATTAATAGGATTGGGATTACCCACACTAAAAAAAATAAATACTGCGGCCAAATAGCAAGTCCCATTAGAGTAACCACACTTATACCTATTAGGAACCATGCCCAAAACTGAGGTTTAGAAATGTGGAATTTTGGAAATTTGTCCAGTCCGCTATCAATGCGTGGAAAAGTATTTAATAGTTCGCCTGTTGAAAGGACAGCAGGCAACACGGTTGAAAAGGGCAGCGTACAATGGAAAAAATATTCCCATGGGCTAAGATCGCTAACGCCAATGTAATACCAGTTTGAAACGAAGCGATTGAGGTATTCAAAACTCCACCAAAAAACAGCACTTAAGGGGAATAACCAAACAAAATAAGCAGTTCGGTCTATTAAGCAGCAATGACCGGTTCTACGAAAGCTTAGAGCATTTATTACCAGGATATAACCAAGCCATAGCGGGGCAAAAGTGAATCTCTGGATTGATTCAAACATCGGAAAACGAGTCCATGCGATAATCCAAAAAATAATCAAAAAAAGCAACCCGAACCAACCCCAAAGTGGAAAACTCCGTATTTTCCTTTGACCTGTTGCTTGAGAAATTTTAGAGCTAACAATTTTCACCACAAAGGGGCTGAGACTTGCGATGACAAGTAGAGTGATGAGTAGAAATGCGACCCAGGAAAATGGTTGGGGCTTGCTTGCTTGAGGGATGGGCGGGAAGACCATGTAGCTACTGATGGGTTTTTCAGTCAGCCAAGCGGCTAACAAAGGACTCAAAACAATAATTAGACAATAGGCCGACAATCGCATAAGCGAATGAGTTTTCATCGTTGTAACTCCAGGATATTTTTGATGTTTGCTATTAGTTCTTGCCGTTTATTTTGCTGTAAAGTCACGGATTCAGGTGTTACTAAATTTCAATGTGACTTTTCCTATATTCATTAAAATTAGCGCGCCCATCTTTGTGAAATATATTCGGTAGCATCTTCAATATTGAGGTCTCTTGTGCCTCCTCCAGTACGTAAAAAAAACTTGGCTTCTTTGTTTTGTTTGAAAAATACAGGAAATGCGGATGGATTGACGATTATTCGGCAGACATACCGAGTATCAACAAGATGGAATAAAATATGTATATTTTGGCAAAAACGTGCACCTAAACTGGTGGCAATTGATGTCATCAATAGTTGTTCATAGCCATCAGTATCTTTTCTTCTTAAAGTTTTAAAATCATTTTCGAGGCCTAAAATTTCGCCGTTATCTGCAACTCCAATCAATAATGTTCCTCCGGTATAGCTATTCATGAAGCCAGCAATTGTTTTAATAACAGCTGTTTCAATATTTTTATTGGTACAGGTATTTTGGTAGTCCCAGCGGAATGATGATTTGAATTCCAACAAAGGGCCTTCGCCCTGCTGGATGGACGATTTTAAATCTCGTTGTAATTCTATGGTTAATTGCTCTATTTGCGCTAATTTTTTATGCAATTTACCGTAAATCCATGCCAAGATTATTCCAAAAACCATTCCGACTTTTGCAAAAAAACTTGTTTTTGTCGGAGTTTTTCCTTGCAATGATTCGACGAGACGACCCGAGATGTATTCAAAAACAGTCAGGTTTTTAACACCATGCTCATGGTAAAAGACAAAGTCGTATATTGGATAAAAAATTAAAACCCCGACGATGGCGCCAATAATAGCGGCTGAAAAATACAATCCCATTTGTATTTTTATCAATCTGGACAGTAAAGCAATATATCTTTTCATGCACGTTCCTTAGTTTTAAAACCGGGCATTGTTAGGTTTGTTGATATTTTTCAGACGTAAGTTTACCCGGTTTTGGTTCTAATTTTTATTCCCAGTAGGCGGGGGATGCCCGGCAAATTTTGATAGTCTTTTAAGGGCGTCGCGTTTGTCGCTTTGATCCAGTTTTGCTCGATTTAAAGCGGAATGAAGGACTTCGATGGTCGTCTCATAATTTTTTCTGTCTACCGGATAAGGTGTGCCGTCTTTGCCTCCATGTGCAAACGAAAAGCGGGCAGGATCACGGACGCTGGTTTTAGTGCCATAAATTAATTCTGCTGTTAATGCCAATGCCCGTAATGTTTTTGGCCCTACTCCCTGGATGGCCAATAATTTTTCAAAGTCGGCAGGAGCTTGTTCGTAGGTTTTAAGCAAAATCTTTTTAAGATATTTGGGATTGATATCTTCACTTCGAACCCAATGGCGGCGTGGCATGATCAGTTCTGGACGGTGGAACATAGTTTTTTCTATTTCCGGATTGGGCTGTGAAGCAATTTCTGTTACCCTGGATCTTGAAATTTTGCTTTCCCGTGCAACGAAATTTAATGCTTTGCCACGATGATCGCAACAGATTGCGGTATGTGGTTCATTCACAAAATCGGTATTATCATCACCTAGCCAGTGATATCGTCTGGCCATGCCGCTATCTTCATTCATACCTTGCTGAACAACGCACCATCTGCCAGAGCGAGTAAAAAAGAAAGCATGATGATAAATTTGAAAACCATCTTGTATTGCGGAACTGTCAACTTTGGCAGATAGACGACTGGCTTTTACCAGTTTTTCCGCATCATAGCCGGTTTTTTCGCAATGCATAACGATTTCCTCAGGGGTTTTTCTTGAAACTGCGCCTTTGCCTCCGGCCGCAAAAAACCCCAGTTCGTGTGATAGCTCTTTAATGCCTTCTTTAACTGCGCCGCAAGTGGTTGTGGTTATACCGCTGGAATGCCAGTCGAAGCCTAAAATGCAGCCAAATGCCTGAAACCAGAATGGATCAGCCAATCGTTTTAATGCGCCTTCGGCACCATATTCTGCAACCAAGTGGCAAATGATCTCTCTTGCCAGGCGCGTCATCCTTTGAAACAGCCATCGAGGCGCTTTGCCGCCATGTAATGGTAATTGGCTATAACCGGTACGCATGTGTATGATTAGCCTTATGGTTTAACTTAAGAAGGTTCAAGTTTGCAAAAATCATACTTAGCTGGTCTTCTATAGGTAAAAGTATCTTCCTGGGGAGGGAAGCAGATGCAACAAGCCAAATTCGCAATAGGGGAAATTATTCATCATGTTTTGTTTAATTATCGTGGAGTGATTTTTGACGTGGATTTTAAATATCTCGGTAGTGATGAATGGTATCAGCAGGTGGCTTTAAGTCGGCCTCCAAAAAACCAGCCCTGGTACCATGTTCTGGTTGACAATGGCACTCATCAAACTTATGTTGCTGAGCAGAATCTGGAACTGAGTGATATTGTAACTCCGGTACGTCATCCTTTAATTGAACAGTTTTTTACCAGGCGGGAAAATGGTGTGTATATTCCACGGAGCAGAAATAACTAGTCAAAAAATATAATATCTTTATCGGCTAATTCCTCTATGGTCTTGATTGTTCCTGATTTAATTATGTCAGTATTGATTCCAGTAAATGTAGCGTTCAATTTTGCGATACAGTCAGATACAGTCAAGCCCTTGTTTTCTTCGACAAACACCAGCATTTGATAGGTGATTGGCGGTATTTCCAAAAATCTGACTTCATCATCCCGATCCCTGAATACAGTCAAAAAGGTCGGGATTTCTGGTATTGAATCTGGTTGGTATTGTGGGGAAAGTTTATGCACGGGAAATTGGTAAGCTAAAGACCATGCTAAAGGCGACAGTTTTAAACGGCTGCTCTCATTCAGTTTTTCTACATCAGAGGAGTTGTCGGGCAGTTGTTCCGTAGCAATGGTTGCAGCCATTTCCACCCATTCATAATGCGCAAGTTCAAGCATGAAAGGCGGATCATTCGGATCAGGTTTTCTTTCATCCTGGAGATACTGTAAAAATTCTTCGGCAATTTCAGCAAAATAAGGTGATTTGTTGCTGTGTTGGCTGAAAAAGTCCTGCGCCATATCCATCCAGTGTTGTTCGGGAATAATTTTTTTCAGGACTGGAAAATTACTGGCTAAAAAGCTTTCAATATTGTTGAAGAGTAATGATCTGTACATCGCCATACGATCCGGTTTTACATCGGGTGGCGCAGGATGCGTGTCAGGGTTGCGGATAAAAGATGTGAATTCGTGTTGTTTGTGTTGGAAGTTCATTAAAAATAATCAATAAATCAAGCGGATTTTATTTCATGCTGATTTTTCCAGGACTGCTGTACAGCCTTGATGGTTTTGACTTCCCGTACCAATTCCGTCATTTCTGGTATATTAAAATCTCTTTCCAGTAATGTTGGGAAGATTCCATAAAGCTCATAGGCTTTACCTAATAATTTCCAAACGGGATCAATGACTTCTGCGCCGTGGGTGTCTACCAGAAAATCTTCAGCTTCAACATAATGCCCGGCAATGTGGGCGTATGCGATTTGTTGTGCGGGAATGGCTTTTAAAAAGGCTTCGGCATCGTATCCATGGTTGATGCTGTTAACATAGATATTATTGATATCAATTAAAATGTCGCAGTCTGATTCAGTGACGACCGCATTGAAAAAGTCAATTTCATTCATTTCCTGGCCGGGCGCTGCGTAATAGGAAACATTTTCTATCGCTATTTTTTGTTCCAGAATGTCCTGTACCCGGCGGATGCGTTCTGCAACATAAGTAATCGCCTCGCTGGTAAAGGGAATGGGCATCAAGTCATATAAATGACCATCGTAGCTGCAATAGCTGAGATGTTCGCTGTAAAGCTGAATTTGATGCTCAGCCAAAAAGGATTTAACAGATCTTAGAAATTCTTCATCAAGTGGGTCCGGGCTGCCTATGGAAAGTGAAAGGCCGTGAGCAATAAATGGAAAGCGTTCGGTCATGGCGCGAAACTGTTTGCCCATTTTACCGCCAATATTGATCCAGTTTTCCGGCGCAACTTCGTAAAAATCGACCGCTTCGGGCGGTTGCATCACTATTTCATCGAGAAAGCTTCGGCGTAAACCCAATCCTGAACCATTAATCGGATTTTTTTTGATATTCATACTGGCGCCTTTAATAAAGTAAAAGAGTAGATGTTGCCAGGCCACAGCGAATGCATGCTGTGTCTCACTGCCACGAAGTTAAGACAAAGTGTAGGTCAGGTTAGCGGTAGCGTAACCCAACATTTTCTAGATTTTGTCGGGTTACGCTACCGCTAACCTGACCTACAAAATTGCAAATACTCTTAACTTAATGGTAGTGATGCTGTGCCTGGCAGTTTTGTTATTTAGATTTCACCTTGTCACCACATTTTCCTTCCTTGCCTTTCATCATGGCACCACAGGATTTTTCCATGCCTTTCTTCATTTTATTGCCATCCATCATATCACCACATTTTCCCTCGCCACATTTACCTTCTTTTGCTTTTGTGGTGGTTTGTTTCATGGCGCCGCATTCACCTTCCTTACCTTTCATCATTGCGCCACAAGATTTTTCCATACCTTTTTTCATTTTACCGTCTTTCATCATGTCGCCGCATTTTCCTTCGCCGCACTTGCCTTCTTTCATCTTCATGCCGCCACCCATCATGCCACACTTTCCTTCCTTGCCTTTCATCATGGCGCCACAAGACATTTCCATGCCTTTTTTCATTTTATTGCCATCCATCATGCTGGAACATTTGCCTTCTCCGCATTTACCTTCTTTGGCTTTTGCCGTTGATTTTTTCATCCCTGCTGCACATTTTCCTTCTGCCATTTTTTTAGCATCGACCTTGTTTCCACACTTTCCTTCACCGCACGAACCTTCCTTTTTTCCCATGCCAGCGCCGCAGCTCATTTCTTTTTTGCTGCTAGCGCTGCTTTTTTTAGCCCCTTTATAGGGGATGTATTCTGCCGTTTGCATGTAACCTTCAGATAATTCTGAGAGACCAAAAGGATTGGCTTCAGCATTTACTGCAGAAGCTGATAATGTGGAAACGACAGCAGTGCCCATGGCGGCGGCTAAAGGTGTTTTACTTATTTTTTTCATGAGATCTCCTCAAGGTTTTTGTTGTGTATGTTGTTAAATGATTTAGTCACAGGACGTATTCCGCTTTTATAAGATAGATTTTACCGAAAACAAACCCGAAAATCTGACATTAAGCTTCCTTTTTAAGTTCCCATTTATAACTTTATAAACTCATGCGAGTATATTTGCAAATGCTTTATCCATTGAATGAATAGGGTTATTCAAGAATTTTGTCTTTATATTCACATAAGTCTTCAATGACACAGCTTTGACATCTTGGCTTTCTGGCTATGCACGTGTATCTACCATGCAAAATTAATAAGTGATGGGCATCCTGTTTATGCTCTTTTGGAACGTATTTATCAAGTTTTTTTTCAACTTCCAGAACGGTTTTGCCACGCGCTAGTCCGGTGCGATTGGAAACTCTGAAAATATGGGTGTCAACGGCAATGGTGTTGTGGCCAAAGGCGGTGTTTAATACTACATTGGCTGTTTTTCTGCCTACCCCGGGTAAAGCTTCCAGTTCTTCGCGAGATTGTGGAACCTGGCTATGGTGTTTTTCTACCAGCAGTTTACAAAGTTTAATAATATTTGCTGCTTTGCTGTTATAAAGACCAATGGTTTTAACATAGGATTTTAACTTTTCTTCACCCAGTTCCAGGATCGATTCTGGGGTGTTTGCGACAGTGAATAATTTATCAGTCGCTTTGTTGACGGATTTATCGGTGGCTTGGGCAGACAAAACCACGGCGATCAGCAGTTCAAAAGGGGTCGTGTATTTAAGTTCGGTTTTGGGTTCTGGAATGGCCTTGGCCAGCCGGTCAAAAATCTCTTTCCGTTTTGCCTGATTCATTTTTTTTTCGATTTTTTGCGGAAATTAGCTTTGCCAGTTGTGCTTTTTTTTGCTTGGCTCGTTCTGCTTTTTGTTGTTTTTCAAGTTCCTGACGCTGTAATTTAGCCTGAAAACGTGATCTGGCTTTGTCGGGATTATAATGATTTTCTTCTGCTACAGGTTGTAAAACAATGCAGTCCACCGGGCAGGGAGAAATGCAAAGCTCACATCCGGTGCATTCAGAACTTATGACTGTATGCATTTGTTTGGCTGCGCCAATAATGGCGTCGACCGGACAGGCATTAATACACTTTACGCAGCCAATGCAATTTTCTTCGATGATAACGGCAATCTGAGGTGGTTTTTGTTCACCATAGTCTGGATTCAGAGGTTTAGCTTTTACCCCAAGCAGCTTAGCTAAAGATTCTACGCCTTTTTGGCCGCCTGGTGGACATTGGTTGATATCTGCATTGCCTGCTGCAATGGCCTCGGCATAAGGGCGACAAGCAGCAAATGTGCATTTTTGGCATTGTGTTTGCGGTAAAATCACATCAATTTGGTCGGTCAGTGAAGTCATCTGGATTGATGAAAATTATTTTTTTGATTTAGATTATTCAGAATTTCTTCAAGGGGTGCCAGGCGCATTTTTGCCCTGAACAGCACTTGCTGATCTTTTATTAATCCAAAACAGTCGTAAACCCTTAGTTTTATTCCTGTTTTGTTTAAAGTGTCTGTGCCAGATTCGGGATGTTGATGAACCAGAATCATTAACTGGTCATGACTTTTAAGTTCTCGCAATAATTCACGGTCAATAGAAAGTTCGTGAGAGGTATAAACCATTGGGTTACGTTTGAAATCATGTTGTTCAAGCAGTGCTTTTTCCATTAAAGCTCCTGATGTCAGACTGCAAGGAAAGCTTTCCGGGTATTGAACCAGACCGTCAATTTCATCAAAATAATCAGATTGTTCGGCAAGCGACCCCGACAAAAAATTCTTGGCATTGCCGTTATTCATGTATTTCTTTTTCAGAAAATAGGGCGTGTCAGGAATCATGCTGCGATCGGAAAATTCTTGTAAATCTGGTAACTTGGATAAATCAATATCAGTCAGGAATAATGGCTTTGGCGTTTCTTTTTTATAACCTATTAGAACCGTTTTATCTATTGACTTAATCATGACGCGATTAGTCAAGGTTAAATCGGGAATGGTTTTAATCAGGGTTTTTTTGATTTGTAGCTGGATTGGATTGTCAGGTCTGACTGCATTGACAAATGTGATTTGATAATTGCTGTAACGGAGCCGATTTTCTTCTATGATTTTATCTTCATGATTGGCTTCACGATACAACCGTATTTGGTATTCAATCAGCGCATTAAGCTGAAAACCCAGAACGATTGGGCCTTTAAAAGGGTTATGAGTGATTTGCAACCATTTACGTTTGTCATGAAATAAATTGAAGTCATCAGAAGCATTTCGTGCCGCTTCAATATGAATCTGATTAAAAACAAATTGCTGTTCAACCATTGGATTTATTTTACTTTCATGCCTGCTTTGGCGCCTTCATCCGGGCTTAGAATCCATAAATCTTTGCCGCCTGGACCGGCAGCCAGTACCATACCTTCAGAAATGCCAAAGCGCATTTTTCTTGGTTTCAGATTGGCGACGACGACAGTCAATCTTCCTTCTAAATCCTCCGGTGCGTAAGCTGATTTGATACCTGCAAAGATATTACGGGTTTCGTCACCAATATCGACAGTGAGCTGTAATAGTTTATCTGCACCTTCGACGTGTTCAGCTTTGATGATTTTGGCTATGCGCAGGTCGATTTTGGCAAAATCATCGAATTCAATTGTCTCGGCAATAGGTTCAAATTTTTTGATGGTAGTTTGGTCTTTGCTCAGGTCTTCTTTGGAAGCTTCGACAACGGCATCAATTTTTTCTTTTTCAACCCGGGTCATCAACGGTTTGAAAGGGTTAATAGAATGGTCGAGAAGTGGTGTTGTCTGTTCCTTAGGCCAAAGTTGGTCGTCAATATTTAAAAAATTTTCAGCGTTACGGCTTAGTGTTGGCAAAACCGGTTTGAGGTAAGTAATTAAAAGGCGAAACAGATTAATGCCCATTGAGCACACTTCGTGTAACTCGGTATCTTTGTCCTCTTCCTTGGCAATCAGCCAGGGTTTTTTCTCATCAATATATTGATTTGCCTTGTCTGCTAAAGCCATAATTTCGCGCATGGCTTTACCAAATTCACGTTGCTCATAAAGTGAAGCAATTTGCTGATTTGCAGCGATAAATTCCTGAAACAGCTCAGGCTCAGAGCAGGTGGCGGACAGTTTTCCGGAAAAGCGTTTTTTGATAAAGCCACTGCAGCGGCTGGCAATGTTGACGACCTTGCCAATCAGATCCGAGTTGACGCGCTGGGTAAAATCATCGAAGCTTAAGTCAATATCATCAATGCCCGCATTCAGTTTTGCAGCAAAATAGTAACGTAAATATTCTGGATTCAGATGTTCCAGGTAAGTTCTGGCTTTGATAAAGGTGCCGCGCGACTTGGACATTTTTTCGCCATTGACGGTTAAAAAACCGTGGGCAAAAATTGCGCTTGGGGTTCTGAAATCTGCACCACTTAACATGGCAGGCCAAAATAGCGCATGGAAGTAGATGATATCCTTGCCGATAAAATGATACAGCTCTGCAGTACTGTCTTTGCCCCAAAATTCATCAAAATTCAGACTGGTTTTGTCGCATAGGTTTTTAAAGCTAGCCATGTAACCGATTGGAGCGTCTAGCCAAACATAAAAATATTTACCGGGGGCGTCAGGAATTTCGAAGCCGAAATAAGGGGCATCGCGGGATATATCCCATTTTTGCAAGCCATGCTCCAGCCATTCCGATAATTTGTTGGTCACTTCTGGTTGCAAGTGGTCGGCTGCCGTCCACTCTTTTAACATTTCTGTAAAATCAGCCAGTTTGAAAAAATAATGCAAGGATTTTTTTTCTATGGGTTTTTCGCCAGAAATGACCGAGACAGCATTGATTAATTCAGTGGGTGAATAAGTGGCTCCGCATACTTCGCAGCTGTCCCCATATTGATCGGGAGCTTTACATTTGGGGCACAGCCCTTTAATAAAGCGATCTGGGAGAAACATTTTTTTGACTGGATCATAAGCCTGACTGATTTCAGCAGAATCAATATGGCCGGCCTCTTTCAGGCGTTGATAAATTAATGCAGATAATTCTTTGTTTTCCTGTGAATGGGTGCTGTGGTAGTTGTCAAAAATGATACCAAAATCAGAGAAATCCGCCAGATGTTCTTTTTGGACGCGTGCAATTAACTCCTCTGGTGTGATGCCTTCGGCATCAGCTCGTAACATGATCGGGGTGCCGTGCGTATCATCAGCACATACAAAATAGCATTCATGGCCTTTTTGTTTCTGGAAACGGGACCAGATATCGGTTTGAATATATTCAACAAGGTGTCCTAGATGGATTGGGCCGTTTGCATAGGGTAGGGCGCTGGTAACCAGAATTTTTCTGTCAGACATGGTGCGGTTGGTTTCTAATGGATTACAAACAAGCCTTTTATTATGCCATAAATCTGTTCCAAATTCAGGAGCTTATAATAGTCTTTAATCCGTGACTGCACTACGGCACAAAGGGCAAGCTCTTGGTTCATCACGGATTCAGGATAGTGTTAAAACGATAGCAAAAGTGGAAGAGTCATAGATACCAAGTGTTATACTATGGATCTTCATAATGTATGTTTTTTAAATCCAGTTAAATGACCATTCTAAATAAAGCTGATGTGGAAAATTGCCTAAAGGCGATAATTGATCCAAATATAGAAACTGATTTGGTCAGCGCTAATTTTGTCAAAGCAATAGATATTGATGGTGCTGATGTCAACATTAAGCTGGAAATTGGTTATCCAGCAAAAAGCAGTATCGAAGAATTGGCGGGACAAGCAAAAAGCCATTTACAAGCATTGCCTGATATTGGCGAAGTCAGTGTTGATGCTGAAATCAATATTATTTCCCACAGTGTGCAGCAATCTTTGAAGCCAATTCCCAATGTCAAAAATATTATCGCAGTGGCATCGGGAAAAGGTGGTGTTGGAAAATCAACAACAGCAGTCAATTTGGCTCTGGCATTGGCAGTAGAAGGCGCTAATGTTGGAATTTTGGATGCTGATATTTATGGTCCAAGTATCCCGACCATGCTGGGTTTGACCGGACATCCATCCAGTGATGATGGTAAGACCATGAACCCCAAAGTGGCTTATGGCATCCAAACAATTTCAATTGGCTATTTAATTGACCCGGGTCAGCCAATGATTTGGAGAGGGCCGATGGTGACAAATGCTTTACAACAATTATTGCAGGAGACTCATTGGCAAGACCTGGATTATTTGATTGTCGATTTGCCGCCGGGGACGGGCGATATACAGTTGTCGTTATCGCAGCAGATTCCAGTCAGCGGTGCAGTTATAGTGACAACGCCGCAGGATATTGCGCTTTTAGATGCGCAGCGAGGTTTAGCCATGTTTGAAAAAGTAAATATTCCAGTTCTGGGGATTATTGAAAATATGAGTGTTCATATTTGTAGCAAATGCGGATATGAAGAACCCATCTTCGGCGAAGGTGGTGGAGTCATGATGGCGCAGAAAAACAAGGTGGATTTATTGGGTGCTTTGCCCTTGGATATTACCATTCGTCAGCAAGCAGACTCTGGAAGGCCGTCTGTAGTTTCAGATCCGGAAGGGCGAATAGCTGAGATTTATCAATCAATCGCACGAAACATGTCAGGAAAACTGGCATTACAAGCGAAAGATTATAGCCATAAATTTCCAAATATTGTTGTGCAAAACACCTGATGTTTGTGGTAAAAAGCTTCATTCAAATTAGCATCAGGTATATTTTTAATAATGAGTATTAAGTCAGACAAGTGGATTCGCCGTATGGCGCAACAAAAAGGTTTGATCGAGCCTTTTGTTTCGCATCAGGTTAGAGAGTCAGAACAAGGTCGGGTAATTTCCTACGGTACGTCCAGTTATGGGTATGATGTTCGTTGTTCGGATGAATTCAAGATTTTCACCAACATCAATTCTGCTATTGTAGACCCCAAGGATTTTGCTGATGAAAGTTTTGTTGATGTGAAATCGGATGTTTGCATTATTCCTCCCAACTCCTTTGCGCTGGCGCGTACAGTCGAGTATTTTCGTATTCCCCGCGATGTGTTGACAATCTGTCTGGGCAAATCAACCTATGCCCGGTGCGGTATTATTGTCAATGTCACGCCGTTAGAACCGGAATGGCAGGGGCATGTCACTCTCGAGTTTTCCAATACTACACCGCTACCGGCAAAAATTTATGCTAATGAGGGCGTGGCGCAAATGCTGTTTTTTGGCAGTGACGAAGTGTGTGAGGTTTCCTATGGAGATCGAGGCGGGAAATATCAGGGGCAGCGAGGAGTGACGTTGCCAAAGGCATAAATTCTGGAATTATTGGATTTTTTTGGGCGCATTGAATGTGACGGGTGGCATCTGCACAAAATACCCTTTGTTTTTCAGGTTGGTCATTACCTTTTCGGTATCGGCTCTGGCGAGTTTTCTGTTTGGCGTTAGTTCCAGTTCCATAACAAATTCCGGTGTACCGAATGCCGTAAAGAGTAATTCGTCAACATTAGAAAAATTGTCTTTTTCTGGAACATATAAATAAAGTTCTGGTTTTTTTGAGCTTTTATAAATGAAGCACAACATACTTGTATCTGCAGTTTGTAAATTTCGGCTATTTTACTCGGTTTTCGGTAAACTATATCCTCAATTTTTCAACCATTAATGGCGTAGTGCATGGATAATTCACCAATCAATGAGCAAAATTTTTTCAGGGTGGCCTGTTATTTTGAAGGCTCTTTGCTGGTTATAGCTTTTATAATCGGATGGTTTGTTGGTATCAACCCTTTCGCCAACCTGTTTTTTTCCGAGATGGCTATTTTCTATGGCATCGTTGGGACTATCCCTTTATTTGTTTTTTTTATGGCGCTATATCAGATTCAAATTGATTCTTTTCAAGAGGTCAAGCGGGCATTGCTTGATACTCTGGCGCCAAATATGGTGCGTTTGCATTGGACTGATTTGTTTATTCTTGCGGCGATAGCAGGAATTACAGAAGAGGTATTGTTCCGTGGCACAATTCAGCCGTGGTTGGAATCATCATGGGGCATGACGGGCGGGCTGATTGCCAGCAATGTTATTTTCGGCTTAGTGCATGCGGTAACGCCAATGTATGCAGTGCTTGCCGCATTAGTGGGTATGTTTTTAGGGCTTTCTATGGATTATGGTGGTGACAGAAATTTGTTAACCCCAATTATTATTCATGGATTGTATGATTTTTTGGCGTTCTTGGTGATTGTCCAAACTTACCGGCGCGAACTTACTGAGAAAAATCTACAAGATAATCAGGAAAAATAATGATACGGGACTTTTCTTCAGGCCAAGCTAAAGCAGTATTTAAACTATTGTGGCTTTTAATGGCGCTCATTTTATTAACCTTGTTGGCTTATTTGTTTGTTAGTGAGTATTATTGGGAGAAAATACGGGTTTTTCAGATTAGTCAGGACAGGCTGGTCTGGATAAGAACGATTCTATATGTCCTCGCTATCATTGCTTTTCCAATCACTAATTTGATGCGTTTTATCATGGTTCGCTTAAATCAGACCATGCCGGGTGAAGCGAGTGCGAAACAGCGATATTTTGTGACGGTTCTGGTTTCCATGATATCAGCGGGGACCATTGGAATGTTTGGATTTATTATGTTTGTCCTAGGTGACGATTACAACACACTTTATATTTTTTGCGTGCTTTCTGCTTTGGCGGTTTTTCTTTACCGGCCAAAAATGGAAGAATATTTGTCGATTGTTGAGGCACTGCAAGCCCAGCAGGAAGAGGCATCTGATTAAGTCAGAATTTTGATATTCAATAATTTCGACCATAAAAAATTTCATCAATTTCTTTTTGTAATTGAATCTGGATGTTATTTTTCTGCTGGATGGTAAATTTTTCTTCGGTATTGAATAAATGATATTCAAGCTCAAAGGTGTTCAGTTTCATTTTGGTATGAAAAATGTTTTCCTGATAGACATTAACGTCAATCATTTGATAGTTTGCCAATGTGTCTTTTGCAAGGTAATTCTGGATGGATGTGATGTTATGGTCAATAAAGTGCTTTTTTCCTTCAACATCCCTGGTAAATCCACGGACCCGATAATCGATAATCACGATATCTGACTCAAAACTGTGAATCAGATAATTGAGAGCTTTCAGTGGTGAAATCTGGCCGCAGGTAGAAACATCGATATCGACGCGGAAGGTGCAAATATTATTGTCAGGATGGCTTTCAGGATAAGTATGTACGGTGATGTGACTTTTATCCAGGTGAGCTAAAACCGTATCAGGTAAAGGGCCGGGCGTTTGTGAAGCCATATTTTTCGGGATGTCTTTGCCTTCAGCAATTAACATGGTGACACTGGCTCCTTGAGGTTCATAATTTTGATGCGCTATATTCAAAATGGTTGCTCCAATAATGTCAGAAACACCTGTCAGGATTTGTGTCAGGCGCTCGGCATTATAGGCTTCGTCAATATATTCTATGTAATCCTTCTGTTGCGCAGCGGGTGCATAGCAGATATCGTAGATATTGAAACTCAACGATTTGGTGAGGTTGTTAAACCCCTGCAGTTGTATCTTGCTCAACTTGAATTAAATCCCTTTAACCTCAAAATCATGGGTAATTTCGACTGCTTTTTCCAGCATAATAGCTGCCGAACAGTATTTTTCAGCAGAAAGTCGTACTGCGCGCTCAACGGCGGCTTCTTTTAGATTCTTGCCTGATACTTCAAAATGCAGATGAATTTTGCTGAATACGCTGGGAATACTGTCAACCCGTTCTGCTAAAATTTTGGTCACACAGTCAGTTACATTGTGGCGTCCTTTCTGTAGGATTTGAACGACGTCAAAAGATGAGCAGCCACCCAAACCAAGCAGGATCATTTCCATTGGGCGAACTCCCATGTTGCGCCCGCCATGATCTGGCGGGCCATCCATAACAACAGCATGCCCGCTTCCAGTTTCTCCGACAAACATTACACCATCCACCCATTTGATTTGAACTTCCATTACTAATACCCGCCTCGCTATTGAAAAAAAATATATATTGTCTAGACTTTAGTCATCTATTTGCAAATATTACATTGCTTTTTAGATAAATATATTGCATCGTAATGAGCAATAGGAACGAAAAAACTTTTGAAATTGGTACTGCATGCAGTCGGTTTTGTCAGCTAAATCTTTCCGATTGCAAGTATATAATTTGATTATAGGATATTCCAGATATTATGAGTTTGACCATCCAGACCCCAGCAAAAAATAATGCCTTGCAGCAATTTTTACATTATTGTCATATTAAAAGCTATCCGGCAAAAACCAGTATTATCAGACCAGGTGATACAGGCGACAGATTGTATTATATTGTCGAAGGCTCTGTCAGTGTTTGTGCTGAAGATGACGATGGCAGAGAATTAATACTGGCCTATCTGAACAAAAATGATTTTATTGGCGAAATAGGTGTATTTAAAGGCCAGGAAATTCGTAAGGTAACCATTAAAACACGGACCAAATGCCAGCTGGCTGAGATTGGTTATGAGCGCTTTAAGCAGCTATTGCATAGAGAGTTATCTGAATATGCAGTTGAATTACTTTTCTTGTTAGCCGAACAGATTTCATCCCGTTTGCTGATTACAACCAGAAATTATCAGGATCTTGCTTTCTTGGATGTCAAGCAGCGAATTACCAGGACGTTGTTTGATTTGTGCAAGCAACCTGATGCAATTACTCATCCTGATGGTATGCAGTTGCGTATTACACGTCAGGAGATTGGCCGAATAGTAGGTTGTTCAAGAGAGATGGCGGGTAGAGTTTTAAAAGAGCTGGAAGAGCAGGATAATAAAATAACCGCTCGTGGTAAAACTATTGTGGTTTTTGGAACCCGCTAATTTCATGGCTGGCTCCTTGCATAATGGCAGGGTTGACGCCAGTTAACCAGCTTCCAATGGAAGGTCCTTTTTTACCATCTTCATCAGCAAACTTGAAAGGCACGGAAGCCAGTTTCATACCCTTATTGACCTGAACGGAAAAGTGCAAATGTGGGCCCGAAGTAAAGCCGGTGTTTCCTGAATAGGCAATCAGTTGTCCAGTTTGGACACGTTGGCCGGGATAAACCTGAGCTTTTTCCAGTTCCAGATGTGCATAAATTGCCATCGAACCATCGTCATGAAGAATTCTGATGCTATTGGCGCGTGACAGATAGGCTTTATTATCTGTGCCGCCCTTGAAAAAATCATTTTCTACCTTCATAACTACCCCGGAACGGGCGGCATGAATAGGTGTTCCAATCGGCATGGCGATATCAATAGCATATTTGTTTTGTTCGTCATGATGGCTAAAGCTTCCGTTAAAACCCTGTGTTACCTGAAATGCGGCGCCAGGAGCTATTGGAGGTAAATAGAGATGCGAAAAATCATGTTTGCTTTTGGGATCGCCAATGACGTAACTGTATTGTAATCCATAACCCCATGACTGGAAGGGGTTTACAGGTCTTATTTCAAATAATTTAGCTGATTTTCCAGGGTAGATGATAAATCTTTCCGGTAATGGAGGGCTGGTTCTGACATTGTTTTGGGCATGCAGGCTAACTTTTAGCTCAATAGGTCCATAAAAAGTATTTTGAACATAAAAGTCAGGCTCCGTTTTTGGTCCTTCCGTTTCAATCCAGACCCATTTCTTTTTCGCCACTTTCATTTGTCGTACTTCAACTTTTAAGTCAGTTTCCGGCTGTTTGTCCGAAAAATGCCAAATACCTTTTTCGTCCTGATATTTATACAGTTTTTTTGCATTTATTTCGGGCGTAGATAATATGGCGAAAAGTATTGTCGAAAGCGAAAGTAAATATTTTGGCTTATTCATAATGATAATTCTTACCCTATTTAATTCATTACTTTATAGATGATAAGTCTAGAACAATTTTCAAGCTTGAAAACACCAATTGTCTAGCCGCTTATGGATAGCTTTTTTGAAAAATTGAATTTTATTGAAAAAGTCGGATCGAATTTTGGCAAGAAACGGTACAATATCAAGGCATCAGAAATAGCTGATAAGTGTTTAGTAGTTTTTAAGATTATGAAATTAATAACAGATAAATGAAAAAAGCAGTTTTAAAATTTTTGCCCAACTTTTGGAATTTCCAGTATGGATTTGTCCAAGCAGATTTTGTTGGTTTGGTTTTTATATGTTTTGCCTGTTATCTCATGATACTGTCTCCGGCTAATGCTGCGGAAGCCTTTCCTGAAATCGGTTTCAAGACGGTTCAAACGCTAGATGTTTATGCCGAAAAAAATACCATTCATGCATTATATTCCGGCCTTGACAAAAAAACCGGAAAGCCGCTGGTAAAGTATCTTCATTCCTTGAATGCTGGTAAAACGTGGTCAGCGCCGGTAATAGTAAATCAACACATCGCACCTGTAAAACAGGCCAGACGCGGTAATGATTTCCAGATTGCGGCTTTTGGCAATAACGTAATGGCAGTCTGGAAAACCAAAGGTGGAGAGCCGTGGACGGGAAAGATTGTTGCTGCCTTGTCTCGGGATTTGGGTAAAACCTGGGTCAAGATTGATAGTCCGGTCAGTGAAAAATATGCCAAGGTTGATCAGGGCTATATGGATGTTACTGCAGATCAGAAAGGCAAATTTCATTTTGTATGGTTGGATGATCGTGAAGAAGCGGGTAATACTCAAGGATTGCGATATGCAAATTTTCTGGATAGTCAGCAAAATGCTGTTTGGCGAGATCATAAGAATTTAGCGACCAGCGTTTGTACCTGTTGCTGGAGCGAGATCGAGGTGGATTTAAAAAATAATGTTCATGTGCTGTATCGTGAGGATAAACCCCGGGATATGAATTTGATTTCATCATTTGATGGAGGTAAATCCTGGCAAAAGCCGAATGTTGTTTGGCCATTCGATTGGCAATTTGTTGGCTGTCCTCATCAGGGGGGTGGGCTTGTTTCCACCCAGATGGAAGGAAAAACTATTCTTCACGCTGTAATCTGGAACGGTAAAGCTTCAAACCGGGGGATATTTTATAGTCAGTCAGCCGAACAGGGAAGGTGGAATCCGGTTGTTAGAATAGGCGATGAATCCAGTGCTTCAGGTGATATTGCTGCCATTGACAATGATCAACTTGCTATTGTTTATACTGCTGGTAATTCGGAAAAAAAACAGGTCTTAATGAGAGTTTCTGGCGATGGCGGAAGAAGCTGGTCAAAAGAGCTACTGTTAACACAGGATGGGGTGGATGCCTCACATCCAAAAATTGTTGGCACCTTAAGTGGTTTTCGCATTTTCTGGACCGAGTGGCTTGATAACGGCGATGCTATTGGTAAGATGTCAATTTTGTGATCTAAATGAAATTGTAAGTAATGAAAAAAATTAATATTTTATTAGTTGTTTTGGCGGTGGTTTGGGCTGATGCAATATTTGCTCATGCGATTCTGGTAAAATCATCACCGTCAAAAGAGGAGTCACTAAAAACTCCGCCAACGCGTGTAGACCTTTGGTTTGATGCGCCCGTCGGGCCGAAATATACAGCGCTTGCCGTGGTAAACAGCAAGGGGGAACGTGTGGATAACAGGGATGGAGATCTGGAGGCGTTTGATAAATCGCATTTGAGTGCGACACTGAAAAAATTAACACCTGGACGTTATGGGATTCGTTATCGAGTGCAATCAGAGGATGGTCATATTGTGACCGGAAAATTGTTTTTCGAAGTGACTGAATAAAGTTTTTTTCATTATTATTGTTATAGCCCGAAGGGAGCGCTGTGAAAAAGTTGTTTTTTGTAAAATTATTGCTGGTTTTTTTTATTTTTGCGGGTACTCAAAATTACGTTCATGCAGAAGCTCAGGACAAGTATGATCCAAAAAAAAACTTAACTTGCTTGATTACTACTGATTTCTATATTGTTCATTTGACGACCTATCAGGAACCCAAAAAAGACAGTGGGTCAAAACGGAATAAGTTTGAGCCTTATTGCCAGGAATTACCTAAAGATGGTTTAACTTATCTGGCGATTGATTTTATTGATCGGGATTTGAGGCAAATGCCAGTTGAAATGCAGGTTGTAGAGGCTCTACCAAATCCTGAAGTTGAAGGTGAAATGAAAGATGGCGCGACTATTGCCCATGAGCCTGTTAAGCAATATACCACCGGCGTTGCGCAAATTCAGGCCAACTTTCCAAAACCAGGGCAATATACATTAATTGTATCCGTTGGCGATGATATGTTTGCCGATAAAATCAGAATACCATTATGGGTAGGTGTCAGTTCGCCTTTTAAATGGACTTCGCTGCTTCCTTATTTAATTGCTCTTCTTGCTCTTGTTGTAGGTTATGGCCTTTACCGGTTTTTTCTGTTTATGCATAACCGCAAGCAACTCGGCAAAAACTAGCTTCCTGAAAATATAAATATGTCAATAACCATTGGGTCTGGCGCGAACCGCCAGTTATGGCTCTGGATTTTTGTTGTTGCCAGTTTTATTACCAATATTGTTTCGGCAGACTGGAATTCAGGAATAACGATTGAAGATGTATCGACCAGAATTGCGATTAATGTGGTTGATGACGGGGTTGAGGTCACTGTTGATCTGGCTGAAAAAGCGGTTGCCAAGTTACAGGCTGAAACTTCTGGTTCTGATAAAACTGGGTTAGTAGATGCCTTTGTGAAAAAAGCTATCCACATTAAGGCTGATAGTGAGCTGACTTCTGAATTGAAATCTGATGTGGCTGAAGGTTCACGAATCGTTTTTTTTCGTTTTTCAAAACAACCAGAACAGCTTGAGATTATCCCTGACTTTAAAGCTATTGAAAAAGCCGGAGAGAAATATCTAATAACTGTTGCACACCAGGGGTTGCCAGTAATTGATCATGGCGTATTAACCAGCAAAGAGACGTTGATCTTGGATTGGCAGGATCCCTGGTATAGTCATTTTAAAAATCCTAAGCTGAAGCGAGGGCACAGTGATCCGGTCATGGCTTTTCTTTATATTGAGCCGAGACAAGTCAAAAGTGAGATTGTCGTCAGGGTTAAGGAAATGGCTGGTTGGATGGATTTGGGTTTACGAGATAAGGTAATGATTTATCCTGATGAATTCCCTGTTGTCAAAAAAAAAATTGGCCAGTTTTTATTGACACAAAATCATCTTAGTGCTGATTCTAAGAAACTAACCCCGGTCTTGGGGCGGGTTGATTATATACAGATGGGTGCAGCAGATATTCAGGCTTATAAACCACAAAAAGCTCAGAATCAAGCTGCTACACTAATTGGTGTGAGTATTATTCATCAAATTAAGGCAATACCCGAAAAACTACAATGGCATTGGCAACTTTTTAATGACCAGATTCAGCGTGTTGCCATCAGGGCTTACGACCCTGCCGGGCTGTTTGATAGTTATGTGACGCCAAAATATCCTGTTTTTGAGTGGGATAATATGCTGTCTGATATTGATTTGCCAATGCCTGAGGCCAAGCCTCAGTCCATGCCGGTACCCGTTGAACAAGCGGGCCAGAGTTTGAAATATCTTTGGTTGGTTATAGTTGTTGGGCTGTTGATTCTTGGTGTGTTTGGTTATAGGTCTTCTGGGCAACGTTTTCATAAAGTCATGCTTCCAGTGATTTTATTCGTTGGTTTAATGATGGGTTATTTGTCGTTAAATTATGGTTGGTCGGTTTTTGGCGCAGGGTCTAGACTGGACGAACAGCGGGCAAAAACAGTATTAAAGCAGTTATTATGGAATGTCTATCAAGCTTTTGAGGCTCCACAGGAAGATGCTGCCTATGACCAATTGGCTTATAGTGTTAGTGGTGATTTGCAGGAAATGCTTTATTTGCAAAATCGTCAGTCGTTTCTTGTTGCAGATGGTGCGATATCAGATGTTAAACGTATCGAAATACAAAGTTTGAATGATATTTCGCCATTGTTTGGAGATGGTAATCTTATTGATTGTGAATGGTTGGTTATAGGGGAAGTTATTCATTGGGGACATCAGCATCGACGTGAAAATAAATATCATGCCAGAATTAAAGTTTTACCGATGGGCGGGTATTGGAAAATTGTCGCAATAGAGCCTATAGGTCAGCAGCGGGTTGACGGGGAGGGAGCCTGATAGAGAGTATAAGTTTTTTCGTGGTGTGGATTGCTGCTGAATTGCAGGCTGTATTTTCAGAGTTCATGGAAATCAAAATGAGCTTCTCCCCGAAGAAGCTCATTTTGATTTTTTTCAAATTTTATAGCTTCTCAATATTCAAGATAGTAAGTTTATCAGCTGTCAGATCGTCAGATAAATCAAGTAGTACATAATTTGTCCCTACCCATCGGGTAAAAAGTTGTTGCGCTTTAATGTCGCCTTCCTTTATTTCAAGCTGAGCTGTGCCGTTTTCGTTAATTTCTTTTATTGCAGCAGTAATTGTAAATTTGCGACTAAAAAAGGCTCCTCTGGGTGTGGCTTTGAATTCTATTTTTAAAAGGTCGCCTTTTTTGAAGATTTTGCCATTTGGATTGGTGTATTCAGATACTGGTTTATAAGGAACCAGAAACATGCTGTCCCAGGCAAAGGGCGTGCATAGTACGGGTCTGGCATCCTTATCAAAGTTAATGACATATTTCTCCTTATGGAGTCTTTTAATCTTGCCCTTGGAAAAAAAATTGTGGCAGTTGGCTAAAATTTCCATGCCGACAGGTAGGTGCTCAGCATGCGAAACAGTAGAAAAAAAGCAAAACAAGACTATTGGCCAGGATAGCTTATAAAATCTCATGGGTTTTCCTCCTCTTTAATTTTATTGGTGTTGATGCAAACCCAGGGAAAGTTGTTATTTGGCAAATTTTTATAAGCGGGTTTGCAATTATTTAGCGTTATTATTCAGTCGCTCGACATTTTCGCGCATTATGCTCATAAAATCACCTGTTTTTGGCTGGTTGGCGCTGGGGCTGAAAACAATACTTTTGATTCCAAGTTCTTCTAGTCTCGAAATTGTATCTGGTGCTGGCTGTGCTTCCCAAAGCATTAATTTGGCGGGATGTTTTTCTAAAATTGCCTGCAAATTAGCCCATTGAGTTTCACTGGGTGTTTCATTAGGTTCCCAGTGTACGCTTTTTAAATTTAGTTTGTATCGTCTTTTTAAGTATTTAAATACAGGGTGTGAGGCCAAAAGAGGTCTTTGCTTCAGATGCGTGCCAATTTGAGTCATATCAGCGTCAAGGTCAAGTAAGGCTCCTTGCAATGAATTAAAGTTTTTTTCAAACTCTGATTTCAGCTTGGGGCGCTTTTTCAGCAATGCTTTATAAACAGACTCGGCTTGTTTTGCGGCTTGAGAAAAGTCCAGCCAGGTTGTAAAGGCAGTGCCGGCATGGGAGTGTTTTCCGCTAGTGCCGTGTTGATGCGTAATTGCAGATTTGATGACGATATAGTCATCTTTGAATGCTGAGGAAGTGTCAACCAGTTTGAAGATGGGGAGAGAAACTTTTGGAAGCCATTTGGCGTAATTCGCTCCATTAAGTAAGATTAAGTCGGCTTTTTGAATTTTTATAATGTCTTCCGGTTCCGGTAGCCAAAACGCCGGGTCAATATCGGCGGGCATGGGTAGAGTAACAGTCACATGTTGGCCGGCAATCGCTTGGGCAAAATATTTTAATGGATAATTTACGACATAAACATTTAAAGGAGTTTGTTCGGCTGCTTTTACTAAGCCATTGTGCATAAAAAAAACGCCAACAAATAAAAAAATAAGTCGAAAAAAATTTGTTAATGGTTGGTTCATTATGAAAACCCTTGTTAAATTTAAGAAATAAAAAGTTTATAAACAATTTCTTCCTGGAAATGACCTAGTATGAATAACGCTAGCCAGCAAATCAAGCCACTGAATACAGTAATAATAAAAATTTCTGCAGCGATGAGTTGTGCGATGGTTCCGCGGCTGCAACCCAAGTGAAAAATAGTGTTTATCTCTTTTTGGCGTAGCCGTAATGACAAACTGAAAACAAGGAAAACAGCCAGAATCATGGCTATTGCAACGATTAAAACAACCGCATCAAAAAAATTTTTAATTTTGAAAATATTGGCGAGTAAATCTTCAATAACTTCTTTTGGTCTTACGATTTGAATATTTTCTTGTTCAGATAAGAACCGGCCGCGTAATAAAGTTGCTGATTTGGTGTCGAGCGGGGCGGCAATTATGGCTGTCAACGGATACTTGGAAGGGTCACCGTGGAAATGAAATGATGCAAGGTTGTCTTTATTGATTTCAGTGAATTGTTTGATTTTTTCTGATGTAGTGACTGTGTTTTTTGAGCGTTTTAAAATACTGCTTGGGTCTTTAAGAGTTTTTATGTCCTGGTGGCCATGGCCAAGGCCCTGAATTACCCATGCAGTTTTTAAGTCGACAAAAATTGCTTTATCATCAGCGGAATTGGTTTTTTTTAAAACGCCTGTGATGCTCATCTTCAATGGGTAGGTGCCTGCCAGATCAAATAAATTTTCTGGTGATGAGAGTAGGTTGTCTCCTTCTTTTAGCCGCAAAAGATTGGCGACATCAGCGCCAATGACGCATTCCCCTAATAATGCAAAATATCTTCCTGAGCTTAGCTGTAGTTTTCGAAATTCGAAATAATCGATAGTTGTCCCAACTATCGGGTATTCTTTGGCATGAAAGCGTATATATAAAGGTATAGGGTTCGCAAGGTTGGAAGTGGCGATTTTATTAACCTCATTCATGTTAATAAAGCCAGGAATTTCTTTTGAGAAATACAAGGAATTCATGACTAAATCCAAAGCATTGCCTTTGGCGCCGACAAGTAGTGGTGTCGTGTCTGCTCTGGACATTAGTTGCTGTTCGCTAGCTGTGAGTAATGCTTTAAGGGCGAACGGCAGAAAAGTAATCAGGCTGATGCAGGCGATAAGCGTTGCGGTTTTGATCCGATTAAAACTGATGTAACGCCAAGCAAGGTACAGACTATCAATCATTTTCTGTCTCTGGAGTGCAATAATCTTTGAAGTCGATGACGCGATCGAAATGACTTAGTAGTTCATGATCGTGTGTAACTGCAATTAAAGTGGCATTATTTTTCTCAGTACTACGAAAAAGGGCCTCAAGAATTTTTGTTTTGTTGGTAGGGTCGAGGTTTCCGGTTGCTTCGTCAGCCAAAATAATTTTCGGTTTGGGGAGTAATGCCCTACAAATCGCAGTTCTTTGTTGTTCACCTTGTGACAAAGTGCCGCTCATTTGTTTGAGTTTATTTTTGATGCCCAGTTCATGAGCTAAGGCATTTACCCTGTTGCGAGTTTCACTTGTCAATTTCAGAGCATTGCTGATTCGATATGGGTGCAAAATATTATCAAAGGTATCAAGATAATCAAGTAATTCAAAGTCTTGAAAAATAAACCCAATATTAGTGATGCGAAAATCACGGCGCCTGGCATCAGGCAGCGAATTGACAGAAATATTGTTAATTGAAATTTGGCCTTGTTGTGGTAACAAAATGCCGGAAATCAGCTTAAGTAATGAAGTTTTTCCTGAACCGCTAGGGCCAATAATAGCAAGTTTTTCTTGAGGTTGAATTGAAAGTGACGGTACCGTGAGCCGAAAGCTGTTAGTGCTGTATGAAAAAACTAAAGAATCAATCTTAACCATAGATCATTTCAGTGGATCAGGAAAATAAATTTAAAGAGTATAAACTAATATTCATCCAGGCCGGAAAGACCATAAACAGACCAGTTGTCACTGTTCATGATGCCTTCCATATCACTACCATTATCATATTTAATACGGCAGACGTATTTTTTTAAAATAGGCGCACTGGTATCGCTGGAGATCTCAATTTCAGCATTAATAACATATTGATAGCCTCCAATATCCCACGCGTTAATTGGTGCGGATGAAAAGGTGGTTGTGTATTCTGAATCGAGTTCGTTTTGGATAAACTCATTACAATGAATGAAAGCATATTCAGTCATTTGGGTGTCGATTGATTGCGGATTTGCCTTGGTTTCAGTATCGGTCAAAAAGAAATCAGAAGCAGCGATTTCTTTAACTAAAGGGACAACAACCTTGCTTTGAAACAAAAGCAATGCGCCTAAAAATATAATCAATAAGAGTATGGGGTATTTCTTCATTCTGGTAGGTAAATTTTTGTTAAATCGTCGAGTAGTATATCAATTAAGATAGGGTCGTAAAGAGCCATTTGCTAACTTGGACGCAAAAAAAATGAGACATATTGAAAATGAAGGCATCATTAATCTTGACAAGATGGATTGAGGTGGTAGACTGAAAGCAGCCAAAAGGAGGTGGCGTTTGCCTGAAGCGGTTTATTGCTGATGGTGGCAAGATGGATATGTTTAAACTGTTTGGCTGAATTAATTCAGCTAGATTTTGAAAAACTTTAATTAGGAGGTAGAAATGGCTGCTACAACTGAGTCAGTTAAAGCTGATGCTGCGGAAGCACCGCTATTAAATAAGAAAAATATGTTTGCCGGAGCAGCGTTATATATTCTGTTCTACGGCTGGGTTCGTTGGTATGAAGGTGTCTATGGCTGGTCTGCTGGCCTGGATTCATTCGCACCAGAATTCGAAGTGTATTGGATGAACTTTCTCTATATCGAAATCGTACTTGAAGTGATGACAGCTTCAATACTTTGGGGATATATCTGGAAAACACGTGACCGTAAGGTTATGTCAATTACTCCAAGAGAAGAGTTGAGAAGACATTTTACTCATTGGGTATGGTTGGTAATGTATGGTATCGCAATTTACTACGGTGCCAGCTACTTCACTGAGCAAGATGGAACATGGCATCAAACTATTGTTCGTGATACTGATTTCACTCCAAGTCATATCATCGAGTTCTATTTGAGCTATCCAATTTACATCATTACTGGTGTTGCTTCTTTCTTGTATGCAAAAACAAGATTGCCTACATACCAAAATGGCTTGCCTCTTCAGTATTTGGTATCAGTAATTGGTCCTTTCATGATTCTTCCAAATGTTGGTTTGAATGAGTGGGGACACACTTTCTGGTTCATGGAAGAGTTATTTGTTGCGCCTCTACACTATGGCTTCGTATTCTTCGGATGGGCTGCTTTGGGTGTATTAGGTGTTGTAAATATCGAAGTACAAGCTATTGCAAAATTGCTGAAAAAAGACTTAGCATAAAGCTGAAAAGCTTCTAAGTTGTAAGTACTATCTCCTTGCGGTTACTCAGAGTTTTCTGGGTAACCGCTAAGGGAGAAATATAAAAAAATATAATTTTAATTTTAGGAGGTAAGCTAATGAGCGCATCTCAATCAGCTGTAAGATCACGTGCGGAAGCCGTAAAGGTTGCTCGTACGTTTGACTGGATGATTCTTTTTACACTATTTTTTGTAGTTTTAGGTGGTTATCACATTCACTACATGTTAACCGGCGGTGACTGGGATTTCTGGTCTGACTGGAAAGATAGACGTCTTTGGGTAACAGTAGCACCTATCGTATCAATTACTTTCCCTGCTGCAGTTCAAGCATGTCTTTGGTGGCGTTATCGTCTGCCTTATGGTGCTGTTGTCTGTGTACTCGGACTGTTATTAGGCGAGTGGGTAAACAGATACTTGAACTTCTGGGGTTGGACATACTTCCCAGTAAACATTTGTTTCCCATCAAACTTAATTCCTGGCGCTGTTGTCTTGGACGTAATTTTGATGCTATCTGGTAGCATGGTGTTGACTGCGGTACTTGGTGGTATGGCATACGGTTTATTGTTCTACCCTGGTAACTGGCCTGTTATTGCGCCTTTACACGTACCAGTAGAATATAACGGTATGATGTTTACTTTGGCTGATTTACAAGGTTACCACTATGTTAGAACTGGTACTCCTGAGTACATCAGAATGGTAGAAAAAGGTACATTAAGAACCTTTGGTAAAGACGTTGCTCCAGTATCAGCGTTCTTCTCTGCTTTCGTAAGTATCTTGATTTACTTCTTATGGCATTTCTTTGGACAATGGTTCGCAAGCACCAAATTTGTTCAATCAATATAAGATTTTTATCAAGAACACTGGAAATATTAGTGAAACATTAAGTTTTACTGGAATCCTTACATAAAACTATTGATTCTCTATTAAAGAGGAGGATATATGAAAATAATAAAAGACAAGGTTGCAAAGTTATCCTTTGTAGCATTGCTATTATCACTGTCAGCGGCAATGTTTTATACGCCAACAGCTTCTGCTCATGGTGAAAAATCTCAGGCAGCTTTCATGCGAATGCGTACTATTCACTGGTACGATCTGCATTGGTCTAAAGATGAGCTGAACGTTAATGAGACTATGACTCTTGATGGTAAGTTCCACGTATTTGCTGGATGGCCAGAAACTGTTGATAAGCCAGAAGTATCATTTTTGAACATCGGTATTCCAGGCCCTGTATTTATTCGTGCAGGTTCTTGGGTTGGTGGTCAATTGGTGCCACGTTCAATCTCATTGGAGCTGGGTAAAACTTATGAATTTAAGGTTTTACTAAAAGCACGTCGTCCAGGAGACTGGCATGTTCACGCTATGATGAATGTACAAGGTGGTGGTCCAATCATCGGTCCTGGTAAATGGGTAACCATTCACGGGTCTATGGGATCTTTTGTTAACCCTATAACAACGTTGACTGGCGAAACAATTGACTTAGAAACTTATGCTTTGGTAGATACAATCTATTTCTGGCATGGTTTCTGGTATTTGTTTGGCTTGGCATGGTTGGGTTATTGGGTCAAAAAACCACAATTCATCGTACGTCACCTTGCTGTTGAGTCAGGTAAAGCCGATTCTTTGATTACACCAACTGATAAAAAAGTAGGTATAGGCTTTATGGTTGGCACAATTGCAATCGTTGCAATGTCAATGAGTGCAACTAACGAGAAATATCCTGTAACAACTCCGTTGCAAGCAGGTTTGATTCGTGGTATCAAATGGATTGAAATGCCTGAGCCAACTGTCGCTGTTAAAGTTGAAGACGCATCTTATCGTGTTCCAGGTCGTGCGATGCAGATGACATTGACAATCACAAACAATGGTGATTCACCAGTACGTTTGGGTGAGTTCAATACAGCATCTGTTCGTTTCTTAGACGCTGATGTCTATGAAGATGATTCTGGTTATCCAGATGATCTGTTAGCAGAAAACGGTATGACTCAAAGCGATAACAGCCCAATTGCTCCAGGTGAAACAAGAACTATTGAAGTGACTTGTTCTGACGCAGCTTGGGAAGTATATCGTTTAGCTGACTTGGTATATGACCCAGATAGTCGTTTTGCTGGATTGCTGTTTTTCTTTGATGAAAGCGGTAACCGTCAAATGGTAACTGTTGATGCACCATTAATCCCTGTATTTATCTAAATAAATTATTGTGTAGAATTACTACATAGCAATTTAAGGGATGAAGCCCCTGTCGCCTTTTAGGTGGCAGGGGTTTTTTTATGTAGATTAAAGGTACGTATAACAGAATATCTGGACTATACTTGATGTTGAATTACAAGCTTTATGTGATTGTTTAATTAACTAAGAGGAATTTAATGAGATATTTGATTTTATTGCTAACTACATTGTCATTTAATGTATATGCAGAGCCAGTGAACGTGAATTCTGCAGATGCTAAAACAATTGCATCAAATTTAAAAGGAATTGGAATAAAAAAGGCGAATGCAATAGTAAAATATAGAAACAAACACGGTGCATTTAAAAACATTGAAGATCTGGGAAATGTAAAAGGGATTGGGAAAAAAACAATACAAAAAAATAGAAGCGATATACGTTTTAAAGGTGGAAGCGCAGTAAATACTAAGAAGAAAAAAACAAAAAAAATTAAAGCAGATAAAAAAGATAAAAAAAAGCAAGAGATAAAAAAGAAAAATAAAAAGAAAAAAGTAAAGAAAACCAAAAAAAAGAAATAAATTGAATCGAAGACAATTTACTAACTTGGTAGAAACAATTTAAGATTGATCATAGGAGGCGAACTAATCTAGCCTCCTTCATGATGATAAATACGAAAGGGGATTGCCATAGTTGATTCAAAAGGAATTAAATAATTAATTGAAAGTTATTTCAACGAATTATGATGTTCACGATCAAAAATACCTAACTACATTCAGTATTATCAGTAAAAAAATATCCACAAACTGAGACCAATAAAGAAAAGCTAATTGCTACAGAAAAAATGCAGGCGCACTTAAAAGATGAATGGATATAATTTCCAAAAGAACATTAGCCTCAAAAAATTAAAAGTTTCCGATTGAGGTCCGTAAGTCCTACGCCTTTAGGCGGCATAATTGCTTTCCCCTTCTTTGTTTGTTTTGAAGTATAAATATCAATGCTTTAATTGGCCGTTAAGTTTATAATATGGCCAAGATAAACAGAAATTAAACAAAGTGAACGGAAAAATAAATAAAATACTAGAACTTTTGCTTGTTTCGATTTTTTTGGGATTGGCTAGTTGTACTAGTTTAAATGTAAAACAGCATGGATCTTTTGTTCAGTCAAAAGACACAGTTAGAATTCATTATTCTGATGTTGGGCAAGGTGATACAGCACTGGTGTTTATTCATTGCTGGATGTGTGATAGTAGTTATTGGCAGAAACAGGTTGATTATTTTAAATCCAAATACCGGGTGGTTACGATAGATTTGGCTGGACACGGGCAATCAGGTTTGGAAAGAAGGGATTATACAATCGGTAAATTTGCTGATGATGTGGCAGTTGTTATAAATAAACTACATCTAGAAAAAGTAATTTTGGTTGGCCACTCTATGGGCGGTCCCGTGGCATTAGAGGCGGCAAATCATTTGCCTGGTAAAATAATTGGTGTGATTGCTGTTGATTCATTTGCAACGGGATTTCAATGGCCTGAGAAAGATAAAATTCAAGAGGTCGTTGCACCATTTAAGGAAAATTTCAAGGAGCAAACTTATAAGCTGGTGTCTAGTATGTTTCCTGAGAATGAGAATCCTGCGCTTGTAAATGAAATTGCATCTGATATGGCATCTGGCCCTGAGCAGGTTGGCATTAGTGCATTTGTCCATTTGCTGGAATGGATGGCTGATGATTATCAGCAGATCCATGAAAACCTACCAATTC
>Ga0256841_1000764_pt1 | contig 30900 bp, 22 predicted proteins | sample 356308metaG_FD_185971 | JGI IMG/M metagenome (GOLD analysis project Ga0256841, IMG submission 185971) | Hydrothermal vent microbial communities from Mid Atlantic Ridge, Atlantic Ocean - 356-308 | ecosystem: Environmental > Aquatic > Marine > Hydrothermal vents | place: Atlantic Ocean: Mid... | reverse complement strand
CTTCAAGCCTTTTTCCTCCGTTTTTTTCTTTTTTTTTAGAAAAATCTATCCTCCCAATTCCTCGAATTCGTGGACGCCGATGGGGAGTAAGCCTTTGACAAGGTCCTTGACAAAAACGAAGCCGAGGACCTGGCCGCGGACGGAGCGCACGAGGCCGACGCGGCTGTCCTTTTCCTCGAAGAGGATGAGGGCCTTCCAAAGGGGGATGGAGGGGGAGAGTTCGACCAGGGGGACGGCCAGCGAGGAGAGGGGGCTGTCGGGCTTTCCTTCGCGAAATGCGTCGAGGCAGTGCAGGTAATGGCTGAATTCGCCTTGGGAATTTTTGAGGGGGTATCGGTGGAAACCCTTCTTTTTTAGGGTTTCTCGGAGATCGTGGAGAGTTTGTTCTTCTTTGAGAAAGCAGGCGTGTTCGCGGGGGACCATGATGCTTTGGACCTGGCGGTTTTGCCGCTTGGCGACTTCGATGGCGGCATGGCGAAGTTCGGGGGCGACTTCGCTGCCCGAAGCTGCAAGGAGGCGTTCGAGGTCCTGGGCGCCGGGTTTCCAGCTCTGCAGGCTCTTTCCTGCACGGACGGCAAAATCCAGAGCGACCCGAGCGATGGGCTGCAAAAAGAGGATCAAGGGGGAGAAGACCCAACGGGCGGCAATGAGGAAGGGGGCCAGGCGATAGGTCCAGGTCTCGGTGAAGAGGGTGAAGAGATGCTTGGGGAGGGCTTCGCCGAAGAAAAAGAGTAAAGGGGTCAAGAGGGCGGCCGAAAGGAGGACACCCTTGCCTTCACCTACGTAATGGCTGGCCCAGGTTTCGGCAAAGACTGCGGAGAGGCCGTTGGCGATATTGTTGCCGATGAGAAAGACACAAAGGATCAGGGCGCGGTGCTTGAGGAGGGAGAGAAGGAGAACGGCGTGACGGTTTTTGTGGTTTTTGGCGCGCAGCTCGAGGCGGAGGCGGTTGAGAGAGTAAAGGCCGGTTTCCACCCCGGAAAAGAGGGCGCTGAACAAGAGGGAGAGGAGGACCAGGAGCAGGAGGAGGCCTTCATTCATCAGTGCTGCCCTCCTCTGACTGAGAGTTCCCCTGTTCGGGGAGGCGAATGAGGACCTTCATGACGCGGCCACGCTTGGCTCCGAGCACTTCGATCCGGTAGCCATCCATTTCGACGCTCTCTCCGGGTTCGGGAAAGTGCCCCATGAACTCGACCAGCCAACCTCCGATGGTTCGGTTGCGGCCCCTGGGAAGTCTCAGGGGAAAAAGGTCCTGAAAATCATGCAGGGAGAGGCTTCCATCCACTTCCCATCCCCGGCCGGAGCGGAGGCGCACGGGCGGACCCAGCTCTTCACCCTCCGACTGGGCAAGGCCAAAGGCCAGGTCCTCGCAAAGATCTTCCCAGCTCATGACACCGACCCCGGAGCCATACTCATCCACGACCAGGACTCGCCAGATCCCCTCGGCCTTGAAGAGGTCCATCAGGTGGTGGAAGCGGGCGGTTTCGGGGATCACAGGCATGCGCTCGACAAGGGCCTCCAGGGGAACATCTTCCTTGGCGGTCACAAGGCGGCGACCATCGACAAAGCCCAGGACATCCCCTTCGCGCTCCACCAGGAGCCATTCGCTCCCCCGGGCAAACAAGGTTTCCAGAGCTTCCCTCAGGCTAAGGCTGTGCGAGATGGGTTCGAGATCTGTCGTGGAACGCATCAACTCCCGGACCTGGACTTCGGCCATGCCGACGATCTCCGAAATCACGGTCGCTGCGCGGCGTTCCAGGCCGAAGCGCTCGGGGGAGGTCTCCACCCACTCGAGGATTTCCTCGGGGTCGAGGGGATAGCTGGGGTGCTCTCCGGGATCGAGGCGTCGCCCCACGAGATCCATCAGGCCCACGAAGGGGACCCTTAGGGGGGTCAGGAAGAGGGTCCAGATCCTAAGCAGGGGGGAAAAAAAGGAGGCCATCGGACCGGCCATGCCCAGAGCAAAGGCCTTGGGGAGGATCTCCGCCACAACCACCATGAGCACCAGGGCCAGGATGAAAAAACCCGTCGCCTCCAATCCTTCCATGCGAGCGGCGATCTCACCCACAAAACCAAAGAACAAGGTGTTGAGGGCAAGATTGCTGAGCAGAATGGAAAAGAGCACCGAACGGGCATGTTTGAGACACCAGGAGAGGGAAGCCCCGAAGGTCCCTTTGCTGCGTTCTTGGATCACGGCGGGTTCGAGCGAAAAAAGAGCCGTCTCCGAGGCCGAAAAGAAACCCGACAAAAGGAGAAGCAGAGGGAGAGGCCAAAGACTGCTCAAGAGCCCGCTCCCCTCCGCGCCCTCTCCTCCCCATCAAGCCCCTTGGGCAATCGGAGGATGACCAAAAACCCTCCCCCTTCGGGGGATTCGGCCACCAGCGTCCCCCCATGCTGCTCGACGATGGCTCGGGCAATAGACATCCCCAAACCGGTCGAGAGCTTGCTCGCCTCGGGATCTCCCCCCTTGGTCGAATAAAAGGGGTCAAAGATGCGAGCCAACTTGGCGGCGGACACCCCCGGACCATTGTCCTGCACTTCTACGCGGACCCACTCCTCGCCGCCATTGCGCCTTTCGCTCCCGATCCGCACCTCGATCCGGCCCTCTCCACTCCGCCCGTTTTGGGCCTTCTCCTCGATGGCGTCGATGCTGTTGAGGAAGAGATTCAAAAAAACCTGCGCCAACTCGTGGGAATCGCCATGGACCCTTTGGCCTTCGCCCCCTTCGATCCCAAAGTGGATCCCCCGCGCCCCCAAGCGGTGGGCGGCCAGATCCCTGGCCCGTTCCACCGATTCGCGCAGCACAAAGGGCAAGGCCCGCTCTCCCCGTGGAGCAAACTCCAGGGTCCGCCGCACAATCTGCCCGATCCGGTCCAAGCCATCCTCAAGCAGGTCCAAGTAGGCCTCCATGCGCTGGGGGTCAGAGTTTTTTTTCAGGCGCTGCACAGCATTGATCATTCCGCCGAGCGGGTTGTTGATCTCGTGGGCAATCCCCGCCGCCAGGGTCCCCAGTGCGGCGAGGCGCCCGGAGAGAATCAGCTCCCGTTCGCGAAGGCGGGCCTTCTCTGTTGCCTTTTGCACCGCCAGGTTCAACTCTTCCTCATGGTCCGCCAGCTTCTCACTGGCCCTGTTGAGACTGGCCGCCACCACGGCGAACTCCCTCCCCTTGGAGGGCACCTCCACCTTGGTCCCGAGCTTTCCCTGCTCCAGGAGAGAAGCTGCCGCGCTGACGGTTGCCAAGGGCCGCAGAACCCAACGGTCCAGTCCGATGTAAGAAAGCCCTGCGAGAAAAAACACGCCCGCGCCGATGATCAGGAGAAGATCGGTGAAGGGCACCTTGGGGATGGCCAGTCGCCCCCGAGGTAAGAACCATCCCCCCCCCACGACCCTTCCATCGGTGGTCTGGATGGGCATACACACCCCCTCTTTGACCAGAACCGAACGCCGTTGGTCCATCGCCTTCTCGATCCCGGCCATGACCTCCTCACGCGAAAACGAAGCAAGATGTCGATGATAGGCCCCAAGTGGATTCACCTGAATAAAGGGGAATCGCTGCGGTCCGCCCACCCTCTTCTCCGTCCCCGCGATCACAGGATTATCCACGATCATCGCATCCGAACAAAGCAGACCGAAAGCACCATATTCGAGAACAGGCCGAATCGTGATCGAAGGCGAACGAACCCGCCGACCAAAATCGCCCAGAAGTTTCTGGAGGTCTTCGGAGAGCACCCGCTGGATTTCCCCTGCGAAGAGTTCATGGCTGCGTCGATTGTTTTTGACCAAGACCCAAACCAGAGTCAGAAGGACCCCGAGGTTGACGAGGACAATCGCAAGGAGGATCCGCGCACGAAGGGACATGCTTCAACGCCCCCGGCCGAGCCCCTCCATCAAGGTCGCCATCGGCTGGATCAATGCGAACACGATAAACCCGACCACCACTGTCAGAGTCAAAATCAAAAGGATCTCCACCGCCTTCACGGCCATGGTCACCGTGCGATCCACCTGGACTTCGTAGCGATCCGCAATCCTCAGCAGCATCTTGTCCAACTCACCGGTCTGCTCTCCGACATCTACCATGTTGACAATCATGTCATCGAAAATCATGGACTGCCCCATCGGCTGCGCGATCCCCTCCCCTTCCCGGATGCTCGCGTGGATGGCCTCGATCGCATCCGCCACAACCATGTTGGTCGTCGATGCCTTGATGATCTCCAAAGCCTCGAGGTGGGGAACCCCACTCTGGATCAGGGTCCCAAAAGTGCGCGCAAACATGGCCACGGTCGATTTTTTCCGCACGAGCCCGAGGATCGGAATCTTGAGTAAGAATCGATCGAAGGCCCGCCGATACCCAAGGGCCTTGTTGCGGAGCGTTTTGTGCAAGAGCACCAGCAGGCCCACCACAATCCAAAGCCACCAATAGTCCCGGGCGAAGTGGCTGAAATTGATGAGACTCTGCGTCCCCCAGGGCAGCTTGGCATGCAGCATTTGCCGGTAGATGTCCTCGAACTTGGGGACCACGAAGGTCATCACCAAAAAGATCACCACCACTGCAACGATGCCGACGACAACCGGATAGGCCAGGGCTCCCTTGACCTTGGATTTGAGCTCCTGCGCCTTCTCCATGAAGGTCGAAAGGCGGTCCAGGATTTGATCCTGAATACCCCCGGCTTCCCCCGCCCGAATCATGTTGGTGTAAAGGCGATCGAAAACCTTGGGATGCTTGGCAAGGGCCTCGGACAAGGGCGCGCCGCTCTCCACCTCCTCCGTCACCTGCAAGAGAATCCTTTTGAATCGCCCTGGCTTCATCTGTCCTTCGAGGATCTTCAGACTCCGAACGATCGGAAGGCCCGCCTCGATCAGCGTCGCGAGCTGGGTCGTAAATTCGGAAAGAGCCGGGATCGAAACTCCCCGCCCCTCGAACAGACGCGGGCCACCCCCATCCTCTTTTGCAGAAGCTCGCGTGACTTGGGGTGCCTGGATCTTCCGCTGAAGCTTTTTTGCCATCCTTGAATTCCTGGATTCCTACCTGCTGCTCGGGGGGCGCATCATGAAATCCGGGACACCCATGGATGTCCCGGCACCCTTATTAACCTAACGCCGGAGAGCCAAGGAGGCTATGCGCTTTTCTTCCTCAGGGGAGATGGGCGAAAACCCGGGACACCCATTCTCGGCAGTTCGGACGCTCCTCTCCCAAGCGAAAGTGCTCGTCAAACCAGGCCCAGACCGGATTGGAAGAAGCCAGAGCTTCGGGAAAACAGCTGAAACCCACGAAGCAGGCATTGAAAATATCCGCCGCCGTCATGCTGTCCCCCACCAGCCACTCCCGTCCTTCAAGGTGTTTTTCCAAGTCCGCGCTGGCCTTGGTCATCCCCTCTGCTGCGGCCCGGGCCTCGGCCAAGTCTTCACCACCGGAGAAAAAGACTCCAAAGGCCCGCCTCAAGAACGGCCCCACAACGGTCCAATGATGCCGTTCCCAGTTCTCGATCTCCTTGAGCGGCTCCCTTTCCGAGGCAAAAAGCCTTGGCCCTTCGAAATTCGCGTCCAGGTATCGCAGAATGGCCGCCGAATCAAAAACAACCCGTCCACCATCCTCTAAAACAGGACTCAAGGGCTGGCCCGAGACCTCCACCAAAGCCTTACGGTCCTGTCGATCGACCGGGCGGACCTCATAGGGGATCCCCTTGTAGGAAAGTGCGATTCCAACCTTGATGTTGTTGGGAGAAGGTGAAAGGTAGTGCAAAACCAGGTTTCCGGCCATGTGGCCCTCCTTTACGAAACAGTAGAATTTAGTTTTATATAGCAATAACTTTACTTTTTAATAGCAGAAGGAGCCTCATCTACAAGTGTCCATCCGAAGTTACCACCAAATATGCAGCGTCGCCCGTGCCCTCGACCTCATCGGAGAGCGCTGGACCATGCTCATCGTGCGCGACCTCATGATCGGCCCCATGCGCTACTCGGAACTTTTGGCTTCCCTCCCCGGCATCACCACCAACCTCCTTGCAAAAAGGCTCCGGACCCTTCAGGACCTGGGAATCCTTGAAAAAAAAGAAGAGGAGGGTCCTCTCAAAGGCAACTTCTACGCCCTGACAGAAAAGGGAAGGGCGCTGGAACCTGTGTTGAAAGCCCTCGGAGACTGGGGCCTCCACCACGGCAGACCCCCAAGCGAGAAGGACCAACTCAATCCAAGGTGGCTTCTCTTTTTCCTGCGTCGCCTTTACAAAAAACCTGGCAAGAAGGCTTTGATCGAATTCCGGATCCAGGACCGCAGCTTCCAGTTTCAGATCGGGGGCGCTCAGATCGAAGCCCTCGAGGGACACCCCCTCAGCCCCGACCTCAAGATCGAGGGAAGCGCCCAGGCCTTCATGGCCTTGCTGGCAGGAGAGAAGAGCTTTGCGGACCTGGTCAGCGCCAAGAAATTACGGGCAGAGGGAGAGAAGGGAGCAAAGAAGGCTTTTCTGGAAGCCATGGGGAAGGCAAAGGCTCCCTAGGATCACCCTCGACGGCCGCTGACATAGGCTTTGGTGAGTTCGTGTTGGGGATCTTCAAAGATCTGCCGGGCGGAACCGAATTCGATCAGGCTTCCCGCCCCGTCCCGGACCCAAAAAACGCCGACATGATCGGCGATGCGCCTCGCCTGGGCGAGGTTATGGGTGACCACCACCACGGTGAAACGACCGCGGAGGCGGACAATCATATCCTCGACCACCCCACTCGCCATGGGGTCCAGGGCACTGCAAGGTTCGTCGAGGAGAAGGACCTCCGGTTTCAGCACAAGCGCCCGCGCCAGACAAAGCCTCTGCTGCTGCCCTCCCGAAAGCTGAAGAGCAGCTGCATCCAAGCGATCCTTCACCTCCTCCCAAAGCCCGACATCGCGAAGAGCCTCCTCGACCAGATCCTCCAATCCCTCCCTGACGCCATGCTCTTTGAGGGGAAAAACCAGGTTCTTTCGGATCGAAAAGGGAAAGGGGTTCGGCTTTTGGAAGATCATCCCAATCCGGCGGCGAAGCTGCACAAGATCCTGCTTGGTTCCCAGGATCTCCTCCCCATCCAGGCGGATACTTCCGCTGACCTTGCAACCCGGAATCAACTCACAGAGCCGGTTGATGGACATCAAAAAACTTGTCTTCCCGCAACCCGACGGTCCCACAAGGGCGGTAATGCATCCTTTGTGAATCGTGGCATGGATCCCCCGAAGGGCCGTCTTCTTGCCGTAGACAAGGTTAAGGTCCGAAACCTCCACCCATGGATGGGGCTCACAGCAAGGAGGACGGTCCTCATAGGGGAGCCAAGGACGAGGGGCAGGTTCGGGGAGAGCTTGGGTCATGATTGAGAAGCTCCATGAGACAGATGGTGCTGCGAAATCCAAGCGAAGGAAGCGTTGATCAACAAGAGGAGCAAGAGCAAGACAAGGGCCGTCGCAAAAGCATTGTCATTTCCCCCGGGGACATTCATCGCCAGATCATAGATATGGACCGACATAGCTCTTCCTGAATCAAGGAGAGATTCCGGCATCCGACTGACATAGCCACTGGTGAAGATGAGAGCGGCAGTCTCCGCCAAGGCCCGGCCGACCCCCAACACAAACCCGGCACTGAGGGCAGGGAGAGCGGAGGGGATCAGGATCCTGAAGAGGGTCGAAGTCCGCGAGATTCCGAGGGAGGCAGCGCCCAAGCGATAGGCCTGAGGGACGGCACGAAATCCCTCCTCAGCCGTTCGAATAAAGATGGGAAGCACCATGCAGGCGAGAGTCAATCCCCCGGCCAGGATGGAAAACCCCAGGCCCAATTGGAGACAGAAAAAAGCACTCCCGAAGAGACCGAAGACAATAGACGGGACGGAGGCGAGGACATCGAGGCTGCGTCTGACCAGTCGGCCGAGGCGATTCCGGTCGCCCGCGTATTCGGCAAGCCAAACGGCGGTGCCGATTCCAATCGGCAAAGCCACGAGCATGCAGACGGCCACGATCTCCAAGCTTGCGACCAGGATCGGCGCGATCCCCCCGGCCCGTCCGGCATCCCGGGGAGCCTCAAAAAGAAAGGATAAGGACAGATGCCGGACGCCCCCAAGGAACAGGTCGATGAGGATCCAGAAAAAAACAAGGGACACAAGGAGCGCAACAGCCCAGACACAGAGTGTTGCCAGCCTCTCTCCCACTTGCCCCCTTTTTCGTATGGCGGATTTTTGGATGGAGGACGGTTCAGGCATAGATCTTCCCCCGGCTGAGGCCTTCGGCGATGGCGACAAGGAGGACGACGAGTCCCATGAGCAAGAGTCCACTCACAAAAAGTGCAGAACGATGGAGATCCCCGGCGTAGGACATCTCCAAGGCGATGTTGGCGGTGAGAGTCCGCACCGGATCGGTAAGACTCTTGGGAAATTGAACGACATTCCCACAGACCATCAGGACGGCCATGGTCTCGCCAATGGCCCGCGCGAGGCCGAGGAGGATGGCAGTGACAAGGCCCCTCCGAGCGGAAGGAAGGAGAACGCCCCGAATCATGCTCCAGCGGCCGAGCCCCAGGGCCGCACTTCCATGGCTGTATTCCAAGGGGATTTGGGCAAGGCTGGCGTCCGCGATCAGCGCCACCGTCGGCAGGATCATCAAGCTCAGGATCACAATGCCCGCGAGAAGGCTAGGGAACAGGACCGGAACGAGGACGACCAAGGCCCAAAAGCCGTAGACGACAGAAGGGATCCCCGCAAGAAGTTGGAGGAGAGCCCGGTAGAGCGAAGCGAGTTTGGGAGGAGCGTAGTAACGGCAAAACAAGGCCGATCCTATGCCCAAGGGGATGGCCGCCAGAATGGCTCCAAAGGTGATGGCCAGGGAGGCAAACACCATCGGCATCATGTTGAATCGATCCGAGAGAGGATGCCAAGAAGCATCCGAGAAAAAACGGGTTAGCCCGATGCCCTCCAGGGCAGGAGCTGACTCAAGAAGCAAGAAAACCAGGATCAGGAGAACAATCCCACTCGCGACGACAGCCAAGGCCCGCAGCGCGAAGACCAAAAAAACGTCAGCGCGTGGCGGGGACGAAGTAGTGGGCCTTAATGAGGTCATGAACATCCTTTGCCTGGCAGAATTCGATAAAAGTCTTGGCGATCCCACTCGGGACCCCCTTGGTCACAAGATTGAGAGGCCGAGAGATGGGGAAGGTTCCAGCGGCAAGGGTTTCCGTCGAAGCCTGGACAGCATGGGACGGCAGCAGTTTGATGGGAACCCCATGCTTTTGATCATATTCCGCAGTTCCGATGGAGAGATAGCCGATGGCGTTTGGGTTGCCCGCGATGGTTTTTATGCCCTGTTCATTGTCTCCAACAATTGCGTCGGCATGGATGGAAGGGTTTTCCAAACCGAAGAACTTGAGAAAGACTTCCAGGGTGCCCCTTCCCTCCGCCTTGTTGAGGACAAAGATAGCTGCGTCCTTCCCTCCGACTTCTTTCCAGTTTTGTATTTTGCCGGTATAGATCCCGACAATCTGAGAATCGCTCAAAGAACTGACGGGGTTGCCTGCATGGAGAACCATGCAGATGCCATCCCTGGCGATTGTATGCACAAGGAGTTCCTTCTCGCTGGTCTTAAGGCGCCTCGAAGCCATCCCAATGTCCGCGATCCCCCGCCTTGCGTCGGCGATCCCCCGAGAGGATCCTCCCGTCTGGACGTCCACTCGTAGGCCGGGGTGAAGAGCCTCAAAACGCCTTCCAATTTCGACGGCAAGGGGCGCGATTGTGCTGGAACCTGTCAGGACCAACCTTCTGTTTTGGGCTCTGGAGATGGTTTTCCATCCAATCCAAGATCCCAGACTCAGGAGGAGAAGCCCAACAGTCAAAACCAGGAAGCGTTTCATCCATTCTCCAAAAAATCGGTTTCAAAGGAAAGTACGCAGCAACCGAGCTGAATGCCTTTTTTCCGGGAGCTTCCCCGGATTCCTCGCGCCAACCCATAAAGGACGGCCTTACCGTCCCGCTCGGAAGTCACAATCCCCGCGTCCCTAAGGACCCGGAGATGATGGGAAAGAAGGCTTTGATCCACAGAAACCTCTTCGTTAATGCGCCAGACATGCTGAGGTCCCTTGAGAAGGGCCCGCACAATGGCCAACCTGGTCGGGTCAGCCAAAGCCTTGAGTTTTGATGCACAATCTTCAGAGGGAGATTTTTTTTGAATCATCGTTTACCTTCCAGAGACAAACTACGATTCATACCAAAATTGGTTCATATCACACCTAGAAAACCCATGGAAAACCCGTAGAAAACCCGTGGAAAACCCGTGGAAAACCCGTCCGCGGGTTTTACGGTCAAAACCCCTCTGGGGTTTTGAGGAACCCCCCAAACCCTCTCCGAAGCAAAACCATGACTACATCCTTCAAACGCTGGAAGCGTTTGAACCTGAAAACCCCCGGAGGGGTTTTCCACGGCCCAACCCCCCTCTGGGTTTTCCACGACCCAAACCCGCCTGCAGGTTTTTTGCTCCTAGCGCAGAGCGAGGTACCAAAGCAAGGCACCCAAAACCAGGAGCACGAGGGGAAACAAGCGCTCAGAGAGTGGCTTCTGCTTCCCCTTTCCAAAAACGGTCTTGGACTCGGTGTCCAATTCCGAAACCTCGCGGGGGATACCGGGATTCGCTTTGTCTCTGCGAAAGAGGATAAGGGTTGCGTTGTCGTCGCCGAGGCGACGGACGGAGTCCAAGAAAAGGTCTCGCGCCTTACTTTCGAGGGAACCTGCGGCCCGGTAGGCTGCCCATTCGGCTTCTTCGCGGCTGCGCCAGAGTCCGTCGGTGCAAAGGAGGAGGCCTTCACCCACATAGAGATCGGTCTCAAAGAGTTGGGCTTCTTCGGGATCCCCTTCGGCGCGGACGGCCCGAGTCAAGGTATTGCTATGCTCACGGTCTTGGTGGAGATCGGTGATCCAAAGGGCTCCCCCTTTCCCAAATTTGAGGCAGCGGGAATCGCCGACATGGATCCCATAGATTTTCTCGGGAAGCACTTGGACAGCGGTCAGGGTCGTTCCCATTTTTCTGAGAGAAGGTTCGGCTTTGACTTCGTCTCGGAGGGCTTGATAAGCAGCGGCCATCCCGGCGCGGAGACGATCTTGGGGATGATCCCCCTTTGCTTCCAGCCAGCTCACGAAAAAAGCCCGCAACGCCGCCCGGCTCGCCTGGGCTCCACCTGCCTCTCCCCCCATGCCATCCGCGATCGCAAACAAACGTTCCCCACGCTGGACCTCGGACTTGTTTCCGTCTTCATAGAGCAAGAAGTCATCCTGATTCTCAGGCCGCACAGGCCCCCTCAGGGTCCCATAACTCAGCCCTAAATCATCTCGAACTTGGATACTCATCGTCGATGCCCCAGATCGAGGGAACCCGAAACCCGATTGCCTGCAAGGTCGCGCACCTCAACCCGCAGCAAACCGCGCCGGGGCAAACCATTGAGAACCCGGGCATAGGTGACCCGGCCCCCCTCGCGTTTTTCCGTGGCTAACAAGGATGCGGCCTTTTTGCGGCCTTCTGCGAGAGGTTTACCGTCCACGGTGAAGCGCAAGGCCAAGACTTCCTGCCGACCCCGAATAACCACAGAAACCTCCCCCCGCCTGGCTTGAAGCAGATCAAGGCGGATCGGAACATTGCGCTTGAGGCTCTCGTCGGTCTGGGGATCCTTGAGGCGCGCAAGCATTCGAAGGATGAGGCGGCGGCGACTCTCTTTTTGCAACTTCCTAACAACTGCATCGGGATCACTCCCCACCAAGGGGGGAGGAACAATGATGCTCGAGATCAGTCCAAGAACACTTCCTCGCTGAAACAACGAAAGAGAAAAAGGACCCGGGGTCACAACAATGCTCTGCAAAACCTTTCCCGTATGGACATCCCTCAGGCTCGCCTTAAACCGCACAGCAACCTCAAAATCATGGTCCGGAACAAACATCCCCAAGCCAAGAAGAAGCCAGCCGAGGCTCGAAATAGGCCATTGACCATTAACCCCATGGTTCAAAACAGGAGCGTCCTCGACCCCTTCGATGACAAGGAGAAGATCACAAGCTTCCAGGCGAGCCCTCTGGAGCAAGGTCTCGGGGAGAGCTGTCTTTGTGGCCGCGCGCGCCACTTTCGCCCGCCCCTTGGAATCCTTCTCGGAGAACACAACCATGGAACTGGCGAGCCTCCCTCGCCGGAAACTGTCCAGCAAGCGTGCAAAAGAAATCACCTCGCTCCCATCGGCTCCATCGAAGAGATGGGATGCGAGAATGCGCCCACCGGGCTCCACCCTTCCCCCTCCTCCCGGGAGCAAAAAACCTCCCCCATCGATCCCAAGTCGATAGGGAAGGGGAGGCTCGGTGGCCAGATTTTCGATGCTGAGAACCCCACCACCGGTGCAGGACCCCAAGGCCAACAGCAAAATCAGGAAAAACCTCAACGCTGTTCCTCGCGAACCAACTTCAAGAATTCCCGCGTCCCAGCCACGCGAAAGCCACTGACCCCGACAAGAGGCATCGCCGCCTCTTCCATCCCTTCACGCCCCGTCTTGGGTAAATACACCATGCGTCTCACTCCGCCCAGCTTATCCAAGTGCGAGGAAAGCCCGAAGGTCGTTCCCAAACCAAAAGCCGTTTCAAAGAGGTCATAGCCCCGAAGCACCCCGAGCTTGAGAGCAACCCGAGCCGCTCCCGCGAGTTCCTCACCCCTTCCCGCATTCCGATCCCTTACAAAAGCCAGGTGACTGGGATGGTTGGCGACCTTTTCCCGCAAGAACAAAAAGGAATCATCCCCTTCCACCAAGGCAATGTCCTCCACCCATTCGCGAAGGCCAAAATCCAAGCCCGTCACCCTTCCGCCCCCAAACCCCGTGCTGACATCTCCAAGATTCGCAAGCTCCGAAGGGAGGAGTGGCCAGAGGGAGGGTATGGGACGGCCAGCGGAAATGGCGGCTCTTCGCAACCGTTTCAGCTTTTGAAAGAAAGCCCGAGACGCCCCCAGAGAGATGGCATTCCAACGATTGCGGCCGCTGCTTCCAAAACGCCCTAAGGCCGCCCACTCCATCTCCGCCCCAAAAGGTAAGCGCATCAACCAAGGCTTCCCAAACCCACGCCAGCCAAGCCAGCGCACAAAACATTGGGCCTGAAAATAATTCACTCCGCTCACCGGCCGACGAGGATCGGCCTTTGCAATGGCTTCAAAGCTCTTCGCCAAGATCCGCGTATCGGGCAACAGATTGGATCGCAACAAGCGCTTTTCTCCCAAGGGGTCTTCGGGATGCACCAACGCTTTTGCAAGGTCCTTCCGCGTCCCCGCCGAAAGCCGGCCGAGGTCCGCCAAAAATTGGCGATAAGCCTCCCTTGAGACTTCGGAACTTCCCAGGAAAAAATTATCCAGGCCCACAATGCGCAGCCTTTTACTCAAAACCACCGATCCCTTGGAAGGCCCTGTCGGCGGCCCGAACTCAAAAGGCTCCGAAGGATCCAAGCGAAGGAAGGGCACAAAGCGCATCCTGGGAAATGCAGTGGGTAACTTGGCCCCCAAACTTCGCAGTGAGACCGCTGCCAACAGGGATTGGATGGGTCGAAAAGGAAGTTCAACTCCATTCTCACCCCCCGCGGTCTGGACGCGGGCGGAAATGGAAAGCGGAGACAGTTTCCCAAAGTCCGCACGTGCCACCCCACCCAAATGTGTAAGGGCGGCAAAGCGAGCAAAAGGAAGCCGAAACTCGAGAAAAAACTTGGAGCCTAGAGTCAAGGCCTCACCACGAATAGGCAAGCCTCCGTCATTGAGCAGGAGGAGGGGAGGCGCCCCCCTTCGAAAATCCTTGTCCTCCTCGAGCCGGATCCTCAGGCTTCGCCCGTACTCGACCGGCGTCTCCAGGGGAACCGGAGGCGTCGTGTCGTGACGAAAGCGGGCAATCAGACAGAGACTGTGCCCTTGGACGCGATAATTGGGGAGGCGTTTTCCCCCAAGGGTCCTGACTTCGAGGTGGCGCCCCAGGAGGTCCTGTCCCTCCAAAACGATGAGATTGTTGCCCTCGGAAATCGGAATGGGCGCCCTCCCCGGAAGGAAGGGCGGAGCCTGAAAATTACTGAGAGCTTCAAACTCCCCGCCGCGAAGAAGACCCAGACGGATCTTCATCCCCCCTTCAGTAGGGGCCAAGATTCTCAGCTTGGATCCCAACACAACTTGATCCCCACGTTTTTCGAGAATCCCCATTTCCACGAGGTCGGGGGTCCAATTCTTCGGATTGAGGGCATTGGATGGGATCTTGCAAAACGGAGTCTGGGGAAGGCAGGTCAGGTGCAAGCGATAGCTTCGCCCAGTTTGTTTCAGCAAGGGCGAGCCATCGTCGGTGTGGATTCGCAGCTTGTGGGCCAGGGTCAGATCGAAGATCCTGGTTTCTCTCGTCGGGAGCACCTTGAGGTCCAGCATCCCTGCACCCGCCCCCAGGGTCTCCACTGCGGGGATCTCTCCCTTCGGCCCCGAAAAGGGGAGCAGGGACGGAAAGTAGGCTTGATTGCAGCGATAGCGGAGGATCAATGCCTTGTCGTCATAGAGGACACGGTGCTCCGTCGGAAACAGGCGGCTCTCCCCCTCCCCTGTGATCTGAAGATCGGGATGAAGATCGAGATTACGAAAGCGCAGTTCGCTTCGAAAGCCACGACTGCGGTTTCCCGCTTGGTCCACCAAAAAAAACTCCAGCAGGAACACAGCTTTGTCTCCCTTGGAGGAGGGTGGATTGAAACGCAGGCGGAGACCATCGGGTCGAGCATCGACGACCTGGGTCCGAATGGCCTTCCAGGCGTCCTCATCTCCCTCCTGCCGGATCAGCACATGGAGGTGATCGGATTCTTCGCTCCTCTGGGCAAAGCGAAGACGGACCTCGGCCCAACCCCGAGTCACGGCGAGGTCACGCGAACCATCCGGGGCGGAAGCTTGCAGGATTTCGGGGATGGAAAGATCCAAGCGATCAAAGGAGAGCATCTTTTGGGTCTTGCGCCCTACGTGGTCTCGAACCAAAACGCGTAGGCTGACCTGTCCCCGGCGGTCGGGAACTCTCTTTTCCGTAAAGCGCCGCCCGATAGGAATGCGGAGCAGGCCACTCTTGTCAGGAAGGGCCTTGGCCTTGAAGCGGGCAAGGGGCGTTCCATCGGCCTCGAGGAGTTCGATCTCGGTGGAAACGATGCCGCTGTCATCCTGGAGGCGAAGAACCAGGCCCGTGTCGATGCGGAGAGGTCCGCTCGCCTGGGTGGCGGTGGTGGCGCGAAGCTCGAGAATGCGGGGAGGATCACTGTCGAGCTGGACCTTGGCAAAACCGAGGGGACGGGAACTCCCCTCGCCCCCCTTGAGCCGGAAGGTCAAAAAGACGGGCCCCCCGGCATCCTTGAGGTAGGCATAAGCGCGCTTCCAACCTTCTGATTCCTGATCGAGAACAAAGTCCTGGCCTTTGAATCGGCCTCCGGCAGGAAGCCTGAGCTTGTTCTGGGACTTTGCGTCCCGAAAGACTTCGAGAAAGAGGTCCCCCGGCCGAAATCCCCCCGCTTCGAAACGTAGGACTTTCAGGTCTTCCGAACGAAGTGTTTGCAAGCGGGCAAAGCCCTCTTCGCTGCGTTCCCGGAGAACAAGGGAGGTTTCGGGAAGGTTCTCGATATAAGGAGGTTCAGCACGACCTGCTTTGTAGAGGGTCATCCCGATTCCCGAGAAAAACAGGAGCAGGGCCGCCGTCTTCAGCAGCCGCCCCCGACTCTTTTGGATCTTGCGCAGTTCATCGATCACTTCCCGTGTGGAGCTGGGACGGCGACTCGGATCCCGGTCGAGAAGGCGACGGAGTAATCTGAGAAAGCGCCCGGGGGCCGAATGAGGCATCGGCCAATCCGAAGGTTCAAGATCCTTGCAACGCTCAATCCGTTCCTGCACCGTGCGTCCACGAAAGGGAACCGTACCGGTCAAGGCCTCGATCGCGATCACTCCAAGGGAAAAGAGGTCCGAGCGCAGGTCCCCTTCTTCGCCTCGAAGGATTTCCGGGGCGGTGTAGGGAGGGTTCACCCAGCCTCGGATTCCTCCCTCATCCTCGTTCGCCATCCGGGCAATGCCGAAATCGAGGATGCGGACGCGCACACCATTGGTCATCGGAGAGACCATGACATTGCGCGAAGCTAGGTCCCTGTGGACAAGGCCCGCCTCATGGGCTTCGTCCAATCCCAGGGCGATTTGGCGGATCAGTTCGAGCACCTTGGCGAAGGGCAAACGCCCCTCAGCAAGGACCAGGTCATGCAGGGTCACGCCCCGGACCAATTCCATTGCGATATAAACCCCGCCATCCCCCGTTTCGCCCGCGTCAAGAATGCGCGCCACATGGTCGCCCCGAATCCCGGCCGCCTTCCGTGCCTCCTGGATCAATCCCGCCCGGTATTCGGGTTGGCGGTCAAGGCCGGGATTGAGGATCTTGAGGGCAATTTGGGCAAGGGTCAGTTCGTGCCGCGCCCGGTACACCGTTCCCATCCCTCCCTTGCCAAGGATGCCTGTGATCCGGTATTTGCCACCGACCCAGAGCCCCACCCAAGGATTCCCCCCTTCCCGCTCACGTTCACGAACGGGCCAGGCCAAGGCGCTACGGGCCACGAGCGGCACATCGCAATGCCCGCAGCGCTGATGCGCCCTCGCGGTAAAGCCCTCGCAGATGGGACAAACCTTCATTTCCATCGAAAGAATCATAACCCAGCAGAAAAGCTCTCTGTGGGTTTTGTGCGGAAAACCCACAGGAAGCGACAAGGCTCACTTTCCAGGCTTCCCGGCTTGGGTTAACCTCCAGCATTCTCCGCTCCGGCCCTTTCCAGGAATCCACAATGTCCAAACCCTTTCAGCCTGCCCTTTTTCCCCTGTTCTTCTTGGGGCTTCTGGGAATCTGCAAAGCTCAGGGGGTCAAGATCAACGAGTTCGTCTATGACGATTCGAGCAAGGACAGCCGGGAGTTCGTCGAACTCTATAACTCCTCCGACCAAAGCGTGGACATCTCCGGCTGGCAACTCCTCACAGGGGACAAAGATGGGCCGAACAAGAACTACAGCATCCCCAAGAACACCAAGCTCCCCTCCAAGGGTTTTTATGTCCTGGGCAGCCCCCTCGTTCCGCGGGTGAACCTTGTTCTCGGACGCAGCGACCTCTTCGAAAACGACAATGAGTCTTTGACTCTCGTGGACCAGAACCTGCGCATCATCGACACCCTCGTCTACGAAACCAACAAGGGCGTTTGGAACCGAGCCCTCAGCGAAGGGGACAGCATCTTCGGCAACTTCATTTCGATCGACGGAGTGGCGACCTCCTGGTCCCGCTATCTCGACGGCAAAAGCGGGGGCCTCGGGCTCTCCTTCGTCCTCCTCCCCGCCACTCCGGGCGCAAGCAACAACCTCCCTCCGGCAAAGCCCCTGACCCAAAATTTCGACAAGCTCAAAGAAGGGAGCGAGTGGACAGCCTTCGGCGCTTCCTTCCGGCGCCCCCGCGTCATCGACCCCAGGAGGATCGGTGCGGACACCCCCCACGCCCTCCCCCCTTCTCCACAAGGGGGTCTCGCCCTGGTCACCTTTGATCCAAGGGGAGGAGGCAACGCCAACATGCTCCTCCAACAGATCCCCCGGGATTTTGTCCTCGAGGCCTATGTCTATATCCAGGCAGCCAAGACCCAGGGAAAGGACCTCGAATCTTGGAGCATCGGCGTCGGCAGCACGGACAGCTTCTACGCCCAGCCCGATCCTTCGGGGACTCTCGGAAGCAGCAGCAACGGCAATACCGGCATCGCTCTGGTCTACCAAAGAAGCGCCAAAGGAGCTGTCCTCTACCTTGTCGATCACGGTGACGGAGGTTGGGGCAAAAAGGTCCTGACCCCCTCCAAGGTTTTAGGGAGCATTCTCCTCGTTCCCGGCAAGGATGATGGATGGCAGCGCCTGCGCCTGGAACTTCGTGATCTCCATGCTCGTGCTTTTTTCGGGGGAACTCCCGGCTGCGCCGACGGGAAACGCCTCGAAGGGGATCTCAAAACCGCTCCCTGGGGGAGCCTTTACCTCGGTTACCAGGGGAGCTTCCTCGACCGGCGAAACGCCTGGCCCTTGGTGCTGGATGCCCTCAGTCTGGACGCTCCCAAAGACCGCAGGATCCCCTTCGGAAAGGCCAAGGCCAGCACAAAAGGGACAGCCCTTCTCTCGGCCGAGTTCCCTCCCCTTCCCGGCACATCCCGCTTCGCCCTAAATGGCACGGGCCTCGTCCCCAGCTCCACGGCCTTCTATCTCTTGGGACTTCGCAAACTCGCCACCCCCCTCGATCTCGGCCTCTTCGGAGGCCAGAGCGGAGCCCTCCTTTACCCCCAAAACCCCATTTTCTTTCCGAAACAGACGGACACTAAGGGAAGCAGCAGCCTCCCCCTTCCCCTCCCCTGCGATCCCAAGCTCAAGGGGCTCTCCCTGTTCGCCCAAATCCTGGATCTCGATCCAAACCTCAAACTGAAGCTGCCCTTTGGGACATCCCAAGGCCTGGAGATCGTGATCGGAGGATAGGCCGAAGGTCCTTGTGAGGGAGGGGATAAGTCAAGCTCCAGGACAAGGCCAAAGAACACGAAAGCGAGTGCAATGAAAAAGAACGATCAGAGAAAGAACGAAACGATGGGAACTCTCCCAAAAAAGGCAAAGATAAAGATGTGGCAAACCTTCCTTTGCTTGGGATGCCTGGCCCTCCCCGCTCTGGGAACGAAAAAACTTCAAGCGGCTTCTCTCCCCTTGCCCCAAGCCGCCCTGAGGTCGGCCCAAGCCGAGCTCCGCAGCGCGATCGCCGATCTTCGCTCCGCCCAAACTTCTGCAGGAACGGCCGCCCGACCCGCAAGGGGAAGCCGGAGAAAGCTGACTCTATTACGCCTGAATTCGGCCAGGCAACGGCTCGCCAGAGCCGGAAAACTCTTGGCGGGCTTTTCCAAAAGCAACAAGGCTGCCCAGTCTCTTCGCAAAACCAGGGAAGGGGCCCTCAAGGCCCTGCGGCAGATCGAGGGAATCCTCGCTGGAGGTAAAAAACCCACCCCCACCCGAACCCCGCAAGCTGGGTCTGGGAAAAACACTGGGGGGAACACCACAGGAAACTCGGCCGCCAAATCCCGCACGGCAAGGCTTGGTTACAAGCAAAAAGATCTCCTGAAAAATGTGCGCTGGTACTTGCGTGAAACCCAAAAATTCCTGAAGCCCGGGCAAGGCATCCTCGCACGCATCGATGGCAAGGGTCCCAAACCTGTTGTTTCGGAGGTCCAACAGGCCATGGCTTCGACCGAGCGGGCCGCAGCCAAATTCAAACTGGCCCGAGACTACCTCGCCCAGCTTCCGGCAAAGCATCCGGAGGTCGCTCCCATCGGCGAAAAGCTCCAAGCGACAGGACAGCTCTTGGGAGCGCTGCGGTCCAGACTCAGGGCCGAAACAACCCGTTTGACGAAACTCACGGGAATGGGGAATTACCCAAGGTATCAGGAGGACTTCGCCCTCCTGGGAGCCTTCTCCATGCGCTATAGCAACTTTGAATTGCTCAGCCAACAACCGGCAAAGTTGGCCAAGGTCATCACCGAAGATGGCAAAGCCCTAAGGGAGATCCAGCGCATTGCCAAAACCTACCAAAGCCTGGCGAACCAGAAGACCCGGGAAGGCAGGGCCATGGAAAAGAGGGTCCTCTACGCCCTGTCCAAGCGGAAGAGCTTCATCCTGAACCTGAAAAGTTATTTGAAGGAATTGCCCGGAGAAATTGACCGCTACATCCAAGAAGCCATGAAGATCGCCCGTGAAGGGGTGGAAAAAAAGAGGCCTCTCTTCTTCGGAAAAAACGGCGGGATCGCCCAGCAGCTTGGGTTTGCAAAAACAAAGATCCAAGTGCTCAGAGCCTTGGGAGAAGAACGGGCGAAGCCCTTTGTCGCCAAGATCAAGGCAGCCCGGCAAAAGGTGGAAGAGGCCGCGAGAACGCTCACGGCGGAGATTATCGCAAACAACACGCTCCCTCCCGACCGCTACATAGCCAAGGACCGGAAGCAGCTTGTGCAACGCGCCATCCAGGCTTTAAAAAAGCAACGGGAAGGGATCAAGGTGCTCAGCGCAAAGATCCCCTCCTCCACCTGGGAACGAGTGACGCGCTGGGATTGGTATGGAAAGGCCTTCCACAAGGTGGACTATTCCAAGCTCCAGGTCCAACTCGTCGTCCAACACAACGAAAAACTGGCCGCCGTCTTGCCGATCAACTTGTTCATTGACCACATGAAGGGCGACAAGCTCAAGGCCATCCCTTTTGACGCGAAGGATGCCAAGCTGCAACCTCACCGTTTCTTGCCCCTGAGTCGCGTGAAGTAGGAGTCCTCCCCCGTGGAAAAACCCCATGGGAACCCCGTGGAAAAACCCGTGGAAAACCCGTCCGCGGGTTTTTTGGTAAAAACGCTTCTAGCGTTTTTGGGATGGGCTTTAGCTTTTGGGGATCTTGGGTCTTTGGTATGCCAAAAGCCCGGAGGGCTTTCGACCACAAAACCCGCGGACGGGTTTTCCACGGCGTTTTCCACGGGGTTTTCCACCTGGTTTTCCACGGGGTCTTACATCGTCTCGCGCAGGACCTCTTCGACGCTGGTGTCCCCGTCGAAGATGGCCAGCAAACCGGCTTCGCGCAGGTTGCGCATCCCGTTTTTTCGGGCTTCCTCCCGAATCGCCGCAGTCGGGGATCCTTGGAGGATCAAGGCCTTGATCTCCTCCGTAATCCGCATGATCTCGAAGAGAGCCTTACGCCCGGCATATCCCGTATAGTTGCACTCGTCGCAACCCTTCCCAAAAGCAAAGGTCTTGCCTGCGAGGTCTTCGGCTTTGAGGGCCAGCTCATATAGGACCTTTTCATCGGGTTCATAGAAGGTCTTGCAATGCTTGCAGACACGGCGGACCAAGCGCTGGGCGATGATGAACTCAACTGTAGAGGTCAAGAGATAGGGCTCCACGCCCATGTCCAACATGCGAGTCACTGCGGAAGGAGCATCGTTGGTGTGCAGGGTGGAAAATACCGTGTGTCCGGTAAGACTCGCCTCGATGGCTGTCCTTGCCGTCTCCTCGTCGCGGATCTCGCCCACCAGGATTTTATCGGGGTCCTGGCGAAGAATGGTGCGCAGCACGCTTGCATAAGTGACTCCGATGTCGTTATGGATGGGGACCTGGACTATGCCCTCCAGATCGTATTCCACAGGGTCTTCGACCGTGATGACCTTCACGTCCTCGCGATTCACCTCGTTTAAGGCTGCGTAGAGCGTCGTCGTTTTGCCCGAGCCGGTGGGACCGGTCACAAGAACGATCCCATGCGGGAGAGAGAGGATCTCCTCGAACAGGGGCTTCTCGTCCTCTCGAAGACCGATGTTTTCCAGCGAAAGGGCGACCACGCTCCGGTCCAGGACACGCATCACGCAGGACTCCCCGAACATCGTAGGCAGGGTCGATACGCGAAGATCCACGGGCCGGCCGCCAACGGAGAGTTCGATGCGCCCATCCTGGGGGATGCGGGTTTCTGCGATATCCAGGTCCGCCATGACCTTGACCCGCGAGATCAAGGCAACGGCCAGGTGAGGGGGCGGAGCCTCCAACTCGAAGAGAACGCCGTCCACGCGGTAGCGGATCTTAAAGTCGTTTTCGAAGGGCTCCAGGTGGATGTCGGAGGCCTTGTCCCTCACCGCTTGAAATAAAATATAGTTGAGGAGCTTGACCACGGGGGCTGCCTGGGCCATGGCCTCTTTGTCTTCGAGGTCGATCTGCTGGCTCCCCGTGTTGGCGAACTCCTTGACGGCCTTGCCGAAAGCCTCCTTGCCGAGGTTCTCGGCGGATTCTCCATAAGCCTTCTCAATGGCCTCCTGCAAGGCCAAAGGCTCCGCAAGGCCCGCCCGAACTCCCCCTCCCGCCGCGAAGGTCAAATCATCGAGGACGGCCACATTGGCTGGATCGGCCAGCGCGACCACAAGAGTCCCTTCGTCCATTCGAAGCGGCAAAAGCCCATAGACCCGGGCGCTCGTCCCATCCACCTTGGAAAGGGCTTCCTGCTCGGAAACAAGGGCGTCCTTGGGAAAGAATTCCATCCCCGCCTGCTCGGCCAGGCCAGCGGTTAAATCTTCCGCCCCCAGATACCCCAGCCGCATCAGAATCTCGCCGATGCGTCCCCCCTCATCCTTTTGGATCACAAGCGCTTCTTGGATCATCCCCTCATGGACCACCCCGCGCTCTTTCAGCAACTGCCCGATCAATTTCCGTCCGGCCATCGTCCTCCCCCCCTAGCCGAGACTCAAGATCCGTTCTTCGATGGTCTTAGGGTCCTGGGCCGCGTCGATCGCCACCTTGGGCTTGATCTTGTTTTCCTGCACCAACTGGATCAGATGCTCATCGAGAAGCATCATGCCCATCCGCCGGTTTGTCTGAATCACCGAAGGGATTTTGAAGGTCTCGCCCTTACGAATATGGTTTTCGATGGCGCTGTTCATCAACATAATTTCAAAGGCAGCCACACGACCCTTTCCATCGGCCCTCGGCAAGAGCACTTGGGAGATCACTGCCTGAACCGAGACGGCGAGCTGAGACCGGATCTGCTCCTGCTGGTTTGTGGGGTATTGGTCGATGATGCGATCCACGGTGCGTGCCGACCCCGTCGTATGCAAAGTCCCAAACACCAAGTGGCCGGTTTCCGCCGCGGTGATCGCCGAACCGGTCGTCTCGAGGTCACGCATCTCGCCCAGAAGGATCACATCTGGATCCTGGCGTAGAACCCGCCGCATGGCTTCGGCGAAGGTCGGCACATCCTCTCCCACTTCGCGCTGGGTCACCATGCTCTTCTTGTGCTGGTGGTAGTATTCGATCGGATCCTCGATCGTCACAATATGACGGTCCAGGTTTGTGTTGATCCAATCGATCATCGTCGCGAGCGTCGTCGTCTTACCCGAGCCCGTCGGCCCCGTCACCAACACAAGACCCCGTGGACGCGTCAGCAGATCCTGAATCCCCGAAGGGAGCCCAATCTCCTCGAAGCTGAGGAGCTTGTGGGGGATCAAGCGCATCACCAGCCCAAAGTGGTGTTTTTGCCTGAAGGCGCTCACGCGGAAACGGGCTTTGTCTTCGTGCGCATAACCGAAGTCCGTCGTCCCGTCCTTGGAAACCTCCTCGAAGTGCTTCTCGGGGCAGACCTCCCGCACCAGCTTTTCGGTATCTTCAGGACCCAAGACCTCCATCCCTTCGATTTCCGCCAGCCCTTTCGAGGTCCGAAGCACCGGCGCCCGCCCCACCGAGACATGCAAGTCCGAGGCTCCCCGCTCCACCGCAAGATCCATCAACTGGTAAATCGTCACCATTTCGTTTTGCCCTCCTCTCTCTGACTCCCTTTCCTTACTCGGCAGCCACGACTCGCAAGATCTCTTGCACCGAAGTCTGGCCCTGGACCACCTTGTTCGCGCCATCCTGGAGCAAGGAGCGCATACCCAAGCGTTTTTCCGCATAGTCCCGAATCCGCAAGGTCGGCTCTCCACGGAAAATCATTTCACGCATCTCGTCGTCGAGACGCATCAACTCAAAGATCCCCTTGCGCCCCATATACCCCGTGTGGGAGCAGGCATCGCAGCCCTTGGCCGCAAAAAAAGGTTGGTCTCCCAGCATGGAGGGATCCAGCCCAATGCTGCGGACTTCCTGCTCGCTGGGTTCATAAGCTTCCTTGCAAGCGGGGCAGAGCAGACGCACGAGACGCTGCGCGAGCACGGCCTGAATACTGGCCGCGATCAGAAAGGGCTTCACGCCCATATCAGCCAGCCTCGAGATCGCAGAGGGAGCATCGTTGGTATGCAGAGTCGAAAACACAAGGTGTCCCGTCAAAGCCGCCTGGATCGCGATCTCTGCGGTCTCCGAGTCCCGGATCTCTCCCACAAGGATGATGTTGGGCGCTTGCCGCAGCATCGCCCGGAGAATCTTCGCAAAGGTCAGCCCAATCGGCTTTCGGACTTGGCATTGGTTGATCCCTGACAGGTTGTATTCGACCGGGTCCTCAGCCGTAATGATCTTGACATCGGGCTTGTTCAACTCTCGAAGGGCCGCATAAAGCGTCGTCGTCTTGCCCGAGCCCGTCGGTCCTGTCACCAAGAAAATCCCATTGGGTCGTTTGATGACCCTCTGGAAGGTCTCAAAATCATCACCCACAAAACCCAAGGCCTCCAGAGAGAACAGGCTCTTCTCCTTGTCCAAAAGGCGCAGCACGAGGGTCTCCCCATGATTGCTGGGGAGAACCGCCGTTCGGATATCAATCTCGCGTCCCTGGACCTTGAGTTGAATGCGACCATCCTGCGGCTTTCGCTTTTCCGCGATATCCAGGGCGGCCATGATCTTGAGCCTCGAAGTCAAAGGGCCCTGCAGGCTTTTCGGATGCCAGGCAGCGTCGTGGAGGACACCGTCAATGCGGTAGCGGACCCGCACCTGGTCCGCATAGGGTTCGATATGGATATCGCTCGCCCTCTGTTCGAGAGCCTCCTCGATCGTCTTCCGGACCAGGCGGATGATGGGCGCGTCCTCCCCTTCTTCCTCCCCCGGCCCTCCGGCTCTGTCCCTGGCCTCGGTCTCCCGGGCCGCCACAGATCCCAGGAAACGCTGCATCGCCTTGGCAAAAGAAGACGGTGGGGCAAGCGCCGGCTTCAGCGTCTGCTCCAGCATGAAACCCAGATTGTCCAAGACCCAAGTCCGCTCGGGATCGTCGATCGCGATAAAAAGCGTGTTTCCCTTGAGCACAACGGGCAAAGCCCGGTTCTCCTCGATCAGCTCCCGAGGAATCAAAGAAAGTACCCGCTCGGGGATCTTCGCTGCTCCCGGATCGACAAAGGGAAGCCCCACCGCCTTGGCCAAATGCTTCCAAGCATCCATCTCCGAGAGTAGACCCAGCTCCACCAAGGCCCCTGCCAGGCTCATATTCCGCGACTTCGCAAAACCCAGGGCCTGATCCAGAGAAGCAGAATCCAACACCTCCGCTGCCGCAAGCCGTTCTTTCAGGCGAGAATCATTCAAATCAATGGGTCCCAGATTCAAAACCAATGACCCCGCGGGGGAAGCGGGCAATCCCCCAGCTTACCCCCCCATCCCCCCCGGGAGAAGAAGTAGAAAACCCGTCCGCGGGTTTTGTGTTCGAAAGCCCTCTGGGCTTTTGCAGGCTGGCCAAGATCTTCAACAATCCAACTCGCATCGAATCCAATAGGCATACTTCTCCAATACCCGTTGCGGACTTTCCGGCGCCGCTTTCAAGTCTGGACTCTGGAGACCCTTTGAAACATGGACTTCACTTGTACCACTTAATGGTTCCAGGCTTTGCTTTCCAAAAGTCCTCCCTTGCTGAACTCCCTACAAAACCAATACCATGGCCATCGCGCCCAGAAACCATACTTTCTTCCTTGCTTTCTTACCTTTAAACATGGGTCCTTCCTATGGTCATTGAATGGGGCATCATGCACCTTGGTTTCTTCCTACGATTAGGTTTCCCTGCCCTCCGACTGGAATCGAAAAGGCATTTTTTGCGAGAACAGGGCATCGCTTAGATAGATTCAAGTAGGGGGAATCAAAAACGATTGATTCGATGGGTAGAAGACCTGTCAGGCCAGGGATCCAAAAAACAAGTTTCTTCCTTCTTGCCAAGGGCCACAGGGCCCAGTTTGAAGAAGGCACAAAACATTCCTCCGAAAACAGGGAGAGCTGGATCCTTTTTGGGGTGAAGACTTGTCCCAATTCTTTTTGCGGGAATGCCGCCTGGGTTTCCGGCAAAATCAGGACCCTAGTTTTTTGCTCTCCTTGAGATCGTTGTGAGGTCCACATGAAAATGCGCGCTGCTGTTTTAGAAGAATTCGGTAAGCCCCTGGTCATCGAAGAAGTCGAGCTTGCTCCTCCTAAAAGGGGGGAGGTGCTTGTGCAACTGAAGGCCTGTGGGGTCTGTCATACGGACCTCTATACCGCGAGTGGCGTGGACCCGAGTGGTTATGCCCCTTGTGTTTTGGGGCATGAAGGGGCGGGGATTGTGGTCGAAGTCGGAGAAGGAGTTCAAAGTCTCCAGAAGGGCGATCATGTGGTGACCCTGTTTTCCCCTGAATGCGGAGAATGTGTACACTGCAAAAGCGGGAAGACCAATATCTGTCTCGCAATCCGTGAGCCACAGGGGAAGGGCTACCTTCCTGACGGGACCACGCGCCTCTTTCGAAACGGGGAGCCTTTGCGGCATTTTATGGGGACCTCGACCTTTGCAGAATACACAGTGATGCCCGAGATCGCCTTGGCCAGGGTCCCCCAGGACGCGGCCTTGGACAAGGTCTGCCTCCTGGCCTGCGGAGCGACAACAGGCATCGCAGCCGCCCTCTACAAAGCTGAAGTTGAAGAGGGAAGCAGTGTCGCGGTTTTCGGGGCGGGGATGGTCGGCCTGGGGGCGGTGGTCGGCGCCAAGCTCCGGGGAGCAGAAAGAATCTTTGTTGTGGATCTCAGCGATGTTCGACTGCAACAGGCCAAAGAACTGGGAGCAACGGATCTCATCAAGGGTGGGCCGGATGCGGTCGCGAAGATCCTGGAACAAACAGGGGGGTTCGGGGCGGACTACAGCTTTGAGGCAACGGGCAACACCAAGGTCATGGGGCAAGCGGTCGAAGCGGCTCGGATGGGCTGGGGCCTGTGCACCATCCTTGGAGTCGCGGGAAAGGGCGAAACTCTGGACATCATTCCGCGTTACCTGATCACCGGGCGCAAGGTCCAGGGGGGAAGTTTTGGGGGAGCGAAGGGAAGGACCCATGTTCCCAAGCTCGCACAGCTCTATGTGGAAGGCAAACTACCCCTGGATGCCTTTGTCTCCCATCACCTCAGCTTGGACGAAGTCAATAAGGGCTTTGAACTGATGGAAGCCCAAGACGGGATCCGCTCCGTCATTCTTTTTTGAGGGAAGGAAAAAACACTCCAAAAACACAAAGGAATGCTGATGAAAAAAGAGATCCGAAACCACTTGGGAGAAGGCCTTGACTTCCACCTTACCGAGGGGAGCAGCCCGGAGGCTCCCTGGTTTGTCCTCGGTCATGGAGTCACCGCCAACAAGGATCGGGAGTGGGCGAAGCTCCTGTCCGAAGCCTTGGGGCAAAGAGGCTGGAATGCACTTCGCTTTTCTTTTTCCGGAAATGGGGACTCGGAGGGGGATTTTCGGGAGTCTTGTCCGAGCAAGGAGGTCGAGGATTTAGGGGCGGTCCTTGACGCAGTCGGGAGGCCTGTCACCTACATCGGGCATTCGATGGGAGCTGTGGTCGGGGTGCTGAGAGCGCAGAGGGATCCACGGATCCTGCGGCTCGTTTCGCTTGGGGGCATGGTCGACACGCGGGCCTTCGATGAGAGAAAATTCGGCTCTTTGACTCCGGATGAGGGCTTCATGTGGGACATCCCGAGCTGCCCTTATTCTTCCACCTTCAAAAAGGACATGCAGGAGATCGGGACGGTACTTCCCCTGGCTTCTCAAATCCGGCTTCCTTGGCTCCTGGTCCATGGAACCGAGGATACGGTCGTCCCTTTTGAAGAATCTCTTGCCATCTCCAAGGAAGCGGCAGGTCCGGTCGAGCTCATCCCCATTGAAGGAGGAGATCATGTTTTTTCAGGGGCCGCTGGGCCTCTCATGGTGGAGAAGGTCATGCTTTGGCTCCAAGAACAGGACAAGCAAGGGCAGGACAAGAGCAGCGAACAAAGCTGAGCAACAAAGCTGGGGCACGAAGCTGAGCCACGAAACTGAACAAAGAGGCTGAGCAAAGAAGAAGGGGTTTCCACAATGGAACGATCCTGGTTACTGGGGGCCTTCTTGGCCCTTCTCCCCTTGCAGGGACTTTATGGCCAAGCGAGCCGGTTTCGGCCTACTGATGTTTTTCAGGATCACATGGTCCTCCAACGGGGGCGAAGAAACCCGGTTTTCGGGACAGCCCTTCCGGGAACAACAGTCCGGCTGCGGGTGAAGGGGAAGGAGCTGAGTACCAAGACGGGCCCCGACGGCCGTTGGAACCTTCTCCTTCCCGAGCTTCCAGCAGGGGGTCCTTATACCTTCGAGCTCCAATGCGGTCCGGACAAAAAGGTTTTCAAGGATGTGCTCGTGGGCGAAGTCTGGCTCTGCTCGGGGCAATCCAATATGCAGTTCCGGCTTGCCCAGGCACTCAACGCCAAGAAGGAAGTTGCAAAGGCTCTCGATCCTTCCCTTCGCCTTCTGCAAGTGAAGCGGACTAGGAGCGCAAAGCCTCTGGATCATTTTCAAGGGACATGGACCGCTTGCACACCTCAAAGCGCGAGGAACTTTTCGGCGGTTGCGTATTTTTTCGGAAGGGAACTGCGCAAGAAGCTGGGAGTGCCTGTGGGGCTGATCCACAGCTCCTGGGGAGGAACACCGGTGGAGGCCTGGACCAGTCATCCGGCTCTCGCAAAGGATCCTGAGGGGCGAAAGGTCCTGGATGCTTGGGCGAGGATGGACAGGCTCTTTCCGGCAAGGCTCCGGCGGTGGAAGGCCGCCCGGCGTGCCAAAGGGAGGGCGGGGAGGATGCCCATTGGACCTAAGCACAAGAATCATCCCGCAGGACTCTTCAACGCCATGATCCATCCCTTGCTCCCTTTCGGGATCCGAGGGGTGATTTGGTACCAAGGGGAGGCGAACGCGGGGAGGGCCTTTGCCTATCGCAGGACCTTTCCTTTGATGATCCGGGATTGGCGACGGCGTTGGGGCTATGACTTTTCTTTTTTCTTTGTGCAGCTTGCGAACTTCAGGGTCCGCAACACCAAGAGTTGGGCTGAGTTGCGCGAAGCTCAGGCCCTGGCTCTGAACCTCCCGAAGACCGGGATGGCCGTGGCGATCGATATCGGCGATCCGGGGAACATCCACCCCAAAAACAAACAGGAGGTGGGCCGAAGACTTGCCCTGCTTGCCCGTCGCCAGGTTTATGGAGAAAAGAAACTCGTGGCCCAAGGGCCGGATTTCATCGGATTTGAAAGGAAGGGGAAGCAGCTCCTTTTGCATTTTGACAGCCATGGTTCTTCTCTGGTCCTCAGGGGAAAAGAGGGCTTTGAACTCGCGGGGAAGGATCGCAAGTTTTTTCCTGCAGTACCGCGAAAACAAGGCCACGAACTCCTGGTCGAGAGTGAAAAGGTCACAGAGCCTATCGCTGTCCGTTACGCCTGGGATTCGAGTCCCAAGCTGTGCGTGTTCAACAAGGAGGGGCTGCCGGCACCCCCTTTTCGAAGCGATGCTTGGCCGGGGGTGACTTGGCCCAAGAACATGCCGGTGCGAATGCGGGAGACCTTCGACCAGGGCAAGACGAAGGTGCCTATGGTCCTGGATCAACAAGGGAGCACAAGGGGCAAGGGTAAGGCCAAAGGGACCTATGGTCCTTCCCTTGATGCCAAGAAGGGGATCCTCAAATTGGTGCAGGCCTTTCGGGCCAGGGGGGAACTCAGTAACGCGGTGGGATTCGAGCGTGTGGCCAAGGGAAGATATCGGCGCCTGGATGCGAAGCTCAGGTTTCGAACCAGCTTCGGGGCAGAAGGAATGAGTTTGGTTTTTCTGCCGACGAAGAATAATGGCACAGGGGGAAAGCCGCCCGCGCTCCCGGCATGGGAGAGTCCCAAACTTCCGGGCACCCTCGGCATCTGCATCGACGTTTCCAATCCACCGACCAGCCAATGGTTTGACAGCTTCGGCAATATCCACCACATGCCTGAGCGGGAGGTGGCCCTCTTTTGGGATGGGAAGGAACGAAAACGCTTTCTCTCTCCCGTGGAATTCCGCGACGAGGAAGCGCATGAACTCTACCTCGCCGTCCGCTACGACCTGGGAGGGGCCTTTGTTTCTCTCTGGATCGACGACAAGCCGCTCTGTGAGAAGCTCTTCTTTCCCGGCCTCAGAGCCTACGAGAGTCGGATCGCCTTGGGAGCCCATTCGGGTCCGAGACGCCACGCGGATTTCTTCGTCGAAGAGTTGGAGGCTGGTTGGGAAGATCCTCTCCCTCCGGGAACGAATCTCTGCAAGGCCGACGCTGAGGTCCCCCTCTTTGGAAAGGCTGTCCTTTGGGCTGGTCACCGGAACGAGGAGAAGGACTTTGACTTGCCCGACTTTGCTCCGGGCGCATTAAGGCGGATCATCCTGACTCTTCAGCTCGAACCCGGCCCCGGGGGCTGGGACGAATGGGACCGCGGGGCTTCGGTGTATCTGCTGCTTCCTCCGAAAACAGAAAAAGCTCCTCCGCAGAAGGTCGAGTTGTTTCGCTACATCACCCCCTTCCGCCGGCGTTATTCTTGGTCCGCGGACATCAGCGACTTTGCCCCTCTTCTTCGCGGAAAAAAACGCATCGGTCTCAGCATCTCCACCTGGAAAGGAAAGAGCCAACCCCAGAAAGGTTTTCGCCCCAAGCTCATCCTCCGTTACTACAAGGGGCATCCCGACCGCATCCCCCTTGCCGTCATCCCCCTGATGAACAAGAGCTTCTCCTTCGGCAACAACAAGACGGCCATCGACAAGGCCTTTCCTGTCCTCCACCCCTCCATCCCAAGGACCTCCAACGACGCCAAGCTCCGCATCACCGTCACAGGCCATGGACAGGATGGAGAATTCACCCCTACCGACCTCTTTCTTCGCGTCGCCGGAAACAAACTCTTCCAAAAACATCTCTGGAACGAAGAGGTCTACCTCAACCCCTGCCGCCCCCAATCAGGCACCTGGAAGTTCCACCGCGCCGCCTGGGCCCCCGGCTCCTTCGTCCCCCCTTGGGAGGTCGAACTAGGCCCCTGGCTCTCCCCCGGGACAACCCTTCCCCTCAGATATTGGCCAGCTCTCTACCTCAAACAACAAGGCCTCCAAGCGAGCCATTCGGTCAGCATAGCCCTGATTTTGTATCGCTAGGC
>Ga0256841_1000763_pt1 | contig 30922 bp, 18 predicted proteins | sample 356308metaG_FD_185971 | JGI IMG/M metagenome (GOLD analysis project Ga0256841, IMG submission 185971) | Hydrothermal vent microbial communities from Mid Atlantic Ridge, Atlantic Ocean - 356-308 | ecosystem: Environmental > Aquatic > Marine > Hydrothermal vents | place: Atlantic Ocean: Mid... | reverse complement strand
TGATGTATATAACAACCCATAATAAATTATCCGCGCTTTTTCCTTACCCAATCTAACAACCCAATGGTTTTTCCCAACAGCTTTATCCGCCTCATAGTCCGGGAATTGGTTGATGTATAAAACCGCCGTTATCAATAAGGATACGGGGATCCCAGCTAAAACAGCGGAGGTTGAGATGTGGCCGGTCTGCACATAATAACTGCCTATAACCTCCAATAAACCGAAATTCAGCCCGACAAGTAATTCGCCCCAACCGCGATATCCCAATTTGAAAGGGGTCGCAGTGTAAAGAAATCCCGAAAGAAAACCTATCAGACCGAAGTATAAAACGATATTTCCGGGAGTAATGCTCCAAATGTAAAGACCGATAACGATACCGATGCCGAAAGATATCAACGCCGCCGTCAACATCCTTTTCGGAGAGATTAATTTCTCCTGTATAACCCTGCTCCCTCCGGAGAACGGCGTGGGAGTCTCGTTTATCTCATCATCGTTGGTGATATGATCGTAATAGTCATTGGATAGATTGGTCCCGATGTGCAGGCATACAGCACCCAACAAGGTCAGCAATCCGGTTAACAAATTAAAGGCGCCCACTTCATAAACCGCTAAAGCGATACCAACAAAAACAGGAATTACGGAAGCCGTCAAAAAGGGAGCTCTGATAGCCGTTAGCCATTTTTTCATTTTTATTTCCTTATCTTTGTGAATCTATTTGAAAGCAAAACAATAATCTATCGCAAAGCCGTCTTTACAATAAATTAGAATTAATATTATATTGTTCCCTTAATATCCGCAACAGGTTTATTTCGCAAAGGAGATATGTATTTTCCATTTTATAGCTTACGAAAATTTTCACAAAATAGTTGACAATATAAATTATGTATTATAGGATATAATAATATTAAGATAAAGCAATCTTAAATTGGTCTAATTGTTAAAAAATGAAAGTATCATCGAAAGCCATTAACAATTCAATAAATCAAATTAATTTAAGGAGGAGCTTATGGGGAAAAAAGCTTTAATTGCGCTTGCTTTTGCAGCAGTGTTTATTTTCGTTTCTTCGGCTTGGGCGGTGGTGGTTCCATCCGATTCCCGAGATTGTGTCGATTGTCATATCAAAAACAATTTCGGGAAAGCGGCTTATGAGCAATGGGAAGTATCTGCTCACGCCAAAAATGGCGTTGGCTGTTATGATTGCCATATGGCTGAGGATGGTGATAAGGATTTGATGAACCACTATGGTCGCAAGATCTCGGTAATTGTGTCCCCGCTCGACTGCGCCCGCTGCCACGATGAAGAAGTGGAATCTTTCACAAACAGCCATCATGCGAACGCCGGCAAGATTTTGGGTTCTTTGGACAATGTTTTGGGTGAAGTAGTAGAGGGACCACCTGCCGCCGTCTCTGGCTGTAAGCAGTGCCATGGTTCGGTTGTCAAGGTGAACAAGGATGGAACTCTATCCGCCGATACCTGGCCAAATACCGGTATCGGTAGGATAAATCCCGATGGTTCAAAGGGAAGTTGTACCGCCTGCCACTCGCGCCATACTTTTTCGGTGGCAATGGCTCGCCGTCCCGAAAATTGCGGTAAATGTCATTTGGGACCCGACCATCCGCAGAAGGAGATATATGATGAGTCCAAGCATGGTATTGCGTTTTATTCAAATCAAGACAAGATGAATCTCAACAGCGCATCTTGGGTAGTCGGAAAAGATTACAGCGCGGCTCCTACCTGTGCCACCTGTCATGTCTCCGCCGCTCCAGGGGTGAATGTCACCCATGATCCGGGGGAACGGATAAGCTGGAATTTGAGGCCTAAAGTTTCCAAGCATCAAAAGAATTGGGAAAGTAAACGCGCCACGATGCAGAAGGTTTGCGCAAGTTGTCATAATCCCGATTTCGTCAATTCTTTTTACAAACAATACGACAGCGTCGTTGAGCTCTATAATGAGAAATTCGGCAAACCGGCATTGGCTATTATGAACGATTTGAGAAAAGCGAATAAACTTACGCCTACGCCGTTCGATGAGAAAATCGAATGGACATATTTCTATCTGTGGCATCACGAGGGAAGGCGCGCTCGTCACGGGGCTGCTATGATGGGACCTGACTATGTTCAATGGCATGGTTTCATTGAAGTCGCGGAACGATTCTATATGGATTTGGTGCCCGAAGCTGAAGAGTTGCTCCCGGGTGTTACCAAGAAATACCTTAAGGATGATGATCACAAATGGTTCACCAAAGGAATAAGTAAGAAAGAACGCGAGAAGATTAATAAGTTCTATGAAGAACGGTACGGGAAATAATTAGCTGTCAGGGTTAATTTCATTGCAATCGTTCTATGATTTAATAGCGCCGTTTTATCGGAAGATATTCGCGGTAAGCGGCGCTAAAATTCAATTCTTGGAAAAGTATATTCCCCCCGCGGGGAGAGTGCTTGATTTAGCTTGCGGCGCAGGTGAGCTGGCGGAAAGGTTGTCCAACAGAGGATATGAATTAACCGCCCTTGACAATAACGAGTATCTGCTTCGACAAATACATAGCGATAAAGGTATCAAGGAAGTCTGCGGTGATTTCAAAAGAATCGAATCCTATAACCTCGGCGTTTTTGATGCTGTCATATTTATCGGAAATAGCATATCTTACGCCGGTGATGAGGATGATATCTTCGACCTTTTGAAAAAAATAAGAGAGCTGACCGCCCCGGACGGATATTTGATAATCCAAACCATAAACTATTATAAACTAACTTTCTCCGGCGAATTTAATCTCCCCGAAAAATCAATCTCCACTCCGAAGGGTTCAATCATTTTCAAACGGAAATACATCTATCGCCCCCCAAAGGAGGTCTTATTTAATACGGAGATTATTTTAAACGGTAGGCGATATTCCCATCGCGAGAAATTCACGCTCTTTGATTCGGTGCTTCAAAAAATACTCCTGAAGGCGTCAGGTTTCAAGAGAGTTCAATTGTTCGGTGATTTCAAGGGGGATGCTTTCAACCCGCAATCGCCGGCGATTATTACCCTGTCGAGTCGGTAATGCCCTTATGCCGTAAACTCTATTTCACATAAACCATCTTGTCGGTAGTCTTGCTGTTGCTCGATTCAAGCGAAATGAAATAAGTTCCCGATGATAAATTATTCGCCTTGAATCGAACCGAATAGTTTCCGGGGGTCAGATTTTTATCCAATACGGTATTGACCAATCTTCCGCCTACATCGTATATTTTCAAAGTATAATGTCCCGAGTGTCCGACCTCAAACGGTATCACCGTAAATGAGTTAAACGGATTTGGATAATTGCGATAAAGCTTGAAATCGGTGATCGGTTTATTTTCCTCATTATCGATACTTGTTATTGTTATATCGAAGGAGTACATAGATCGCCCATGGGTCCCCGCTACAAGTTTGCGCGCTCCATCGTGCAATTCAATATCGAGTACGGGACATATAGGCATTTCATCGGACATAGATAGCCAAGTTTCTCCTCCATCATCCGTATAAAACATCCCGAAATCAGTACCGATATAGAGCCTTCCTTCTTTTTGGGGATCCGGCAGAATATCGTTAACGGGGATATCGGTTAAATTACCGCTGATGTCGGTCCAAGAGGAACCGAAATCGGTGGTTTTATAGATATGGGGAAGAAGATCGTCGTCTTTGTACCCGGAAAAAGTTACATAGGCCGTAGCGATATCGAATGGATCAGCGGTTACCCTCGTACACCAACGGTCAGGAAGATTCTGCGAGACCATATCCCATGAATTTCCCCCATCAGTCGTTACCCAGACGCGGCTGTCGTCGGTTCCCGCCCAAACTATATCCTCCATTAAAGGTGATGGGCTGATCGTGGTGATGGTCCCGAAGATCAAACTACCCCCTCCCGATCCGCCTGTCAAATCGGGACTGAACGCTTCCCAGTCGGAACCGCCGTTTATCGTTCGATAGATCTTCTGCGCTCCGTAGTAGAGAGTTTGGTTGCTGATCGGACTCATCACAAAAGGTGTGTCCCAGTTGCTCCTTTCCCCGTGGTCATAAGGGGAGAAAATCATATCCCAACTGTACCCCAAATCGGTCGATTTTCCCAAATAACCGTATTGGTATTCGGCATAGATTACATCCGCATCGGTATAATCCACGCTTACATAAAATCCATCACCTCCAAAAATCACATCCCAATCATCGATATTACCGGTTAAAGTCCGCGGGGTGCTGTTATCCTGTGTACCGCCGTATAACCGCTCCGGATTTTGCGCATCGATGGTGATAGCGTAGAATTGGGTAATTGGCAGATCATAGCATTTCCGCCAACTGCTCCCGCTGTTGGTGGAGACGAAAACGCCGCCATCATTGCCGCAAACCATAAAATTCGGATCGGGTTGCGCGATACAAAGGGCGTGATTATCGACATGCATAGAGCCGGTTATGGAATTAAAATGAGCGCCGCCATCGGTGCTTTTCCATAGTTCGACATCCCCGAAATAAACGGTATTTACATCGGTTGGGTGCGCCCAAATCCTTCCAAATACCAAGCAAATCCGGAGAAATCGCCCGGCTGGGGATAAACAAGCCTCGACTCCCAAGTATCCCCCCCATCGGTGGAACGCCAAATCCCCATTACATTTCCCGGATGGTCGGCATAGCAAGCATAAATTACATTTGGATCCGCGGGGGAGATAGCCAATCCGATTCTCCCTATCGTGGGAGATGATGTCGGCAGGCCGTTTGTCAGATGATCCCAAGTATCACCGCCGTCGGTGGAGCGCCATATTCCGCTGTTTATGCCCCCTACGCGACGATCCTCCGGGCTGCGGATTCGTTCCCACATCGATGCAAAGATGATATTTGTGTTCTGGGGATTAATCGCCACATCCGCCGCCCCAGTTGAATCCGTGAGGTATAAAACCTGCTCCCAAGTATCACCCCCATCGGTAGTCCGATAAACTCCCCTTTCGGGATTAGTGCCAAAAAGGGAGCCGAGAGCGGCTACGAAGATAGTATCCGGATCGTTGGGATTAATCGCTATTCTGCCGATATGATGGGAATTGGGCAGTCCGATGAACTCCCAAGTTAAACCGCCGTTGGTGGTGCGATATAATCCTGTCCCGGCATAGGAATCGCCACTGGAGTTCGATTCGCCGGTGCCGAGATATAGCGTATAGGAATCGGTAGGGTCGATTTCGATATCGCCGACGGAAAGGCTGGGGACATCATCCGAGATGGCTGTCCATGTATAGCCCGCATCCGTGCTTTTGAATACTCCGCCCAAAGCGGCGCCTGCATATATTATGCTTTCATCATTGGGGTCAATCGCCAAATCTGTAATCCTTCCTCCTACATTCGTCGGGCCCGCAAGCTCAATGGGGAAGGCATTATCGCTCTTGGTGGCATTGCGGATGGCAATTGCTTTGTCCAAAGCTCGACGATATGCCTTGAAAGGAATACTATCATTGGGATACGCCCTTTGGATAGTGAACCATTCGCTCGGCTTTGATGCCTGATCGGTATTTGAAGATTCCAATTTATGATTTTCAAAAAAGGTTTTGCGATTTTGGGTTTTTTCGCCATTCCCCAAAATCAAAATTATTATCCCAAAGGTTACCGCAATCAACGCAAAAAATATCGTTTTGCCTAAAGGTTTATCATATCTCGACAAATCGCTCATTTTCTTCTCCTTTGAATACTACCCGATTTTCTTAAATTATAATAAATCGGAGGTATATTTCAAACCATAATTTGCAGGCTTTTTTTTATTCGCAATTCCTTAAATTAAATCGGATTCTTGACGAAAAAAATAATATGGGCGCTATTCAACCTTTTAACAGCATAAGCGGAGGTTTTCCCTTCGGCGAGATGATTTATCGGGCGTTGACGAATTCAGCCCGCTATGGAATCCATTCTGTTGGTTCGAGACGGATAACATCTTCAACCCAACCAAAAAAGACTGTTGCAAAATCTAAAACCCAAACCGATGGATACGATTCTATTGAGATCTCTGAGGAATCACGCACGAAGGCGGAGGGGATAATCCCAAATTCCGAGGCGAAGCTGGATGACGAGCAGTTAAGAAAAATTAACGAACTGAAGACAATCGATAGGAAAGTGCGCGCTCACGAGATGGCGCATTTAGCTGCTGCCGGACCTTATGCCAAAAGCGGTATTAATTTCAATTATACCAAAGGTCCCGATGGGGTGTTGTATGCCACCGGCGGAGAGGTGCAAATCGATACCTCGCCAATTAAAGGCGATCCCAAAGCGACGATTGAGAAAGCAAAGGTTGTTCAACGGGCGGCATTGGCTCCGGCAGACCCATCCCCTCAGGATAAAGCAGTGGCTGCAAAAGCGGCAGCTATGGAAGCCAAAGCCGAAGCTGAACTGCAACAGACAAATAGCGAAAATAATCAGTTCAACGCCTCTTTTGCATTAACTGAAAATCCTCAAGGAGACTTGAATAATTCCTATGGCTTTAACGATAGTATTTCCTCAATTGGAAATGTCTTAAACCTTACTGCCTGATAATCCCTTTTTATTATATGTCGCTTTAAGCTGACCGCAAGCGGCGGATATATTCGAACCCTTCGATTCCCGCAAAGTCACCGCCGGCGTCCTCGAGTAGAGAAAATCCCGAAAAGATAAAACATCTCTCTCCTTCGGAGGCGAAAAATCAATGCCATCTACCTTATTGTATCTTATAAGGTTTATTTTACAGGGGATATTATGTGTCAGTTTGACTAATTGTCGGGCTTCCTTCAAAGAGTCGTTAATTCCTTTAATCAAAACATATTCAAAAGTAATCCTTCTGTCGGCCTTCTCCGTAAAATATTTTAGGGCTTCCAAATTCTCCCTCAAATTAAAGCGTCTGTTTATAGGCATTAGTTTATTGCGTAGCTCATCATTAGGCGCATTCAAGGAGAAAGCCAATCCCACCTTAAGGCCTGTATCGGCTAAAGCTCGAATCTTGTTCGGTATTCCTGCGGTGGAAACGGTTATTTTTTTAGCACCAAAACTGATACAAGAGTCATCGGTTAAAATCCTCAAAGCGATATTTAAATTGTCGAAGTTCAAAAAAGGTTCGCCCATTCCCATAAAAACGATATTTGTGATCCGTTCCCCTTCTTCCAATTCCATTTGCAAAAATTGATTTATTATCTCCCCCGAGGATAAATTCCGCTTGAAGCCTATCCTCCCGGTAGCACAAAAAGTGCAGTTCAAAGGACAACCGACCTGTGATGATACACACAAAGTTAATCGGTCGTCGTCCGGGATCAAGACCGATTCGACAGTCTCGCCGTCCGATAACCGCCAAAGCATCTTACGAACTCCAGCCTTATCTTTTATTGTCTTGATAACTTTTAATTTCCCGATACTGAATTTATCCGCTAATTTATACCTTAAGGGAGTGGCGAGATTAGTCATCTCCATAAAACTGCCGACATTTTTTTTATAAAGCCATCCGGCTATCTGCCTGCCTCGGAAGGGCCTTTCCCCGACCCCAATAGCCAACCGTTCCAATGCCGTTAAATCAAAACCAAAAATATCAACTTTCATCCCAGGGCTCCAAAAACAATCCTCTGTTGCGGGAAATAGTTAACAGATAATATATTAATAATATAAATTATAGAAAGCGAAAATTGTATTTTGAGAGAATGGATTTAACTTTAGACGGGAAACAATATGCGTGTAGGACTGTTGCAAACAAAACCGAAATTCGGACAAAAAGATGAAAATCTAAAAAGTGTGGTGGAAAAACTACGGCAAACCGATGCCGAGCTTATCGTATTGCCGGAACTTTTCGATACCGGTTATGGCTTCGATTCCCGCAAGCGGGTTTTCGAGTTGGCTTCCCCAATTCCGGAGGGGGAAACGATTAAAAAATTACGGGAACTGAGCAGAGATAAAGATATGGCGATTATTGCCGGTATCGCCGAACGCGATGGAGATATTTTATATAATTCCGCAGTGGCGATTACTCCCGACGGGAAGGTGGAGGTCTATCGGAAGTTTCATTTGTTTTACAAGGAAAAGGAATTCTTTTCGCCCGGGAACCTTCCTCTGAAGATAATCGATTTCAGGGGTGCGAAAATCGGGATGATGATTTGTTTCGATTGGATATTTCCCGAAGTCGCCCGCTCGCTATCGCTTATGGGAGCTGATATAATCTGCCATCCGGCGAACTTGGTTCTGCCTTACTGCCAAAACGCTATGATAACCCGCTGTTTGGAAAACAGGGTTTTCTCCATAACCTGCAATCGTATCGGCGAAGAGGAAGTCGGCGGGGAGCTTTATCGTTTTACCGGGATGAGCAGGATTATTTCTCCGGAAGGTGAAATCCTCGCCGAATCAAGCAAGATTAAAGAAGAAATAATAATAGTCGATATAGATTTTATGGCGGCGGAAAATAAGAGAATTACCTCGATGAACGACTTATTCGAGGATCGCCGTCCTGATTATTACCGATTATGAATGGGGTGCTTATGGCAGATAATAAGGCGGTTAAAGGGAAATTATTGGTCATAGACGATGAACCGGAAATCACCGATATTATAGAAGCTTATATGACGAATGCCGGTTATGAGGTGATGGTTGAGAATTCAAGTGTGATGGGTATTGAGAGAGCGAAATCGTATAAGCCGGATATGATTCTTCTCGATATTATGATGCCTCATATGGATGGTTATGAGGTTTGCGGGGAGATGAGAAGGCATAATGCCACAAAGGATATACCTGTGCTGTTTTTAACCGGCAAGGATGTTGCCGATGATGCCGGAAAGAGCTGGGAAGCGGGAGCGAATATATTTATTAAAAAGCCATTCTCCTGCGAACGCCTGCTCAATATGATTAATATGGTTATGGCAACCTTGAGCAAATAATATAAACTGGAAATTAAAAGCTCTTAATCCTCATTAAAATAATTCGATATACCGATATTCCTTCCACTGCCATAATATAAAAATGAAACCATTACGAGCTTGACAGGTAATGGGGCTTTTAGATATAATTCCATTACGATAATATCAACTCCCCAAACCCAAATTTATGTTAAGGATTTGTAATATGAACAAAATATATAAGATTTCCCTCGCTGCGCTGATTATCATAATTTCTCTATTCCTTGTCGCCTTTGGCAGAAGACCTGCTCCGACACCTCCCATCGCTGATAAAATCCCCAAAGCCGATACGCTCTTCGGTATTGTACGGGTGGATAACTATTACTGGCTCAGGGATAGAAACGATCCCAAAGTTTTGGAATACCTAAAAGCGGAAAATAAATATACCGATGCTATGATGAAGCCCGCCGAAAGCCTCAAAAAAAAGCTTTATAAGGAGATGGTCTCCAGAATCAAAGAAACCGATCTCTCCGTCCCGGTCAAGTGGGGCGACTATTTTTACTACTCGCGCACCGAAAAAGGAAAGCAATATCGTATTTACTGCCGCAAAAAAGGGAACTTAAAAGCGAAAGAAGAAATACTCCTCGATGTAAACGAGCTTGCCAAAGGAAAGGATTTCTATCAGTTGGGTGTATATAAGGTCAGCCCAAATCATAAACTTTTGGCGTTTGCTTTTGACACCACCGGCGGTGAACGATATACCCTGCGGATAAAGGATCTCGATAACGGGACTTTATATCCCGATATAATCGATAGCGTTTCCACATCCTTCGAATGGGCGAATGATAATAATACATTTTTCTATACCACTACCGACAGCGCTTGGAGACCTTACCGACTTTATAAACACAGATTGGGCGACAGCGTCTCAAACGATTTGTTGGTTTATCAGGAAAACGATCCGACATTCTCCCTCGATATCGGCAAATCCAAAAGTGAGGCTTATCTTTTTCTCGAATTGGGAAGTGAGACCAGCTCGGAGGTTTATTTCCTTAATGCGGATAATCCCGACGGAAAATTCAAGATGATATATCCGCGTCAAAAGGATATGGAATACTATCCTTATCATCACGGAGATTATTTTTACATAGTAACCAACGACAGCGCCAAGAATTTCAAGTTAATGAAGGCTCCTATCTCAAATCCCTCCAAAAAGAATTGGGAAGTTGTTATACCCAACAGAAAGGATGTGAAGCTCGATGGTGTGGATTTATTTAAGGATTATATGGTAATCTATGAGCGGGAAGGGGGGTTGAAGCAAATGCGTATCGAGAAGTTCGCTACTGGCGAAATACGAAAGGTCGATTTCCCGGAACCGGTATATACTTTTTGGGCGGGCGAAAATCCCGAATACGATACGAAAACTCTGCGTTTCAATTACACTTCGCTTATAACACCAAGATCGGTTTATGATTATGATATGCTCACGGGCGAACGGAAACTTCTCAAGCAACAGGAAGTTTTAGGCGGTTATGATCCAAAGCAATACCGTTCGGAAAAGCTTTTTGCGGTTGCATCCGATAGCACCTTGATCCCGATATCGATGGTTTACAAAAAGGGTGTTGTCAGGAATGGGAATACCCCACTTTATTTAACAGGATATGGGGCGTATGGTATCAGCTTCGACCCGTATTTCTCATCTTCACGCTTAAGTTTGCTCGATCGTGGATTTATTTATGCCATTGCTCACATCCGCGGTGGTGGTGAGATGGGGCGATATTGGTATGATGATGGTAAACTGCTGAAGAAGAAAAACACCTTCACCGATTTCATTGCCGTAGCGGAATATCTGATAAATCAAAGATATACCTCTCCGCAAAAGTTGGTTATCAGCGGTGGAAGTGCCGGTGGGTTGTTGATCGGGGCGGTGGTCGATATGCGCCCTGATTTGTTTAAGGCGGCTGTGTTGGATGTTCCTTTTGTGGATGTGTTGAATACGATGCTTGACCCGAGTATCCCTCTGACAGTCGGCGAATACGATGAATGGGGCAACCCGCATAAGAAAAAATACTTCGATTATATTTTCTCTTATTCCCCTTACGACAATATCAAAGCCCAAAATTATCCTAATATGCTGATATTTGCGGGGCTTAACGATACACGAGTGCAGTATTGGGAACCGGCGAAATTCACCGCTAAGTTAAGGGCGCTTAAAACGGACGATAATCTGCTTTTGTTGAAAGTCAATATGGAAGCCGGGCACGGCGGCGCATCGGGGCGCTATGACTTTCTCAAGGAAATCGCCTTCGAATATGCTTTTATCCTAAAAGTACTGGGGATAAATAACTAAAAACAGGGCTGAACTTTCTTAAAGTATAATAAAGATAGGCTTTTCCGCCGTATTATCGGAGCGGAAAAGCCTGAAGTTAAAATTATTTTGGCGGATAATTCTTATTCGGATTGGGTTGTCGGAGGGGTGAAAACACGCTGTCCCATTTCACGATCTATCATAAACAACCCCGGAGTAGAATCACCTATCATTTTCAATTCCTGAAGTTTTTCATCCGTGGTGGCTTCCTCCTCTACCTGCTCGTTTATGAACCATTCCAAAAAGATAACCGAAGCGTTGTCGTTCTCCTCCCGAGCAAGATTCATCAGATCGTTTATTCTACCCGTAATGTAGCATTCGTGCTCATAGGTGGCTTCAAAAGCGTTGAGAGGCGATTCCCACTCTCTGCCAACCTCACCTATGGGGGATAATTTTACTTTGCCGCCGCGGTTGATTATGTAATTGTAAAGTTTCATTGAATGCAAAAGCTCTTCCTGAACCTGCGCTTTCATCCAATTCGCAAAGCCTTTGAGGTTAATCGAATCGAAATACGCCGCAATCGATAGATATAGATATGCTGAATGAAGCTCCGCATTAAGTTGATCGTTGAAAGCGTCTTCCAATTTCTTGTTCATAGTTTTTACCCTTTCCACAATCCGTGCAAATTACAATAAGCGCGGGCAGTAATGTTATCACCTTGAATATTGAAGAAAGCTTCCGGTTTATCCGTCGGATTTAGGAATTGACGATACGCTTTGCCATCGGCAATAAGCTCAATCCATTCGATATAATGTTTATCTTCCATCGGATGCGCGACGCTGCCGACAGTTACCTTATATCCGTTATCGATTTTTTCGATGACCGGAACATGCTTTTCCTGAGCGGCATCTGTAGTATTCTCGGAGATCAAGGTCATCGGTTGATTGCAACAAACCAATGTCCCGCCGCCGGGATGCACCATCTCCACCATATTACCGCAAACTTCGCATTTGTAGATCTGTAATCTTTCAGTCATTTTGTGTTCCTTTATTTTAAAACAGCCTTTGAGTTAATTTTGTTTTCTTTCTTAATCCCTATCCGTAGCCTCAGGTTTTAATTATCAATTAACCGATGTAGAGTCGATTTGGTTCCTAAAGAAAACGGGGAATTATTATAATTTTTATTTCTCGGTAGAATAATCATTGCCGTTTACGGGAAGATCGGTCGCTGTCATTATTCTGCCAACGGGATAAAGGTTGATATTGTCGTCCCAATATGGGGAACGCTTATAAAAGAAATCCAATCTCTCCGCGGGGGAGGAAACGAATATCGAATCGGATTTGAGTTTCGCTTCAAATTCCGATTTTAGTTTTGGGTTTTGTTTTATCATCTCACGAGCGAGTTTTTCCATAACATAATCCTCCGCATATTCCTTTTGCTCGAATATCGTATCGAAAAACCCCCATTTAACGAAGGAATCATAACCCCGTGGTTCCAATGCTTCGGCAATTACCTTGTTTGTGCGTTGATTACAAAATATAACGGCGCTTCCCTTCGGGTATTTGCGCTTGATTTTCACCGCCTTCACTTTATACTTCAAAGGATGACGCCCCTCATAAGGTTTCTCCCGCCAACTTACATTGCTGAAACGATATGTCTCCACCTCCAAAGTTTCAGCAGCGGTCAGATAACTAATTTTTATCCCGTGGAGTTTGAGCCTTTCTATCGGCACAATCCATTCCGGCGGGATGATATAGGCGTAAGGAATGGTAATTATCTCGGTAGCTTTGACTTTTGAATAAAGGGGGATACGATAATCGATCGGTTGCTTTCCCCATTTAATCCATTTCCCCCCCGAAATATCACTGTTGACAATCGTATAATCGTATCCCTTGAAATCTATCATCGTCGGTTCATCGGTAATCCTGTAGCGGATAGCATATTCCCTCCCGGCGGCTGATTGCGCTACCAAACTATCGCCCTGTCGAACAAAATTCAGGTAAGCGGAGGCATCTTTGGCGATGTAATCGAGCGTATGATACAATATCTGATAGGTGGCATCGACTCTGGTCTTATAATCCTTCAGCATATGAGTTTCCACAAGGAGAAACGGTCGATTTTGAACCGCACCATAACCGTGAGAAAAACGAGGGGGCGCCAACCAATTCATCATCCCCTTGCCGATATCGAATCTATCCTTAAAACCGCCATAGGGCGCCAACGGATAACCTGACATCTCCATCCGCCACTTCAGTTCGGGAAGGTAGGCTTTGTTTAGCCACTGTCTTATCGGTTTGACCATATTCCGCCGACTGGCGACAGCATAGGAGATGACATACTGATAATCGGCGCCATCGGTGACATGGCAATCGATGAGAAAATCCGGCAGCCATTTGGTGAACAACTTCAACCAAGCCCGCATCTCTGGTGTATCAGCTTTAAGGAAATCTCGATTGAGGTTTAGATTCTGTGCAGTCACCCGCCATCCCATCTCCTCCGGTCCGTTTTGATTAATTCGGTTGTATCGCCCGAAACGCTCATGCCCATCAACATTGAAAATAGGTATAAAGAGTATTACCACATTATTTAAAATCTTTGGCCTTTTGTTATAAATCGCCAAATCCCTCAAAAGCGTAAGCCCGGCATCTTTCCCATCCGATTCCCCGGAATGAATACAGGCTTCGATAAGAATTACAGGCTTTTTTCGTTTCTTAATATCAACCGACGCAAACAGCCCGCTTTTATCAACGATGAGCAAAGGCAATTTTCTTCCCTGCGGGGATGTGCCGAAATCGGTAAATTTAATGTAAGCCGAACCATCGGCCAATTTACGGCAGAACTCGACTGTTTCCTCATAACGGGGTGTTTTTTTGTAATTTGATTTTTCATAATATGTGAGCCAGTCGTTATTATCAGCACTATTGGCTGTCATTACCCCAAGCAGGGGAAAAATAATAAAAAGCAGGATAACACTTTTCATTCTCAAATCCTTTTTCAAACGCAATTTATTTTTTAAGTACGCCGGCATTTTTATTTTCATTATATTCTTCCCATACTGAAATATAAGCCAATGCCGATTAAGAAAGCAACATATCCCAGCACCATAAATTTGATTGTAAACGATGCTATGTTATTTGCGGACTTATGCGTGATATAAAGCTTGTAAGCGATTAGATTTGCAAACGAACCCACAAGACTTCCAAACCCACCGACATTTGAACCCCAAAGGAGTGCTTTCCATTGAGCTGTGAATTTGGCAAATAGCAGAGTTGTCGGAACATTGCCGATAATCTGACTCGCCAGAGCGGAAAATATGAAGATATGTTCTGAATGTTCTATGTTAAAGGAAAACAGGATTTTCATATTTTCCGCCAAGCCGAAAAAACAAATAAAAGTTAATAATAAAGTGTAATCTATTTTCAGACTTCTACGGTCAAAAACAGCGGTATAAACGATAACAAGCACTCCGATCAAAACAGGAATGATGTGAAGCACAGTTAAAATAAGGATGAGCAACAATGCCCCATAAACGAATGCGGTATATTTGATTTTTGTGGTTTTAAGATTAGACACCTTATTGTTTGTTGTTCTTATAAAAAGTGATATCAGGATGAGAAGTATAAGAAATGCAACGGAAAAGGTCGCAATGCTTAATATGAATGTTTCAGGCCGAATACCATAGAACCAATATATAAATAGATTTTGTGGATTGCCCAAAGGTGTTAGTGCGGAACCCGAATTCGCAGCCAACGCCTCGAGAATAACGAGAATATCTTTACGGTTTGTATTTAGCAATAAGGTTAATGGAACTATAACAATTAAGGCTATATCATTCGTTATCAGCATAGACAGCAAAAAAGTGGCAACGACCAACTTTAATGAAACAAGTTTGCCTTGTTCAAGAAGTTGAGATAGCCGCAATATCAAGCCGCTTCGCTCAAGTCCTTTTACGGTAATAAATAGGACGGCGAGGATAAAAATAACCTCAAATTCTTCTACCGAAAAGGATGGTATATGATGGGAGTAAATCGATGTAACGATAAGCCCGATAGCAGAGGCAAAAAGCAACCATTCTTTCAAAATAAAATCTAAAAATAGCGCTCGGGTTTTCAAATTCAAATCCTTTTTCAAACGCAATCCATTTATGGAATCCTTATCTTAGAGGACATCGGATCCCAGGGGGGTAAAACAGTTGGTTCGGTTTCCAACAATTTAAGGATCTTTTTAGGGAGATATTTTTTATTGATGACCACCTCGTAGACATAATCGTTGAACCACGAATCATACATCGTCCATCTGCCATTATCCCCTCGTTTACTTCCCCAGCTATTTTCTATCAACCATTTGACGGGCTTACCTTTTACGACATCGACACCTATAAGGACCATAGCGTGATTCGGAGCGCTATCTTTCAGGACGAGTTTATCCAGCTTTGTCAACCCGAAATCGGTTTCATATATCGGTGAATAATCGTAAACCCCTGAGGCGAGAAGTCCTTTATCACGGTAATTCTGTTTTCCCACATCATTGGCAAACCAGACCGGCTCGTCATCCAAAACCGATTTCAAGGCGAATTTTTTTAGCTCGTCGATGGGAAGATTGATAAAAGTTATATCATTGGAGTCGTAGATATTTCTTGTAAGGCGAATCTGATAATATTTCCATCTTTCCACTGCCGGGTGGTCAACAAGCGAGACATAATCCCGCAAGTTTACCCCTACGATATCCTTATAGAATTTTAACGGCGTGTAAACCTTAGGCTTACTCAAAACCGTATCACGATCTTCATATTGCCAAGTGAAAGTTTTCGGAGGCTCTCCAAAATTAAGGATAAGCATTTTGTAGATCTCCGAAAGCATCTTCTCTTTTTCCGTTCGCAGAACCTGTAAATCTGAACCATCATTATACATTTTTCGTAATGTCAATGCGTCCTGCCGCAATTTTCGGGAGATAAGCTTATCCATCATCCGTGTATTATTGCTGTTGTATGTTTCCCGCATAGCTTCCTTTGGTATCACGCCGTATTTTTCGATTAAATCAACCACATACTGCCAATATCCTCCATCACCAAAGGGGCTTCCGAGAATCAGGTCCAATTCCCTATCGTAATAGTCCCTATCGCTTGTAGCGATGATATTCTCCAGAAATGTGTTTGCTTTCTCCAATTTGTCATAAAAGGTTAGATATATTTCGGAGAATTCAAAATCGTTAAGTTTGTATTTCTCTATCATTTTCGGACGCATAATATTTAGTCCGGCGAACAACCAACACCTGCCGCTGCTCTTTTGATTTGTTATACCGTTCGTTTTGATTTTATGACTAAAAAGGTTGTTGTAGGAATTAACCATATCCCTGTTTAGGGCGAGCTTTTGAACATCGTTTGCCGTTATGGCGTTATAAATTGCTTTGTCATGGTCGGTCATATGACAACTGTTTCTCAATTCGGAAAGCATCTGCGGGGTTAACCCCCCTTCGGCCTCGGCGGCGCTTGAGTGCTTTTGACTAAGAAGTATTAACGATACGAGGCAATAGATCGCGATGCGAAGAACAGGTCTCATAAAAATCTCCCTAATTTTGATTTTTTGAAGTTGGGATATTTATAAATGAGGGTTTCGATATCCATCTTTATTGAATAATATAGCGATTTTAATTCCCCCTCACCAATAAGAAAATTCCATCGAAATGAAACTTCGCAATCAGTATGTCGTCCCGTAATAATCAGATCCGAGATAGTAATAGCCGGCCCAGTAATAGGGATGAGTCCTACCCGTATGGATAATATCCTTGGACGCTTTATACAGGGATTCCGAAGGGGTATCGGCTTCCAAATGTTCGAGGAAATATTTCAAAAGCCTTGCGGAATCGAAATTATTATGGTCCCATAACGGCAGTATCACCCCTTCCAACCCCGCGCTGAGAATTATCCGCCACATCAAAATAAGTTTATATGGCTGAGATTCGGTTGGTTTAAGCTGACAGATTGAGGACTGATATAAGGTCTGTTTTATCGGCGCTTTTTCCAGCAGGTGGATCAAATCAATTCCCCGCTTTCCTCCGAAATTATCATATATCGGATTTCCCCCATTTTCGTAAAATCCCTCATCGGAAACTAAAACAAATCCGGAGTCGGCGGCAATATCAGGGGGGAATTCATTGATATTATTTATGGGATAAACTCCCCTGATGCTTTCGCGCCTTATAGCTTTTCCCGTAAAATCAATGTTTCCCCTTTTGAAGGAAGTGTTCGGGGAAAGATAATTTACCCCGTTGATTTTTGTCCCTTTGGTAGATGCTTCCCCGCAATATAAATCGTAAAGCGAAGGTAAATAGGTAATACGGAGCGGATTATCGTCATTCCCTTTTAATTTCCACAGGAGCGAATAATAAGGGAAATTAAGCGTGTTGCCTAAGGGAATAATCCTTATTCGGTCTGAACCCCCGAAAGCGGATTTGATATTTTTAAATATGGAGTTAAAAGCAAGCGAGTCCAACTCTGCGGTATCGCCGAAAGATGTCAGAGCGGTTGCATATTTACGGCTGAGATCGGAGGGGTCGAAATTGATAACGGTCTTGAAAGCATCGATATCGGAATCGCGATAAATAAATCTATATATGGTGTCGGCTACGGAATAACAAATTAGGAGAGCTGATCCATCCTCCAACTTCTCAAGAGCTTGATAATCCACCTTCGGAGCGCCATATAAAAGGGACAATCGAGGCGAGTAAGCATAAAGTTTCCTCATCGAATCAAAATAATCTTTTTTCGCCTGCTGTTGTTCGGCGGTTATCTTTTCAAACGAGTTATCGGCGGATTTTCGCTTTGAAGCGGAGCAAGACCAATAATAAAGCTGAGATTTGGAAATCGATTTCGCCAATGAATCGGTTGTCGGTTCGGTGAAGTTGAAATAAAAACTCGATAAATCGGACGCTTGTTTGTATTGGTAGGATTTCTGAAAGTTATTGAGGGATTGGAAGTAATCCCTTTGCCGATAACGGCATTGAGCTAAAATTTGATATACATCCCAAGGCTTGAAAACAAGTCGGGAGCGTTTTATCTCGCTTTCGGGTATCAGCGGGAGCGAATCGAGGAGACCACAGGATTCCGAGAGGTATCGGGAGCTTTTTCCATAATTGCCCTGATAGTAATAACATCTGCCCATAAGATATAGAAACCGCCAATAAAGTTCTCCATAGCTTTTGGAGTTTTCCAAATCGTTGTTTGCGTTCAGGAATTTTACCGCTTTTGAGTATTCTCCATTTTCAACCAACACGGAGGCATAAAAGAGTTGATATTTTAAACGCAGGTAAAAATTATCGGTCTTTTCAATGAGCGTATCGATGTCCGAGAAAACCGCTATGGAGGAATCCTCCCCCTCGTAAGAACCGACAGAGAAGGCGATATCGAGTTCGTCGTTTATTATATCGCTTAAATCGATTTGTGCCTCTTTGCCGATTAGAGCCGATAATTGCAGGAGATCGACAGCTTTTTTGTAATAACCGTTCCGCAGATAGTATCGTCCCAAATTGCTCCTGAATATCGCCCTTTGCAGTTTCGAGCCGACCGAATCGGATAGCCGAACCCCGGTGACAAGAATCTCCTCGCCCTGCTTTTTGTTGCCGGAATAAATCTTTATCAGCGCCTTCAATAACTCCGCATCCAAATATCTTTGCTGATTTCCCGCCGCTGTGTAATAACTCTCCGCGGATTCGGCTAACTTCAAGGCTGATGAATAATCGCCTATCGCCCATTTTGATGAAGATAGCAACAAAGCGGCGGAGGATGCTTTAGCGGTATCGCCGGATGTTTTATAATAATTATAGGCATTTGTTAGATAATATTGGGAATCGAGATATTGATTCAGCCTGAAGTATGCCAAGCCGACCAATTGGCAGGCGGCGGCATAATCCTCCCTTAAAAATAGCGAATCGAAAATTGCTGTCGCATCCTCCAATGAGGAAAGCGCCCTCCGATAATCGCCCGAATTTATGGAGATACGCCCTTTGATAAATTGAAGGTCGCCATATTCCTTCCCCCGATAATTCTTCGGCAGATAAATAAAAGCACTGTCGATTATCTTTAGCGCCGAATCGTAATTCTCTCCCAAATCATAAAGGGATGCCGCCTCCGCCAATGCCGTCGATTTTTTCAATGAATCGTTCGGTTCGATTATTCGGTCGATGTATTGAAGCTCGAATTGGGCTGATTCGTTGAGGTCTCCGGCGGCTTGAGATATTTTTACCAAAAGGCGCAATCCCTTTCCGATAGCTTGATTATCACCTTTGCTTTTGTAAATATCCATTAACCTATGTTGATATCTTTTAGCTTTTTTATATTGTCCCGCCTTAAATGCCGAGAGGATGATTCTCTTTAGTATGGCTTTGGTTTTATCTTCACTCAATTTCAAGAGGGAAGCAAGGTTATTGGCTTCCATATAGTATGCCGAAGCATCTTCCCAATTCCTTTCTTTGGCGGCAAGATTTCCTTTCAGCATCGTTTTGCGGAAATTGTATCGGGCGAATTTGAGGCTTTCCTTCTTATCCATTCCCCGAAACCCGACCTGCTCGAAGCATTTCCAATATTCGGAATCGGGATACGCACTTTTCAGCGATTGCACCGCCTTTCCCAAGGAAGATGCTACATCGGATTCGGCAAGATTGTCCGTAAAAACATTCAGGAACATATCATAGACGGTTTGAGGAATTTCCCCGTTTACCAAGACAAGGGACGGCGCGCCCGAATAGTTGAAAACAGCTTGCAAAATAGGCATCAACGAAGGATATCCTTCGGGAGTATCCGCCTTTACCAAAACAGCCTTGCAATTCAAATCGTACTTTAGAAATTCACTCAAGCGGATCTTCTTTTGGGGAGCGATTAGCTCGGAGGATAACGGATAAGATGGGACGGCTCTCAAAGGGGTATCGAAAATCAATACTCCATAAGAAGACAAGCTCCGCGGAATGCTGTCCGCTGAGGCTATGGAGTAATCCCCCCGAACGGTATTTTCGTGAATAGTACCCTTGTCGGGAATTATCATTACGCCTGTGTGGGGAATGCGGCGGTTGAGAAATCCGTTGGTCTCCATAATCACGCTGGATGATATAGAGTAATCACAAATATCCGATAAGCCGATTCCATCGTTTTCCAAAGAAGAGAAGGGAATATCATATAAAATACCGTCCGGTATGATTATTACATATCCCGCATTCTCTATCTTTTGCTGAAAATCCTTAATCAAAAGATTAAAAAGGTATCGGGAGGCTTCCACGCTTGTAGCGGCGCTTTGGCGTTTATTAATCGAATCAATCGCCTCCTTCAACGAGTCATAATCCACGGGCTTATAAACGAAATCGAGCGTATCCTTATCGATATACCAAATACAAATTCCATAATCGGTCAGATAATAATCCAAAAGGCATCCCCCATCACCCAACAACTTCCTTAAAGTGATCATATCCGGAGGCGAAGGATATAGCATCGGCGACAAGGCGGGGAAATCGCTTCTTATCTTGTGGAGGGTCGTTTCCAATTCCGCCTTGAAGCTTTCAAGATCGATATTAAGGGAATCGATAGTCTTTTGAGCGGAGGGATCGTTTTGCCTTTGCAACGCCCGAATCATAAAGGTTAGGGAATCAACCATCTGATCTAAATATTTGGTGTTCTGCCAATAGACCTTATGAAGTTCGCTACGGAATTCCCTTATCGGAAATCTACTGAACTCTCCCACAAGTTTCATCGATCTGAATAATTCAATTACATCGAAAGCCTTGCGGAAATTATTGCTCTTCAGCAGGGCACCTACATAAGCATTCAGATATTTTTTCAGTTCCGTTGATTCCTCGGGGAAGGTGAATGGATCTTCTTTTCCCCTCAAGGTTTGCAGTATCTCTACTGCGTTGTTAAAATAATTTATGGAGGTTTGGTTATCCCGTTCGGATATTCCTTTTAGCATAGATATGCGCCAGAGTATATCCCCATACCCGTTCTCCGCCGAAAGGGCTTCGGCATTCTCCAAGAATTTGCGACTCCGCTCAAACGCTCCAAACTCATTGTAAATCGTAGCGATATTCAAATCGGCAGCCGATAGAGAATGATTATCCCCCAATCTGACAGCCATATCGGCGGCTTTGTTGTAATAATCGAGCGATGATGTCATCTCCTCACCGAAAGTCATATAGATCCCATATTCCTTATTGATCAAAGACACCCAATCGGCATTCAGCTTATAAGACCCGGCCGCTTCGATGCTTTCGCCTATGCTCATTCCACTAAGGAATTTGCGGTAAGACCAGCCGCCCAAAGCGGCATTCAACAGCAACCGTAATGAGGAGACATCGCTCGGAAGTTCGGAATCAGCCTTTTTAAGGTAATATTCTATTTCATCCAATTGCTTTTTATCCAATGAGCGCTCAAGTTCGGGAAAGGATAATATGAGGTTCGCCGAATTTATGGCATTCACCGCCATTCCGTTAAGAAGTCCCGCATCTTCGGATGCCTCAATCGCTTTTCGGTAATATTGACAGGCGGAATCAGGATTCCCGGCATATTGGTAAAGGAGTCCGATACGGTTGGCGGTTATTCCCGCCGATTTGAAATCCTTCGAGTGCGATTCAATCGATAACTTCTGTTTGAATTTCTCCGCCGATGCGGATATATCGCCCAGTCGGAAATAACTTTCTCCGGAGAATTGTTTTAGCAGTCTTCGGTTATCTTCGGTCGGGAAGCCTTTCGGGAAAAATGAACCGCCTATTTTGATTTCCTCGAGTCGAGCCAATTGAAAATCGATAGGAATCAAAGGTAATCGTCCCAGCAGCGCCCCCCCCGTTTTGATTTCCCCTTTCCGACCGATAATGCTATAAATCGAATCCGCCTTATCGGCATAATACGACGCAGCGCCAAACTCCATATCAAGAAAGTTGGTGGATGCCAATGCTTTCAGCAAAGTTGCTTCTCCCTGAATGTCCGATTTTGCCTTATATATTTCATAGGCCGAATTGAAATATCCTCGCGCCTCGTCGAAATTCTCGGCGAGGAGGTGAACGAAACCAAGCTTTTTAAGAAGGACTAATCGGAATTCCGTATTCGAGCTTTTCACAGCCCTTTTGAGGAGAGTGCCGAAACAATCGATAGCGGTTTTAAGGCTGTCTATTTGGAGTGAGGATTCCCCGAAGTTCCAGAGGAAAGATTCGAATATGGGGTTTTTATCATCGTTTAGTATAAAACTGCTACAATTTTTATAATACAAATAAGCTTTTTTGTATTGGTTTATTTTATAATATCCCGTAGCGGCGTTGAGATATAAATCCGATTTGAGTTTTTCGGGAGCATCATCCTGTAAATAGCTAATGCCAATTAGAGATATATCTATCGCCTTTTCCGCAAATCCCCCTTCCCCCCTTCCTTCACTCATAGCCTCGGATTGCAGGTAAACATCCCCTAACGCAACATAGGGGTAAATCCAATCGAAATACTCATCGATAAGTTTTTCCAATAGTTGTCGGGAACGCCTTAATTCGGCTTTATCCCCCAAGGTTTTATATCGCTGTAGATATAAAAGAGCTTTCCCATACATTACTCCCCTGTTCAGCCCTGTCTTTTTTTCCAATACATTATAAAATTTATCGGCATAGTCTAAGTCCCCCATCGCTGTGCAGCAAACAACAAACCCCCAATGGCAATCACCCCTTTCGGGGAAGCGTGAAATCAGCTCTCCGAATTTCCCCCTTGCTTTGGGATAATCCGCCGTTTTCAAAAGAGAATCCGCCATACTTAATAGATAAGTGTATAGATTATCCTGCGTTTTCTTTCGGATTGCATCGGATTGGGTAAGGGTTGGGATTAGCGAATCCAATTCGGCAATCGCCTCCTTCTTATAACCATACGAATATTTCAATTCCGCTAATTTCAACGCAGCGAGTTGGGATATTTTCCTTTGGTTCGGGAAGGATATTTTAATTGAGGAATATTTGTTCGAGGCGGCGATATCCATCCCGTTTCCCTGCAATATCTCAGCTATTTTGAATTCCCCGTAAGCTTGAAGTAGTTTGTTGTGTGGATATCTGCTTAAAAGCTGTTTTATGCCGTTGATCTCCCGCTTCAGCGGAAATCTATCAAATTGTTTTAGAGCATAAAATGTGGAACTGTCCGTATATTCATTAAGATGAGGGAAAAGTAAAATAGGTTTCAGATAATTTTCCGCATTGGTTAAAACATCATCCGGGTTTAGATCCCTATAAATATCCGCGACCCTCAATAACGATTTGCAGACGATCGTTGTATCCGTAGGAAAGCTATCCTCAACGGAGCGGAAAGAGTTGAGCGCACGATTATAATCGCCATAGCGATAAAGCAAAATACCGGAAAGATATAATGCTTTGGCATTGATAGTATTGTCTTTTGGGTTTTGGAGGCGAATTTTTTCTATATCCCGGAGAGCCCTTTTCAATGCGGAGCGCTTATCCATTTCCCAGCGTTTGTCAGCATCCAGCTCAATTATCTTCAAACCGGCGGTAGCGGCGGTGGAAGCGTTTTTTTTATCACCACCCACCCAATCCCATATAATCCTCGCCTCACGATTATATCCCTCCTCTTTGTACAACTCGGCGCAAGCAAGTAATGCTTTTGCTCCATAAGGGAATGCGGGAAATAGATAATCTGTCGCTTCCAAAAATTGAATTGCCGCCAAGCGGTCGGACTGCCTTATAGATTTGGACAATTCGATGCCATAATCATAAAGCGAATCCGGATTTGAGTAAACGCCGCTAAAACCGCTGATGTCTATTTTAACTATATCCAATCCGAATTTCCCCTGTTGGGTGCAGTATATCCGATTGAGATTATCCCAAGAATTCGGGTAGGACAATCCCTCGGTTGCTATCGCTAATTTTATGCTCTGCTTTTTTGCGATATCGTACAGGGATATGCAGGGGACATCGTCGGTGGTCAATGCCCCGTTTTTATCGGTATCTATGCAGTAATGGGTAAACAGGATCATTTTCCCATCATTTGAAAAGGATGGATTCATCACCGGTCCTTCCCCGGTATCTATAATATTTATATTTCCCGAGGTGTCGGCGATGGCGAGTTCGTTTTCGCCTAATCCGGAATTATCCAGTTTGATGAAGGCGATGGTCTTTCCATCCGGGGACCAAGCGGGGTTTATACCTCCGCCGGTTGTAATCCTCCTTATTATCTTTCCCTTGCTTGAAGCGATGAATATTTCCATATAGCCCGTTTCCCTGTCGGAGCAGAACGCCAATCTTTTCCCATCAGCGGAAACGGTGGGATCGTAATCGTATCCCCGATGATTAGTAATCCGTTTTATTATCCGTGATTTTATATCGATTTTATAAATATCACCAAGAGCGTCATCACGCCGAGAGACGAAATAGATACTTTTCCCTTTGTCACCGAAACAGGGGCTGAAATCAGCCGAAGTATGCCTTGTAATCCGTATCGGAGAACCGCTTGTAGTTGGTTTAAGATAAATGTTATAATCGCCGTCACGGTCGGAAGCGAAAACAACCCATTGCCCGTCAGGCGATACTCTCGGTTCGAAATCAACCGCCGGATTGCCGGTTAATTTTATAATTCGAGGAGCTGGAGTTTCCACAGAAAATCCATTTAGCGGGAAGAATAAAAGTAATAGGGATATCAAAGAAATTATCCGTTCGGTCCGTCGCATAAGGAAACTATTTTTTGATAATCCATTCCCCATTTCGGCTTTGCACTATGCGGCCCGGTTTTTCATTATCGAAATTCCGCTGAGCGAAAACACCCTCTATCTGATGCATATCCTTCTCGCTTAAATCCGCGCGTAAACTGATAAGTCTGTTCATAATAATCTTCCTGCCTTCATTTTCTTCGCTCACCACTTCCTTCAAGACAGCTCTGTCAGCGGGGGATAAATCGGATATTTTATTTTCAAAAATGTGAAGATAGCCTCGATTGTTTTCCCCGACTATACCCATATCCTTGAATTTTTCGATATCCTCGAGATTAAAACGATGATTCGCCAAAGCAATTAGATATTCGCGCCGAGATGATTCCAAAGACACTTCTTCGGTTTGTATTCCTCCAAGTGTATCCGATAACGGTGAAATTCCTTTTAAATATATGCCACCATCGGCAGAGGGCAGAAAGATGTTGTTGTTCGGGAATCGATATTCTCCCAATAGTTGGCGTTCGAGAACCGTTTTCTCCCCGGTTATGGTTATCTCCGGTGGTTTTACGGTACATAAAGCCATTAAGGGGAGGGTCGAGAAGATGAGTACGGCAAATAATCTATTTTTCATATTTCACCTCGAATTTTATTGTTCCAAAACATTTGCTTCCGCCGCTTTCAGCATTGTCCTTAACTGTTTCCTATCATACTCCACAGGCATAGTAACCGCTCCGATGCGCAGGTATTTTGCGAAAAAGGGCTGATCCATATTTATCGATGGGTTGATGTTTCCATGTTTGACTTTTATGGAAAAGCTTTTGGGCTGATAGCTGATATCCAAAAACAACAACCGCCTATCCATTAGTTTGCGAGTCTCGGCAATACTTATATCCGTCCCGGTTGGGTCAAGGAAATCCAATAGTTTTTTAGTCGCTTTGGGACCTATTTTTGTTATGTTAACCTGCCCTTCCAACTCGAAATCTTTCTTTGGATCGACAATCCCCCTGCCTTTGAAGGACATATCGCCTGATATCTCGGAGCTTTGCGATATTTTACCGCTGCCGGCAAGCCTATCGAAATTTACTCCGGAAAGCTGTAAGTTTAGCGCATATCTCAAGCTGTCAAGCGATATCTCCTCTTCGGCTAAATCCATACCCCTCAAATCCAAATAGAAATCCCCCAATAAGTTCCCCCCATAAACCTCGGAATAAACTCTTGGCGCTGTTATCCTGCCGGATGATATTCTCACCGTCAGATCGAAATTATCGATATGCACCCTTCCCGCCTCTAATCTCTCAAACCGCAGCTCACCACCGTCCCCGCCCTTCCCGTAAAATTTATCCTGCTCATATTTTAAAAGATTCAAACCATATTCCCCCTGCGTATCACCCAAGATCCTCATCCCCGTAAGGGAGAGTCTTTGGTAAAAAGGTATCGATCCGTCCAAAGATATGACAGCAAAAACTCCCGGGGAGATTATCGAGAGTAAACGGGGATTTATCGAGCCGCGTATTTCCATAATATCATCCGCCATCGATAATTCGACATAACCCTGTAATCTCCCTGTAGCCGCAATATCCGGCAGAAAGTTTATGGTATCTTTGGCGGCGAAATCGATATTCGCATTTAAAGACAATATCGGATTATCCGAAACAACATATTTCCCGCTCGAGGAAAGTTTCGTCTTGTGCGAAATTATTTCCAAATCGACATTATTCCAACTCAAAACCGAATCCTTAAGGGACAGCCTGAATCCCCCATTGATATCTTTCAGCGGTGCCATAAGAGAGTCATCGATAGACACCCATCCAATTTTAAGTTTATTTTTAGAGGCAAAATTCCCATTGACAAAAGCATAATCCGAAGAAAGCGATAAGTTGTGTAGATAAATCGCATAATCGACCATATCGAATTTTTCGACATTCGTTTGGATTGTTCCCGTTGCTCTGATAGTCGATTTATCCGCATCGTCGATTTCGGCGTGGAGGTTAGCCCTGATGGAACTCTCGCCGGAAAAATCTATTGTCCCAAGGGAATCACGCAATACGGAAGGAATGAAATCCTCCAAATAATTATGATAAATGGTGCCGTTGATTGTTGAGGTTAGTTTTATACCTTTGGTATTCGACAATTCCCCCGCCCCCGATATATCGAAGAGCGATGGGGAGGAAATCGCAATCCTATTTATCATAAACTGCGAAAAATCATCATTGAAATCGATGTTCGCAACAAAGTTTAGCGGCAGTTCGGGTATAAATAAACTGTCGTCCTCAAATTCTATCAATAGCTCGGTCGCCGAAATATCCCCCTTGATATCCGCCCTGCTGTTTTTTACAACCGTAGTTAGATTAAAATTGAGAAAACCGTAAATTTCCGAATAAGGAAGTTTATCAATTTCTATCGCTGGGGAAGATATGTTTACAGATAGAATCCCTTTTGGCGGCAATCCTCCCTTCAAAGAAATATCACCCCGCAGGGTATCACCAAATAAACCGTTTGCGGAAAAATTACCATTGAAATAAGTCGGCGTAAACTCCGAATCCGCTGTTCCGCTCATCTTGAAATCAATCGAAGGTATAACAACTTTTGTCGATTCGTCCAAAGCATAAATAAGAGAATCGGCAGTTGCCTTAACATCGAAATCGATTGACGGTTTTTCGGAGAATAAACTTCCCTCGTAATTCAGAGAGGCCTTGGTATTCTCTATCTTAATCCCCAATTCCGGGGAGTTGAGATTTATATCCGAAGCGGATATCTGCCCTGATAAAACCAATCCCGCCGAACCTCCCCCATTGGCCAATGATAAATCCTCCCCAGATAATATCCCCCGCAATTTCGTTTTAGGGAGTTGTCGTTCCAACAAAGAGCTGAAATCGTCAAGGGAGAATCGGAATTTCTTTACATTCAAATCGAGTGGCGGTATCTCCGCGGTGGAGAAAAGATTTGTTTTTAATTCTCCTTCGATGGCTCTTTTGCCGTTGTAATCAATTCGTATCGAGGAAATATCCAAATCCCCATTGACTACATCGAAAGCGATATTGGAGGAAAGGTTTATTCTCGATTCCAATGTGTATCCGTTAACTTCCGTTTTCAGAGCTGAGATATCGAATTTTATATTGCCGTTTGCTTTTTCGTTTTTATTCAGGGCAAAAACGCAATCGGGGTAAATATTCCCCTCCATACTTGTTCCGCCAAGGCTGTCTTTGTAGGAGTAGCTGAAGATGATTGGTGTTTTCCCCTTCGAATAAAATCGGATGCTCCCGGTTATGGAATCGACAGCCGCAATGGAAAAATCATTACCTTCGATATTCAAACCGTTCAAAGCGATATTTTGCACCCCGCTTAAATTTATCGATGCCTCGCTTATGATAAAACTACTGATATTTATTTTTAAGGGAAGGGAAGTCGTTGTGGTATCGGTTTCCGCAGTTTGGTTTTCGGTCGTTGTATCTTCCGATAACTTCAACCATGAGAAATCTATCTCCCCGTTCTTATCGGTTCGCAGATTTATTTCGGGTTTTACAGTTTCAAACCCCGATATCGACAGCTCCCCTGAAATCAGTTTGAAGATATCATAATTTAGCTTTGCACTTTCACAACCTACAATAGTATCGCCCTCGGTTCCGGTAATATAAAAATTATCGATGGCTATGGAAGATAGCAAATTGATGTTTATATCACCGATAGATATCTCCGCATTTAGATATTTGCCAGCTTCCGATACCAGCAATGACCTCAAACGGGAATCGTTGTAATAGAGACGAAAGATCACCCCTGTTAATATCACCAGCATTACCAACAACGAGATAATCGTTGCCAACCATTTTATTATTTTAATAGTTTTCTTCTTGGGCATCGTCTTTAGGGGTATTGTTGGATAATCTATGAATCAAACTTTTGCGGTTAGTATAAGAAACTGTTCTCATCACAAATTGGAATTATTATTTTTTTTCTCCAATACATCCTCATTAGGATATAACGGTATATTGGATAATAAATCAAGGATAGGGAGATATCAAATGAATAAAAAAAGGCAGGATATAATATCCCGCCTTAGGTAAAAACCGCCCGCATTACTTCACGGCGTCTTTAAGATGTTTGCCGGGTTTGAATTTCGGGACCTTAGCAGCTTTAATTCTAATGGTCTCGCCGGTTTGAGGATTACGGCCATTTCTGGCTTTCCTCTTGGTAACATCAAAGGAACCGAACCCCACGAAAGTAACCTTTTCGCCTTTTTTCAGGCTTTTTGTAATTCCATTTAAAAGGGCTTTCATTGCGCGGCTCGCCTGCGCTTTGGAGATATTAGCTTCGGAAGCCATCATCTCGATTAGTTTTTCTTTCACCATTAACCCCTTTCGACTTAGAGTTTAGAGCCTTTTTTAATTTTTAAAATACTAACCCATTAAAGAACTTTTGTCAACAATTATTTTTGCGAATGTGTTGTTAAATCAACGATTAACAACATTCCGACTTAATTAAAAATATCCTCTCCCCTTGATTCCACCTTCGCTTTTTTCCACTTTTATATCCGGCAGCTCGAGTATATTTATCTTGAGATAGTATCCGGAACGATAACCGTTTGGAATCCAAACGAAATAACCTTCCCAACAATGCATATTGCGGTAGATTTGAATCTCCTGTTCGGTAACCCGCTTATTTTCTACATCATACCGACATCTATAACTAATGCGCCACCGTGAGGTTATCGGCGTTTCATAATTAATGTTAACCCATTTCGTAATACTTTTTGAAAATCCTCCCCGATTCTCGGAATAGCGTGTTGAAATACTCAATCTCCACGGCGACTGCTTTGGCTTCTCCGGGGTGCGCCGCCGTTGGAAATAACCGGTTTTCTCCTCCGCAGGATTTGATTTCCCTCCGCTCTCGGCTTTGCCGGAAAAGGAAGCGGAAGCGGAAATATTAAAGCTTATGAGTCTCGGATGAATAAAATCGGGACTTACATCATCGGAATCTTTGGAATAGAAACTATGTTCCATATTCCCCGACAGGGAAAAATTCCTGATAAGGGCGGCGGAATTTATCGCTGTCCTCAGATTAGACCATTTCCTTCCCTCACCTATGAAATTATACCCGGTGGAGAAATTAATCGAGAGGAGGTCAAGTTTGTATTCTTTCCCTCTTAATTTACCTTTCGCTTGAAATAAGTTCCCCAGACCCAAAGAGATTGAATTGATTTTTCCGCCGGAGGCTCCAACGCCGGTGTATTGATAATACTCTTGATTCTTTTTGAACTCCGGCTTCCAACTATATCCGACGGATGGTGTCATTATATGCCGCACCGCTTCGAGTATTGCAACATTCGGAGCGAATAGGCCGTAAAGGGTAGTTTTTGCCGACATACTTAAACCATAGGTCAACCGCCGTTTGAAGCTGTTTGTCTCCACTCCGGTATCTCGGGCGTCTTTGGTGTCGGGGATATAATACCAGCTCTCCTGAACATTACCCCCCGGGCTTAAGGTTAAAAAGCCTCCCAAATTCAAAGGGGATGAAAGTGTAAACTTATGATTAGTAGTTGCATATTCCTTCCATAGTTCGTTGCCGTCCTGCGGCTCTATACGGCGGTAATTCTGCCCGCTGAAGGAATACGAATAATAGATATTGTTATACCATCTTTTTGGTTTTTCCTCATTTTTCTTTTTCGGTTCTTCATAGGGGAATAAAGCTCTATTCATCAGGGAATACCTTATTACCGGCAGTTTCTCGGTGCGTATATCGGTATCCAAATTCCAATTTTGGTCGGCGGCAATTGTGAGCGATGCCCCGTCGTATTTTTTATTTAAGGAAAATTGTGAATGTATCTGTCTATTGCGTATCTCATCCGGATTAAAACTTATATCCTTAGTGAAGCTTTTATCGCTCATAAAAGTCCCGGACCCGGATAAGGTTGTTGATTGATTTATAATTTGGTTATGCGAAAAACTTAACTGCCATCTCCTCCTTTTGATTTCTGTCATATTGTTAAAACTGGATTCGAAAACCTGCGAACTGCTGATACTTCCGCTCAACCGATATCGAAGCGCATATCTGCCGGTGATATTTATTGCCGTATGGGAAGCCTCGAAGTAATCGAAGGTTCCCCGTACATCCCAATATTGAGAGG
>Ga0256841_1000762_pt1 | contig 30944 bp, 29 predicted proteins | sample 356308metaG_FD_185971 | JGI IMG/M metagenome (GOLD analysis project Ga0256841, IMG submission 185971) | Hydrothermal vent microbial communities from Mid Atlantic Ridge, Atlantic Ocean - 356-308 | ecosystem: Environmental > Aquatic > Marine > Hydrothermal vents | place: Atlantic Ocean: Mid... | reverse complement strand
ATTTTTAGTCATTTTTGTATTGGGAAATAACTGTTTCACGTGAAACTTTTAAATATAACAGAACAAAAATATTGATCCGGTTTCACGTGAAACAGTCTGAAAAAATCCTTAAGAAAGGAAATTATGCTGAATTATGATATAGTTGTAATTGGCGGCGGACATGCAGGAATTGAGGCGGGAATAGCAGCCGCTAAAATGGGTTGCTCCGTTGCTATGATTACAATGGATAAAAATGCAATTGGTAGAATGTCGTGCAATCCCGCAATCGGTGGAAGCGCAAAGGGTCATATTGTACACGAAATTGATGCCCTTGGCGGGGTGATGGGAATGATTGCCGACCAAACGGGAATCCAGTTCAGAACATTAAACAAATCAAAAGGTCCTTCGGTTTGGGCAGGTAGATGTCAATCGGATAGAAAATTATACTCAAAAGAAGCCGTTAAAACGGTACTTTCTACAAATAATCTTGATGTAATTGAAGATTCGGTAATTGCAGCTTTTGAAGAGGATAAAAAAATAACGGGAGTTAGAACAGAAAGCGGAACCGAAATAAAATGCAAAGCGCTTATTGTGGCTTCGGGAACTTTTTTGAACGGAATAATGCATACGGGACTTAATCCCGTTATAGGCGGAAGATACGGAGAACCCGCGGCTCACGGTTTAACGCGGTCGTTTTTAGATATGGGTTTTTTAGTAGATAGATTGAAAACAGGAACTCCACCCAGACTTAAAAAAGATACTATCGACTTTAGCGTTCTGGAAGAACAACCAGGCGAGGAATATCCGGTTCCTTTTTCAACCAGAACCGACAGAAATAACTTCCCTGTTCTGCCTCAAGTATCATGTCATCTGACTTATACCGACGAAAACGTTCATAAAGTTTTGGAAAAAGGATTTGACCGTTCGCCTATGTTTACAGGACTGATTAATGGCGCAGGTCCCCGGTACTGCCCTTCAATTGAAGATAAAATAGTTAGATTTTCTGATAAACCGAAACATCAACTTTTTCTTGAACCGGAAGGATTGGATAGCGATCAAATTTATTTGAACGGATTTTCTTCCTCCCTTCCTGCAGAAATTCAATTCGAAGCTTTGCGCTTGATAAAAGGATTGGAAAATGTTGAGATGGTAAGACCCGGTTATGCCGTTGAATATGATTACTTTCCTCCCCACCAAGTGGATTTAACTTTAGAGACCAAACTTATTAGCGGTTTATATTTTGCCGGTCAAATTAACGGAACCTCGGGTTACGAAGAAGCTGCGGGTCAAGGTATTTTAGCAGGAATTAACGCCGCTTTAAAAATTCAAGGAAAACCGGAATTTATTTTGAAAAGAAGCGAAGCATATATCGGAGTTCTGATTGACGATCTCGTCGGAAAATCGACCGACGAACCATACAGAATGTTTACTTCCCGGGCCGAACACCGCTTGATTTTAAGGCAGGATAACGCAGAAAGAAGATTGTTAAAATACGGCTTCGAGTTCGGATTAATTCCCGAAGATATGTATAATGAACATTTAAAATTCGAAAAATTATTGGTCCAAGGAATTGATTTTGCAAACAGCTTCAGAGTTTCGCCTAAAATTATTAACCAAACATTGAAAAAAAACGGCTCGTCGTTACTGGAAAACGGAGAAACAATTAATAAATTGGCAAAACGGCCTGAGCTTAAATTAAAAGAAATTTTGCTTGCGCTTGATTCTAACCGCTTTCCGATTATTAAATCCCTTTTGGAGAATAATGAATTATTAGAACACCTTGAAATTGAATTGAAATATGAAGGTTATATAAAACGTCAATACGAATTAGTAGAGAAGATGGAAAAGTTAGAAGAAACCAGTATTCCTACAGATTTTAATTATCAAAACTTAAATACTATTTCAGCCGAAGGGAGAGAAAAATTGAGCAAAGTCCGGCCCCGTTCTATCGGTCAGGCTTCCCGTATCAGCGGAGTCTCGCCCGCGGATATATCTGTATTAATGATTTACCTTAAAAATTAATTTAGGGGGTTACATTGAACCAAACCGAAACTTACCTAAGCGAATTAAAAGAATTATTCTGGGAGAATAATTTAAGTGTTAACGAATATCAATTGGAAAGATTGGCTCACTTTGCAGAATTGGTTACGGAAAAGAACAAAGAAGTAAATCTAATTTCCAGAAAAGATATTGGTAACATTGTAGAAAACCATATTTTCATTTCCGCATTAATTTCACAGTATTTGCCGGAAAGGGTATCCAAATTTTTAGATATTGGTACCGGCGGAGGGTTCCCGGGAATCCCCCTGGCAATAACAAATCCGCTTATGAAAGGTGTTCTTGCCGATTCTACAACAAAAAAAATTAATGCTTTAAAAGAATTTATTATTAATTTAAAGCTTCCTAATGTTATAGCGGAAAACTGCAGGGTTGAAAGCGAGGAATTTAAATCCAAATATGCCAATACATTTAACTTGATTGTAAGCCGGTCAACCGTTCCTTTAATTATACTCTTCCGTTACTCCTTGCCTCTTATTAAAAATAAAGCTTATTTAATGAGTATTAAAGGCGGAAATATTACTCAAGAATATAAAACGGCTGAAATGAAATACAAATCTTATATTAAAAAATCCACTATATTCGAATTAGCATATAAACCGAATAATGTTAGGAACGAAAAGGGGAAAAAATTAATTTTACTGGAACTAACTAAATGAAAAAATCTTCAAAAGAATTATTTCACGAAATCAGTAATTTGGCTACGGAACAAAGAAATCCCAATTCGATGAATATCGATTTAAGTTCCGTATCCGAAATTTTAAAAATTATTAACGAAGAAGATAAGAAGGTAGCATTCGCCGTAGAAAAAGAACTTCCTTTTATCGAAGAAGCCGTAAATCATATTGTGCGCGCTTTTAAAAACGGGGGACGATTATTGTATTTTGGCGCAGGAACAAGCGGCAGACTGGGAGTAGTTGATGCAGCCGAATGCCCGCCGACATTCGGGACAGATCCTGAAATGGTAAAAGGTTTTATTGCCGGCGGTAAAGAAGCTATGTTTGTTGCCCAAGAAGGAGCCGAAGACTACGAGGAAAACGGTGAAAAAGACATATTGCTTGCAAATGTAACCGGGAAAGACGTTGTGTGCGGAATTGCCGCCAGCAGAAGAACTCCTTATGTTATAGGCGCAGTTAAAAAAGCTAAGGAATTAGGCGCAACCACCCTTTTTATAACATGCACTCCAAGAGAAAGTTTTAATGTAAAAAACGTAGACGTTGCAATTTGTCCGGTTGTTGGTCCCGAAGTAGTAATGGGTTCAACACGAATGAAAAGCGGAACTGCACAAAAATTAGTTCTCAATATGCTTACAACTACCGCAATGGTGCGCTTAGGCAAAACTTACGAAAATATGATGATTGATCTTCAGATGACGAATAAAAAGCTTGTTGAAAGAGCCAAACGGATTGTAATGACAATTACCGGCGTAACATACGAAGAAGCGGAGGAAACATTGGAAAAAGCCGGGTGGCATGTAAAAACCGCTTTGGTAATGATACTTGCAAACGTTAACGTTGAAGAAGCAAAACAAAGATTGGAAAAGGCGGACGGCTTTGTTAGAAAAGCCATAAATTTTTAACTAAAACATTTTATAAAAATGAAAGAATTATTTCTGAGATACAAAGCGGAAAGAGATGTTGTTTTTGTGCTTGGCGCCGGAGCTTCCCATCCCGATGGCGTTCCCCTGCAAAAACATTTACTTCCTACAATACTTTCCGGCGGTATCGAAGAAATTGAAAATTCGGAAATTGGGAAACGGGTTATTGAGTTTATAACCGATAATTTCGTTTATTCCCCGCAAAAAAATCAATATCCCCAGCTTGAAGCCGTATTCGGATTTATCGATTATTTCATTCAACAAAATGAAAGTTTAAGTTCAAAATATACGCTATCGTACATTATTGAATTAAAAGAATACTTAATTAAATTAATTCACTACATTGTAAACTTACAGACCGATAAAAACAGCAAATATTATCATCTGTTTTGGCAGGGAATTGCAAACAATAACAAAAACATATCCATCATAACCTTAAATTACGATACTTTGCTGGAACAAGCATTTGAATTTCTATTTAAAAAAACAGGTTATATCGATTATTGCTTTCACCTAATGAACTATGACAAAACCGATAATTTAAAAAGATTCAATTTTTGGATTAATCCGAGGGAACCGGTGCCGGTTGAAAATAATAATAATCCCGCTCCATTTAAAATTGTAAAAATCCATGGAAGCCTGAATTGGAAATATTGTAATTGCTGCAACCAAATTTTATTAACACCGTGGGATAGAAAAATCGATTTACAACGCGGGAAATTTTTGGGTTATACTTATCCCGATATGCAAGAGTATGAATATCGTTGTCCATTAGACGGAACCGAGTTTCAAACGTTAATAATGCCTCCCTCTTATGTGAAATCACTAAAGCAGCCTGTTATCAATCAACTTTTATCCGAAGCTTCGCGGGAAATTAGAATCGCTAAAAAAATAGTGTTTGTCGGATATTCGCTTTCGGATGCGGACGTGCATGTAAAAGCGTTATTTCAAAAACAAATAAATCCTGATACTAAAATTATTGTTGTAAACACCAGAAATTCCGATACTTTGAAAAACAAATATTATTCATTATCTAAAAATATTAATTTTATGAACTGCGCTTTCGAAGAAATGGTTAGCAATCCGGATATAATGCCCGAATTATTAAAATAACAAAAGGAGTAAAAATGTTATCTAAACTTTCTACTCTCATTTTAGGCACAATTGCCGAAAGTAAAAAGAATCCTTACGAACTGACAAAGATGATTAAACAACTTGATTTAAATAAATGGTTTTCCATAGCCGAATCTACAGTGTATGCAACCATTAACACACTTAAGAAAAAGGGATTAATAACAGGGGAAAGACTTCAGAAAGGAAACTTTCCCGAAAAAACCGTTTATTCTATTACGGCCGAAGGCGAATTTGAGTTGCACAGATCAATTTCCAAATATTTGGAACGGAATAATTTGGGCGGCGAAGAATTTGACGTCGCTATTCTTTTAATGCATAATTTAGGAAAGGAAGAATTAATGCAAAAGCTGAAGTTTAAATTGGAAAGCCTGGAATCGGCAAATTATGACCTGAAGAAAAAAATTTTGAAATTGGAATTGAAAGGAGATAAGCATTCAACCAATTTAACCTTGTTAAAACACCGCTTATATCTTTTGGAGGCCGAAACAAAAACCATTAAAGACCTTATAAAAAACGTTAACCTAAGAAAAAGTTTAGTTACAGAATCTCCTTTTGATTTAAGAGTAAATTAATATATTTATATTATCCATAAAAAAGTTTTTAATAACTCCGAGGCACATAATGAAACTGCATTTTGGCAAGCTTTTATTTTTTTTCCTTATTCCTTTAACCTTGGTATTTTCACAAATAAAAAATCAACCGGAAAGCGAACAAGGTCCATACATAATTCTTTCAATTTCCGCATCGACCGCAAACAAAGATTTTGATTCCCAAATACCCGTTGAAATTATTTCAAAGTTAAAAGAAATTCATAACTTGAAGCACTTAAATTTTGAAACCGAAGGAAATATAAAAAATATTTCCGCTAAATTATTTTTTACGAACTATGATTCGTTCTTGAATTGGTATTCGGAAAGTTCAACGAAAGAATTGCTAAAAGAAATACGAAATAGCTTCGGTGGGAAATTAAAAATTAAGTTCTCTTTTAGAAAATAAATTTGCATTCTAATTTGTTCTATAATTAAGCTAAAACAAACCGGGAGGAATGGAATGGATGATGAGATGAGAGAAAAACTCGATAGAATTCTCGATGAAGTCATCGATTCCGAAAGCGGACTTTCCATAAATCAACTGGGATTGGTTGCGGGAATTAAACATAACACAATTGCCGATAAACTTATAGTTTATATAAAACCAATTAATGCAGGAAAAGCATATAGCTTGGTTTATCATTTGTGGGGTTACGGTAAAATAGAAAAAGAGTTAAGAGAAGCTCTTCAAAAAGAATTTCCTTATTTAAGAATTGATTTCAAAAACATATAAAAGTAATTTTTGCTTATGAGCCACTTTATCGAAAACTATATTGGTCTTTCACCGGAAGTTCAATCCCAGATTTTATTATCTATTATTACCATTGTTATTCTTTGGATTATACAAAGAGCCGTTATAAGATTATTAGTTAACCGGATAGAAGACTTGCCGGTCCGTTATCAGTGGCAAAAGGTTATAAAATATATTACATATACTATTGGTGTTATTCTTCTGGTTCGAATCTGGTTCGGAGCGTTTACCTCCCTCGGCACTTACTTTGGTTTGCTTTCAGCCGGACTTGCAATAGCATTTAAAGATTTGCTTGTGAATATGGTTGGTTGGATGTTTATTCTAACGCGTCAACCGTTCAAAGTTGGCGACCGGATTGAAATAGACAGCATAACCGGTGATGTAATTGATATAAGACTATTTCAATTTTCAATTATTGAAATAGGTAATTGGGTAGACGCCGACCAAAGCACAGGCAGAATTATTAATATTCCAAACGGTATTATTTTTAGCAATCCGCAGGCAAATTATACTTTGGGCTTTGAATATATTTGGCACGAAATTCCAGTCCTTGTAACTTTTGAAAGCGATTGGAAAAAGGCTAAAAAAATACTTTCGGAAATAATTGAAAAGCATAGCGGTGATTTTAGTAAAAAAGCGGAACAGCAACTCAAAAAGGCAACCCGTAAATTCTTTATTTATTATAAAAATCTTACGCCTATTGTTTACACAAGCGTTAAAGATAGCGGAATTATGCTTACCATCCGGTTTATTTGTCATGTGAGAAAAAGAAGAACTATCGAAGAAAAAATTTGGGAAGATATCTTAGACCGGTTCAATCAACATGACGATATTGATTTTGCATATCCCACGCAAAGATTTTACGATAATTTAAAAGAAGGAAAGCCCGGAACCAAACCCGCATCATGAAAGCAAAATAAACCGGTATACCGCTAGTTAAATGTTTTTAGAATTTAAATTAACTTTATTAACAGCTTTCCTTCTTAAACTAATGAATTTATGTTTCCATTATAAAATTATCTTCCTTACCGTTTGTAATTTACTTTATTTTACTATGCTATTTCAGCAATACCAATTTTCTGCTTTGAACAAACTCACCGGCTCTAAGTTGATATATATATATTCCGCTGGTAAGATTATTTGCATTGAACGTAACTTGGTAATTTCCCGGTTGTTGCAGTTCGTTAACAAGCGAGGCTACTTTCCGGCCTAAAACATCATAAACATTTAATTGTACAAAAATTCCCCTTGTATTTTCCCTTTTACCTGAAGAGAAATTTTGAAGGGTTGGAATGGAATATTTTATTACGGTTGCCGGATTAAACGGGTTCGGATAATTTTGATGCAATTGAAAAATATCCGGTAATGAATTATTATGCGTATCTATACCTGTAACAGTATCTATAACAGAAAATTCATTCTCGCTAATTCCAAAAATTGTAGAATCGGATTGACTTGTAACTTTGATTTTATAATTATCACCAAGATTTAAATCCAACGGTAAATTCCAAGCATAAGCTTGAATACTTCCGGGAATTGTATCTATTGTAGCAATATTGTTCTGCCCTTGTAATAAGTCAATACGGACGCTATCAAGAATATTGGTTTCCCATCTGATAATATTTCTACTTCCCACAGACCATTTTTCTCCGCCTTGGGGTAATACGTTGCCGATAAACGGATCGGTTATAATAAAACTCCAAACATCCGACCATTCGCTGGTTTTAGCGTTAAGTTCCGAATTTACCCTCCAGAAGTATTTAGTGTTATTGGTTAAGCCGGCAATTGGAAATTCGGAACGGTTTGTATTTGTTTCATGAAGAATAGTAGCAAAGGTACTATCTGTTGAAACTTGAACATTGAACGAATTATAAAATCCTTTACCTGTCCATTTAATTTTTATTGTGTCTTGTAAAATTAATTTTTGCCGGTTTAAAGGTTCATATAAAATCGGTGTATTATTATCAACGCTATCGTCCGGCGCTCCAAACACTATTTCGCCAAAACCGTTCAGTACGGCAATCAGTTCGTTATTAACATCATCGTATGTTGTAGATTTTGGCACAAATAATCCTTGATTCGGAAATTCCCTATAGTATAAAACCGTATTTCCCGGGTCTTTAATCTCCGGATATTGATTAAGGTTAACGTGAACTTCCGACGTTTGTGAATTGATAGCCAAACCTTCATATATAATTGAAACAGGGTAGACGGTAATAATATTATCAACAAACTGGGGTTGAACGGGACCGTAAGGAATTCTTGTTATTTTTGCTTCATTATAATCCGCAGCGTTCAATGATATATACTTTATTTTAACGCCTGTATAAATAGAATCGTTATTAAAAGAATAAGTATTTCCTTGGGTAACTTCATAATTGGTAAAGCTCGGTTTGTTTACATACTCTTTCCAAGGAAATTTGTATGCTCTATAAGCTATTACACCGTCAGGCAATGTTAACTCGAGGGCTATCGAACCGTCAGGAGCGACTTCCACGGCATTACGTTTTACAAATTGCGGATTCGGAACTCCATAATCTATAAACCACCCGCCGTTTGGGAGCGGTTCGGCATTTCCCGCAAGAACGGCAAAAATATTTCCGTTAGGATATCTCCATTCTTTTACTAAAGTTGCTACCTTATTTACTTCATCCAAAGAATATTCAACCGCACGCGAATACGGAGGATTATGAAATTCACCGTTATCGAATAACGTCACATTTCCGTTGGGACGCCGGCGAATATTATGCTGACGGGCATGATAGTAAGGGGCATTCTCTTCGTGTTCTCCAACATAAGTAAACTGACTACGCGGACTGCCCATTCTCCAAATTATTTCTCCCGTCGTCCGGCTAATTTTCATTATTTCACTCATATTTCTAAAAGATACAAGTAAATTCCCGTCTGTATCAACATCAAATGCGTTAATTGTTCCGTAATTTATCCGAGATCCGGTCAAATCTAAATCACTATCGGTAATTGGTACATAATCAATATTTCGCCATTCAAATACTACGTTTCTGTTTCTATCCTGCTCTTGTATAATATTAATAACCAACGAAGCATCGGTTTTGCCGCCTTCAACAATTTTACTCATATCATAAAGAATAGTATGATACGACATCAAAATAACATGCCCGTTAGGCAGCATTTTGAATTCGTGAAAGTCCGTTGTATAACCGTTTTTCATTTTAAAACTGTCAACTACGGCAAGGTTGCTATCAAGCACGAGGTATCTCAAATCCTCTCCGGGAAGAGGGATATTTGATGAAAAATCTCCCAAAGCATACGTTAGAAGTCCGTTGTCTTGAATTTGAAAATTAAACGGTGCGCCTTTAACTCTTACCGAATCGACAATTGCCCCGTTTTTATCCAGTATAAAAATAAAGTTTCCATACTTGGCGGGAACGTTTCGATCCCAAGTAGCCATAAAAATATAACCCGGCGCAGGGTTATTAATCGAATTAATTGTTATTTCCGGCGCCGGAAGCGTGGATTTATTCGCATATTTTATATTTAGATCAGGAGATTGAGTATTATCTATAAATTTATTCCCGCTAAACTCGGAATAACTTAATTGTTCAATTCCACCGGGAGCGGTTTCGAAACTAAACGAATATCCGGGAACATCAATACCGGCTTGGGTTTTAACTCCTTTTAATAATCTAACGGTTACTTTTTCGTCTCCGGCAAACGGTTCGCTTGGATTGAACACCATTGTTTTTTCATCATCCGATAAAACCAATTCCCCGTTATGGATACCGCTCTTTGACCCCTCAATTTTAATAAAATTGTTTGAGAGAGTTGATTTGTTAATTAAATCGGAATATCGCATTATAATATTGGTTTTGTTGGATACCATTATTGAGTTTGGCTTTGGACTAACATAGAGTAACTTAAATTCTGTTTGAGCAAAACCAAATTTGCATGAGATAAAAAGAATTGATAAGCTAAGCAAAAATTTTTTCATAGGTATTCTCCTAAAAATTATTTTAATAGAACCATTTTCTTGGTTTGAATGTTGGTTGGTGTTTTTAACCGGTAAAAATAAATTCCGCTGGGAAGCGAAGATGCATTGAAAGTAACTTTATAAGTTCCCGGCGCTTGTTGTTTGTTAACCAAAGTTGTTACTTCGCTTCCTAAAATATCATAAACTTTAAGAGTAATAAAAACCCCCCTTGTATTCCCCCTTTTAGCAAAGTGGGGATTAAGGGGAGTTGGTATTGTATATTTTATTGTTGTTACCGGGTTAAACGGATTTGGATAATTGTCAAACAGTTCAAAGCGGTTAGCAAGTTTTGGAGTTGTGTTTACGTCCGAAATAAATTCATCTTGTGTCAGTGAGATATTATCAAAGTACATGTCTATATCATTTCCTCCAATCATAAAAATAAGTTGTGAAGAAGCGTCGGAAATATTGTTCATCTCAAACGAATAAGAATAATGCTGTTCGGTTGGAGTAATGTAAACCGCACCGATTCTTGAATAATCGGTAAACGGAGAATTAAATTGACGAACTTTCACATCAATAAATTTACCGCTTTCCGCCCAAGCGTCGAATTCCAATTTATAACGTATACCGTTGGTAAGAGGAATGTTATTTTGAGATAACGACACATCGCTTTCAGTTGAACCTCCATTAAAAATATTCACATAAAAGTGATTATCTACATTCCATACTGCATCGGAATTACCCTGTGTAGAAAAAAACCAGTAATCATTGGAATTATAAAAATCCCCGTTTTTTACTAAATTATTTGAAACGGCAGCATTAACCGTAGTTTGACCTCCATTTTCATCTAAGCGCCAATAACCAACCAAACCGCTCCCTTCTTTATTAAAGTTGTGAACATTTAACGGCTTATTCATATTAGCCGTTAGTTCGTCTTGCGTTCTTGTAATATTCCAAACTCTTACTTCATCTATATAACCTTTAAAAGCATTGTCAGACGATTCTAACGAATTTCCCACAAGTAACGGTTTATTCTCTGAGGGCAATAGATCAAAACTTGCCTCCTTTCTTGCTTGTTCCACACCGTTTACAAATATTTTCATTGCGATGCCGTCATAAGTAGCCGCAATATGAAACCATTGATTTGTTGCGAAAGTGTTTTCAGCCGTAGTTAATTCAATCTTTTGCATTCCGCCTAATTTAAACGTTATCTTGTTGTTGTTTCCTATTTTTAACGCATATCCTTTATAACCGTTAACGCCAAGCGACTCTTCTTTTGCAATTATATATCCGTAAGGGAAATTACCTCCGGAATTTATTTTAATTCTCGCTTCAAGAGTTATGTTTTTACCGGATATTTGAAATCCGGTATTAACTCCGCAATTTACATAGTCGTTCACACCGTCAAAAAGCAAAGAGCTGTTAAATACCGTTGTATCATTAACCCATTGCGGATCAAAATCATCTGCGTTTTTCGAATTACCGAGAATTGCAAAATTACTTACAGAGTCAATATAATTTACAAAAACAACTTCAGAATTTGAAAACGGACTTTCCTGACCGGCGGAATTTATTGCTTTAACTCTAAAATAATAATTTATATTATTTATAAGTGAGTTTGTTTTAATATCAAACCAAGTTTTACTTGTATTAGCTACCAGCGATGTAGGATTTTCAAACGGGTCGCCGTAAATATTATAACTAACTACAGAAGTATCGCCGAATTTATTGAATATAAGCCTTACTGTTTTTGCGCTGGATTCAGCTATCAGATAGGGTTCCGGCAGAACTCCTTTCCAATCGAATTTAAATATGCGATAGACCAAAGAAGGAATACTGAATTTAGTTTCATAAACAACATTTCCCCCGGGAGTAACTTCCGTAGGTTTCGGAAAGCCGGCATTTGCCCAATTAATCAAACTGTTTCCGTTAGGCAATCTCTGAACATTTCCCATAAAACCGGTTCTTCTATCCGGCGTAGCTCTATATTGCCAAACTTTTTCTGCGGTCATATTTTGCAAATCAAGTTTATACTCAACGCCGCGCGAAAATGTACCGTTGCCGTTATCAAAAATAGTGTAATGGTTAGGGCTGCCCGGCACTGGTTGTATATCATGCTGTTTAGCAAAAACAGTGTCTTCGTTAATAAACTGAAACTGATTTCGTTTTCCTCCCAGTTTCCAAATTATTTCTCCGGTAGTTCTGTTTATTTTTAAACACTGACTCATATGCCTGCAAGAAATAACCAAATTACTGTCATAATCAACGGCAATTGAATTCATATGAACATAATCGGCTCCGCCGTAATAAGCGTCGGATATACTTAAATGATCCCAAGAATTCCACTGAAAAACAACTTCGCCGGTTGCCAAATCGACTTCTTGAATATGATTTCCCCTGTATTCAACCGTATCAATTGTACGGTAGTCTCTAACAATCAAAATATAAGTACCGGCTTTTGTAAGAACAAATTCATGATCATCTGTTAGGTAACCGTTTTTAGCCTTGTAAACTCCTAAACTATTATAATTGGAATCGAGAATTTCCCAACCGCCGGATTCTCCGTCGGGCGCCGTTATCATGCGTGAAAGCTGCCCGGTAGGTTGCAATTTAAAATCCCGGGTTCTTCTAATTACTCTTCTGTAAAAATAAGGAGTTCCATCGTTTTCATAAATTATTAAATACGGATCGGCATCTTCCTGAATACTTATAAAAATTTTCCCGCCATACGCTGCTGCACTGTCAAAAATAATTGGATTGAGTATCGGAAAGTCGCTCGGAACGGCAACTCCGTTAATAATATTTGGTTCCGTTTCCAATTTATTAACGGTTTGTTTACCGGTTGCGGGGTTGTTTCCGTTTTGCATTTCAAAATTGCCGGCATTTTGCCTTGGTGTTAATTCGGAAATATTACTTGTATAAAAAAGGAAAACCAAATTAGTTAATCCCATTTTTACAGAAGAAAACGATACTTCAACCTTTTCGGATGTTCGAAAGGGTTTTAAGGGTCTGAATATTATTGTGTTTGATATTATTTTAACAATACCGTTTATTTTTCCGCTTTTACTTCCCCGAACGTCGAAGTTAAAATCTGCGGGCAGTAATCCGCTTAAACTGTTCTTTTTTAATTTAATAATAATAGATGATTGCGGCCGGACGCCTGTTGCATTATTATTAGGAAAAATATATAAAATTGATCCGTGGAAATTGTTGCCGTATAAAATTACGGAATACAAAACCAAGATTAATGTAAATATCTTTTTCATAGTTTATGATTTATGCCGCGACTCGAAATCAAATTGCAGGTTTAATCTAAACGCCGGATTTAATGCGGACCATATTTTAATTATCATAAGTAAAATTAACAATACCGGTATGTTAAACAACTAACCGAATTAAATTCTATTTGCAGTTAAATTTAATTAAAAAAATATTATGAAGGATATAATTTTTGAAATGAAAAAAGATAAACGACTTTAAAGGAACAGGCTTCCGTTATTTTCTAAAAGTCAATAAAATTGTTTTCTATTTCACTAAAATAATTCCGTCTTTCTTTATCAATTTCGATTCTTTTAATCCGGCTGAAATTGTTTCGGCATACATTTGCTGAGCCGTCTTCCGTAAAAAACCGTCTTTCAAAACTTCGTCCAATTTACCGTCTGCTCCTTTATCAACATAGACCGATTCTTTATAGCTGCCCGGTAAACCTGTCTTGTCTATAATTTTGAACTGATTAAACGGGTTTTCTTCAGAAAAAAAGCTTTTTATGCTGAAGACGTAACCGGATTTTTTCCGTGTGTACTCTTTAGAACTCTTATCAATTTCTTTTAATCCGCCTTGTCTTTTAAGCATGTTTAACGAATAATCATAAATTTCCTGGGCTTTGGAAAGAGCAATTTTTCCTTTTATAACTTTGTCAATAATTCCGTCAAGATTTTCATCAACAGCAACAAATTTTTGACCGATTAAGCTGTTACACGAATTAGGATTATCAGGGCAATAAGCCGACCGGAGCGTGTATTTTGTTCCGTTATAAACAAAATCATATTCCGCTATTTTTAGTTTGGAAGCACTGCAGCCGGATAAAATAAAAGCAAAGCTTAACAACAACAATAAACCGCCAAGTATTTTTATGACCGGGACCGAAGGAATTAAGCCGTTTTTTGTTTTTTGAGTATTCATTTTAATTCTTACTCATTGTTGATATTAATGTTTATTTGTTAGACGGTTCTATTAACATTATGTTATACTATATTATATTTTATATTCCTAAAAAAGTTTCCGGTTTCTTAATTAAGTTAATACCTGCAAAGATACGTAATTTAACTAAGTAACTTTGATTATCATTTTCTATACAATATTTTTATTATTGAACTAATTTTTATTAATTAAGAATAAAGAAAAAGTAATTTTGCGTTATATAAGATACAAACAAATACTTAACATATAGTTCCAACATACACAATACGTCTAATCCGATATTTTAACGGTTATAGGTGATACGTAAGTTGAGATGTTATCTTTCACTAAAAAATGAATGTAAAAGTAACACATATTGATACAGTATATTGTTTAATTGAAATAGAAGGATTAAAAATATTAACAGACCCTGTGCTTGATGAAGCCGGAGTGCTATTTCATTACGGTTATGGTACGATATCCAAAAAACATCGGATCCCGCCTTGGAACACGTTTCATTAAAAAAAGTTGAATAAAATTGATAATAGTAACTTTGTAATACATCACTAACAATAAATTCCCATCAATTTTAACAGATTATCGCTTTATTAATAACCGATAATTTTTTTCTTAATTAAGAAAAATGTTGCATATACAACAAATATATTTTATATTTGCAATATGAAATACGAACTTCAACAATGCATTGCGTCAAGACTAAGACGGCTATCGAGAATTACCGACAATTTTTTACGGAAAGAATTAATGGGTTTTAATATTACCGAAAACCAATTGAACATTCTGTTTCTACTTAGTAAATCAGGTAAAGTAGAACAAGGTGAAATCGGCAAAAAATTGTCATTGGAACGTTCAACAGTAAGCAGGAATGTACGTTTGCTTGAAAAACAAAAATACATCAGAAGAACCACGGATTATAGACCTGAAATTGAATTAACCGGCAAAGGAAAGGAATTAGTTAAAACATTAATCCCCGTTTGGGAAAAATTTATGGATGATATTTTGAATAAACTTGGTAATGATGGAATAAAATTAATTGAAAAACTTGAAAAAAAATTTAATTGAATATTTTTTTATTTACAATGTTGCATATACAACGTTCGGAGATGCTATATGATACATAAAATTGAAGCAAAAATACTTGACCAAAATGCTCATGCTGTAAAGTATCTTAAAGTACAGGGACTTAAGGATAGTGCCGGTATTATTAAAAGTATTAATTTTCAAATAAATAGGGATTTTGGACTTACAGGTCCGTTAACATTATCTACTCCAAGCAAAAGAGTACACGCTATACGCTGGGCAATCGCAAGAGAATCGTTTGTAGTTGAAACAAATGTAAAAAGAGTTACTAAGGAAACCGTGGCTGCATGTATAGCTCAAATTAACAAATGCCCATACTGCGAAGATGTGCATGGAACATCCATATCCAGCGCAGGAGATAAAAACATCGCAAAAGCCATAGAAAACGGTACTTGGCAATTATTAAAAGACGAAAGGACTAAGGAAATTGTAAACTGGAGTTTGAATACGTTAAATCCGCAGTCGGAAATAATCCGGAATCCTCCGTTTACTGCAAAAGAAGCTCCGGAAATTATAGGAACAGCACTGGTTTTTCATTCTACCAATCGTCTTGTTAGTATTTTTTTAGAGAATTCGCCTTTCCCTTTATTTTTGTTTAATCCATTAATTAAAAAAACCACTCTGAATTTAGCTTCCAAAACTTTATTCAAAAGTATGATTTCTAAAAAAGCCGATTCGGGCGATGCTTTGAAATTCATAGAGGACTATCCATTTTCAAAGCAATTTAAATGGGCTGAATTTGTTCCTGCTTATAGCAAAGCTCTTGCAGCCCGGGAAATTCTTCTAAAAAAAATTGAACATGAGGTAATTCCTGTTAAAGCGGTAGAAGTTTTTAAAAATAAAATAAACAGGTGGCAAGGCGAAGAAATGCCTTTGGGAAAAAGTTGGTTAACCGGAACCCTGAATAATTTGAGTGAAACCGAAAAACCGGTTGCACAATTAATGTTTCTTGCTGCTTTTGCACCTTACACAATTATTAGGAAAGACGTAGAAAATTTCAGAAAAATAAAACACGGCGATAAAGAATTAATTGAAGTATGCTTTTGGGCTATACAAATTTTAACCGATAGAATAAGAGAGTGGCTTATAAAACCGTTCGAGTAATTAATCAATAATATTAAGGAATAATAAAAATGAATGCAAAAATTTTAATCACAGGCGCAACAGGTACCACTGGACAATATACCATTGCAAACCTTCTGGAAAAGGGTGCAAAAATTAGAGCTATGGTTAGAACAATGGATGAAAGAAGTAAAAAATTAGAACTATTAGGAGTCGAAGTTATTCAAGGAGATTTTTTGAATTTAACTACATTACGAAATGCTCTGAAAGGTATTAAAAGAACATATTTATGCTATCCTTTCAAAGATAACCTGCCAAAGGGAGCCGCTTATTTTGCCAAAGCAGCTAGAGAAAACGGAATTGAACTAACAGTAGCTATGTCACAAATGAATGTGCACGAAAATTCGTCAAGTCCGGCTACTCAAAATCATTTAATTACAGAAGATATTTTAGACTGGGCAAATATTGGTGCAGTACATATACGACCCGGGTTATTTGCCAGTAATTATCTAAATATGGCTGGTCCAACCGTAAAAGCCTATGGTAAATTTTATGCGCCAAATCCCCAGGCTGTTTATACTATTATACATCCACAAGATATAAGCGATGTAGTTTCGGATATTCTTACTTCAGATAATATAAAAAAACATATTGGGAAAAAATATTTATTAGCTGGAGATAAAGTTTATACCGGAAAAGAAGTTGCCCGCACAATAGGAAAAGTTATTAATAAAAACGTTGAATATATACCTATAACGGTTAACCAATGGGTTGAAGCAATGAAAAATGATCCGTATGTCAATGATTTCCTAGCAAAACATTTACTGGAATTCAGCAAAGATATTGATTCAGGAAAATTTAATATCACAAATAATGTAGTAAAAGATATAACCGGGCACGAACCCAGAAGTTTTGCTTCGTATATTCAAGAATTTCAATATTTATTTACTTCTTAAAACCATGAACAATAACAAAACATCTATATTTCCCTTTGAATCAAGATTTATAAACATCTACGGTTCCAAAATACATTATATAGACGAAAATAATAACGGTGAAAATAGTCAAACAACTTTTGTATGCATACATGGTAATCCTACTTCAAGCTTTTTATGGCGAAATATAATTCCGTACTTAAAAACAAAAGGCAGAGTAATCGCTCTCGATTTAATTGGATTCGGAAAATCGGATAAACCGGATATTGATTACAGTATAGCAACACATTCAAAATATGTAAATGGTTTTATTAATGTTTTGAAATTGCAAAATATAATTTTTGTTTTACACGATTGGGGATTAGTATTTGGCATATCTTATGCACGCGAAAATGCAGATAAAATTAAGGGGTTGGTTTTTATGGAAGGTATATTAAAACCAATGCGTTGGAATGAGTTGGCTTATGAACCTGTCAGAACTGTTTTCAAGTTTTTTAGAACTCCTTTGTTGGGCAAACTGATGAATGTAAATCTGAATATGTTTGTGAAAATTGTGCTTTTGAAGCTTGGTTCTAATAGAAAATTATCTCAAGAAGAGAAAAACTATTACAGCAAACCATTTTTAAAAATGAAAAGCAGAATACCGGTGTATTTATTTCCTACATTTTTACCCTTAAACGGAAAACCAAAAGATCTATACAATTTAACTGATGAGAATCATAAATGGTTGCAAAACACAAAATTTCCAAAATTAATCTTTTGGGTAACTCCGGGTATTTTGATAAAACCTGAAACGGTGAAAGAAATTAAAGTAAAATACAACCGTCTAACCGATATTTATTTGGGAAACGCAACCCATTATATCCAAGAAGATTATCCAATTGAAATTGGGAAAGGGATTATAAATTGGTATAAGTCCAATTACGAAATTGATGTATGAAAATATTCATTATTAACTTAAAGTAGAAAACATCCGAAAAATTAAAGGAAGTAAGCGTTATGATAACAGATTTACCTATTCATATTTACATCATTTTTTTTATTTCAGTCGTTTATTTATTAATTATGTTTTATTATGCAACTAATAAAAATTTGAAATTTATTTCGGGTATTGTTTTATGGGGAATAATACATAGTATTTTAGCAATTTCAGGGTATTACAAAAACACAGAAACAATTCCCCCGCGCTTACTTCTTTTGGTTTTTCCGCTCATTCCTTTTGTTATTTTTTCAATCTTCTCAAAAAATATTAAAAATTGGCTGAGTACGTTTAATTTAAAATGGCTTACTTATCTCCATACTGTACGTATTCCTGTTGAAATAGTATTATTTTTGTTGTTCTTAGAAGGATATGTACCACAATTAATGACTTTTGAAGGCAGAAACTTCGATATTTTGACAGGAATTTCCGCTCCAATAGTTGCTTTTATTGCATTTGGAAGTAATAAAATCAATAAACCTTTATTGTGGATTTGGAATGGGTTTTCATTAATTCTTTTAATAAATATCTTAATTCACGCCGTCCTTTCCACTCCAACAATCTTACAGCAATTTGCTTTTGAACAACCCAACGTTGCAATGACGAAATTTCCTTTCTTGCTTCTGCCTGCTATAATTGTTCCGTTAGTTTTGATTTCAAATATTGCAGGATTCATAATATTAAAAAGACAGTCATAAGTATTAAACAAAACATTATAGATAAACAATGAAAATCTGAAATTATTAACCCCTTTTTTAAAACCAAAATCACTAAATTCTGTTGCAATTGAAATGAGTATAGGAGACAAATTAAAAGGTGGCTTAAAAAACGAATACCATAAGGAGCAGACAATCTTTTAAGTAATTTATCGTTAAACGAAGTGTGCGAGCTAAACAGACTTTTGGACAAAATTCGAGAATAAGCGGATTGACGGATTAACAGCCTGCAAAATGATCTAAAAAATCTTTCCGTTATAATTTGACAACCGGTTACAAATAGTAATAAAGAAAGAGAAACCGTGTAATACACTACACGATTCCTCGTGTTATTCTTTTATTTTATGAAGTTAATATAACCGACTATTTTTTTTCTTTGTCCACAGCTCTGAAATACTCAAGGATTTTTCTTGCATCCTCTTTAGTAACATTTTGGAAAGTCATTCTTGTTTTATAGATAGCTAACATCTTTTTAGCTTCGGGATGTTTGTTTAACATTTCATCAGGATTCAAAATCATATTCATTATGTATTCCGGACTTCTTCTTTCCACAACGTCTCTTTGAGCCGGTCCAACAAGTTTTTCATCCAGTTTATGACATGATACACATTTTGTTTCGAAAAGAGCTTTACCTTCTTTTACCATTTTAGGATCGATAGGACCTAAATTTAATTTTTCTTTTATTGGACCAATTCCGTTGTCCAACTCAAAAACGGTTAAACCAAATCTTTTCGCAATTCTTTCCTTTTTCATCATGTCGGTTTTAGACGCTGTTTTTGATGCTTCTTTTTTTCCTCCGCCGCAACTTAACAGAAAAAGAGTTATAAAAATTCCCGGTATTAATAACATTAATTTTTTCATGTTCTTACCTTTTATGTTTATGAATATCCGATTAGTAAAATTAATAAATTTGACGGGAATAATAACAAAATTCGGATAAAAAATCCTTATTTACTTTTATCAACCATGTTAAATTTATGACGGAATTTTTACACCGGTTTATTACCATTTAAAAACAAGTAACATGGCAAATCATTAATTTATTACAACTCTATTTTTAAAATCGGATTTCTCTTTCAAACAAGTAAATTTCTCCAACATTTTATATATTTAATTTTAAGTATCTGAAGATAAATTTTAAACTTTATGCAAAATCAAATAGTTAATCCTAAATTTCAGGAATACCGCTTTAAGGTTGATGAGTTTTTAAAAGAGCTTCATCATTTTACCGTAAAGGTGGAAAACGAATCATTTCAAAAAATTATCAGCGATCTGCGTTCTAATATTAACGAACCTTTTCTGTTTGTGGTTGTAGGAGAAGTTAAATCCGGTAAAAGCAGTTTTGTAAACGCGCTGTTAAAATCTAATGTTTGTAAAGTTGACGCTGCGCCTTGCACAGATACCGTTCAGCAAATTGTTTATTCGGATGAACCAACCGAAACGATGCTCAATCCTTATTTAAAAAGAATAGGCGAACCGGCTGAAATTCTGAAAACCATTGCAATTGTAGATACACCCGGAACCAACACTATTGTTCAGCATCATCAGGAAATTACGGAAAAGTTTATTCCGAACAGCGATTTGGTAATGTTCGTTTTTCCCGCAAAAAATCCATACACACAATCAGCTTGGGATTTGCTTGATTTCGTAAATGAAGAATGGCGGAAAAAAGTTATTTTTATTCTTCAGCAAGCAGATCTTGCACGACCCGAAGAACTCAAAACCAATATTGAAAAAGTTAAGGAATATGCAATTCAGCGTAAAATTGAATCGCCCCTTGTTTTTGCAACTTCCGCAATTTTAGAAATTAACGGAAACGACGGCAGCGGATTTAACAAAATAAGGCAATACATTAACGAAACCGTTACGGGCGGAAAACATTATAAATTAAAATTGCTTTCCAACTTAAAAACCTCCGAACAAATAATAGGTAAAATTTCCGAGAGTTTGGAAAATCATAAAAATCAGCTGGCAAAAGACAAGGCGCTTGTTGAAAAAATAAAAACGCGTTTATCCAGCGGCGAACAGCAGTCAACTTATGAAATTAAATCATTGGTAGACAGACTTGTTGCAAATTACGACCGTATTTCAGGGGAAGTGAAAGAAGAGTTCGAAGAAGGTCTTTCCGTTTTTTCATTGTTCAAAAGAACTTTCAGTTCAATTTTTAATAAAGACAAATCGATGAAAGCCTGGATAAAAGATTTACAATCGAGATTTGAGAAACGTTTACAAACCAGCTTCGAGGAAATTGCAAACGACGGAGCAAAACATTTTCTCGGAGGAATCCGTCATCTGCTTCACGATCTTTTGGAAGATTTGAATAGAGTGAAAGATGCGCAAAAAGAAACCGAAGATATTTATGTAAAAATAGGAGAAGAACGCGCAAATGTAATTGAAGATGTTCGAGCCAAAGTATCGGATTTACTTTCAAATGAGTCATTTTCAAAATTCATGGAATCAAATCCTGCAAGTTTAGCGCCAACTGCATTGGGCGGCGGAATATTAGGAATTTTAGGCATTATTATATTAACAACGACCAAAATTGCTTTTCTTGACATAACCGGCGGAATTTTAACGGGAATTGGCGTAATTGTAGCCGGAAGCGTTTTGTTATTCAAGAAAAGTAAAATAGTCAGACAATTCAAAGAGGGATTAAACGAAGGAAAAGTTAAGTTTGAAACCGAACTTACGGAAAAACTAACATCTAAACTAAAATTGATTTATGAAGATATTGACAGAAGTTTTCTTTCTTTTTACGAATATACGCAAAAGGAAGAGGAGAAGGTAGAACCACTTTTGCTAGAATTTGAAGAAATTAAAAACAAATTTCAATCTTTATCCGGTTCTATACAAACAAAGTTTTAACGAATTTTACATTCAAAATTGATTTTGCCTTCTTAACCATAGAACAATCTGGTATTTCAAAAAATATCCAAAATATTCCGTTCTGCTTTAATAATAGGAAACTATTTATTGACTTTTTAGTTTCCGTTCATTATATTGGAAACTAATTATACTAAATTAGTTTTTATCGGGCATAAAATGGACAAAAAAGAACAAATAGTGCAAAACTCCGCTGCTCTTTTTCTTAAAAACGGGTTTTATAAAACTACTATGGACGATGTTGCTAGAACGCTTAAAATAAGCAAAAAAACTATCTATAAATATTTTCCTACAAAAGACGATCTGTTAAATGCAATTATTGAAGACACAATGACTCACGTTCGGGGAAATATAAACAAAATTGTCGCCGGGAAGAGACAGTCCGTTATTAAATTAATAAACTTAAGTGATTTTCTCGTTGGATTTTCTTTAAAGATTACAGAAGCATGGATAAACGACTTAAAAATTCATAATCCCAGAAAATGGGAAACAATAGAATATTTCAGAAAAGAAACTATCTTTTACGCATTCAATAAAATTATTGATCAGGGAAAAAAAGAAAATCTGATTGTTGACAAACCCAACATTATAATAGTTACTATTATACTTTCTGCCATTCAGGGTATAATTAATCCGGACTTTTTATTAAACAATAATTTCTCCATTAAAGAGGCATTTATACAAACATTCGATATTCTTATTTCGGGAATTTTAACAAAAAAGGGAAGAAAAGTTTATAAGCAAATTAAAAAAGAAGGAATTTAAAAATGAAATACGCAAAATTTCTCATATTATTTCTTTTGATACTTTTAGTATCAAGCTGCGGAAATAACGATGACGGTAAAATCACCGGCTCGGGTACAATAGAAACTACAAACATAGTCGTTAGTTCCCAAGTGACCGGCACAGTGAAAAATATATTAATAGACGAAGGATCTAAAGTAAATAGCGGTGATACCGTTCTTATAATTGATCCGGAAACGTACGAATTACAACTTGAACAGGTAAAAGCAATTAAAAATGCTGCCGAAGCCCGGTATAAATTAATAATTGAAGGCGCAAGAAAAGAAGATAGAGCACTTGCCGAAGAAAAATTAAATCAAGCAAAAACAAATTTTGACCTCGCAAAATTAAATAAAGATAGAATTGAAAATTTATATAAATCCAATTCCGTTAGTCAACAAAAATACGATGAAATTAATGCGAAATATAACCTGGCTCTCGCTCAGCTTAATTCGGCTAAAGAACAATATTCAAAAATAAAAACCGGCGCCCGACCCGAAGAGATAAAACAGGCAAAAGCAAATTTGGAAAAAGCCGCTGCTAATCTTGATTTAATTAAAAAGCATATAAGAGATTGTTATGTAACATCTCCGCAAAACGGATTTATTGTGAAAAAATTTGTTGAAACAGGCGAAAATGTTCCACCTTTCGGTTCATTATTTAAAGTATCGGATTTATCTAAGGTTAAACTTGTAATTTATGTGTCAGAAAAAGAATTGGGCAAAGTTAAACTCGGTCAATCCGTTGAAGTAAAAACCGATACTTATCCCGGTAAAATTTACAAAGGAACGGTAACATATATTTCCCCGGAAGCGGAATTTACACCCAAAAGCGTACAGACAGAAGACGAGCGAACAAAATTGGTTTTTGCGGTTAAAATTGAAATTCCAAATCAAAATTCTGAACTGAAAGCAGGAATGCCGGCAGATGCGGAAATAAAATTAAATGATTAAAAAAGTTTGAAGGTTAACAAGTTTGAAGGTTGGCAGGTTAGCAAGTTAAAAAGTTTGAAGGTTAACAAGTTGGCAGGTTAGCAAGTTTGAAGGTTGGCAGGTTAAAAGGTTTACAGGTTTGAAAGTTTACAGGTTGGCAGGTTTGCAAGTTAAAAAGTTGGCAGGTTTATAGATTAAAAAATTTGGATTTGTTGATTAATATTTTACTAAAAATTAACATTCTGGAGATTTAATGACTATCGAAAAGTTTGAAGATATTAATGTTTGGAAAGAGTCTAGGAGTTTAGTTAATGCTGTTTATCAAATTACTGCTAAACAAACATTTTCTAAAGACTTCGGATTAAAAGATCAAATACAGCGTGCAGCAGTTTCGGTAATGAATAATATTGCGGAAGGTTTTGAACGAGATAATAACCGAGAATTTATACGATTCTTAGTTTACTCTAAAGGATCCGCCGGTGAAATTAGAAGTCTACTATATGTAGCATTGGATTTACAATATATAACCGAATCGGAATTCAAAAAGCTTTACGATGATGCCGTTTCAATTATTAAACAAATATCTAAATTCATTCAATACTTAAAAAGAAATTCACATTGAAAAATAGATTTATAAGTTAAAAAATTCACAGGTTTTAAGGTTGGCAGGTTTGAAAGTTCACAGGTTTGAAGGTTGGCAAGTTGGCAAGTTAAAAGGTTTGAAGGTTAGCAAGTTGGCAAGTTAAAAGGTTTGAAGGTTGGCAAGTTGGCAGGTTTGAAAGTTCACAGGTTTGAAGGTTGGCAAGTTAAAAGGTTTGAAGGTTGACAAGTTCACAGGTTTGCGGAGTGAAACATTCAAATGCTAGTAAATACAAAACTATCAAATTTATTAGACTATATAAACCTTTAATTTTTAAGAACCACAACTTGCGAACTTGATAATTTGAAAACTTGCAAACTTGTTAATTTGAAAACTTGCGAACTTGGTAATTTGAAAACTTGCGAACTTGGTAATTTGAAAACTTGCGAACTTGGTAATTTGAAAACTTGCAAACCTGGTAATTTGATAACTTGCGAACCTGGTAACTTGATAATTTGCGAACTTGGTAACTTGATAATTTGCGAACTTGGTAACTTGATAATTTGGTAACTTGATAACCACACAAAATGACAACAATAATAGACATAAAAAACTTAAAAAAGTATTTCGGTGAAATTAAAGCTGTAGATGAAATTTCGTTTAATGTGCAGCATGGTGAAATGTTCGGTTTGGTCGGTCCGGATGGCGCCGGTAAAACCACAACTATAAAAATGCTGTGCGGTTTATTAAATCCCGATTCCGGTAACGCAACGTTGTTAAAAAAAGATTTAAAAAAAGACCGTGAATATATACAAAAAGAAATCGGATATTTATCACAAAAATTTAGTTTGTACGGCGACTTAACTGTCGACGAAAACATTCAATTTACCGCTCAAATACATAACATTAAAGACTTTAAGAGAAGAAGAGATGAATTACTGGAATTTACGAGATTAAAACCATTCCGGGACAGACAAGCGGAAAAGCTTTCCGGGGGAATGAAACAAAAACTGGCTCTCGCTTGCAGTTTAATTCACAAACCTAAAATTATATTTTTGGATGAGCCTACAACCGGAGTCGATCCGGTTTCGCGACGGGATTTCTGGAAAATATTATCCAAATTGTTACAAGAGGGCATAACTATTTTCATGTCAACTCCTTATCTGGATGAAGCCGAGCGTTGTAATAGAATAGCGCTGATGAACAAAGGAAAACTGATTGCCGTCGACACCCCGGCTCAAATTAAAAACATGATGGATAAACAGGTCGTTGAAATTGTGGCTTCGCCTATTAGGAAAGCTTATAAAATTATCAGAGAAAACTTGGCATTCGAAGTACAAATTTTCGGTGATAGAATAAATGTTGTGGTTGATAACTATGAAACCGATTATCCCGAAATCAAGCAGCTGCTCAAACCGGAGAATATACAAATAAAAGATAACCGTTTAATCACGCCAACATTAGAGAATGTATTCATTCATTTAATAAAGGAAGCAAGTTAAAAAATGAAGATTATTAAAACAATTAGACGATTAGAAATTAATAATACTCTTGGAAAAATAAGAGCGTATTTACTTGCCGTACTTTTTCTGAGTTCAGCTCCGGCAATCATTGCTCAAAGTAATGTTTTTACATTGGAACAGAGCTTGGAAGTCGGATTGAAACACAGCAAGGAAGTAAAAATAGCCGAATCGAAACTTACCGTCTCCCAATCGAAAATAACCGAAGTATCATCACAAATGCTTCCGCAGCTAAGTTTTTCGGCAAAATATATAAGGTTAAGCGATGTTCCGCCGTTTCAAGTCGATGTTCCTTTTCTTCCGAAACCAATTTCTTTACAGGAAACAATCTTAAACAATTACAATTTTGGTATATCGGTCAAACAACCCCTTTTTACAGGGTTTAGACTTTCATCGTTAAAATCTTCGGCTAAAAAAATAAATATGGCAGCTGAGAGTGATCTTCTAAAAACAAAAAATGAGGTGGCTTTAAATATAAGAACGGCATTTTGGAATTTTTATAAAGCAAAAAAAGTGCTTGATTTAATTAATCAAAATCTTCTTTCAGTTAAAAAACATTTGGAAGACGCGCGGAATTTTTTCAAAAACGGAATGATTACCAAAAGTGATTTACTGAAACTGAAAGTCCGTTATTCAAACTTAAAAATTAAACTAATTGAAGCGGGAAATAATGTAAATCTTGCCAGAATTGCTTTTAATAAATCACTGGGAATTGACTTAAACTCAAAAACGGAAATTAGCGAAACCGCCGTGGATACAAGTCTGGTAAAACAAACCTTGAAAGAATTAATTTCCCGCGCATTAAATAACCGTCCCGAGCTTAAATCAATAGGATTTCAAATTGAAGCCGGTGAGGAAATGACTTCAGCGTCGCGCGCCGGTTGGTTTCCTCAAGTTTTCTTATTCGGAGATTATTATTACAACCGTCCGAACCAAAGATACTTACCTCTGCAAGATAAATTCAACGATACTTGGGATGTTGGTGTGGCGCTAAATTGGAAATTATGGGATTGGGGAAATACGTCGTCCAAGGTTGACCAAGCCGAACAAAAAGTTTTACAGGCTAAAACAATGGCTGATTTAGTGAAAGAGGGAATTGAGCTTGAAGTAAGAAAAAATTATTTGAGCATGCTAAGTCAGAAAGAAAAAATCTCTGCAAGTTTAACGGCGCTGGAATCAGCTAAAGAAGATTACAGAATAACCAAAAACAAATTCGACCAGCAAACTATTTCAAGCTCGGATTTTATTGATGCCGAATCATCGCTGCTGGAAGCCGAAACAAATTATACGCTTTCACAAATCGATTTTGAAATTACCAAAACCAAACTTAAAAAAGCGGTTGGGGAGAGAATCTATTAGAAGTTAGGAGTTAGGAGTTAGGAGTTAGGAGTTAGGAGTTAGGAGTTAGAATAAAGGAGAACATAATGAAAAAGTCAAAAACATTTACCGATTTAATAGTTTGGGAAAAAAGCCACGAATTAGTTTTGAGAATCTATAAGCTTTCGTCAACATTCCCGAAGTCAGAACAATTTGCATTAACTTCGCAATTACGAAGAGCTGTTGTTTCAATTCCGGCTAATATTGTGGAGGGTTTTATTAAACGAGGAATTAAAGACAAGGTTCGTTATTTTAATATTTCTCAAGGTTCATTGGAAGAGGTAAAATATTATTTAATTCTTTCAAAAGATTTGGGTTACATAAAAAGTATTGAAACCAAACCATTAATTGATGAGGTTGGGAAACTTCTGAATTCTTATATTAAGAGCACCCTAGCTTCTAACTTCTAGCTACTAATTACTAAAAACATGAACTCAATCGAAATACATAATTTAACTAAAAAGTTCGGCGATTTCACATCGGTAGATAATATTTCTTTTAACGTCAAAAAAGGAGAAATTTTCGGTTTCCTCGGTGCGAACGGAGCCGGCAAAACAACAACAATAAGAATGTTGTGCGGTGTTTTGGCTCCAACCTCCGGAGATGCATTTGTGGGTGGTTTCAGCGTTGTAAAAGAACCGGAAAAAGTAAAGCAATCAATTGGTTATATGTCTCAAAGATTTTCCCTTTACAACGATTTAACCGTTGAGGAAAACATAAATTTTTTCGGCGGGGTTTACGGTTTAGATGATACATTGCTGAAAGAAAGGAAAGATTGGGTTCTTGAAATTGCCAATTTAAAAGGAAAAGAAAAATTACTGACGGGTTCGCTTCCCGGCGGAATTAAACAGCGGCTTGCATTGGGAACCGCGGTTATTCATCAACCGGGTATTGTTTTTCTCGATGAACCGACAAGCGGCGTCGATCCTATTTCACGAAGGAATTTTTGGGATTTAATTAACGACCTTTCGGAACACGGAACAACCGTTTTTGTTACAACACACTATTTGGAAGAAGCGGAATTTTGTAATAATATAATTTTAATAAATGCCGGAAAGCTAATAGCCGAAGGCAGTTCAACGGAATTAAAGTCGAAATATTTATCTGATAAAATATTCGAAATTGAATGTGATCAAGTTGTAAAAGCAATGGAATACCTGGAAAACTCCGGTTTTATTGACGATACTTCGATATTCGGAAATGCGATACACGTTAGTGTAAATTCAAATTTTCAAAATAAAAATCAAATTATTGAATTATTAAACTCAAACGGAATAACAAACATCAAAAGAATCGATGCCATTGTTCCTACTTTGGAAGACGTATTTATTCATTTATTAGAACATCAAAATGATAAATAGAATTTCAGCGGTTGTAGAAAAAGAGTTCAAACATTTGTTAAGAGACAAGCGAATGCTTTTCGTCATAATCTTTTTTCCCGTGTTTTTATTGGGAATTTTCGGATATGCCGTAAACTTTGATGTTCACCACATTCAATTGGCCGTTTATGATCAAGATAAATCCGAGATGAGCCGGGATTTTATAAATTCACTATCCAAATCGGATTATTTTGATATTTCAAATTACTTAACAAAAGACTCTGAAATAAAAAAATCGTTGGACGAAAAACTTGCGCAAGTTGTTCTTGTTATTCCAAATGATTTTTCAAAAAATCTCTACTCAAAAAAAGAATCTGCGGAAGTTCAATTTTTAATTGACGGTGTTAACGGCAATACAGCAACAATAATTTCCAACTATGTTAAAGCGGCTACACTCTCTTATAATGCAAAGTTTCAAAAAGAAGTTTTAGAAAAAACCGGAAAGCGGGCATTTATTCCAATTGATTTAAGACCTCTTTTTCAATTTAATCCCGAACTAAGCACAACCAAATTCTTGATACCCGGATTAATTGCAATGATACTTATCATTACTGCGGTTATTACAGTTTCGCTTTCGCTTGTAAGGGAAAAAGAACACGGCACATCCGATCAACTTAAAATTTCTTCGCTGTCAACACTTGAAATTATTATAGGAAAAACCATACCGTACATTTTAATTGCACTTTTAGATGCGGTTTTTATTTTAATAGCAGGTTACATTTTATTCAATGTAGAAATAAAAGGCAACTATTTACTTCTGTTTCTCAGCACATTTATTTTTATTCTTGCGTCAACAAGTTTGGGAATTTTTATTTCGGTTATATCGGATACACAACAGCTGGCATTTACGTTTGCCACAATGGCTTCCATGCTGCCGTCCGTAATACTTTCAGGATTTATTTTCCCGATTGAAAGCATGCCTTATGCAATACAAGTTATAACGAATATTACTCCCGCTAAATTTTTTATCGTAATACTTCGCGCAATTATATTACGCGGCGTCGGGCTGCAAGCATTTTGGCATCAATTAATTTACCTTATTTTTTTCGCAATAATCTTTTTGTTTTTAGCAACGGTAATCGGAAATTACAAGACTAAATCGGCATGAAAACTATATTACATATTGTCAAAAAAGAATTCTTACAATTCAGGCGAGATCCTAAAATGTTCGCAATGATTTTAATTTCGCCGGTTGTACAATTAATATTTTTAGGCTATGCGGCAAATTTTGACGTTAACGTTGTTCACACGGCAATATTTGATCAAGATAAAACGATAACAAGCCGGCAATTTATTGAAAAGTTTCAAGGTTCCGGATATTTTGAAACGGATTATTACGTTGATAATTACAAAAAGCTTCAAAATTTAATTGATAATCATAAAATTATTTTCGGATTGGTTATTCCTAAAGATTTCGAAAAGAAAATTGAGCGAAACGAAACCGCGCCGGTACAAGCCGTGTTCGACGGCTCGGACGGAAACACCGCTGCAATTTCCGCAGGTTACGTCCAATTGATTGTTAGCAATTATTCTAAAAGTGTGGTAACGGATTTTTTAAATAAAAACGGAATGAAAATAATTCCCGCGGGAAATGTTGAATCGAAAGTGCGGGTTTGGTACAACCCTGAATTGAAAACACGTAATTTTATGGTTCCGGGTATTGTAGGTTTGTTATTAATGATTGTAACATTAATTCTTACTTCCCTCGCAATTGTAAAAGAGAAAGAGGTTGGAACTTTAGAGCAATTAATCGTTACACCGATTAAATCGCACCAACTTCTTATAGGAAAATTAATACCTTTTGCATTGCTCGGTTTTGTTGCAGAAATAATCGTTTTAACAGCCATGGTTTTTGTATTCAATATTCCCGTACGCGGAAATTTGGCTTTTTTATTTTTTACCACATTTCTTTATATTTTATCAACGCTGGGTTTAGGATTATTCGTATCCACAATATCCAAAACTCAGCAGCAGGCAATGATGCTTGCTATTTTTGTGGTAATGATGCCTATGATATATCTTTCCGGTTTTGCATTTCCTATAGAGAACATGCCTAAAATTATTCAGTATTTTACTTATTTTATTCCGCTAAGATATTTTATGGTAATTATGCGGGGAATAATATTAAAGGGCGTGGGCTTTTCGGACTTATGGATGGAAACCACACTGCTTTTTATAATAGGAGTCGTTATAATCTTTTTGAGTTCCTTGCGTTTCAGAAAAAGATTAGACTAAAATTAAACATCATAAAAAATAGTATAACTACCGCCCTTATCTTAACAATTTATTTTTGTAAATTATACGCCAAAAAATGAATTTAAATCAATTTCTGATATTTAACAATAAAACATCCGTTATGAAAAAATATATTCTCCTGTTTCTTTTCGTATTTTCCACATCCGCATTTCCACAAAATTCGTTACCCTTAAAACAAAATTTAGGACAAAAAATATTAAG
>Ga0256841_1000761_pt1 | contig 31010 bp, 26 predicted proteins | sample 356308metaG_FD_185971 | JGI IMG/M metagenome (GOLD analysis project Ga0256841, IMG submission 185971) | Hydrothermal vent microbial communities from Mid Atlantic Ridge, Atlantic Ocean - 356-308 | ecosystem: Environmental > Aquatic > Marine > Hydrothermal vents | place: Atlantic Ocean: Mid... | reverse complement strand
CCGGCCCGAGCCGGTCAGGGGAGGGCGGCCACCGTGGGAAGACGAGGACTGGCCAGTCCAACGGGATGACGGCCCATCCTCGACGGAGCTGGTGAGGGCTCGATGGGCGGTGGGAGATGCTGTGTTCGGTGATCAGGAAGCGGCTGCCGTGGTGACCGGTCTGGAGGCGTCTGAGCGTCAGCCATCGGTCTGTGACGATGAGGCGGGGGAGGGGGCGTGCGGGCGGCCGTGCTCTCATATCCGCGGTCGAGAGAAACACCCCTCACCTTTTCAGACACCATCAACGATTATCGAGCAACTTGACACTATAGAGTAAGTTGGCTATGCTAGGATTTTGTCTTGAGAAAGGGTAAGCGAGTGTAAAACGCCTATGAGTACATATTTTCCGACGGGGAAGAATCTGGAATCACAGCGCAAGTGGTATCTCGTCGATGCCGACGGGCTTACCGTGGGGAGGCTGGCATCTCGCATCGCACCGATTTTGATGGGGAAGAATAAGCCTACGTACACTCCTTTTCTGGACATGGGAGATCATGTCATCGTCATCAATGCCGCCAAGGTGAAGTTCACCGGGCGCAAGTGGAAGGCGAAGTATTATCGTCATCACTCGGGATATCCTGGCGGGTTGAAAGAGCTCACTGCTGAACAGATGCTCCAAAAGCATCCCGAACGCCTCATCGAACTGGCGGTCCGGCGCATGCTCCCCAAGACGAAGCTGGGGCGGAAGATGTTCAAGAAGTTGAAGGTGTATGCGGGGAGCGAACATCCCCATCAGGCGCAGAAGCCGGAACCACTGAAGATCGAGACGGAGTGAGAGCTGATTTATGGCCGAAGAGATTCAGTATTATGGCACGGGACGACGCAAATCATCAGTCGCACGCGTCTTTCTTCGTCCGGGAGAGGGGCGCATCACTGTCAATCGCCGCAGCCTGGAAGACTATTTCCCCCTTGAGCGGTGGCGCGCGGCGGTGCGTCAACCATTGGTGTTGACCGATACGCTCAACAAGTTCGACATCTACATCACGACCCGCGGCGGAGGGCTCACTGGTCAGGCTGAAGCGATTCGACATGGCCTGACGCGGGCCCTCATTCAGTACAATGTCGATCTGCGTCCGAAGCTGAAGGAAGCGGGGCTGGTCACGCGCGATCCTCGGGTCAAAGAGCGCAAGAAATATGGGCAGCCGGGGGCTCGCAAACGCTTCCAGTATTCCAAACGATAAGGTTATGTATGACCCCATACCAGGCATCAGATGGAAGGAGGAGGGTTTCCTCGCGTTCTGGTCCTGGGGGCATATCCCATTACTGGTTCGACGGGTTGGTTGCCGTGGGTGGGATGAACATATCGGACCACTCCATGGTGCGAACCAGTGAGTAACAAAACCAATCCAGGAGGGCGAACGTTGGTTACCGTAACAATGAAAGAGCTGCTCGAAGCGGGCGTCCATTTCGGTCATCAGACGCGCCGATGGAATCCCAAGATGAAGGATTTCATCTTTGGTGAGCGGAATGGTATTCATATCATCGATCTCCAAAAGACTCAGCGCTATTTTCGCGAAGCCGTGAACTTCGTGACCGAGGCGGCGAGTCAAGGAAAGCGGTTCCTGTTTGTTGGAACCAAGCGTCAAGCGCAAGAGGCCGTGGCTAAAGAGGCCGAGCGCTGTGGTCAGTTCTATGTGAACCATCGCTGGTTGGGAGGATTGCTGACGAACTTCCAGACGATCCGGAAGTCGATCGATCGGCTCCACGAACTGGAGCGGATGAAAGAAGACGGGAGTTACGAGCAACTTCCCAAGAAGGAGGTGATTCGGCTCGAGCGCAAGCGGGCGGCGCTGGAGAGAAACTTCGCGGGCATCAAAACCATGGATCGACTCCCCGATGTCCTCTTCGTCATCGATACGGAGAAAGAGCAGATCGCCGTGCGCGAAGCACAGCGATTGGGTATTCCCATTGTAGCCATTGTGGACACGAACTGCGATCCTGAGGGCATCGATTATCCGATTCCCGGTAACGACGACGCTCTTCGAGCCGTTCGCCTGTTCGCCTCCAAAATCGCCGACGCTATTCTCGCCGGCCAGCAGATGAGGAAGGAGGCCGAAGAAGCCGCAATGGAGGCGGCTGCCCAAATGGAAGCGTCGGCTCAAGAGACCGAGGCGGGAGCGATCGGTGAACGCGCTGTCGAGGAAGGAATGCAGAAGGGAGGCAGTCGAGCGGCGGCCGTGGCCGAGGGGGGGATCGTTGAGGAAGGGCTTCCGGCCACCTTACCGGTCGAGACGGCCGCGACGCTGGATGCGGAGACGAGCGAAACGGCCGAGAGCGCGCCCGAAGCGAGCCCCGGGGAGCAAGAGCCCCGACAGGGAGATCCGGTGGCTGGCTCGACGCCTTCATCCACCGGTCCTTCCGAACCCGCCGCCGAGATGGCTGGCGAGCGTGATGCGTCGCCTTCTCGTTCAGAAGCGACATCCGATGCCCGGACGGAAGGCCACTCAACGGGGCAATCGCCGAGTCACTGACAGCGAGCTGGAGGAGAGAAGATGGTGGAGATTTCAGCCCAAGAGGTGAAGGCGCTGCGCGAGAGGACGGGCGCCGGTATCATGGAATGCAAAACGGCCCTCGTCGAGGCGGGAGGTGATCAGGAGAAAGCCATAGAGATCCTGCGAAAGCGCGGGATGGCTTCGGCCCGCAAGCGTGCCGGGCGGGCGACGACCGAGGGCATGGTCGGATCATACATTCATATGGGCGGCAAGATCGGCGTGTTGGTGGAAGTCAACTGTGAGACAGACTTTGTGGCGCGAACCCCAGAATTTCAACAGTTCGTCCATGACATCGCCATGCACGTCTGCGCCGTTGAACCGCTCTACGTGCGGCGGGAGGACGTGCCCGAAGAGGTCATCGAGCGGGAGCGCCACATCGCCCGCGAACAGGCGTTGGCCGATCCCCGCATGAAAGGGAAACCGGAATCGGTGATCGAAAAGGTTGTCGAAGGGCGATTGAATAAGTTCTTTGCCGAGACCGTGCTCGAAGAACAACCGTTCATTAAGGATAACTCCCGGACGGTCGGCGAGTTGGTCAAAGAGCTGATCGCCAAAACGGGGGAGAACATCCGCATCCGTCGATTCATCAGATACAAGCTGGGAGAGGAGGCCGATGCGGATCGATCGTCGGCCGCGCCGGCAGAAGCGTAGTTGAAGCCCCTTCCGCGCGAAGGGGCTTTCTTTTTGGCCATCGGCGATCAGCGAACCGGGAGCGATTCTCCATCTCACTCGATGGTCTCGTTTCCGGTTCTCGAAGTTGAGAGACGATGCCTGTAAGGATAGCTTCATGAGTGAACCGGCCTCTAAGCCCGTCTACCATCGCATTCTTCTCAAGCTCAGCGGGGAGGCTCTGCGTGGAGACCGCCCGTACGGTATCGACTTAGAAGCCACGAGCGTGATTGCCAAGGAAATCAAAGACGTCCACCTCTTGGGCGTGCAAGTGGCCATTGTCATCGGCGGTGGGAATATCATCCGCGGTATGGAAGCGAGCCGCTATGGGATCGATCGGGCCTCGGCCGATTATATGGGAATGTTGGCCACGGTCATCAATGCGTTGGCTCTTCAGGATGCCTTGGAGAATATCAACGTTCCCACGCGGGTGCTCACCGCCATTGAAATTCGCCAAGTGGCCGAGCCCTTCATCCGCCGGCGCGCGATTCGCCATTTGGAGAAGGGGCGCGTCGTCCTGTTGGCGGCTGGGACGGGGAGTCCCTATTTCACGACCGATAGCGCGGCCGCGCTTCGGGCCCTGGAGTTGAAGGCCGAGGTGATTTTGAAAGCCACCAAAGTGGATGGGATCTACGAGGCCGATCCGATGATTTACCAGGATGCCGTGAAGATCGAAGAGTTGACCTATCTGAACGTCCTGGAACGGGGGCTCAAGGTCATGGATGCCTCGGCCATCTCTCTCTGTATGGATCATGAGTTGCCCATCATTGTCTTCAACCTCAGGATCCCCGGCAACATCCGCCGGGCCGTGCTGGGGGAGAAGGTCGGCTCGCGCGTCGTGCCGGCGGTGGGGGAGTGAGAGGAGGAGCAGCGATGACCAAAGAGGAGATGACCAAGGAGGACATCCTCCATGAAGCGCGACGGCGCATGGAATCGGTCATCGAAGACGCGCGTCGGAAATTGGCGTCTTTGCGCACAGGACGGGCGTCCCCGAGCATTCTCGATCACATCACCGTCGAGTATTATGGTACGCCGACGCCGCTGAACCAGTTGGCGCAAATCCATGCTCCCGAGCCCTCCTTGCTCACCGTTCAGCCGTATGATCCGTCCATCATTGCTGAGATAGAGCGAGCGATCCTCAGTTCGGATCTCGGCCTCACCCCCATGAATGATGGACGCCTCATTCGCATCCCCATTCCTCCGTTGACTGAAGAGCGACGGAGACAACTGGCCAAAGTGGTGGGCGAAATCGCCGAGGAGCACCGAACGGCCATCCGGAATGTGCGTCGCGATGCCAACGAGCATTTGAAGAAATTGCAGAAAGAGAAACGGCTCTCAGAGGATGAAGAGCGCCGCGCGTTGAACGAAGTGCAGAAGTTAACCGATACCCACATCCAGACGGTGAACCAACTGGCCAGGGCCAAGGAAGAAGAAATTCTTCAAGGCTGAGCGCCGGGGACCCATCGGTGCGCGCGATGGAGGGAGGGGCCAGCCTTTCCTCCTCCGATGTTCATCGTGGCTTCTGCGGTGATCTCGAGGTCGATTTGAAGGAGACGCTCGACTACCGAGATGAGGGACTACTATTAGAAGCCGCCCGCGTTCGTTCTTTAGAGGCTCCCAGGCGCTGGGGTTCGGAGTGTAACAGTTCTGCATACCGGTCGATGTAGCCACCCACCAGCGCGCCGCCGACTTGCTTGGAGAAGACGAGCTTGTTCTCGTGTTCATGGCGATCAACGATCACCAGATCCCCCGTCTCGACCTGATTGGTGGCGATCAAGTTCGAGAGGGGGAAGACGAGAAAGCGCTCGATGGAGCGTTTCAAATGGCGCGCGCCGTACTTATAGTCTGTTCCTTCTTCGAGAATCAACCGCTTTGCTGCCTCGGTGAAAGTGAACACGAACTTCGGGGCTTGCGATTTCAGAATGCGTTCTTGAACCCGTTGCAACTCGATCTCCAGAATGCGTTCCAGATGCTCTTGTTTCAGCGAACGGAACACGACGACGCGATCGATTCGATTCATGAACTCGGGAGAGAACTTGCGCTTGGCGGCTTCCAGAGCCGTCCGATAGATTTTTTGATCGAGGATCGAGTCTTGCTGACCTTGCTGAGGAGCAAATCCTATTCCTCCGGAGATCAACTCGCTCAGCTCCTTGGCGCCCAAGTTCGAGGTCATCACGATGATGCAGCGCGAGAAATCCACGCGTCGATTGTCGCCCAACGTGAGCGTCGCTTTGTCCAGGATGCCGAGCAGGAGTTGCCACAGCGCATCGGAGGCCTTCTCAATTTCGTCAAACAACACGAAGGTCAGCTTGAGAGTCTCCGTGTGATACCGGTCCAAGTTCTCTTGAGTGAGCAAGGGCGTGGTTTCACGATGTCCCAAGTATCCCGGCGGCGAGCCGATCAATTTGGCAATTTCATGACTGTGTTGAAATTCGCCACAATCGATCTTCACCACACAGTTGGGGTCACCGAAGAGGACCTCGGCCGAGGCTTCGACGACTCTCGTCTTGCCCGAGCCAGTCGGACCCAGGAACAAGAGCGTCCCGATCGGTCGGCCGGGAGGAGTGAGGCCGGCCAGATAGATCTGATAAAGCCCAACCATTCGTCGAACCGCGCGATCTTGCCCGACGATGCGTTCCAGCAGCTTCTGCTCGAACTCTTGAGCCCGAGGGTGCTTGCGTTCAGGGTCGAGGGTTACTGTCGTTTGATTCGTCATAGGCCTTTTCCTCCACTAGGTGCAGGGCCGGCAGCGTATCTCACGCCATTCACTTAGACGTTGAAACCGGGTGAAACGGTTGGCCATCTCGTCCCGGAGTGCCTCAGCTCCATTGAGCTCATCCGAACGGGATTTTAGAGAAAACGGATCTTCGGAGCAAGGGTCGCCTCGTCCAAGCCAGAATGGGAGAGCCGCGGCTTCTCCCACTGCCGGTCACTCTCTCCGGTCGATCGCTGTCGGCGCTGAAGGTGACCCGATTCATCAAGGGGTTCACGGCGAAGGAGAAGAGCAGTGTGGTCGCTGTGCTCTGATCTCTTCCACGGCTGCTTACGTGCTCCGGTGCTCTTGAGGAAGTGGTTGGATGGGCAATCCGGCGCGTTGTCGCAATTCGGCGAGGAGGTCTCTCAGATCGATATCCTGCGCCACCATCAGGACGAGGATATGGTAGAGGAGGTCCGCCAGGTGGTGACCGAGTTCCTGCCGAGCTTCGTTTTTGGCGGCCAGCATGACCTCGGTGATCTGCTCGCCCAGTTTCTTGAGCATGAAGTCCAGTCCTCGCTCGAACAGATGCGCCGTGTACGAGTTTTCCGGCCGTTCCCGTTCCAAATCGACGATGAGCTGGAACAACCCACTGAGCATGAGGCCGATCTCCATGGACGGGATGTTGACAATGGAGACCTCGCTGGACTTGTGGGTCGGTTCCAGGAGGCTCGTGCGGAAGCGGGACGCCTCGCCTCTCTGAGCACCGGACTCCGGCGTATCGACTTTGATGATCAGGGCGGTTCCTTCGTCATCAGCGAGAATATCCACAACACGGTGGACCTTGCCAGCCGCATCGCGATGTTGAAGAATGCGTTGCTGGCGCACGTTCCAGAGATGGGCTACGCCCGTTTGAAGAGTCAGGGCGAGCGCTTCCTTGTTCATGTATGAGAACAGAAGGATCCGCCCTCTCAGACGATCCTGGAGGATCGTGGGAATTAACCCTCGCTCATCGAACTTGAGATTCTGTAACCTCATGCCGTCATATTAATGTTAGAAATGCCATCTTCGAACGTCAACGCTTTCCTCTTCGCGACTGAGCCCGTCGCGTCCGGAGAACGACCGCCTTCCCCCGCCTCGCGGCCATTTCAGGGAGCCAGGGCGAGATCCGCCTCGATGTTCCGAGGACGCCTACCTTGCCCTCTCCCTGAGCCATCTGGTAAGGTTGTAAGTTATGATCCCGGTGAGCGAGGCACAGAAAATCATTCTCGAGCACAGTCCGCTTCTCCCGACGGAACGCGTCCCCTTGTCGGCGGCCGGAGGGCGGGTGTTGCGGCAGGAGATTCGCGCCGATATGGATATGCCTCCATTCGATCGTGCTCGCATGGATGGATATGCCCTGCGGTCCGCGGATCTCTCCGAGGTTCCTGCCCGGCTTCGCCTCGTTGGTGAAGTGGCGGCTGGTGCCGAGTGCGACCGGGTCATATCCACTGGCGAAGCCGTTCGCATCATGACGGGCGCACCGGTGCCCCGTGGGGCCGATGCTGTGCAGAAAGTGGAAGTCACGGAGACTGATGGCCGGACGGTGCTCATCAAAGAAGGCGTGCGGCCGGGACAATTCATCACCCGGCGCGGCGCCGAGGCGCGCCGCGGACAGGTACTCCTCCATCCGGGCGAGCGCATCACGCCGGCCGCTATCGCTGTGATGGCGACGTTCGGCTACGCCCAGGTGACCGTCTCCCGGCGGCCGCTCGTGAGCGTGTTATCCACGGGGGATGAACTGGTGGACGTCGACCGCACGCCGTCGGCGGCTCAAATCCGGAATTGCAACAGCTATACCATTCGGGAGTATCTCAATCAGCTTGGCGCTGAGGGGCGCGATGGGGGTATCATCCCTGACGACGAACAGATCACGTTTCAACGCATTGTCGCCGCCGTGGAATCCAGCGATGTGCTCATTCTCTCTGGAGGCGTTTCCATGGGGGCCTATGACTGGGTCAAGCCGGCCCTGCGTCGCTTAGGCGCCATGATCCTCTTTGAGCGCGTGCGCTTGCATCCGGGGAAGCCGACGGTGTTCGCCACGTTCCAGGAGAAAGTCATCTTCGCTCTACCTGGGAATCCCGTTTCCGTGATAGTGACCTTTCTCCAGTTCGCCTTTCCCGGATTGAACGCCATGATGGGGGCGCGCGACAAGTTCATTCCCTCCGTCCAGGCGATGCTGGAAACGGAGGCCCGGCATGCGCCAGATCGCCTCAGTTGTTTGCCCGGTCAACTCCGGATTCGTGAAGGGCGAGCCTCGGTGAGGCCCGTGAAATGGGGAGGGTCCTCGGATTTCATTCCCCTCCTTCAAGCCAATGCCCTGATCGTCGTTCCCGACGGCGTGCCTCAGATTGAGGCGGGTCAGCTCTGTCAGACGTTGCTGATCCCTTCGCAGGAGGTCCGATAGGTGGAAGAGCGAAAGGAACTCACCCATTTGGATACCACGGGGCGCATCAGGATGGTCGATGTGGGATCAAAGCCAGTTACCGAGCGGACTGCCGTGGCCAGCGGATTCGTTCAGATGTCCGCGGCCGCCCTGGATGCCATTAAAGTGCGACAGATGCCCAAAGGGAATCCTTTGGAAGCCGCCCGGTTGGCCGGTATCATGGCCGCGAAGCGGACGAGCGATCTCATTCCCCTGTGTCACCCCCTCATGCTCACTCACGTAGATGTGCAGCTAGAATTGAAGGAAGGGGGGGTTGCTATCCAGTCAAAAGTGGCGACCACGGCCCAAACCGGCGTGGAGATGGAAGCGCTCACGGCCGTCGCCGTGGCGGCGTTGACGCTCTACGATATGTGCAAGGCGATTGACAGGGGCATGGTGCTCACCGACATTCGATTAGAGAGTAAGACGGGCGGGCAGTCCGGCGACTACACACGATCCCTCTCCCCCGAGTCCATGCAACGTCACATTTGAATACCCACTGAGACGCCTTCTCCCCCACGCGACCATGGCGCCCGTCCCCTGTGGTGGCGCTTTTTGTGGGAGGTATCGCCGGCAACCTGTGAGCGGGCCAGAGAGAGTGTGACCATCAATGGGTCCGCATGGTGCACCATGTGGCGCAGGGTGAGGATGAGGAGTCACTTCGTGGTGCGCCTCCCGTCCCAGGGGCAGGGCACTCGAGCCGAACGCTCGGACGGATCGCTGTCTGGCTTCTCTGGCCGAAGTCGATGGCCCCTGTGTTCTGGCTCATTGACGGGTTGCCGAGAGCCGTGATAGCATCCCCTCTCACATGACCACACTCGATCACATAAGGGGGAACGTGGCATGACTCGGAGAAAGCGACTCGGAGGAGGTCTTATGTCTGTGAAACATGTCGGACTCATCCTCGCCGTTCTTTTGATGCCCATCGGGCCGGCGACAGCTCAGTTGATTCAGCCATTGTCTATCGAGCCGCCGGTTCCGCAATCGGGAGCACGGTTTGGTCAAACGTTGGCGGTGGGCGATGTCAATGGAGATGGCTGGATCGATATCATCGTGGGAGCGCCCTTTGCTGACGTGGCGACGGTCGCCGAAGCTGGGCGCGTGGACGTCTTTTTCGGTCCGGACTTCGGAGAGGTGTCATCGCTGCAGGCGGGCGCGCCAGCGCCGGGGGCGCATTTTGGGGCCACGCTCCTCGCCGGGGAAGTGAATGGTGACTCGGTCACCGATCTCATTATTGGCGTGCCTGGAGCCAACGACGGTGCCGGGGCGGTGTACGTTTTCTTCGGCGGGGCGTCACTGGAGGATCAAGCTCCTCTCACGCTTCAAGCGCCTGCGCCGCAACCGGGAGCGCGATTCGGCGTCTCGGCGGCTCTCGGTGACTTCAATGGCGATGGGAATCCCGATCTGGTGGTTGGGGCGAATCGAGCCGATGTCACCACCATGATGGAAGGACAGCAGGAGGAGGTGGTCGCCGAGGAAGCCGGCCAGGCCTTTGTGTTCTTCGGACCGGACTTCGCCGCCGATACGGTACAAACGCTTCAGGCCTCGACGGTGGAGGCCGGGGCGCGATTCGGCACGGCGGTCGCCGCCGCCAATCTCAATAATGACGCCTTCGATGATGTCATCGTGGCGGGCGATCGCACCGACGTGACTATGGGATCGACGACCGAGCGCAACGCTGGCGAGGCGCTGGTCTTCTTCGGGGGAGAGATGTTCGATACGACGTCGGATGTCACTCTTCGCGCCCAGGATATTCAGCAAGGCGCCGCCTTCGGTCGCGTCATGGTGGTGGATGATGTCAGTGGCGATGGAATCGATGATCTGGTGGTGAGTACGCCCTTGTTCGACTTGGGGCCGAATAATGCTCTCCCTGACGCCGGCGAAGCTCTGGTGTTTGAGGGGAGTCAACAAATCACGGGAACGGTGTCGGCCAGTATCGCCATTCGCGGCCCGGCAGCCAACTTCGCTTACTTCGGGACCTCTCTCGCCGTTGGCGACCTGAGCGGAGATGGGTTGAGCGATATCATTGGCGGTGCACCGGGCCTGAGAGTGGCTGGTCTGGATGGTGCGGGCGGCGTATTCATCGTGAGCGGCGTGCCGATTTCGGGGACGCTCAATCCGAACATCTCACTACGATCACCGAATCTCGAGGCGCACGCTGGATTCGGCCAGGCAGTGGCCGCCGCCGATGTCGACCGGGATGGGCTCGCCGACGTCATCGTCAGTGCCCCTTTGGAAGATGTCGGCGATACGCCCGATGCCGGTCGGATCTACATCTTCTCCAGCACGGCACCCGTTGGTCCTTTCATCATCAACCCATGAGGTGGAGAGGAGAGAGACGATGATCCGGAGGACCCGCCGATGTCCGATGGTGTGGTTGGCTTTCCTTCTCGTGATCGGCCAGGACGCTCTGGGACAGGGGATACCGCGCGTCGTCGATCTGGCCGGTCTCAAGGATCGATTGGCGATCGCTCTGGGACAACGCAGTGGAGATCAACTCCGCGTCCTGACGGCCGGGGATTTCAATGGCGATGGATTGACCGATGTGGTCGTGGGAACCCCTTTCTTCGACGGGCCGGAGAACGATCGCTTCAATGGAGGAGGAGCCTTCCTCATTCTCGGAGGGAGCGATGGAGTCGGCGTTCGCGATCTGGGTAGCCGGGGAGCACGACGAGAGGACGTCGTCTTCTACGGCGCTGAGGAGGATGATCGCTTCGGCAAGGTGGCCGCTCACGCCGACCTGGATGGTGACGGGGTTGATGACCTCGTCATTGGCGCCCCGGGAGGGGATGGGCCGGGCAATCTGCGGCCTGATGCCGGTGAAGTCTATATCTTCTTCGGCGGTCTCCATGTGTCCAGTGAGGCTGTGCGCGATATGAGCGGGCTCCTCGGTCCGGGGGCGGATGTGACCATCTTCGGGCGAGATACGCTGGACGGCCTGGGCGCATCTCTGGCCCTCGGCGACGTCGATGGGGATGGAGCGACGGATCTCGTCATCGGAGCGGCGGGCGCATTTGGATTCGGCAATTTCCGGGCGGCGGCCGGGGATGTCTATATCATCTTCGGAGGCCCCGATCTCCGGTTTCGCTCGGTGATCGATTTGGCCGATCCTTTCGCCGGCGCCGATGTCGTCATCCATGGCGCCGATCCCGTCGATCAAGCCGGAGTGACCGTGGCCGTGGGAGATCTGAACGGGGATGGCATCGACGATGTGGCGCTCTCGGCGCCCAATGGCGATGGACCCGGCGAGCGGCGCAGGGATACCGGTGAGGTGTATGTGGTGTTCGGCGGTCGGCGATTGGCCAGCGAACCAATCCGCGATTTGGCCGGAGTGTTCGCGCCGCCGGCCGATCTCGTCATTTACGGTCGATTCCCCGCTGATGGATTGGGCCTGTCGCTGGGTATCGCCGATGTCAGCGGTGATGGGATCGAAGATTTGGTCGTGGCCGCCCGCGCGCTCATTCGCGCGCGGTTAGGGGCCGGAGAGGTATACGTCATTTTGGGGAGCGCGACCCTTCCGCTGGACGGCGTGCGCGACATCGCTGGTGTGGTCGGACGCCTCCCCGATGCCGTTCTCCTGGGCGCGGAAGCGCGGCAGCTGGCCGATCCCCAACCCGATCAATTTGGGGCGGCACTGGACCTGGCCGATATGAACGATGATGGGATCGCCGATCTCGTCATCGGCGCTCCTGGCGCCGATGGGTTGGAGAATGGGCGATTGAATACCGGAGAAGTTTACGTCATCCCCGGTGGACTCGATCTCTTTGGCGGACTCCCTCGGGATGCGGCCGGAGCATTGGGACCGCCTTCAGAGATGAGGATCATCGGTCCGGATACGGGAGCGAACTTCGGGGCCACGCTGGTGGTCGCCGACATCGACATGGACGGAACGAAGGACATCATCGTGGCCGCCCCGCTCGATTCGGCGGGTCCGATAGGATTTGAGCGTCGCAACGCCGGACTCGTCTTCGCGCTATCGGCTGAGTGAGGCGTCATCGTCTTCATTCGATTCCGCGCATCGTCTCCCGGATGAGGAAATCGACGACCTGTTTCAAATCCCCCGTCTCTCGGTAGATCTTCAGTTGCTGGTCAGCGCTCGTCCCTCGCTCCAGGATGTCGTAGATGTGATTGATCTCTTCGCGACTGCCCAGCTCATCGACGACGTCGTCGACGAACTCGATCAACTCTCGAATGAGGTCCCGCACCGGGACTTCAATCTGCTTGCCGAAATCGATCAGTTTGCCGTCCAGGCCATAGCGAACGGCGCGCCACTTATTCTCCTGAATCAAGGCTCGGCGGTAGAGGCGAAACCCCAGATTCAATTTGATGAGCTTATAGAGCTTGGCGGTGATCGCCTGGAACAGAGCGGCGATCGCAATGGTATCATCGGGGCGCGTGGGAAGGTCGCATACGCGGAACTCGAGCGTGGGATAGAAAGGATGAATGCGCAAATCCCACCAGATGCGTTTGGCATTATCAATGCAATTGGTTTTGATCAACAACTCGACGAACTTTTCGTACTCGGCGTAGGAATTGAAGTAATCGGGGATATCGGTGCGAGGGAATTTCTTGAACAATTCGGAGCGATAGGACTTGAGTCCCGTATTTCGCCCGCACCAGAATGGTGAACTCGTCGAGAGGGCCAGCACGTGGGGCAAGAAATAGCGCGCGGCGTTCATGATGTGGATGGCCATCTCCCGGTTTTCCACGCAGACGTGAACGTGCAGGCCGAAGATGAGGAGCGATTGAGCCAGGACCTGCATGTCCTCGACGATCTTGTAGTAGCGCTCGTGCTCGAAGATCTTCTGCTCGCTCCATTGGGCGAACGGATGCGTGGAGGCAGCCACGATTTTCAACCCTTTGCTGGCGGCCAGCTCCGAGAGCGTCTTCCTCAGCCGGTAGAGATCGGCCCGCGCTTCCTTGATGGTCTTGCACACGCCGGTCCCGATTTCGACCATGGATTGGTGCATCTCCGGCTTGACCTGCTCGCCGAGAATGCGCTTCCCCTCCTCGAGGATGGAGAGCACGCGAGAGCGGAGATTGCGCGTCTCGGGATCGACGATCTGATATTCTTCTTCGATCCCGATGGTGAAATCTTGATCGAACTTGCCCAGGGATGGAAGAGAATAGGGACTTTGTGGTGACTGCATAATCGGCTCCCTCGACTCGTTACTTCCGATCGATGATGAACGTCGGCACCATGCCCCCACCCGCGGTCACATTACACAACTCGGTGCCCGACAGACGGGTGAAGGCACTGCCGACGCGACCCTCGAATAACAAGGGATCCAAATCGGTCAATTGCTCGACGAATTCCACGCGCTGACCATCGATGATCCCGGGGAACACTTCGCGGCCGGTGGCCACGCGTTCTTGCACCAGGTATCCATGTTGGAGAGCCGTCTGGATGGCCGCATCCCAACGGGCCTCATCCAATTCCCACCCGATGAAAATCCCTTTGCCCCCGTACGCGTCATTGGGCTTGAGCACGAAGTGATGCCGATTCCGCCTGACGAACGCGACCAGATCGATGTCCTCTCCTCGGTAGGTCGTTCTCCGGTCTTCGAAGCGCCGCGTCCAGGGAATGTGGCGGCGCATGAGCTCTCGCTCCTGGTCGGTGAACAGGGAGGCGAATCGTTCGTCGGTGAATACCCCGAACAGGAGCTTTTTGTGGATCAGTTTTCCGCGAAACGAGTTGACCAGACACACGGCGCCCGCTTCATAGGCTTTGAGAAGATCCCCGGCTTCGTCGAGGAGGTCGAGAAAATCGTTGACCAGCAGACGCTTGTAGATCACATCGATGCGGAAATCTCCAGCATAGAGCTTCCCTCGTCTCAGTTCCAGCTCTCGCGGGTCGGCGATGATGGTCGGATATCCGCGCGAGGTGAAGAACTCCTGGAAGAGTTCGAACTCCCGGGTGGTGGGCACGCCGCGCACGTCGACGATGGCGATATGGGGAGGGGATTCCCGACCGCCGAATTCTCGATACGCGGCCAGGAGAACATCGAGCAGCTTCTCTCGTCCGCTGAGGGGCGTGAGGTGGTAATGCTCGGCGAACGCCTTCATGACGTCCAGTTGCCTGAAGATCTGCGAGGCGACGTCCGCGTAGGCGATGCCCGCCGGTGTTTCGGCGTTCAATTCGACGAAGTGATACTGTCCGTCGGTCAGGAACGAGTCCCAGCGGGCTGTGGGCGAAATGTCCGGGAATCCCGGGTCCAGGCGCACGAGCCGCCGTTCCCCGTCCGTCAATCCGAGATACTCCATCAGGGACTCGTCGCCGAGAGCGCGGTGGGCCACGCGTTCGATGGCGGGCCATAATCTCTGGCAGACGTCGGCGATGAAGGCAAATTGTGACCGGCTGACGAAATGCGGGCGGAGATAGGGGCTCAACGGGCGCCCGCCGAAGACGAGGCGCGCCTCCTCCAACCGGTGCCAGAGCTGATCTCTGGTTCGCTCCATCTCATTGCCGCGGTCCAGCAAGTCGTGATACCGGCGGACGGCCTCTTGGAGCATGGCACGCTCTCGGCGTGCGGCCAAGTGACTCAACTCTGGAATGCAGCCCATCTCCATGCCTGACCGATTCAGTCGCGGCCGACGGCCACCGAGGCATTGAGGAATTCCGACCACCGGTGATGCTTCAGTGTAGGTTGACCCTGATGGGCGTATTCCACAACCATCTCGGCGACGGCGTCCAGGAACCAATTGTAGTGCGTTTCGCCCACTGAGAAATAATCGGCATCCGGCGCCGGATTCATGAAATCGATGGCGTAAGGGACGCCATCGCGAATGGCGAATTCCAGCGTGTTGATGTCGTAACCGAGCGCCTCGCAGAGCGTGAGGCAATCGCGCACGATGCGATCGTGCAGCGCCTGATCGATATAGTCACCGAGCGGCTCATATTGACCCTGGAGGTAGGGCTTGGTGGGATCGTACTTCATGACCAGGACCTTCTTCCGGCCGATGCAATAGCAGCGGACATACTTCTCGAACTGAATGAACTCCTGCAACATCATGCACAGTTGGCCAGTCTGATCGTAGTACCACAGCAGTTCATCCAGGGAATCGACGCGATAGACGTGCTTCCAGCCGCCGCCATCATAGGGCTTCAAGATGGCCGGGAGCCCCACATACTCGATGATGCGCGACCAATCCAGAGGGTAGATCAGATTGCGGAGCGATTCGGTCACGACGCCCTCTTTGTATTCCTTCTGGGGAAGCAACACCGTTTTGGGAACGGCCACTCCCAGCCGCTCGGCCAGCGCCGTACCGAAGAATTTATCATCGGCCGACCACCAGAACGGATTGTTGACGACGATGACGCCATTGAGCACGGCCGTCTTCAAGAAGGCGCGGTAGAAGGGGATTTCATGGGAAATGCGATCGAGAATGAGGCGATACTCCCGAGCATCGACCGTCGTCACGCCGCCGAGCTTGACGTACTCGGCGGTGAGGCCCGCGTTCATGGTGTTGATCTTCTCGATGAACGCTTGGGGGAAAGACTGTTCTCGTCCAACTAAGAGTCCGACTCTCATGCTGTACATCCTTCTCTCTGTCGACAGCGCCTCACCGGGCGCGACCTTCAACTTCAGGTCCAGGCGGCGCGCACAATGATATTACACCCCCATGAAGAAAGCAACCACCAGTGAGCCCACCGGAAGGGGGTTCCCACAGAGGCGCCATGAAAGCGCTCCGGGCGCGCGCCTCAGCAGCAGTTCCCCTCATCGTCGTGAGCCTGCAGAGAGCCGCATCATCGATGAGAGCGGAGAGATCTCGACCAGCTTGTGAGGGCCGCGTCGCCTGGTCATTGGCAAATTGCCACCGGAGAGCGGCTGTGCTACCATTGCCCCCTTTCGAGGAGTTCATGGAACAAGGTATTCAAAAGACGATCCTGCCCAGCGGTCTCACCGTAGTGACCGAAGAGATGCCGCACCTGCGGTCGGTGAGTCTGGGGATATGGATGCGCAGTGGATCGCGCCACGAGCCGATAGAGCAGAGCGGGATATCCCACTTCATCGAACACATGTTGTTCAAAGGCACGGAGCATCGCTCGGCCGAAGAGATCGCCGTGGAGACCGATCTCCTTGGTGGGAATCTGGATGCTTTCACCAGCTACGAATGTGTCGGCTATTCCATCAAGGTATTGGATGAGCATCTGGAACGCGCCTTCGACCTGGTGGCTGATCTGGTCTCTGCCCCTCGATTCGATCCCCATGAGCTGGTCAAGGAGCGACAGGTCATTCTCGAGGAGATCAAGATGACCGAAGACGTCCCCGATGAGCTAGCGACCGAAGTGTTCATGAGAAATTTCTGGCCCGATCATCGCTTGGGGACGCCGATTTCAGGGACGGCGCAGACGGTGGCCGAGCTCACTCGGGATGATCTGGTCGCCTACTGGCAGAAGGTGTATACGCCGACCAATATGTTGGTCACCGCGGCGGGGCGAGTCCGCCACCAGGAACTCGTGGAGATGGCCGATCGGGCGTTGAGCCGACTGCCGGCGAGCGGATATCGCCCTGTCAATCAACGACCGGTGTCATCGGCTTCCATCATCATCCATCCCAAGGATCATCTGGAGCAAGTTCAAATTATCATGGGCGCCGAGTGTCCGGCGCTGTGGTCCGAAGGCTATTTCCCTCTGCTCATCCTCAACGCCATCCTCGGCGGCGGGGTGAGCTCGCGATTGTTTTTGAAGATTCGCGAAGAGCATGGATTGGCCTATGCCGTGGAGTCGGCTCCGCTGCTGTTCACCGATACGGGCGTTCTGGCCATTCATGCGGCCACCTCTCCCGAACGCGTGGAGAAGGTCATCAGATTGACGGTCGATGAACTTCGGCGGCTCAAGGCCGAACCACCATCCTGGAGCGAACTCGGGCGGGCCAAGGATATGGTCAAAGCTTCCCTGTTGCTGAGCCTGGATTCATCATCGGCTCGGATGTCCCGTCTGGCGCGGCATGAGATCACCTTGGGCCGGCAGTATGCCATCGATGACATTCTCCGGGCCATTGATGCCGTGACCGATGACGAAGTCCAGCGCGTAGCCAATCAGGTATTCAAACCAGAGGCATTAGCGGTGGTCATCGTTGGTCTGGTCAGCGGTCTGCGGCTGGAACGCGAGCAATTGGCGTGCTGACGGGCTCGGAGGCCACCCGATGCCGTCGATCAGCGTAATGATGTGGGTGGCATTTCAAGGCGCGCTCGTGGAATCAGCGTTGCTTCAATGGTGGGACGTGACGGACTGATGCGTATCAATGTCCTCGGCAGTTCCAGCGCGGGAAATTCGACTCTGGTGGTCGCCGGTTCGACGCGCGTCCTCATCGACGTGGGATTCTCGGCGCGCGAGACCAAACGCCGGCTCGCTGCCATTGGCGAGGAGGCTTCGCAACTGTCGGCGATCATCATCACCCATGAACATGCCGATCATATTCGTGGCGTTCCGGTGTTGGCGCGATCTCTGGGAATACCGGTCTTCATGTCGCGTCGCACATTGGAGGCCTGGAACGCGCTCAAGAGCGGGGAGACGATGGCGACGCGACATTTCATCGCCGCCGAAGAATCGTTTCAGATTGGCGACCTCACCTTTCATCCCTTCGCTGTCCCTCACGATGCGGCGGAGACGTTGGCCTTCAATATCGAAGCACATGGAGTCAAAGTGGGATTCGTCACCGACTTGGGCTACATCCCTCAGATGGTCGCCCAACGCCTCAAGGGGGCCGACGCCATCATTCTGGAGGCCAATCACGACCTGGAGATGCTACGCCTGGGACCGTATCCCTGGGCGGTGAAGCAGCGCGTCATGAGCCGGCACGGGCATCTCTCCAATGAAGAGATGGCGCGCTTCTTGCGCGAAGATTTTGATGGACGGGCCGAATATATCATGCTCATTCATCTGAGTCAGAAGAACAATCATCCCGAGGTCGCTCGTCTGGCCGCCGTGGAAGCGCTCACGTCGCGCGGTCCGCTGCTGGCCCGCGATGCCGAGCGGCGCGTGCGGATCTCCTATCCCGATCGGCCGAGCGAATGGATTGAGTTATGATTCCGCGATACACCTTGCCCGAGATGGGCGCCATTTGGGCCGAAGAGAACAGGTTTCGCAAGTGGCTGGACGTGGAGATCGCCGTCTGCGAAGTGCACGCCGAGATGGGGACCATTCCCGCCGAGGTCGTTCCGATCATCAAAGAGAGGGCGCGGATCGATGTGGCGCGCATTCACGAGATCGAGAAGGCGGTGCGTCACGACGTCATTGCCTTCATCACCGCCGTGGCTGAGTCGATCGGACCGGAGGGCCGCTTCGTCCATTTCGGATTGACGTCCTCCGATGTCATCGATACGGCTAATGCGCTCTTGCTCCGGGAGGCCGGACAACTGATCATCACGCGATTGGAGCGTCTCTCAGCCATATTGCGCCGTCGCGCTTTCGAATTCAAGGACACGCCGATGATCGGACGCACCCACGGTGTGCATGCCGAGCCGACGACCTTCGGGTTGAAGCTGGCTCTCTGGTATGCCGACGCTCAACGGAACGTCGAGCGCATGCGCCGCGCCGTGGACGTGGTCAGCTATGGGAAGATATCCGGTGCCGTCGGCACGTTCGCCCATCTCGATCCCGAGGTCGAGGAGCGCGTCTGCGCGCGATTGGGACTGAAGCCAGCCCCCATTTCCACCCAGGTCATTCAACGCGACCGCTACGCCGAGTTTCTGGCCGCTCTGGCCATCATCACGGCGTGCTTGGAAAAAATCGCCCTGGAGGTCCGACATCTTCAACGCACCGAAGTTCGCGAAGCGCAGGAGTTCTTCGCCCGGGAGCAGAAAGGCTCGTCGGCCATGCCGCATAAGCGCAATCCCATCGTGAGCGAGCAAATCTGTGGACTGGCGCGCGTGGTGCGGGCCCATCTGCAGGCGGCGCTGGAGAACGTGGCGCTCTGGCATGAGCGCGACATCTCCCACTCCTCGGTCGAGCGCATCGTGCTCCCCGATGCGTGCATTCTGACCGATTACCTATTGGATCGCGCGACCACGCTCATCGACACGCTGATCATCGATCCGGAGAGGATGCGCCAGAACCTGGATGCCACCCGTGGATTGATCTTCAGCGGTGCGCTGTTGCTGGAATTGACCCGGCGCGGAGTGACGCGGGAAGAGGCCTATCGGCTGGTCCAGCGAGTGGCCATGCGCGCTTGGGACGAACAGCGGGATTTCCGCCAGCTCGTCCAGGCCGATCCGGACATCGCTCGCCGGCTGCCGCCGGAGGCGTTGCGCGACATCTTCGATCTCGGTCGCCATCTGCGGAATGTGGACAAAATCTTCGACCGCGTGTTCGGGAGAGAGAAAGAGACATCATGAGAGCGAAAATCTTCGTCAAGCTGAAAGCGTCGGTCCTCGATCCTCAAGGGAAGACAATTCACCAGGCCGTCCAGACGCTCGGTTACCGAGGCATCGAGGACATTCGTCAGGGAAAGTACTTTGAGATCGCGCTCAGTGATTCGCTCACTCGGGATGAAGCCTGGGCCATGCTCGACAGGTTGGCGCGCGAGGTGCTCTCCAATCCGGTGATCGAGGAGTATCGGGTGGAATTGGAGGAAACGTCATGAAGTTCGGAGTGGTCGTCTTTCCTGGCTCTAATTGTGATCATGATGCCTACCACGTGATCAGTAAAGTGATCGGCCAGCCGGTCGATTTCATCTGGCATCAGGCCACCAGCCTGGAAGGTTACGATGCCGTGATCTTGCCCGGCGGCTTCTCTTACGGCGATTACTTGCGGGCCGGAGCCATCGCGCGGTTCAGTCCCATCATGCGGGCCGTCACGTCGTTCGCTGCGACGGGCGGGCTGGTGTTGGGCATTTGTAATGGATTCCAGATCCTCTGTGAGAGTGGTTTGTTGCCCGGCGCGTTGTTGCCCAATCGCACGATGAAGTTCGTGTGCCAATTCGTCCACGTGCGCGTGGAAGCGACCGATACGCCATTTACCCATCTCTATGAGCGCGGACAGATCCTCAGCTTGCCCATCGCCCACGGGGAAGGGAATTATTACTGTGACGCCGAGACGTTGGAGCGCCTCCGACGGGAGAATCGCATTCTCCTTCGTTACTGCGATGAACAAGGCCGTGTCACCGAAGAAGCCAACCCCAATGGCTCGTTGGACAATATTGCGGGCATTTGCAATCGCCAGCGGAACGTCTTCGGATTGATGCCGCATCCCGAACGTGCCGCCGAAGAAGCCCTGGGCGGCGCCGATGGTCGCATCCTGTTTCATTCTATGGCCATGGCGCTGGCCGAACTGGCGCAGGATTGAGCTCCCATGAGGGATTGATGTTGGATGGCGAACGGTGCGCCTCGGGAGTCGGGCTTCGCTTCTCGTCGTTAGTTCCTCCCCCTGCGACTCTCGCTCGTCCGACCATTCTTCGCTCTCAACGGACGATTCTCGAACGCCGTTCCTCTGGTCGAGCCCACTGGCCTTTGAGGATGTAGTAGCTCAGGATGAGAAGACCCACCGCCGCCCAGAATAAATTCCTGATCTTCTCGATGAGAGCCAGAGTGACGCCGGCGGCCGTGCCCAATCCGAGGAGGTTCAGCACGAGAGCTTGACCCCCTTCATACACTCCCACCTGTCCGGGCACGAAGAAGAAGGCGGCATTGATGATCTTGGTGATGGATTCGATGATCACGGCGATGATCAGACTGCTCTCGTAACCCAGGAACATCAATACGAGATAAATTTCCACAACGCCGGAGAGATGAGAGAGCAGCTCGAGCAGGAGCACCAGGGCCAGCCGACCGGGGCGGTCAGTGAAGAAGTCATATATCTGCTCCTCGAATTGACGCACTTTGTCTCCGCTCGTCGCTAACCGAGAGATGCTCAACCGCCGTTGCAGGAAATCGACCGCGTGGCTCAGCACGCGCCAGCGACGTCGTATGGCCAGATACCAAAAAGCGATGAATCCGGCAATCGCTCCTCCCACGATCAAGCCGAACGTTTGCACCGATCCGGGAACGGTGAACAGCGCGAGCAGCAGGAAGAGGCCGCTCACGGTGATGATGATGCTGACCAGCGCGTAGGTCATCGCTTCCACGATGACCGAGGAGAATCCATGGAACAGCGACAGACGATGGCGAATGAGCGCGGCCTTCGATGGCTCGCCCAGGAGCGGACCGGTGAACGTCAGGTAGCGCACCGATTCCCCGGCCAGCCGAACGAGAAAGAGTTCGCCCAGGCGAACGTCCGACGCCCCGTCTTGAATGCATTGTTTCCAAGCGATGGCGCGGGTCGTATGTTTGAAGCTCGACGTGAGCAGGATGAAGATGAAGTTGAAGCCCACTAAGGCCATCGAATGGAGAATGGTCGTCAAACCGACGCGGCGGATGAGGTAGACGAATAACGCCAACCCCGCCGCCAGGGCGGTCACTTGAATCACTTTCATCGTCGTTTTTTTCACGCTGACAGGCTCCCGCGCGGCGGTTCGGCCGGACGAACATGACCCGCTGGAAGAGTCGGCGACGGAGCAGGGCGCATCCTGAGGCGCGCGGCCGTCCGAGGCCACCACCAGGAGCATCCTCCCGGAACGTCAATGTGGTCGCACCGTTTCACCGGAAGTCGTCTCGTGGGGAACGAGATGGATGGTCGCCGTTCAGTGAACGGAGATCGACGAGCGCCCAAACGGGCCGATGATCAGAAGCCGTGATCGCTTTTTCCACCTTGGCCGCCACGACGTTCAGGTGGCGAACCCAAATCCAATCGAGCGTGAGGCGGATGACGCCCATTCGCTGAAACGTCATCGTCTTGCCGGGAAGCGCTGAGGTGAATCCGGCGGCGGTCATCAACGCGATCATTTTTTTTCGAGCCCCGCCGGTGACCGTGTTGAAATCGCCCATGATGACCGTGGGGAAGTCTCGATAGCGCTCGGCGTGCTCCAGGACGGCGGCGATTTGGTCGCTCCGCTTGTTGGCCGACAGGCGCGTCTCCAGATGAAGCGTGTACACGCGAAGTCGCCGCTCACCCAGATGAATGGTGGCGCCCAGGGCGATGCGTCGACGCCCACCCGGCCCCTTGTGGGGCAGGACGAGCCGCTCGATCTCTGTCATGGGGAATCGGCTGAGCAGAGCGAGTCCGCGCTCGCCCCCCCCGTGCTTGTATGGGAGTTCTACGGCGTACGCGTAGTACATATTCAGAACGGAGGCCAGCAGGCGCGCCATATCTTTGTAGGCCGTCTGACGATGATGGCGATTGACTTCTTGCAGCCCGAAGATGGCCGCCTCGCGGAGCGCCGGGTGATGCTCGAGCAGATCGATGATCTCCCCGATGCGCTCCATCGGTGGACCGTGAAGATTGTAGGTCACCAGTCGAAGTCGCTCTGGGGCTGGTGGCGGCGGCAGGGGAGCGAAACTCCCCACGCTGATGAGCGCGTCGGGGGGGACGGCATTCTGGGCCCGTTCCACTGACGGGAGCCAGAGCACACTCACCAGAGCCATCACGAGCGCCCAGCGTCTTGAGCGACTCTTTGACGGATGGGCTTTGTTCCTCATGATGGTTGCCCTCGTGACGCTCTAGGGTGCGGAGGGATGCCGCGCGCGGTCGGCCAGCTTCGCTCTGGCGTAACTGGCGTCCCAGATATCGAGCACGCGCCCGGGAAACCGATGGAATGGACGTTCCGGAATGGAGGCCGGATCGCGAATGACTTCGTTGTTCTCGTCGAGCATCCCCACGGCGCGGAATAGTGTGGGGACGATATCCAGAGACGTCGCCACATCGGTGATCATTCGCCCGCGAGCCACCCCCGTATGATCGCCTCCCCAGATGGCGAATACGATGCGCGTCGATGAGGGCTTGAGCGAGGCGTGGCTCCCTCCCGAGGTGCGGGCCTTCGAGTTGAAGTTCCAGAGATCATTGGCCCAGACGATGAAGTCCGGCTGCTGATTGGCATACTTGCGCTTCAACCCGCGCAAGTAGCGCTGTTTCATCTCCTCGGAACTGAAGTAGATGAGGTATCGCTGGAATTCGGGAGCATCGACGAATCGGGGCACGGGATCATCCAGCAGGTCCAGGATGGTGAACAGGCCGATACTGTATTCCGTTCGATAAATGGCCCGCAACCAAGCCCGTGCCGGATGAAACGTCCGCATCCAGTCGAGCGGGGACATCGGCGAATCGGGTTCGAAGCCGCGACCGCGCAGCAAGGCCAAAGGATCTTTATTCTCGGCCAATTCGAATGTCAGACGGCCATCGGCCTGCTGCTGGAGATGGTTCACCGGGATGTAGGCGATGCGTCCATCGGCCGCTCGGAGGATCAGCGCCTCTCCTCCCTTACGAGGATGATGGCGCGCCGTTGACTTGACCCACACGGCTTCAGTCAGCGTCACGTCTCGGCCGAGCCGGTGATAGCGCCGCAACGCCGAAGCGACGAGATCGACGGGGACCTTGACCACGATGAGATCGAACGGGTTCTTGATCCCATTGGCCGGCGCATTGGCCGCCTGGTAGTGGGACAGGATGGAGAAATAATTCATCGGCACCGGGTGCCCCTGGGCGTCGACGGTCGTCTCCACCCAGCGGAGCTGATCGTCCAGGCCGATGGTGTAGTGCGATAACTGATAGAGCGTGTTAGGGCGTCCGAGATACCTCTTGGGGATGAAGTCGGAGATGCGGAACGGTTTGGAGAAAACCTCGTCGAACAGGGGACCTCGACCGTTGGGTTCGAACTGTATGCTGAGCAGTCGCCGCAGAGCCCGGATTTGTGGCTCATCGCGGTTGGCTTCCTGGCGCAGTCGGAAGGCGGTATCTCGTGAATAGTGGTCGGCCTTCTGGGCCAGATGTTCGGCCAGATCGATGGCTCCCCGGTGATAATCTTCGTAGAGCGCCAGATCCGGTTCCAGCCAGCGGCGCGCCTCATCGAGCGTGCGGCGAAACAGGGCTCGGAGCCGGGCGAATCGCTCCGGCGAGAGCGGTTGCTTCTTCAGTTCCAGCAAGATCAAATGGAGACGATTGAGGTCGTTGTTGCGCAAGTACACGCTGGCCCGCGCGTTGCCGAAATTGTCGATGAACGCCGTCACGTATCCATCTTCTCCGAATTGCGGATTGCGTTTCTTCCCGTAAGGGGAGAAGCGGCTCTCATAGGTGCGGGGAAAGTCGATGCCGGGCAGCGGCACGGTGAGCGCGCTCCAGGCGTTCTCTACCAGCAGGGTTCGCACCGTGTGTCCCCCGAAGAGTGGCGTTCGAAACGCGCGGGTGATGGGAAAAGAAAAGGCCGTCTTCCCCGGTTGGATATCCGAGCCATGATCGGAGACGAGGGCGACGACGGTATCGTCGCGTCGTTGACTCTGTTCGATGGCGGCAAAGATCATGCCCATCAGCTCATCCAGATCGGCCAGTCGACGAATCAAATTGATGGGATGAGGATCGACGTGTTGCTGGTGATCCATGATGGGGAAAAACGGGGCGATGAAATCGTACCGCTCTTGGCCGGAGAGATCGCGGGCCAGGATCTTCTTGGCCGCCATGATGGCCGTCATTTCCTGAGTGAATTCCACGTAATCGATGCCCGTGGCCAGGCGCGAGAGGTGCGATCGAGCGATGCCCGCCACCGAGCGTTGACCGTTGGTCAGCCAGCGCCTTCCCTCTACGGCGAAAAAATCGCGGTTGGCCAGGCGGCGATAGATTTGTGGACTCGTCCAGGCGCGCCATGGATCGTAGGCATCGAACATCGGACTGACCCCCACCTGATCCAGGTGCCACAGGGCCGCCGTCTTCTCGCCCCGGCGCCAGATGGCGTCCAGGGCATCGCGAAACCCGTCCAGATAGGAGCGGAGGTAACAGGTATCGCGACTGAACGTTCCATGGCCTTTCACCACGCTCGGTTGCCCCGTGTTAATGACGCTCCAGGAGACGGCCGAGAGCGAGAGCGTGGCCGTGAACATATTCTGGAAGAAAACACCTTCCTCGAAGAAGTATTTGCGGACGTTGGGCAGGATGATCTCGCGTCCCGTCTGAGCCCGGTAGACGCGGACGGCCCGACGGAATTCCTCAGCGTAAGGCAATCGATTCACCAGAGCGTCGTCCTCCGGGAAAGCGGTCGCCGCCAGAAGATCCGGCGGAAGCCCATCGGCCTCGATCAGCACCAATCGTTTGGGGAACGTTCGGGTTTGAGACCACGTCGTCGGAGGGAGTCCGATCAGTACCACACACATCCATCCAACAATCACCCATCGTGAGCAACCTCGACGTCTGCCGCACATGAACACGTCCTCCTGCTGGAACGTCATTCGCTCCGATTGATTAAGGAACATCACGACTGTGCGCCGAGCCGGGAGACGCTCCCGGACGCCGCCCGAAGGCCACGAGCGTCGCCTGGGCTTGGCGCGCCAGTTGCAGACAGTAGAATCGCTGTTGACTCAGCCACGCGATGTCTTCAGTGGATCGAGCGGCGGCCAGCGTTTTTTCCACCTCCTTGAGCACCGTCCGAATGGTCGCTTCCTGTTGCCGATAGATGGCCGCTGCGGAGGGGAGGTGATCGATGGCCAGGGGAACCTGGCGGAAGAAATTCAGTGCCCGAGCGATGTACCAGGGTGAGAATCGCGTGAGATCGCCGCCGCTCTTGACGAATCGGCGCAGGAATCCCAGTTCATGGTGCATTCGGTTGGTGAACCGCTTGGTCAATCGTCGGTCCCACTGGACTTCAATGGTCGCCGCCTCTTCGACCAATCGATGATCCCGTTCGGCCAAATCGCGGGCCAACTGAGCCGGTGACTTGCCCGCCGCTCGATAGAGTTGTTCCAGCACCGCGCCAATGCGAGCAATCAGCCCGTTGAGTTCCCAGTCAATCCGGCGTCCGCCGCGTTGGCGGGCGCGGAACTCTCGCCTCAATTTCGATCGCAGTCGGGTGAGGAGTTCGATAGCCGCTTCATCGTGCCCATCCGCTTCGGTGGCCAGTACATCGAGCGCCTCGATGATCTGCTCTTCGGGGATGCTGCTCAGGTGGGTATCGTGGAGGCAGACCTCCAGTCGCCGCAGATAGGGTTGCTTGCGCAGGTATCGACGATAGGCGGCATAATCAGCCGCCGTCAGCGGGCGATGGCGATTCCCCGCCACCTGCCGAATGAGCCGCTCCCGCACCCGCCGGGCCACGCGAAGGACTTCGGCTCCGCCATCGGCGATCAATGCCTGATAATGAAGTTGCGCACGAAGGCGTTGCAGTCGTCCTGGCTGCACCAGCGGGTTGATGAGGAGTCGATCGATGCGGTCCAGCAGCTCATCGGCGACGGTCGGTTCGAAGTAGAGATGAGCCTCCAGGGAGAGGCGCAATTCTTCGATGCCCAGCGCCAGCTTTTTGTCGCTGAACCAGGTGATTTCCTTTCGATTAGCCGCGAAGTTGAGCGAGCGATTGAGCAGATTATAGAGAAGACCCACATCCTTGACGGCCAGGATCTCGTTGGTCAGCTTTCGCCAGTAGGTGGCCGCTTCGCGAAGTCGAGGATTATTGGGCCGGAAAAAATCGACGACGATGATGGGTTTCAGCGCCAGATTGCTCTGGTACACATAGACGGCCAGCGGGATCTTGGCTCCCGGCGAGGCTTTGACGGCTCGCTGGACGGCGGGATCGGTGAATGGATTGTACGTCAAATCGAATGGGTTCACGACCGGCCATTTCACCTGGTCGGGTTCGGGAGCCAGAGCTGGATCGTAATAGAGAATGCCCCCCAGCGCCAGAGGGACGCCACTGGGCGTATAGCGATGGAACTCTTCGTAGCCGAGGTGATATTCGTTCGCCGCGCTGGCCAGATACGATGACGTCCCCCAGAGGTGGTCGCGCATCTCGTTCTCGAATTGATAGATAAACTCTCCCCTCACCCGGGGATCGATCCACCGTCCGAAGATGCGCCGATTGGCCAGCAGTTGAAATTTCATATCCTGAATGGCCTCCAGGGAGAGAGGCGTCGGCTCCGACCCATAGGTGCTCAACTCCGAGTACCAGAGGAGCCCCACATACGCCTGCTGGAACAATCGTTCCTGATAATCCTTGCGACGAAGCAGATAGTTGCGGAACAACAATTGCCCCGGATTGAAGACATTGGCCGCATCGAGTATCCAGGTCAATCCGCGAGACGTCAGGCTGAACGTGGAACCCGGGTAGCGGCGCGTGACCACCAGATATGGTCTGGGCGGCTTGACCCGTCCCCGCCGCCAGGCCTCGGAGAAGTGGGTGCGCTTCTTCTCCAGCGTCCGAAGCTCCTTCCGGCGGACGCGCTTTCTGGCCGTGAATCCCGGCAGGAGCGCTCGCATGCGACTGAGAAGGCCGGGCGATTTCACGCCCAGATTCCATACGGCGAGCCACTGGCCGTGCGAGGCTTCGGAGAACGTCTGATCGACGGCCACGCTCAAGAGGGGATGGAATTCCGTCCGCCCGTTCACTCGGTGCTCCACTCCAATTGTGGTGAGCACGACCCGTTCACCAGGAATGACCGGAGCGTCGATACGGCATTCGTCATTCTTGATGATGACGCGCGGCGACGAGGTTTCTGGCGGCGACGGGCGGAGAAATCGGGGATGAATGAGCCGGAGCGGGGCCGCTTTCTCTTTGTGACCACCACCTGAGGCGTACGCGCCCGTGCTGTGCAGGATGAACGTCACCAGGGCGATGAGGTGGACCGATCTCCGCGTGCGCTTCATAGTGAATGGTTATAGCCTGTCGTCTCGCGGTTCGTCAACTAACCGGCCACGGAGCGATGCTCACTGATGGCTCGCCGCTCGCCGTTGACCATCGGCCACGGGTCGCCGGGGGAGGCGACTCACCTTCTGGGAAGCATCGCGGCGGAAGGCTCGATGGGAATAGAGCGCCAACGTCCAGACCAGATTCGCCCCCAAGGCGCTCATGAACAGGACGAACTCCATGAAATTGATGACGGCGAAGAACAGAATGGCGTAAGGCAAAAACGCACGTCGCACCAGGAACTCGTGACGACGAGCGAACCGATAGAGGACGTTATCCCGGTGGGCGTCCATCTTCTTCTGCCATTCTGAGAGATATTTCTCCGGTCGATGCCGCGCCACATATTTCCGCTGATACCCAGTGGTGATGAAGCTCATGAGCATGCCCACGCCCAGCAGCACTCCGGCGATGGGATAGGCCATGCTTCCCGTCGTGCGGTACATGCCGATGACCATGCCCGTGTAGATGGAAGCATAGTAGGCGTTGTCGCACACCGTCTCCAGCCAGCAGCCGAATTCGGATTCCTGAAACGTCAACCGTGCGACCTCCCCATCAGAGCCATCCAGAATACACGCCAGGTGTGAGAGGATGGCGCCCATGAGGGTGTGGAGATATCCACCCAGGGCGAAGAAGACGCCGGAGACGACGCTCACCAGCAGGGTGAACACCGTCACCATATTGGGCGTGATGGGGAGTTTGATGAGCCATCGACTGATGGGAATAGAGATCTTGCGATTCCATTGAGCGAAGAGGCCATCAGTCTCTTTATAAAGCCACTGGTTGAGCTTGGCTTCGGCTCGTTGGAGGTCCTCGGCGCTGGTGATGGGTTGCCAGAACTTGTCTTCGGCCTCTTCTCGGTGGAGCAAGTGGGCCCGCTCCAGCCACCGGTCCAGATCGCGCCAGGTGTGAAGCGTCGGAGAGAGGCGACAGAGAGTGGCCAGCGCATGCCGCGAGAACTTGTAGATGCCCGTGCAATGGCCGGACGCCACGAGCTGGACGACCTCCGGTCCGTCCATCGAGATGAGCGGGTCCAGCAGCCGCCAATGGAACGTCGCGTCGCCAGGGAGCAACAGGAACTGTTCCTCGGCTCGCTCCGCGATAGCGTTCAAGACCACTAGTGGGGATGTGGCGCTCGATGGGAGCGTGAGCCACTCCACCTCATCCGGCAATCGGCGGCTGCGCTCCAGCGTCCGCCGAATGTTCGGCCCATTGACCTCATCGACGACCACGAGAAATTTTCGAGCCCCAGCTCGTTGAGCCGTGAGAATGGCTCGCAGGACGATGGGGAGCGTGGCCACCGAGAGAAGGCATACCGGAGACGCATTCGCCTCGGTCGATCGGTGCGCGAGAATGATCGCCTGTGTGACGCTCTGCTGAGTCTGGTCTTTTCCGTCCATCTCTCGCTTCACCCTCGTCGTCGGAGACGTGCAGCAATTGCCGCCCACCGTCCGGGCGCTCGCCGCTCGTCTAGCGAATTCCGATGGCCTTCTTCTTCAGACAGCGCTCAGCATATTGCACCGCCTGAGGCGTGTCGATGTCGCACCAGGTGGCCTCACCAATATCGAAGGCGCGCAGTCGGCCCCGCCGAGCCAGATAGCGCATGCCGTCGGTGAGCGTGGCATCGCCATCGACCAGACTGGCCTCCAGGGCATCAAAGAGCGCCGGACTGCACAGAAACATGCCCGTATCCACGGCCTGATACTGGCCGAGTTCCTTGCCAATGTCGGTGATCCGGTCGCCTCGCACCTGGACCTTGGTCGCATCCTCGATGTCGAAGATTTGATCTAGCTTTCGATCAACGGCCAGGATGACATCCTCATCCGAGAACGGCTGCCCGAGCAGGGCGCGGGCCGTCTCTGGTTCGAACAGGTGATCGGCCATCAACAGGAGGAACGGTTCTGTGAGCGCATCCCGCGCTTTGAGCGCCGAGACGCCATTGCCTTTTTCCGGTTCGTCATTCCTGATCCACTGCAGAGTGACGCCGGGCACCGGATCTCTGGCGAAGTACTCTCGGATCATTCCGGCCTGATCGCCCACGGTGATGACGAAGTGGCTGATTCCTGCTCGTCGGGCCGAGAGAATGACCCGGCGCAGGATCGGCATCCCCTCCACGGGTATCAAGGGCTTGGGAATGTCGTGGAGATAGGATTTGAGCCGGCTCCCGTTACCGGCGGCCAGGATTAATGCTTTTCGCACACTCACCTCTCACTTCACTCGCCAGCGATCAACCGCGCTCGATCCGAGCCCATTGTGATCATCCGAGCCCATTGTGTTCCGAGTCCGTGATGCTCTGCTCCACCGATTTGACGAACCCCAAACTCACCGCCCTCGGCTCGATCGACCCGGTGTAAAGAAGGGTTGGAGCTTATCAAAAGGCGGTCATGAAGTCAACCCGAGGAGCCGTTTGGGAAGACAGAGGTTCGTGCTCGATATCGAAGTCCGTTCTCCCATGCCCTTGCTTGATGAAAACCACCTTCCGGGATAGTTCCTCAACATCGGGGCAACAGAGGGGAGCCAAGCGGCCGACCGCCGGTGATCTTCCCCGGGGGCACCCATCCAGAGAGGGTGACCGAAAATTCGGTCATCAGGTCATATTTTCGGTCAGAGACTCAACCTTTGGGCAATCAATCGATTATGAGAATACCCATCCTCATCGAGGTGATCGGTGACCGAAAATGTGGTCACACCGACGGTCAGAGGCAGGATGCCCACTCTCCAGGGATGCCTTGTAATTGGTTCTGTTTCCAAAGGTTACACGTTTGAGGCAGAGCCTGTGGGTGTTTGGCATACCGCTTGCACAAGGGAGATGGCCGACATCGGTTGAGGAGGAGTGAGTGATGAGCGGCCGGTGGAGCGATGAGTCGGGGCAATGGTTGCGGGTGAGTCTGGTGGTGGCCGTCAGCTTGCTGGTCAGTCTGCCCACCGGCCCCCACGCCGCCCCTTCCGCCCCTCAGGCC
>Ga0256841_1000760_pt1 | contig 31019 bp, 26 predicted proteins | sample 356308metaG_FD_185971 | JGI IMG/M metagenome (GOLD analysis project Ga0256841, IMG submission 185971) | Hydrothermal vent microbial communities from Mid Atlantic Ridge, Atlantic Ocean - 356-308 | ecosystem: Environmental > Aquatic > Marine > Hydrothermal vents | place: Atlantic Ocean: Mid... | reverse complement strand
GCCGGGATATGATCTGCTGGCCCTGGCAACCGGTTCAGAGGGCTTATTGGGGATTATTGTCGCTGTCACAGTCAAACTCATTCCCGTTCCTGATTATGTGCAGGTGATCATGGCTTCTTTCGATGATGTAGAAAAGGCGGGACAGGCGGTAGCAGCGATCATCGCCGACGGGATTGTGCCTGCCGGTCTCGAAATGATGGACAAACTGACCATTCAGGCGGTGGAAGACTATATCCATGCCGGTTACCCGGAGGATGCGGAGGCGATTTTGTTATGTGAACTCGATGGTACGAAAGAAGAGGTCGATGCCCAGATCGAACGCGTAGTCAATGTCCTTGATGAAAACAGTGCTATCGACTATCGGGTGGCAAAAGATGAAAAGGAACGGCAGACGTTTTGGGCCGGGCGCAAGGCATCCTTTCCTGCCGTAGGCCGTCTGGTGCCCGACTACTACTGTGTGGACGGCACCATCCCACGTAAGCACCTTGCTTCTGTCCTGCATCGAATCAAGGAAATTGCAGAAGAACATGGATTGCTGGTCGCCAATGTTTTCCATGCCGGTGATGGAAATCTTCATCCACTGATCCTGTACGATGCCAACAAACCCGGCGATCTGGAACATGCCGAAGCAGTGGGAACAGAGATCCTGGAACATTGCGTTGAAGTCGGCGGCACTGTGACGGGTGAACATGGTGTCGGTACGGAAAAGCTAAAACCCATGTGTGTGCAATTTAATGCACCGGAGCTGGAACAGTTTCATGCGATCAAGGCTGCTTTTGATCCGGACGGTTTATTAAATCCGGGCAAGGCCGTACCCACTCTGCAACGTTGTGCCGAACTGGGTGCCATGCACGTACACCACGGTGAACTGCCGTTTCCTGATCTGGAAAGGTTCTGATGGAGAATCGACTGGTACGACTGATCAGTAAAATCTGTATGGGAGTAGAGCGTTTCCTGTTACTTGGCGAGATACCTGAACAACTGATCGACAACAAGAACGGTTTGCATCTTTCGATAGACAAGTTGGAGCAATTGGCCGATCAAGGTCAATTTGATGTAGTGGTGGTCAATGGTTTGCTGGAGAGGTTGGAACAGGATCAGGCGGAACATCTGATTGCAGAATTGAGAGATATCCATGCACGTCAGCTACTGCTGGTCGTTCCTGCTGGGTCCTCTTTGGGTACCGCCGATCTTGTCGGGCTTGGTTTACGAAAAATCGCTGACACAGGGGAACAACAGGTCTGGTATTTTGCACTGGAGAACTACAAGCGCGTGCCCGACTGGCTAAACAGTAAATATTGGGCAAATCCGGAGTTGTATGGCAAATACCGATGGTGATCATGCAAGAGGTTCTACTTCACAGGGTTGTGGCGCAACTTTAGGTGGGCCTTTTTTTCGGTCTCCGTTGCGTTCGGAGATTGTGACAAGACAGTTACGACCATTTGACTTGGCCTGATAGACGCCAATATCCGCTGCTTTTAGCAGATCATCAATGTCAGTATCCTGTTCATGCCGTGTTGCGATACCTATACTGACCGTGATTTTAAGGGATTGATCAGCAACAGAGAAGGTCAGTTTTTCTACAGCAGAGCGGAGTCTTTCCGCTGTGATTTGTGCGGCGGCCAGATCAGTATTCTCACAAATGACCAGAAACTCCTCACCGCCGATCCGGCAGACCTCATCTCCAACACGTGCAGCCGAGCGGAGGGTTTGTGCCACTTCGAACAGCACCTTGTCACCCACATCATGGCCATATTCGTCATTGATCTGCTTGAAATGATCAATGTCCACCAGCATACAACTCAGGGGACGTTTTTCACGATCAGCGCTTGCCCATTCTTGTTCCAGTCGGCTGGTGGCATAGCGACGGTTAGGGATGTTGGTCAAGGGATCGGTGAGGGCGGCTTGTTCCAGATGTTTGTTGGCCTTGGCCAGCTCAGCAAGGATCCGGCGGTTCTCCTTTCGCTCTTCCTTGATGGCCTGGAGTAATTTGAAGACACGCTGACCGCCGCGGATCCGTGCACGGACCACATTGGGCCGCAGAGGCTTCTCGATATAGTCATCGGCCCCCGCTTTGAATGCCTGTATCAGAGATTTTTCTTCGGTATCTGCAGTCATTGCAATAATATAGATCTTTTGGCCAATACGTGTGCGGCGTAACGCCCGGCATAGATCGAATCCGCTCATCTCCGGCATTTTCAGATCCGTGATCATGAGTTGGGGCTTATTTTCCAGCGCCAATTGCAGGGCCTCTTTGCCAGTCCGGGCGATGGTCACAGTATGACCGGCATCGACTAGTTGCTGAAAGAGCAGGGTGGTGGTTGACTCGTCGTCATCTACGATCAGAACCTGCAGGCCCATATCTTGGGTTTGTTCCAGATCAATCAACTCGGGTGAGATCTTGAAGTCCTGGCAGGTCTTTTCAAGTTCTTCTGCTTCATCTACCGGAACATCAAGCAGTTTGCGCCATTCCCGCCATACCTCCAGCGTGTTTTCGAAAATGGAGGACAGTTCTTGTGCATCAACACCGACTTTGATGGCTTCACGTTCCAGTGCACGGTACAAGGGATGATCTGTAGTTTGCTCCTGAATGCAGAGGGTTGCAATCCGTGTGGACAGGTTAAGGTACTGTGCCAGGGAGCGGGTGCGCGGATTGGTGCTGGTGAGACGATCCAGATCATACATGCCGGGAATAGCATCGTAGTGCACTGCGGGCAGGCCCCAGTCTTTCATCATGGCATGGGCCATTTCCAGATGATCGGTGAGAAAGATCTTCTGTTCAGCAACAAGTAGCTCATTTATGGGGCCTTCACCATGCTGTTCAAGAATTTTGCTGTATTGATCGGGATAGACATTGGCGAGCCCAAGTCGGCCAATGTTGCTCAACAGTCCAACAGTGAAAGCCTCATCCCTTGGGAACAGCTTCTCACGTTCGCTAAACAACTCTGTACTGATTCCCATCGCCAGCGAATAGGACCAGAATTGGTGATAATCAAAGCCCTGACATTGGCCTTCCATATTGGTTGAGAGTACCGATAAACCGACCGTGATATGGCGTGCAACACCCGGACCGACGCGTGAGATGGTCTCCGTCAGTGATACGACCGGCCTCGATCCATTAGAGCCACGATTGAAGGAATTTGCCAGTTTGATCAAGCGCCCGGCCAGTGCAGGATCGGCCTGGATGGTACTGGTGATATCGTCGGTGGATACTTCACGGTTCTGCAATTGTTCCAATACATTGAGCGCAACACCCGTAGGCGAGGGCAGATCACCGGTCGCTTTGATCTCGAGAAAACGATGTTCGGATAGTTGAGACATGGCTACCTTAGCGGCGAATTGTTAAACTTCTTTAGAAAAGAACAACGAAGAAGAGGGGAATATGTCGGCGACAGGTTCAAAAAAAGCCATCTTGGCTGCGCTTGCGGGAAACGCGCTGGTCGCAGTCACCAAATTCGTTGCGGCTGCGATCACCGGCAGCTCAGCCATGTTCTCTGAAGGGATTCACTCCGTGGTCGATACCGGAAACCAGGGGTTGCTGCTCTACGGCATGAAACAGGGGCAAAAACCGGCAGATGAAGACTTCCCCTTCGGTTACGGCAAGGAGGTTTATTTCTGGAGTTTTGTCGTTGCTATCCTTATCTTTGCCGTGGGTGCGGGCGTCTCTCTGTATGAGGGTATCCATCATATTATCGATCCCAAGCCAATTTCCAATGTAATGGTGAACTACGTCGTGCTGGGACTCGCCTTTTTGTTCGAAGGCACGGTGTTTCTGGTGGCACTGAAGGAGTTCAAGAAGGTGAAAGGGGAATGGGGATATTTCGAGGCGATCAGGCGGGCCAAGGATCCTTCTCTTTTCATGGTCTTGTTCGAGGACTTCGCAGCGACCATGGGATTGTTGGTGGCGGCCGTGGGGGTGACACTTTCATGGATCACAGGAATTTACGAGTTTGACGGTATTGCTTCTGTGATCATTGGCTTGATCCTGGGTACAACCGCGGTCCTGCTTGCCATAGAAACCAAAGGACTCTTGATCGGAGAACGGGCCAATCTACCGGTGATCGAAGGGATCAAGAAAATCATCAATCAACAGCCACAAATCGAACATGTGAATGAAGTGCTGACAATGCACATGGGGCCAGAATTTATTTTGCTCAATATCAGTGCAACTTTTCGGGATGACGCAAAAGCGGATGATATCGAAGAGGCTATTGAACGGTTGAGTCAGGCAATCAAACAGCAATACCCCAACGTCAAGCGGATCTTTGTCGAAGCTGAAGCGCGTCACCGAAAGACAGCTTAACCCCCTCCGCCTGCGACGTCTTGCCGCACGTGACAATTTGTCACATTCCCTGATGTATTCCTTTTACTTATCATTTTAAAAAAAACAATCCCAAGGGAATCTCCAGCAACGTGGCTCAAGCTTTTCTCCATCATCGAGGTTTTCTCGTAGTGGCTCCGATCGCTATAGCAATGGAGTTTTGAGACAAACTTCTTGTTCATTGGCCGGTTGTTCAGACGCATTGACTGCGTGTGTTGTTTTTCCTTGTGTCATAGGTGGGTAAACAGGGATGAATAAATGAGTTTTTTCAAGTTTATAGACATCAGGATGCTTCTCCTCTTGCCTTCCTTTCTTAGCAGTTTCCTGTCATTTGCGGTTTTTGCCGGACAAGGATCGGCACCTTCCATTTTATGGTTGGCGAACAGCCCGAGTGAGCCCGCCAAAGGCAGGTTGCTTGCTGAGTTGGCCCAGGAGCAGGGAATCAAACTTTCTCTGCAATATATTTCCGGTGACGATCCTGAACTCATTCGAGAGAAAATCCTGCAACAGGATCTGATCTTGGTGGATTATGTTTACCCGAACCAATATATGGAAATTCTGACGGCCTGGCAGGATGTTCTGAAACAACATCCTGGGAAGGTATTTCCTGGACTTTTCTATGATAAACGTGAGCTTCATCCAGGTCTGACACCCGAACAGTCAAAAATCCTTTTCCAGTATTACAACAATGGAGGAAAGGAAAATTACCGGCGAATGTTCACCTATATTCGGAGAGAGCTGTTTGGCGAGAAAGGTATTGAAGTTAAGCCCCCGATCATCTTCCCTGAAACCGGAATCTACCATCCGGATGCCCCGCAACTGGTATTCAAAAACCTGGATGAATATCTGGCATGGAAAAAACCTTCACCACAACAGCCACGAGTAGGGATTGGTTTTCATCGTCTAAGGCTTTCTTCTGAAATGATGCTTCCTATTGTTGATCTGATTCACAGGCTTGAGAAAGAAGGTATTGTTCCCGTGGCTTATTTTCACCCTACCGATAAATCCAGTCGTGATGTCATGTACAGGACGATAAGTCATGATGGAAAAAACAAAAGGATCCAGAAAAAGGCAGGCAAGGAAAAAGATGAGGTTTCACAAAAAGAGGTGTCATCGGATGCAGTGAGTTCAGCTTCACCACCGAAGAAAAAAACAGTCAAGGATGACGGTCGCGTTCCAGGTCTGGACTTGATCGTGACATTCCGTGGCGTCATGAACAGTCCAAAACTGAGGCACCGCGAACTGGATGCGATGAATATACCTGCAATCTCGGCGTTGACCTATCGAAATGGTACGGCTGAAGAGTGGTATGAAGATGAAGGAGGGTGGCCTTTTTACGCGATGGGTCCTTTCTATATCAATGCTGAACTGGCTGGATATATCGATGCCATCGTCGTTGCAGCGATCAGAAAGAGTGATGAACAGCATGTTTCTATCCCGGAACAAATGGATGCGCTGGTCGAACGTATCAAAAACTATCTCGCATTAAAGAGAAAACCAAACAAGGATAAAAAGATTGCTTTTGTGGTTTGGAATTCACCTGAAGGCGAGGAAAATTTTGGCGCATCCTATCTGAACGTGCCAGAAAGTCTGGAAGATATCTTCGATGCCATGCGCAAAGCGGGTTACACCCTCCCGCCCATTGGGCACATGGAGATTATCGAGAAGCTGAAGAAACTGATCAAACCTTATTATCGAACCTCGGATGACAAAATGCTCCGTTCCCTTTTGAAAGAAGGCTTGGCTGAGAAGCTTCCCTTGGAGGAATACAAGGAATGGCTTTCATCCTTTCCCGAAAAGATACGAAAAGATATGGACAAAACATGGGGAGGACCCGAAGACACCTATCTGACACTGACGGAGGGGAACAGGAAATATTTTATTATCCCCCGATTGAAGCTTGGAAACATCTATTTATTTCCACAACCTCTGAGAGGGGCAAGACGATCAGAAGAAAAGGACATTCTCCATGACAAAAAACGTCCTGTGCATCACGCTTACCGGGCAGTGTATTTTCAGTTCGCACACAGGGATAAAGTGGATGCATTTGTTCACCTGGGTACACATGGAACGCAGGAGTGGCTCTCAGGAAAGGAGCGTGCTCAATGGGTCTACGATGACACCTGGAGCACAATCGGTAATGTTCCTGTCGTTTATCCTTATAACGTTGCCAATACGGGTGAAGCCTTGATCGCACGAAGACGTGGACGCGCAACCGTAATTTCACACAATGCGCCCCCCTTTGCTCCTGCAGGATTGTATGGTGATTTGATCAAACTACATGAACTCCTGAGCCGTGATCAGGAAATGGAAGAGGGCAGAGTCAAGGAAAGTAACAAGAAAGCGATCATCAAACTGGTTCAGGAACTTGGGTTTGACAAGGATATGGGAATCTCAAGGGAAGAGATGGAGTCTGATGATTCAAAATTCATCGAAAAACTGCATAACTATGTTGATGATATTGCCGGTACAGCACAGCCACTGGGTATGCATACCTTCGGCTCAACTGCAGAACCGGATCATATTCTACTGACGATTCTGCAGATCCTCGGTCCTGATTATTTGGAAAAGGCAGAAGGAGAAAAGGCAGGTGAAGTTTTTGCCCGGCCATATGAAGAACAGACACAATCAAAAAGCTTTTTGGCACTCAAAGAGGCCATTCTTGAAAACAAACCTATAGAGACTTTCCCTACCGAGTTGAGAAGTTATCTCGAAGAAGCAAAAAGGCATTTTGAAAATTTTATGCAGGAGCAGGAGATTGAAAATCTGCTCGATGCATTATCACTCGGGTTTGTACCAACAGGTACAGGCAATGATCCGCTACGTAATCCGGATGCCGTCCCTACCGGTAAAAACGTCTATGCCTTTGATCCGAAGAAAATTCCGACAAAGGCTGCATGGGAGGCCGGTATTGAATTGGCAAAAAGCCTGATTGATGGATACAAGGAAAAGCATGGCGTTTATCCCGATAAATTGGCTTTTTCGATGTGGTCTACAGAAACCTTTAAACATTTTGGTGTGATTGAAGCCGAGATTCTTTATGTCCTGGGTGTACGTCCCATTTGGAATGAACGTGATCAAGTGACAGGCGTCGAGATTATTCCTCTGGAAGAACTACAACGGCCGAGAATTGACGCCGTACTTTCACTCACGGGTCTCTACCGGGATAACCTGCCAGAAGTCATGGCGCTTTTACAAGGCGCTATTAACAAAGTCGCCGCTTTGAAAGAGCCTGACAACTTTGTCCGCAAACATACGTTGATCACAAAAGAGAAGTTACTCGCCAAGGGGCTGACAGAAGAAGAAGCAGAGCGTTACGCCAAAATTAGACTGTTTGGCGCAGAAAGTGGTGTTTATGGAACGAACCTTCCTGAGGCGACATTGGCCAGTGATATTTGGGAGGACGATGAGCCATTGGCAAAAATGTACCTTTCACGTATGGGCTATATGTTTGGTAACGAGGCAGGCACGCACAGTAAAAAATTAAAAGATATTGATCTTTTTGCAGAAAATTTAAGCGGAACCAAGGCGGCCGTTCTCTCCCGAAGTACCAACAACCATGGAATCCTTTCTCTAGATCATCCCTTCGAATATCTGGGTGGTATTGGTATGGCCGTGCGTTATCTCGATGGTAAGACACCGGAGCTGTACATTGCTGATCTGCGTAATACACGAAATTTCAGAAATGAAACCGTAGCCGACTTCCTGGCAAAAGAACTTCGAACACGTTACTACCACCCCAGGTGGATTAAGGAAATGATGAAAGAGAATTACTCCGGAGCGAACGAAATTCTGGACATCATCAATAACTTCTGGGGTTGGAATGTAATGGATGAGACGAGTGTTCGCCCGGATCAGTGGCAGGAGTTATTTGAAATCTATACGCAGGATAAACTGGATTTAGGTGTTGATGAGTGGTTCAAGAAAGTCCATCCCTCTGCACTTGCACAGATTGCCGAGAGAATGCTCGAAGCAATACGAAAAGGGTATTGGGAAGCCTCGGAAGAGACAGTCAAAGCACTGGTGGAAACCTATCTCTCGGTTCTGAAAGAACATGATGTTTTTACCAGTAATGAAAAATTCAAGGAGTTTCTCGAGCAAAAAACCAAAGGTTTTGGTCTTTCGATGCCGAAGCCTGCAACACCTAATGAGAGCAAGGTAAACCCGGCACAAGAATCTGCAGTGGAACAGGTTGAAGGTGTTCGACTGGAAGAACAAATCCATCAGGAGAAAGAAGAGGCGATATATAAAAAACTTTATCTGATAGCTATTTTCTTTTTGCTTTTTATCGCGGGGTTCATTCTGGAACAAATGAGGAATCACAGGGAAGTGATGTGATCAATAAGTAAACAATTGCAGCTATCAGAACCAGTGATTGTTAACGAAATAACGTTCTATCAAGACAAAAAAAGGGGTATGCAGGTTGTGAATAACAAAAGTTTTTTTTCTGCCAAATTATTTTTTACTGTACTGGCTGTCTACAGCCATGTCGCTGTCATGGCAGAGGATAGTATTGATCTTGACGAGGTGTCAGTGACTGCAACTCGGGATATCCGCCCGACACAGAAAGTCTCGCAGAATATTACGGTGGTCAGTGAAGAACAACTTGAAGAATACAATGTGAGGAATATCAGTCAGGCTCTGCAGTATGTGCCTGGAGTCACAGTGGAGTCAGGGGCAGGTGGTTATAGCACCCGGCTTTATATTCGTGGAGCAGGTGTAAGAGCTCCGTTCGGAGTGCGCGAGATTATGGTGATGCGGGATGGTGTTCCCGTTACCGATCCGGACAGTTTTACTCGATTCGATTGGATCGACACCCAAGATATAGAGCAAGTGGAAGTTGTACGAGGTCCGGGATCCGTATACTCAGCAGGTGCTGCGGGTGGTGTCCTTCACATTATTTCGCGGTCCGTTTTTGATCCCGGGAATAACCGTATCAAACTCAGTTATGGTGATTTCGATACCAAGCTGATCAATGCAAGATACAGTGGAAACCTGACAGACAACGACTATTTTGCTTTGACATTTACCCATAAAGATGCCAATAACGACTGGCGTCCGCAAAATGAATTCCGTTCCGATCAGCTCTCTCTTAAATATGGTCATGAGTTCACATTTGGATCAACATTTGAGGCTGAACTGGCCTATACAGATGTGGCACTTGATTTACCAGCACGAATGAACCAGTCAGAATTTGAAACATTCAAGGCGAAAGGTGAGCAAGGTGATACTGTCTATCAATGGCAGAACACTGCAAGGGACTCCAAGGTTCTTTTCTTTAACAGTAACTATCAGCAAACCATAGGCGACTTTTCATTCAAACCACGTTTTTACTTAAACAAGTGGGAGCATTGGCATCCTGTAACAGGTATCATCAATGACTCCGACGATAATCTGGTCGTCGGCAGCGATATTGAATTCGGTTGGAGTCATCAACTTTTTGGAAACCAAGCCAAATTACTGTTTGGTTTCACATTTCGAAACGACAGTACAGATGATGCCAAGAAATATACCTACGGCGATGTAGAGTTTGAAACGGTGATCTCACGTGGCCGACCATCGCAACAGATAAAGAGAACGCTGAGTGATGCCATCGGACAATTGGCGGAAGTGAGCAACTCGGATACAACACTTTACGGCATTTATTTTCTGGAGACCTTTGAACCGATGAAAGATCTCTTGATGGATTTATCATTCCGCTATGACAAAGAAGATCTTGAAATCAGTGAAGAGCAGTTTATCCGCTATGATTTCGGAAGAAAAAGATACGTAAATGATCGGAAAAGTATAACTATTGAAGACAACTTTAATTTGTTGTCCGCCCGCCTGGGTATCAGTTATGCATTGACAGACGCGATTAACACATATTTGAATATTGGATATTCTGATCAAGTTCCCAGTACATCAGAAATCACATCCAATCTTTCTTCAAACCAACCCCACAGATTGGATGTAGCCAAGTCCCTGAGTTATGAAATTGGAATCAAAGGCCGAGACAGAAATTATTACTTTGACGCCGCTTTCTACTACAACCCGGTAAAGGATGAAATTACACAGATACGTTTGCCAGGGCAGACAGTCTTTTCCAATGCGGGTAAGGTGGATAAAAAAGGATTTGAATTCATTGGTGAGGTCGCATTACAGGATAACCTGTGGCTTGGGTTAAATTATGCCTATTCAGATTATGAATATGATGAGTTCACCGAAGTCGTCAGACAAGGAAGAAATCTTCTCTCTGCGGATCGAGCGGGCAATGATATTCCGTTTATATCACGGCATGCCTATGGGCTTACCGCAAGGTATTCACACCCATCCGGCTTCAGTGCCTCTTTGCGTTCTCGAAGCCGTTCTTCCTTTTGGATGGACAATGCGAATACCCAGAAATACGAGGGTTATGATTTTCTCACGGATGTGACGCTCAGTTATGAAAAGGGGCCACATACCTTCAGGTTCAATGTCTATAATTTACTCGACAAGCATTATGCTGCGGAGGCCAAGAAAAATACGTTTGGCAGTGTGAGCTACCGTGCTGGTGAACCACGGTTGTGGATGTTGACATATCAATACAATTTCAGTGACTAAAAATGTTTAGTCCAAACAGATATAACGGAATTGATCTGTTGAACCTGCCGACTATCGGCAGGTTCATAAAGAACAAAAAATTTCTTATAGCAATCAGGTTGTTTTCCCTGATTTTATTGATCAGTCTGATCGCTTATGGTTTTTCCCTGCCAGATAGGAATGAAAATTTGGTCACAAACGGTTTGGCTTGGGGGTTGTTTTGGCCGTTCTTTATTATCACCAGTCTGGTTATGATCGGCCCAGTGTTTTGCATGGTGTGTCCGTTAGGCTTTATTGGTGAGTATCTTACATGGTTTGGTTTAAAACGTAAGCCCGGTCCGTGGAAAAACTATTATATAGGAATTTTAACCCTGATCTTTTCATACTGGGTTGTCTACTATACCTTGGATGGCTTTTATGAAGAGCCAGTACACGCTGCATGGTTTTTTCTGGTTTTTCTTCTGCTGTCTGGTCTCTTTTTTCTTGTCTACAGTGAGATGACATTCTGTAAATATATTTGTCCTGTATCGGCAATCATACGAGCTTTTGGAAGAGTGGGACCGACATGGCTGACGACTGACAAATCAAATTGTAATGAATGCAAAACCTTCGATTGTGCAAAAGCCTGCAGTTACAAACTGCAGCCTTATCACTTTGATAAAAATGGCAGTATGTCGGACTGTACACTCTGTATGGGGTGTGCACAGGCGTGTGATTCAGTGCAATGGAAGCTGACAGTACCTTCTGTAACTTTATGGAAAAAAATTCCAAAGCCACGCTCCATCGATGTCTGGGTCTATATTCTTATGCTGGGCGTGATCACAATAACCATGCGATTTCACCATGGGCTTGGACGAAGCAAGATCAGCGATCAATTTATCTGGTCTAAAACAGCCGTATCTGTGCAAAACATGTTCGGGATTGAACACGACCTAACAGGGTTTTTTGCACTGATCTATGCCCTGATTCTACTGTTATCCGTCACGCTGGGTGGGTTTTATCTCGCAGCGAGAATATTGAGGACTGACTATAAAAACGTTTTTCACACCTTGGGTTATGCCCTTGCTCCGCTCATGATCGTGGGTGGATTGTCTCATCTCGGCGAGTCTTTCTTTTTACATTACTACAATGAGATAACCAACGCCTTCATTCAACTTTTTCACTTGCCATTCGAGGAAGCCAGACCTCTAGCCAGCCGTAAAGACAGTTGGTTGCATCTATTTCGACTGTTTACCTATGTGGCGATTATTTGGTCATTTGTACTGATGATTGTCAGGCTTCGTTTCATTGAGAGCAGCAATGTCCAGAAAATACTGGCCTTTCCATTCGCTTGGGGAGCAGGGTGGGTTATGCTTTTTCTTACACTGTATGTCCCCTATATCTTGTCAACCTATGGAATCGCAGGCGGCCATCACTGATTTGGAACACTCGTTGTGTTGCCGGATTCAGGTACATAAATGAAAGAGCCGTCTTTCATCCGGTAGGCTACACCTGCTCGTGTTCCCTCACCGGATCCAATACCTTCTGATGCTTTGTAGCGTTTTATTTCCCGTCCTTTTTTAACGATCATTTCCATATTTTCTGAATCAGGATTTTTTACAACGACCACCTCTTCCTGAGAAAAGGGATTCAATGGATTCTGGACGATAATGATCATGAGTGCAGCGATCATGATGAGGAATACATCCACAAGATTCACTATAGACAGGATCGGATTCAGTTCTTCGTCTTCCTTTAAGATATCAAGACTCATCGGCCTTCTCCTGTATCTTTGATTGATGTCAGTTCTTCAGCAAACCAGCGTTTTTTGATGCTCGCAATCCAGAAGGTTATCGAGGCAGAAGCGAGTCCGAGTATGACGGCGGTAAAAGCCGTTTGCAGATGTTCACTCATTCCATAAGGGTTGTTTTCAGACAAGGCAACCAGTGCCGGTCCCATCGGAATCAAGGTTGCAATCAGACCCAGCATGGGAGTGACACGTGTCACAACTCGGACAGGTTCCAGTAATTTGTGTGCATATAGTTCGGCCTCATCAAGATCAGATGATTTATTTTTCGTATGGAAGTTTATGATTGGATATCCCTTCAGGTTTATATCTTTTGTCACAGAAAACTGGAGAAGGTCATGGTGCGATCGATGACGGTTCCACCATAAGGAAGCAAACCTTCCCAGTTCAAAGATGGAATAAAGAAACAATGAGTAGATCAGGATAAGGACAGGTATCAATAACAGTTGGGAAACATCATAAAAAACAGAAAGTAAAAACTCCATAAAGTATTCCTTTAAAGCCGGATGAAAAATGTCAAATGTAATCAGAAGGTTAACCAAGGTTCAATGCGACAAATTGTCACAGTATTGAAGAGAAGGATATCTCAATCCAGAATGTCATCTGGACTGTGTGTTGCATGGTTTATTCGCTATGCATAAACAGTCATGGTAACCACTTGGCCACAAGTGAAAAACCGCCATTCTTCACGCTGTCGTGTTCTGTACGCTGATGGTAACCACAAAATGGTAGTGCGAGCACGCGTGCATGCTGGTCAATGGAGTGACTGATTTCCTTCGCTGATTTGCCGGTCAAAGACACGTTCTACGTCAATGGCATCCAGTGTGTATTTTGTGTTGCAGAAGTCACAATTGATTTTGATCAGCTCCTCATCTTCCAGAATCGAGAGGGCTTCTTCCTTGCCCAGGGAGCGGATCATGTCTTCTATCCTGTCCTGAGAGCAGGTACATTCATAGTGGATACGCTTCGGTTCGGAAAGTCGGACATCCTCATCATGGAAGAGACGGTGCAGCAGGGTTTCCACATCGAGCTTGAGCAGTTCTTCCTTTTTGATGGTGTCGGTCAAACAGACAGCATGGTTCCAGCTGTCGTCATCGATAGTATCGTAGCGGGCCTGCTGATCGGGGGAGGGAAGGCTCTGAATCAGCAGCCCTGAGGCCATTTCATGATCGGCAGCAAGATGTATCCGGGTCGGGATCTGTTCTGATTGCTCAAAATAGTTTTGCAAACAGTGGGCCAGGTCCTCTCCCTCAAGACGGACAATGCCTTGGTAGCGGTCACTGTCCTCTTCAGTGAGGATGGAGATCACAATCCGGCCTTCACCAAAAACATCCACAAGTTTTTCGGAGGCGGGTTCACCCGTCCACTGCGCCATACCCCGGATGCGTCCGTCTGAAGTTGCCTGCATCACCAACAGAGTAACCGGCCCGGTTCCGGAGATTTGAAGAATCAGTGAACCCTCGAATTTTATCGTGGCCGACATGAGGCAGACGGCCGCAGCCGCCTGCCCCAGGATTTCGCGCAAGGGTGCTGGGTATTCTCTGCATTCGAGAACCTTCTGCCAAGCAGAGTCGAGGTGTACCCAGACGCCACGGACATCCGTGTTCTCGATCAGAAAGCGGTGCAACGTGTCTCTGTCCATCTCAGGCGCTTTTCGTTGTCCTTTCCATGATGATCTCATGCCATTGATCAGGGCCGGTTTGATGAACCGCTACCCCGTTGACATCCACTGCGACGGTAACCGGCATATCCTCAACCTCAAATTCATGAATGGCTTCCATACCCAGATCCTCGAAGGCAACCACACGTGCATTTTTGATCGCCTTGGAGACCAGATAGGCAGCACCACCTACGGCCATCAGATAGACGGCTTTGTGTTTTTTGATTGCTTCGATAGCCATGGGGCCTCGTTCTGCCTTACCCACCATGCCCATGAGACCGGTTTCAGCCAGCATCATTTCGGTAAATTTGTCCATACGAGTGGCCGTGGTGGGGCCAGCAGGGCCCACCACTTCGTCACGTACCGGGTCTACCGGACCCACGTAATAGATGAAGCGATTGTTGAAATCCACGCCTTCAGGCAGTGACTCACCCCGGCTAAGCATGTCCTGAATACGTTTATGTGCTGCATCGCGCCCGGTCAGCATCTTGCCGGAAAGAAGCAGGGTTTCGCCTGGTTTCCAGGTGGCGATCTCTTCACGTGTGACCGTATCGAGGTTGACCCGTTTGGCACTGGGACCCACGTCCCAGGTGATCTCCGGCCAGTCGTCTAGATTTGGAGGGGTTTGCAGGGCGGGACCGGAGCCATCCAGTACAAAATGTGTATGCCGGGTCGCCGCGCAGTTGGGAATCATGGCAACTGGTAAATTGGCGGCATGGGTTGGATAATCTTTGATCTTCACATCCAAAACTGTAGTCAAGCCTCCCAGGCCCTGGGCACCAATACCCAACGCGTTGACCGCATCCATGATCTCGAGCCGCAGTTCTTCCACCCGGTTCTGTGGGCCACGTTCGCGCAACTCGTGGATGTCGATGGGATCCATTAGTGATTCCTTGGCCAACACCATGGCCTTCTCCGCGGTGCCGCCGATGCCGATACCCAGCATACCCGGAGGACACCAGCCGGCGCCCATGGTGGGGACGGTTTTCACCACCCAATCGACGATACTGTCGGAAGGGTTCAGCATCACAAACTTGGATTTGGCCTCGGAGCCTCCTCCTTTGGCGGCCACATGAATCTCAACCGTGTTGCCCGGGACAATCTCCATGTTGATCACGGCAGGGGTATTATCGCCGGTATTTTTCCGGGCACCGGCCGGATCGCTCAGAACCGACGCACGCAGGACATTGTCCGGATTCTGATAGGCACGTCTCACCCCTTCGTTGATCATGTCGGTGACACTCATATTTCCTTCCCATTGCACATTCATTCCAACCTTCATGAACACTGTGACAATTCCCGTATCCTGGCAGATGGGGCGGCGTCCTTCCGCACACATCCGCGAGTTGATCAGGATTTGTGCCATGGCATCCTTGGCGGCTTGGGATTCCTCTCTCTCGTAGGCGGCGTGAACGGCCTGGATGAAGTCGCTGGGGTGGTAACATGAAATGAACTGTAATGCGTCGGCGACGCTCTCAATGAGATCTTCTTGTCGGATGATGGTCATGTCGTCTGGGTCTCTTCCTGTTCCAAAACAGAAAATTATAGCGCAGCAAGCTGTTTTTTACGCCCTTTCAGGGATAAATATTGATTCGGAAAATGCTGCGACGCAGCATTAGAATTTTACCTTCGGGCTGATTTGTAAGAGAATGTTAAATGTCGAAGAAAAAACGACGTTCTATATTCAGATGAAACAATAAAGTAAGAAGGGAGTAATAATAATGGAAGGTCAAATTCTGAATCTCATCATGAGTCTCGTGTCTGGTGGTATTGGTGGCAATATCGTCGGCGCTATTTTCAAAAAACTGAGTCTGGGCATGCTTGGAAACACGCTTGCCGGTGTTGCTGGTGGCGGAATCGGTAGTCAGTTTCTGGGTAATCTGCTCGGCAGTGCAGGTTCCGGAATGGTGGGCAGTATTGCCGGATCAGCGGCTGGAGGCGGTGTGCTGATGGTCATCATCGGGCTGATCAAAAAGTTGCTTGCGGCCCGGTAATCGCTGTCAGATGGCCTGCGGGTAATATTGCCCGCGGGTCTTTGCAAATGTTCCAAGCGGATCAGTGGTCAATGAACAGACCAAACGCCCGGCTGCCTTCCCCGGCTTTCACTGTGGTAGTCACTTTTAATGTTTCGGTATCAATGACGGAAACATCCCCGGATCCCCAGTTGACAGCATAGATGTACTGACCATCAGGGGTTCTATCAATTCCTTCCGGTGTTTCCCCGATTTCAATCACAGCGATTTTCTTGTTTGTTTCCGTATCGATTACCGTGACACTGTCATCATCCTGGTTGGTGATAAAGAGACGTTTACCATTGGTCGTGGTAATCGCACAGTAAGGCCATTCGCCTACATCGATGGTCGTCTTGACCTCTAACCGATGGGTATCGATGACGGTTACATTGTTACTGCGAACATTGACTGCATACAGATCGTGGTTGACCGGATTCAGGGCCAGGCCGAAGGGGGCATCGCCTGCAGGGAGCTCAGCCAGAGTCTCATAGTCCGTCAAATCGATGATGGAGACTGAGTCGCTGTCGCGATTGGCGACGTAGAGTTGATCATTGGCAGGGTTGATCAGTATGCCTGCGGGTGATTTACCGACCTTGATTTCGTGCTCGATCTTTCCTGTTCCTGCATCAATTACAAACACCAGATGCCGGTACCAATCGGCGACATAGATTTTTTTTCCTTCAGGGTCTGCAGCAAGCCCAACCGGTCCTTCACCTACTGGAAGGGTCTTGATAACGTTCATCGACTTTCTGTCGATGATGCTGATATCCCGGCTCTCGGCATTACTGATAAAAACATACGGTTTGCTGATCGCGACACCCACTGGCCGGTGCCCCACCGTAATTGTTGCGATCGGTTGCTGTGTGCGGGTATCGATGACCGAAACTGTATCCTCGAGTTGATTGGTGATCCAGGCTTTGGGCTCGGAGGGCTGGGCGCAAGCCGAGAGAAACAGAAACGTAAAAAACAAAAACCCGAAGCACCGGAAAGGGTGCTTCGGGTTGGGTGATTTAGACTTCATCGATAGATGCAGTCTGATCCAGACTTTCAGCTACCTTCTACTACCTTCTTCAGGTTTTCCAGACCGGATTTGTAGATCCCGGTGACGGCCTTGACTGCGTCTTCATCACCCAGGCCTTCCGGATAGCGGGGTTCGGTCTTGTCGTAATTGAGCTGATAAACACGGTAGAACTTTCCGGTCCAGGTGACTTCAGATCCATCATCGACAGGTTTGACCTTGATGATCGAGAGGTAATTTTTTACCGGTACCGTGGGCACGTCATACTTCTTGCCTTTGTATTCGACTGTCTTCACCGTGCTCATATCGACGATTTTGTATTTCATCATCATGTTTTCGTCATCAAGCTTTTTCAGCTCTTCGGTGATGGTGGGCCCACCTTCTTCTCCGATGGTCAGGATCCGTTTTTTGTCCCCTTCCATCTGGGTGGAGACCACTGCCGGATGCCATTTGTGAATCCCGGCAAAATCCCCCACCACAGCCCAGACCTTGTCCGGAGAAGCGTTGATTACAATCTTCTCAACAACCTTCTGGCGAGAAGGGCCGTGAGCAGTAGCCATCATGGGAACGGCTATCAAGGTGAATAGGGCTAAACGGAAAATCTTTTTCATAGTCAAAACTCCAGTTAGTGTTGAACGAGGGTTATCCGGTAATCTGCCGGTGAAGGCTAACGGATGTCCGGTTTTTTTTCCAGTGTGAGACGGAGATTAACTTGCATTTCGTGAATATTACCTGAATGATCCCTTCGTATGATGATCATGGAATTTCTCAAGAATCTGTTGGAATTGAGTCTTGCTGCTGCGCCTTGGCTAGTTCTGGGTTTGGTCGTGGGTGGATTTGTCAAGGCGATGATCCCGCTGGCCTTCCTCGAACGGCATCTGGGTGGGCAGGGGATCGGGCCGATCATCAAGGCCGCGCTGCTCGGCGCACCTTTGCCTTTGTGTTCCTGTGGTGTCATTCCCGCTGCGCTCGGTTTGCGCAAAGCTGGAGCGTCCAAGCAGGCGACGGTCTCTTTCCTTGTCTCGACGCCTGAAACCGGGGTCGATTCGGTGACCATCACTTACGCTCTGTTGGGACCGTTCATGGCCGCGATCAGGCCGATAGCTGCGATTGCATCCGCGATCACCGCCGGCTTACTGGTGGGTCGTATCGAAGCTCAACCGGCTAAGAACGAATGCACCTCGGAAGTAGGCTGCTGCTCTGCGGAAAAGAAAACGGCTGCCTCATGTTGTGATCAGAACGTAGTGGAGGAGTCGTCGTCTTGCTGTACTTCGGAACCGATGGGGGAGGCAGGTTCTTGTTGTAGTGACTCCGGAAGAGGAAAGGGCGCCAACAGATTCCTAAGCAAGTTGGCTGGTGGGATCGAGTACGCATTTACCGATCTGTATTCGATGCTTCTGTTCTGGCTTTCCATCGGGTTGCTGTTTGCCGCTGCAGTGAAAACCTTCCTGCCCCCGGATTTTCTAACCGAGTGGGGTAGTGGTTTGCCCGCCATGCTAGTGATGATGGTGATCGGGATCCCCATGTATGTCTGTGCTACCGCATCCACACCCATTGCTGCTGGATTCATGCTGGCCGGGGTTTCGCCGGGAACGGCGCTGGTCTTTTTGATGGCGGGCCCGGCAACCAACATCTCAACCTTGGGTGTTATCGGCAAGGAGCTGGGCCAGCAATCACTTTTTGCCTATCTCTTCGGTGTGGGTTTCATTGCCTTGGTGGCAGGTCTGATCACGGATTTTCTGGTGAAACGGCTGGGTATCGACATCCAGAGTCAGTTGCAAGCGGGAGAGGAGATGATCCCCTATTGGCTGGCCATGTCCTCGCTGGTGATTTTGGTATTCGCTGCGGTGCGAGCAGTGCTCAGAAAACAGTGATGGCACAACCTACGACTCTAAGGCAACTCGTCGAGTGGGCCACGAGACAACTCGAACAGGCTGATCTCTTTTATGGCCATGGCACGGATAATCCCATGGATGAGGCGGTTTATCTCGTCTTCGGTAGCCTCAGGATCCCCTTCGATGTGCCAGAGGCGGCACTCGATGAGCCCCTTTCAGGGGCCCAGTGTCTTCGTGTCAGGAAGAGGGTGGAACAACGGATTGAGAGTCGGCAGCCGGCCGCGTATCTGCTAGGTGAGGCCTGGTTTTGTGGCCTGCCCTTTCATGTCAATGAGCATGTCCTCGTCCCCCGTTCCCCCTTTGCCGAATTGATCCAGGAAGGGTTTCAGCCCTGGTTGAATCGGGAGCCCCGACGGATTCTGGATATCGGCACCGGCAGTGGTTGTATTGCCATTGCCTGTGCATTGGCCTTCCCACAAGCCCGTGTGGATGCCACCGACATCTCCAATCAAGCGCTGGAAATTGCGGCCAGGAATGCCGAGCGGCATGGTGTGCAGGATCGCTTGCAGCTGATCACCTCAGATGTGTTCAGTCATCTGGAGGGTGAACGGTACGACCTCATCGTCAGTAACCCGCCTTATGTGAGCCAGGCCGATATCGAGACGCTGCCTGCGGAATATCGTCATGAACCGGTACTGGGACTGGCGGGAGGTGGTGATGGCCTCGACATCGTCCGGCGCATGCTGGCGGAAGCCGGTGAACATCTCACAGAAGATGGGGTGCTGATCGTGGAAGTGGGGCTCATGCAGGAAAGATTGGCCGTAACCATGCCCGAGTTGCCCTTCATTTGGTTGGAATTTGAGCAGGGAGGTGAAGGTGTATTCCTCCTTCACCACAGCGAGTTGCAATCAGTCAAAGGATAGCAGAGAGTTCCTTGCTGGTTGTTTTCAATTTGTCAGGAAAAATTTTTCTCTCCGATATAAGATAAAGAAAAAACCTTCCCTTGGGGCAGAGAATAACAAAATGTCAGGCAATTCTTTCGGAAAACTATTTACAGTCACCACCTTCGGTGAGAGTCACGGACCCGCGTTGGGCGCCATTGTCGATGGTTGTCCACCCGGTCTGGAATTGGGTGAGGCCGATCTGCAACAGGAACTGGATCGTCGCAAACCTGGTACTTCCCGTTTCACGACACAGCGAAAAGAACCTGATCAGGTGCGGATTTTATCCGGTGTATTCGAAGGTAAAACCACCGGTACGCCGATCGGTTTGATCATCGAAAATGTTGATCAGAAGTCCAAAGATTACACCAATATCAAAGATACTTTTCGTCCAGGTCATGCTGATTATACCTACCAGCAGAAGTACGGCGTGCGTGATTATCGTGGTGGTGGTCGATCGTCTGCACGTGAGACAGCCATGCGGGTGGCAGCAGGAGCCATTGCGAAGAAATATCTGCTGGAAAAGTACGGTATAAAAATTTGTGGTTACCTGGCTCAACTGGGTCCGATCAAACTCGAGTTCAGGCAGTGGGATGCCGTGCGAGAGAACATTTTTTTCTGTCCTGATCCGGATCGGGTTCCGGAACTGGAAGAATACATGAAGGCATTGCGAAAGGAGGGGAACTCCATCGGTGCCCGCATCAATGTTGTGGCAACAGGTGTCCCGCCAGGTCTGGGCGAACCTGTCTTTGATCGTCTGGATGCCGATCTGGCAAAAGCGATGATGTCCATCAACGCCGTCAAAGGTGTCGAGGTAGGTGCAGGGTTTGCCTGTATTGAGCAGAAAGGTACCGAGCATCGTGACGAGATCACCCCGGAAGGGTTTCTCAGTAACCAGGCCGGTGGTGTACTGGGTGGCATTTCATCCGGGCAGGATATCGTCATCAGTATGGCGCTTAAGCCTACCTCCAGCCTGCACTTGCCAGGACGATCAATCAATAAACAGGGGCAGCCCGTTGAGGTGATCACCAAAGGTCGTCATGATCCCTGTGTCGGAATTCGGGCGACACCGATTGCTGAGGCGATGATGGCGTTAGTGATCATGGATCATCTGTTGCGCCATCGTGCTCAAAACATGGATGTGACCTCCGAAACACCTATCATTCCTGCTGGATGAGCCAGGTTCCATACTGGCGCCTGTCCGGTTTCTATCTCTTTTATTTCGCCACAGTCGGGGTTTTCCTTCCCTACTGGGGGCTTTATCTGGAGTCACTTGGCTTTTCCCCCTCGGAAATCGGTGAGCTGATGGCTTTGCTGGTAGTGGGTAAACTTGTCGCCCCTTACCTTTGGGGGTGGATTGCTGATCACCGGGGCAATCGCATAGGCGTCATTCGCTTTGCCGGGCTGTTCTCCATTTTGATCTTCGCCGGTGTACTCGTGACCACCTCTTTTACCGGCCTGGCGATTGTCATGCTGGTGTTTGGTTTTTTCTGGAGTGCTTCGCTGCCGCAGTTCGAGGTAGTGACCTTGAACCATCTGGCCAATGAAATCCACGCCTATACCCGGATCCGCCTGTGGGGATCGATAGGCTTTATCGTAACCGTGATCATTCTTGGCAAGGCACTGCAACAGTTTGGCGTTGCCCCCTTACCCTGGATTGCGTTGGTCATGATTATCGGGATTTGGATTACCAGTCTGCTGGCTCCGGATGATGCCCTAAATGAACAGGCCGATCAGTCGGGTTCTATTCTGAGTGTGCTCAAACAGCCCACCGTGTTGGCTATGATGGCGGTGTTTTTCCTCATGCAGGTGGGGCATGGTGCCTACTATTCCTTTTATTCGTTATACCTCGAAAAGTTCAATTATTCTCGCACTGTGATTGGGCAACTCTGGGCCCTGGGTGTGATCGCAGAGGTTGCCCTGTTCATGGTGATGTTGAAACTGCTTAAGCGATATACGTTGCGGACGCTATTGTTGGTGAGTCTGATCGCAGCTGTCATACGCTGGTTCATCCTGGCCTGGCTCCCGGAATACGGGATGATCGTTGTACTCATCCAGCTTTTGCACGCAGCAACATTCGGTATTCACCATGCGGTCGCCATCCAGATCGTGCATCGCTATTTCCGCGGCAAACACCAAGGGCGTGGGCAGGCCCTATACAGCAGTGTCAGTTATGGTGCGGGCAGCGCTGTTGGTTCTCTCCTGAGCGGTTATGTATGGGAAGGGATCAGCCCACAAGCTGCTTTCGTTGTTGCGGGAATCATCGGATTGCTGGCCATCTTCATCACCTGGAAGTGGGTCTATCCACAAGTTTGACACTCCTTTTCAGACCAATTACCGGCAATTCCACACTTTATGTTAGGATATTGACGCCCTAAAAAAAACGAGGAGGAGTACCAAAAATGGCACGTGATATCACACCGTACGTAGAGACCCTGTCAAAGTTTACCCAAAATATCGATGAAGACGCGGTCAGAAAAATCGTCAATCACCTTGGCATTGCACTGCAAAGCAAGGATGCCTCGCTGGTTTCCGGATCGGATCAGACAGAACTGGATCGGGTTCGTGACAGTTGGTTGAAAAAGAAGCTGGGTCGTAAGGAAAGTGATGATGAACTGAATGCTGCGATCGATGAAGTCATTGAAAAAATGGGCCGCAGCAATCCGAACAAATGCCGGGTCTGTTTTTACTATTTGTTGGCGGAGAAGTACGGGCAACTGGGTGAGCTCTGATCAGATTAACCCTTTTTCCTTTGGAAAGCCCGTCTTTAACGACGGGCTTTTTTTTTGTCTACAAGCTGCGATAATCAGCGTATGTCAGATCACATTCTGGCCTCTGTACGAGAGGCCGTCTCCCAAAAACGCCCACTGAAAATTGTTGGCGGAAACTCCAAAGCCTTTTATGGTCGTCACATAGCAGGTGAGGAATTATCCGTCTCTGGCTATCAGGGCATTGTCAGCTATGAACCGACGGAGCTGGTGGTGACGGCCCGTTGTGGAACGCCCTTGTCGGAAGTGGAAGAGGTGCTTGCCGAACAAAATCAGATGTTGCCCTTCGAGCCACCCCATTTCGGTGAGGCGACCATCGGTGGCATGGTGGCCTGTGGGTTGTCGGGGCCGGCAAGACCCTATACCGGTGCCGTGCGGGATTATGTGCTGGGAGTACGCATGATCAATGGCAAGGGAGAGGATCTGACCTTCGGCGGACAAGTGATGAAAAATGTCGCTGGTTTCGATGTGTCACGCCTGATGACCGGCTCACTGGGCACTTTGGGTGTGATTCTGGAGGTGTCATTCAAGCTGCTGCCGAAACCGGAAGCGGAGCTCACCCTCCAGTTGGAACTCGATGCGAAGCGTGCGATCGAGAAAATGAACCAGCTCGCGGGACAGCCTTTGCCCATTACCGCGGCTTGTCATGACGATGGACGATTGAATATCCGCCTTGCCGGATTCTCTTCAGCGCTGGAATCCGCGCGCAAAACGATCGGGGGCGAAACGCTGGAAGTGGGTGAGGCCTACTGGCATTCCCTTCGGGAACAGAAACATCCCTTTTTTCTTGGCGACAGACCCTTGTGGCGAATCGCTTTGCCACCCGCGGCCGAGCCTCTGGATCTCGAAGGAGACTGTCTGATCGATTGGGGTGGGGCGCAACGCTGGTACCGGACCGATCGGCCGGTAGAGGAAATACGCCAGCGGGTGCACGCACGAAAAGGCCATGCGACTCTGTTCCGGCATCATGGCGGGGAAACCGATATCTTCTCACCGCTGTCGCCGGGATTGAAAAAGATCCACCAGCAACTCAAACAGGCATTTGATCCCTTCGGAATTTTCAACCGCGGGAAGATGTACCCGGATTTGTAATGCAGACCTTTATCCCCGATTCGATCAAAAACACCCCCGAAGGACAGGAAGGCGACCGCATCCTGCGAAAGTGTGTCCACTGTGGTTTTTGTTCGGCCACCTGCCCGACCTACCAGTTACTTGGTGATGAACTGGACGGGCCGCGTGGACGCATCTATCTGATCAAAAACCTGCTGGAAGGCAAATCGGCGGACAGCAACACCCAACGGCATCTCGATCGTTGTCTGACCTGTCGGGCGTGTGAAACGACCTGTCCTTCCGGTGTCGAGTACGGTCACCTGCTGGATATCGGACGGGGGATCAGCGAAGAGAGGATCCTGCGATCCTTCAAGGACAGAATTCTGCGTTATGGGCTGGGCAAAATCATTCCGGATCGAAAATGGTTTTCCGTGTTACTGAAAACCGGGCAGTTCTTCCGGCCATTGCTTCCACCGAAACTGGCGGCGAGCATTCCTGAAAAAAAACATGCACAGGCGTGGCCGTCCGTCCGGCATCGACGCAAGATGTTGATCCTCGAAGGCTGTGTACAACCGGCGCTCATGCCTTCTACCAATCTGGCTACGGCCAGGGTGCTGGATGCATTGGGGATCACCCTGGTCCGGGTTCCGGAGGCCGGTTGCTGCGGTGCCGTCAACCAGCATCTGGCTCAGACAGAAGCCACCATGGCGCATATGAAAAGAAACATCGATGCCTGGTGGCCGTTGATCGAAGCCGGCTGCGAGGCGATCGTAATCACCGCCAGTGGTTGCGGAACCATGGTCAAGGACTACGGCTACCTGCTGAGGAACGATCCGGTCTATGCCGAAAAAGCGGCACGGATTTCTGATCTCTGCCGGGATCTCATCGAAGTGATCGAAAAAGAAGATCTCTCCTGCCTGTCATTAAAACCGGATCAGAGGAAGATCGTCTTCCAGTCACCTTGCAGCCTGCAACACGGGCAGAAGCTGGGCGGACGTGTCGAAGCACTGTTGAAACAGATCGGCTATGCCCCGTCGCCGGTCAGAGACAGCCATCTTTGCTGTGGTTCCGCCGGCACCTATTCCATCTTGCAGTCGGATATCGCGGAACAATTGCGAGACAATAAACTGAAGCATCTCACCGCAGATCAGCCGGATGTGATTCTCACCGCCAATATTGGCTGTCAGCAGTTTCTGCAACAGAAAACAGCGATCCCGGTTTTGCACTGGATTGAACTGTTGGAGAGAAACCTGAAAATTTCGTGATCGGGGTGATCCGGTTTACAATACACCGTTTTTTCGACAAGAGGCTCTCACATGAGTGCGAAAAAACCGCTGGTAGGCGTGATCATGGGTTCCCGTTCGGACTGGGAGACGATGAAGAAAACCGCCGATATGCTCGATCAACTGGGGATCCCTCATGAAGTTGAAGTTGTCTCGGCGCATCGAACACCGGACAAACTGTTTCAGTATGCAGAAACCGCCGAAGAACGAGGGCTGGAAGTGATCATCGCCGGTGCCGGTGGTGCCGCGCATTTGCCCGGCATGGCCGCAGCAAAAACCGTGTTACCAGTGTTGGGTGTCCCGGTGGAATCCAGATCACTCAATGGTATCGACTCCATTCTCTCAATCGTGCAGATGCCAGCAGGCATTCCGGTGGGGACACTGGCCATTGGTGATGCTGGAGCCACCAATGCGGCTTTGCTAGCAGCTGCCATGCTGGGAAATAAATACCCGGAGATTCGCACTACACTCAACACGTTTCGATCACAGCAGACTGAGAACGTTATCAACCATCCCGATCCTAGAGAAGAAGAATGAAAATAGGAATCATTGGTGGCGGCCAGCTTGCCCGGATGCTGGCGCTTGCAGGTTATCCCCTTGGGCTAGAGTTCGTCATTTTGGAACCGGCAGAAGATGCCTGTTCGGCACACCTGGGAGAACACTTCTGCGCTCCCTATGACGATCGGCAGGCGTTGGAAGCGCTAGCACAAAAGGTCGATGTAGTGACCTACGAGTTTGAGAATGTTCCCGCGTCTTCGGTTGAGTTTCTGCAACAACAGATCCCGGTTTATCCACCGCCAAAAGCACTCGCCTGTGCACGTGATCGTCTCAATGAAAAGACTCTGTTTCGTGAGCTTGGCATTGAAACGGCAGAATTTGCTGAGGTGGACAGTTATGAAAGCCTGTGCCAGGCGGTTGAAAGAATTGGCCGCCCATCGTTACTGAAGACGCGCACGCTCGGATACGACGGTAAAGGCCAGCAGATGATCTGGGAAGAAACCGATTTAGAGGCCGTTTGGTGCAATCTGAACGGTGTGCCTGCGATACTCGAAGCCCTAGTACCCTTCGATCGTGAGGTTTCTATCATTGCGGCCAAGCGTGTTTCCGGCGAGATGGTGTTTTATCCTGTCGCAAAAAACATCCATGAAGAGGGTATTCTTCGTGTCTCCGTCAGCCTGGCGGATGATCCGGTACAAACGTTGGCGGAAGCCTATGCGCGCAAGGTCCTCGATGCGCTGGATTATGTAGGAGTGCTTGCCATTGAGTTTTTCCAGCTGGGCGATCGGCTGCTGGCCAATGAGATGGCGCCACGGGTGCATAACTCCGGCCACTGGAGTATCGAGGGCTCAGTCTGCAGTCAATTCGAAAACCACATGCGGGCGATCAGTGATCAGCCGTTGGGTTCAACCGAGAATATTGGCTATCCAGCGATGATTAACCTGATCGGGACGATTCCGGAACGCTCCAGTGTACTGGCCATTCCGGGCGTGCACCTGCATCTTTATGGCAAATCACCACGACCTGGACGTAAGGTAGGCCATATCACTGTTTGCGGCAAGACTGAGGCGGATCGGACTGGTTTGCAGGGAAAAGTTACCAACGTTTTGTAGAAACACGATGATGGTAAAAAATCAGGGTTCAGGGCAGGCTCGCCCCTTTGTGAATAGTCACAGGCTTTGCAAGAGGCGACTAGTGGCCTTGATAAGATGAAAGTGCTGTCTGTTCTGTTATTGTGGCAAGCCCTTGCTGGTCTGTATTTTCCAGTAGTTCCAAATAGCTGACAATCCGATTCCGACCTGTATTTTTGGCATGGTAGAGTGCCTTGTCTGCTTCCCCGATCAAAATGGCCGGCGGATTGTTGGCGTAGAGCTGTATATAGCCGATGCTCACGGTAATCTGGCCAACATTCGGAAACAGGCTGGATTCCACGGATTGCCGGAAACGCTCCAGGGCTGCCTCTGCTCCTTCTCTCGAGCACCCGTTCAGGATCACGACAAACTCTTCACCTCCATAACGGAACAGGATGTCCGTATAACGAAAACTCTGTTCCATGATACGCACAAATTGCAGCAGAACTTCATCTCCCGTGAGATGGCCGAACCGGTCATTGACCTGTTTGAAATGATCGATGTCGAGTATTGCCAGCCAGGATGTTTTTTTACATTCGCCACGATCAATCAATGTCTGTTTTTGCGAATATTCGACGATATGGGAGACTTGATTGTCAAAGGTGTAGCGGTTCAGTAATCCTGTCAACCGGTCACGATCCTTCTCATCGATGACAGAGAGCATATTGCTGTAAATCCTGAGCATAAACAGGATGGTTTCCCAATCCCTTCCCTCCAGCGGTTGTGATCTGAGAACCAGGATTCGTTCCAGAGTGGATTCATTGTAAATAGAAAAAGTCGACTGGATCAGTCCTTCTTCAATTCTCAGTGAAAGCTCTCTGCTTTGATCGGAAGAGATTGGGTACTGTTCCAGGAACTCATCCAAAGGAAAGGGCTTATTCAGAATGTGGGTGACTTCCTTGAGCACCAGTTTTTTATCACGGGGCTTGTCATCAACAATGATCATCCCTGTTTCAACATTATTACGCCCATGCACTTCAAAAACCTGTGCAGTGTGAATGCTGGGAAAGTTTTCAAGCAGTTGGATAAAATTTCTTGTCAGCGCAACATAATCTCTGTGACGGGTGAGTTCGAGTGCTGATTCGAACAGTTTATTTTGCAGATCAGTTTTGTCCTTCCTGGTGAAAGCTGCCAGCGTTCCCATCCGTTTGGTTCCATTGTCCCAAGTTTCTATCTATCATTACTTATCGGCTTTCTTTACAAGGGCTTTAGTCTTTTTAAGTAAGACGACATGTGGGATCAGACTTTCGATGGGTAGAGAAAGAAGAGCCGCACATCGCGGCTCTTCTCTATTCGACAGCAGGCAGGATCAGACGAAATTCATGAGCCAAAAAATGATCAGTGCAAGAACAATGCTGCTCACGATCACTCCCGATACACTGGCCATGGGGCCCATTTTGCCTTTTATACCATTGAACCCCAGTAACAGGATGATGATCAGGGAAATGATCGTCCCCATGGACAGGCCTTTGTCAGCAATGGACGCGATCGCCTTACCATCAGGCACGAAGCCATGCTTCGAACCCAGCATACCCATCAGCATGGTCGCCGAGAGCAGCACATTGGTGCGTGAAGCCAGGGCAGCTTTGGGTGCCGCTGCACCTGCATCTCCCTCGACAATACCACAGACGATCTTCTGTGCCGGCCAGATGATCAGCCAGACATTCAGAAACATGATGGTGCCGGCCAGTGCGCCGACGGCAATATAAGGATTCGACGTCGCACCAAGCCTTGCGTAAAGATACAAACCGACAAGGAAAGTACCCATGGCACCCCAGCGGAACCACCACAAGGCCCTGGGTGCCAGTTTCTTCACGGCGTCTGCCTTGGCATCCGCTTCGGCCTCTTTGAAATACTCACCTTGTACGAAATTGAAATAGTACAACAGTCCGATCCAGGTAATCCCGAACAGAACGTGTGCCCAACGGGCCAGAAAGTCCACATATTGCATAATCACCCTCCTTTATTATCGTTTAAGTTTGTGTGTCCGGCTCAAAGCCGGTGAACACATGATTCGTATGGGTTTGCACAGATGTATCATTGCCAGAAAAGGCAACGTAACATTCGTTTACAATCATAGTTGAGCCCGTCGTAAATAGAAAGGTCGGCAGCGGCAGTCGATCAGGGGATCAGTACCGCTGCACCCTGAAAGCGGCCTTCGCGGAGGTCATCAAGTGCCCGGTTGGCCTCGATCAGTGGATAGGAATGCACCTCAGTATGGATCTGCATCTCACCGGCGATCCGAAGGAAATCCTCGCCGTCTTTTCGTGTCAGATTGGCTACCGAACAGATGCTGCGCTCCTCCCACAGGATGGCATAAGGAAAGGCCGGGATATCGCTCATGTGAATGCCCGCACAGATCACCCGTCCCCCCTTGCGCAGCACTTGCAAAGCCGCCGGAACCAAGGCGCCCACCGGTGCAAAAAGGATGGCCGCATCCAGAGACTCCGGTGGCGCTTGTGTGGAATCACCAGCCCAAGCAGCACCCAGATCGAGTGCAAAGCGCTTCGCATCCTCATCACCCGGGCGCACAAAGGCATAGATCTGCCGACCTTGATGAATTGCCACTTGGGCGATGATGTGAGCGGCTGCGCCGAAACCGTACAGGCCAATCTTTGCGGACTCTTCGGCCAGGGTATAGGCACGGTAGCCGATAAGGCCGGCACACAACAAGGGGGCGGCATGCTGATCATCGTAATTTTCCGGCAGAGGGAAACAGTAGCGGGCATCGGCAACGGTGTATTCGGCATAACCACCGTCCAGAGTATAGCCAGTGAATCCCGGGTGATCGCATAGATTTTCACGTCCGGACAGGCAATACCGGCACTGGCCACAGGTCTGTCCCAGCCAAGGAACACCCACACGCTGGCCGGGTTTGAACTGAACCACGCCATCGCTTGTTGCAACCACCTCTCCCACGATCTCGTGACCGGGAATGATCGGCAGTTTCGGATCCGGCAGATCACCGTCGACCACATGCAGATCAGTCCGGCAGACACCGCATGCCCTGACCTTGAGCAGGATCTTTCCTGCTTCTGGATGGGGAATGTCCATCTCCACCGCTTTAAGAGCCTGGCCGGGTTTTTCCAGGATCATCGCTCGCATTTTGTCCGCCATTGCTGCCTCCTGTAAGATCGTATTCAACCCAATATAGGCCTATATTCCGGAAAATCAAAACCATGCTCGATGAAACCGCCATCGTTGCCTTCACCACCTTTTTTGCTACTATCAGCCCCATTGATATTGCCTTCATGTTCTCAGCCCTCACTGTCAATACAACACCGGCCCATCGCCGTCGAATGGCCTTCAGGGGTACCCTGATCGCTGCCATCATCCTCGTTGGTTTCGCTCTTGCGGGAGACTGGCTGCTCTCCAGCCTCGGTATCTCCCTTGCTGCCATGCGCACAGCCGGTGGGATCCTGCTCATGCTGATCGGGATCGAAATGGTGTTTGCCCGAACGTCCGGAGGCACATCGGCGACAGATGAAGAACAGGCCGAAGCCAGGGCCAAGGACGACATCTCTGTCTTCCCGCTGGCAACACCTCTCATCGCTGGGCCGGGCACCATGGGTGCCGTGATCCTGCTGATCGGCAATACCAAAGGCGATCTTAGTCTGCAACTCGTCGTCATTGGTGCCCTGCTGGTGGTTCTGTTGATTACCCTGATCAGCCTGCTGTTGGCGGCTGAAATTCAAAAACTGATCGGAATCACTGGTATGCATGTCATCACCCGTGTCTTTGGCATCCTGCTCTGCGCCTTGGCCGTTCAGTTCATCTTCGATGGCGTCATCGAAAGTGGTATCTTCGGCACAAAAAACTGACACGGCCACTGTATCGCTCCAACAAGGAGTCGAACAGTGATCTTAGATAACGGCTTGAAATGCTTGGGGATATGCATTTTCTTAATTCCGATCGATGTCGTATGATGGGTGAACCGATATAGACTTTGGACAATGGGATATAAAGAGACAGAGCACGGCTGACACTCTGAGCTTATAATTTTTGGGAGGAATCGATGAGTAAAGCCAATAACGGCGCCAATCTGGGCTTCGAGAGCAAGCTGTGGGAGATGGCCGACAAGCTGCGGGGCCACATGGACGCTTCCGAATACAAGCACGTGGTGCTGGGGCTGATCTTCCTCAAATACATCTCCGAT
>Ga0256841_1000759_pt1 | contig 31097 bp, 28 predicted proteins | sample 356308metaG_FD_185971 | JGI IMG/M metagenome (GOLD analysis project Ga0256841, IMG submission 185971) | Hydrothermal vent microbial communities from Mid Atlantic Ridge, Atlantic Ocean - 356-308 | ecosystem: Environmental > Aquatic > Marine > Hydrothermal vents | place: Atlantic Ocean: Mid... | reverse complement strand
CAACAATATTTATCCTATATGCAATAGCCTTCCTATCGTCAGTTACTGCTCATGCATGTGCCATTAGTTGAAGATTTAATTATTGCCAACCTTTACGATACTATACTCTTTTTCATTAGTTTTGCAACAAATAAAAATGATGTTTCGCAAACTCTTCTGTATTTTAATTCTCTTCACTACCGTAGTAGGCTATGCCCAACGCAAACGCATACATATTGTACATGCCGATAACTCTATAAAAGACGAAGAAAAATATCCGGGAGCTACCATCTTATTAGGCAATGTATACGTAGAACATGAAGGGATTTCTATGCGGAGTAAAAAAGCCATCCACTACGAAAAAAAGAATATCTTAAAAGCCTTTGGCGATGTGGTCTTAAATCAAGGCGATACCATTACCCAAACCAGTAAATTCGTTACCTATAACGGCAATACCAAAAAAGCACGCTCTTGGGGAAACGTGGTATTAAAAGACCCCTTGATGACCCTGACGACCGATACTCTGTATTTTGACAGGCTCAAACAATTACTCTACTACAAAAGTGGCGCTACCATACGCGATACCACCAATGTACTCGAAAGTAAAGAAGGAAATTACTTTCTAGAAACTTCTAAGTTTCAAGCCCTTTCAGATGTTGTTTTAACCAATCCTGATTATGTATTAAAATCAAATCACTTAGATTATTTTACCGATAGCGGATACGCATTTTTATACGGCCCGTCTACCATTACCGGAAAAGACAATTTTATTTATACCGAAAAAGGCTTTTACGATACCAAAGCCGATATTTCGCATTTTACAAAAAATTCGAGAATCGAATTTAAAAACCGTCAGGTAAAAGGCGATAGTTTATACTATGACCGTACCCGGGGGTTTGCCTCGGCAACCAATCACATTCAACTAAAAGACACCCTAAACAATTCTGTCATTAGGGGCAATTATGCCGAATTTTACCAACCGTTAGATTCAGCTTTCGTAGTGGGTCGCGCTGTTGCCATTACCGAAATCGACAAAGATTCTATGTACATTCACGGCGATACCTTATTGGTTACCGGCAAACCAAAAAAACGCATTTTAAGGGCTTTTCACCATGTTAAATTTTTTAAAAGCGACTTGAGCGGCAAATGTGATTCTATACATTCTAATCAGCAAACCGGACTCACACAGCTCTTTAAAAGCCCTGTAATATGGTCAGAAAACAGCCAAATTACCGGCGATTCTATTCACTTGATTTCCAATCCTAAAACCGAAAAATTAGACAGCCTAAAAGTATTGCGCAATGCTTTTATCATTCAACAAGATTCTGCCGGCTTTAACCAGATTAAAGGAAGGAATATTTTAGGAAAGTTTATAGATAACGATTTGCAAGACGTTCATGTTATTGGCAATGCCGAAAGTATCTTTTTTGTAAGAAATGAATCGGATAACAGCCTTATCGGGATTGATAAAACCACCTCGAGTTCCATACAGTTTAAATTTAAGAAGAGTGAATTACAATCTTCAAAATCTATTACCAAACCTGACGGCGGCACCTATCCCCTATCTGAATTTCCTGAAAATGTGCGTATTTTAAGAGGTTTTATTTGGCGCGAAAAAGAACGGCCTTTGGCCAAAGACGATATTTTTATTGTCGATAATATTGCCCCGCAAAAAGTTGATAAAAAAGTCGGCAAGCCCGTCATCACAAAACCAACAAAAGATAGTGAAATCCCTCTAAAGGATACTTCAGAACAAGCCGATAAAAAACCTGCAAAACAACAACCTTCGAAGAATATTTTGAAAAAAAATAGGCCACAAACACTAAAAACATTGGTTGATACCAAGAAAAAAAATGTAAAAAAGGATAAGTAAACGCTGTGAAATCTGATTTTCTTACATACCAAGCACAAACTTCCCCACATCCGTTAGGACTTGAAATTTCGCACGCCAAAGGCTCTTACCTCTATGATACCAACGGAAAGGAATACTTAGATTTTATTGCCGGAGTCTCTGCCAATAGTTTAGGGCATAGCCATCCCAAAATTAAAAAAGCCATTCAACAACAATTAGAAAAGTATACACACGTAATGGTTTACGGTGAGTTTGTTCAGCAGCCGCAAGTAGCACTGTGTAAATTTTTATGCGAACAGTTGCCGGCACCATTACAATCGGTTTACCTTACCAATTCAGGTACCGAAGCCACCGAAGGAGCCTTGAAACTCGCCAAACGGATGACGGGCAGAAGCGAGATTATTGCTGCCCATAACGCATATCACGGCAATACGCAAGGTGCCATGAGTGTTTGTGGCCATGAACAGCAAAACCGCGGTTTTAGGCCGTTGGTTCCCGGAATAAAATTTATCACTTTTAACAATGAAAAAGAGTTACAAAAAATAACTACTCAAACTGCAGCCGTAATTTTAGAGACCATTCAGGGCGGAGCGGGATTTATCACCCCGAAGAATAAATATCTAAAAAAGGTAAAAAAACGTTGCGAAGAAACCGGCACTTTGCTAATCTTAGATGAAATTCAAAGCGGAATTGGTAGAACCGGAACATTTTTTGGCTTTGAAAACTATCAGGTAATTCCCGATATTGTCATTACCGGAAAAGGCTTAGGCGGCGGTATGCCTATTGGGGCTTTTATTGCATCCCCAAAAATGATGGGTTTATTAAAGCAACATCCTAAATTAGGACATATTACTACTTTTGGCGGACATCCAATTATTGCAGCGGCGGCATTGGCTACCTGTAAAGAAATTGTCAATGGCCACTGGATGGAAAAAATACACGAAAAAGAAATACTATTCAAAAGGTTGCTCAAGCACAATGCCATAAAAGAAATTAGAGGCAAAGGGTTGATGCTCGCCATTATAATGGAAAGCCCTGAACTTGCCTCAACAGTTATCTTAAAAGCCTTAGAAAAAGGCTTGCTGCTCTTTTGGCTGCTCTTTGAAGGCAATGCCATACGCATCACTCCTCCCCTTACCGTTTCTGAAGATGAAATTATAAAAGGATGTGAAATTTTATTGGAAACTATTGAAGAGGCAACATACCATTTCAAGCGGTAATGCTACATTTATTTAAACAGTTTAAGAAAAGAAAAAAACGATTTTTTCTTATTGGCCAATGCATAAATAGTATCCAAATGCTTTTTTAAAGTAACATAATCCGGATAATCAATTTCAATATAATTTTTCCACTTTTCTTTTTCTTCAAAAAAACTTTTAACGGTTACATACCTTCCAACAGCGTACTTAACATCTTCTGCTTTTAACAGGTGCTTGATAGAAACTCTATAAATAGAAACAGCTTCATCACCAAAAAGTACATACGTTGCGATATCATTTTCTTCTGGGTTGCTCATGTTTAGCGATTTTGTGTATAGAACAATTTAAAATAGGAAACTCCTAGTTTTAAAGCGATAAATATACAAAAATATTATATGCTTGTGCTCTTTTTTTTCAATTTGCCATTATAATGAACTACTTCAATGCAACATACAGGTTATTCAATGACACACAGTGGCTTTGAGCCCCCTGCCGCTACAAATTTTTATAATTAGCTATTGCCTAGTGTTTTATAATTTGATTGATTTTTCTTATATTTGAAGCCTAATTAGGAGTTTTCTAGATAGTCAATAAAATTTTCTTTTAATTAGGCATAGTTAGTTAATAAACAATGCCATAATTTTTAAAAAATGATAGGTGTTCTATCATTAACGTTTAATCAAATAATTAATCGTTATTAAAAGTGAATTAGAGTTCATCGTGGTAGTTTATTAGCTAACTTTTTTATATACGAAGTTGTAAGGGGTTGAAAATACAATAGGTTTTCTTATTAATACAGGTTTAAAAGATTGTTGAGCTGCTTTAAAAGTTTCTTTTAAGAGGCCTTTTTATTTACTCTGCCAATAATTTATCCAAAAGCTCCCTCACACTACTGCTATTCCAGTTGGCTGCACCGAATTCTGACAGTGCAACATTGCCTTGTTTGTCAAGTACAAAGGTGGCAGGGATACTTCGTGTATTAATCGCTGCCGGCGGGTTTGACAATAAATTATAAGTAGGTAAATTCAAATCATTATTTTTAAAATAGCTCTCAACCTTTGATGCATTGTCTGAAGTTATCAGTAAAAACGTAATCTTATCATTATAATCTTTGTATAACGACTGTATGGAAGGCATTTCTGCCCTACATGGCGGACACCACGTAGCCCAATAATTAATAAACACAATGTTGCCTTTCAAATCATTGAGGTTCAAATCAGTTGCATTTACAATCCCTTTTAACGGAAGGTGGGTATCAATTTTTTTTCTATTTTCGGCAGTATCAGCTTTTGGCGGGATGATAAGCGTTTTTACATAAGTTACCCCTTGTGTTAACGTTGCCCGAAGGCCTACTCCATAAGGGGTAAAAAGAATAAAAATTATTACCGCGAAAAATATTATATTTCCTATCACTTTCTTACTGAGTTTCATCGACTTCTATTTAGTGTAACCTTAGTAGTTTTGTTCGTTGCTTACTTACAAAATTAATCAAAAAAGGGATAACACGCCTCGTACTTGTTATCTCTTTTAAATACCTTCTTTCAGAAAAATCGTTGACTAGCGTTGTGCCCATTTTATACGCTGCCAATTAGCATCGGCTTTCTTTCTCAATCTTTCGGGCCCTTCTTCGAGCCAACTTTCGAGTGTGTTATTAAAAAAAGCATTGTAAAATAAATAGAGTTTGCCATTTCTAATTTCAAAGGTTTTGGGGTTGATAGCTACTTTTTCGCCTTTTTCACCCATCGCATAAGCACACCATCCACCGTATTGCGGTATATATTTTGTCGGGTTTGCTTTAAAAGTATTCAAATTTTCTCGACTTGAAAATTTATAGTGTACACCATCATAGCTATAAATGTATTGTTGCTTTCCTTTGACAGCTTTTTGGCTAAAATAGGCAACCACATCATATCCTTCGGCAATATAGCCGTCTTGAACGTTGTAATCTATTTTTTGTGAATAAGAAAGTGTACTTATCAAACCAAAAAGTACTACAAAAACTATTTTGTTCATTGCCGGTTGATTTTTAATTAATTGTTGATTTTGCACCTTAGAAAGGGAATATCTTTTCGGTACATCCATACCAAGGTAATTGCTATTAAAAATGTCAGCAATGCCGAATAAAATAGCACTCCAAAATCATTCATTACCTCAATTCCCAGTGCTGTTAAATGCATAAAAACAGCGCCTCCCATAACGCCAACGGTTAACATAGCCCCTAACCAAACGGTTTTTCGAAATACTAATAAAATGCTTATTATCAATTCTATAATGCCTATACCGATTCTACCATAGGGCTCTAGCCCAATTTTTGTAAAAATATATACACTTTCAGGGTGTGCCGTAAATTTAAACCATAGGGTTTGTAATAGTATTATTACTACCGTAATTCTAAGGATTAAAAGAATATTTTTTTTCATTATTATTCTTGGTTATATAGTTATTTTAAAAGGTAATGCCATTCTGACAGTGCCACCTTAGAAACGATGGGCCTGTCAGATTCGACAGGCATGATCGTTGTTCTTTTCTTTTTATAGAAATGACAAAACCGCTAATTTTAATTATATCTACTAAATTCAATTCATGGTAGAACTTTATTTCTTCTTAGTAGCGGTTTCATTGATAGAATTATTTTATTTGAGAAGTGATACTCTATTGTAATGCTATGGTAACTTTTATGGCTTCTGCAGTTTCCGGATACATAAATCCGTCATTGACAACATGTACTACCCCGTTTTCGTCTATTCCGGTCATGGCTCCGCCACGTGCAGGCTGGTTATTTCCTGCCCCGGGATATTCATTAATTTCTGTACCGGCATCCCAAAGTTTTAAAGATGAAGTTACGTCACCCGAAATAGGCATACCATTAGTAAATAAAGCAATCCCACTATCGTCAAAGGCATAAAATAAATCATTAGACTGTACCAACATGGTAGCAATACTTATATAATCGCCTTCTTGTGCCGTAATCGTAAAAGAGTAGGTGTTTGTGGGTAATAACGGTGCGGGATTAGAGGCTCCATCAGGCGTATTGAAAACCCCACTTGTGGCAATACCGTTAGTTGACATCAACGAAGAAGCCAATGCGCTTGGGTCTCCATCTTCTGCCAAAGCTTCCAATCCGTTACCGATATCACTACTATTATTTGTAAATATAGGTTTTACGGTAGCGGCATGTACGGCATATACACCGGGGGCAAAGGGCGAAAAATAACCGCTATTATTCGTTAAAAATTCGTTCATCATACTATTATCTCCGTCTTCGGCTAATTTTTCCATTCCGGCGGAAGCCGTTGTTCCGTCTGTAAATAATTTTGTTTGGTCATTGTGTACAGCCCAAACTCCCGGTGCCAAGGGGGTGGCTAAAGTTGCTGTATCAGAAAGATTTTCAATAGTTATCGTAAACAGGGTACCTCCGTCATATGTTAACGAAACTTTGATTACCGACTCTTTTGAAGGATACATAAAATTGTCGTTTACCAAATGAATGGTTCCGTTTTCATCATCGCCGGTATTTGGCTCCGGCTGATTCATCGGCTGGTTACTTCCCGTTCCCGGTTCTTGGTTTACCTCGGTACCGGCATCCCAAAGGCTTATGTGCATAGTAACATCGCCGGTAATGGCATCTCCATTGGTGTCGTACAATGCCAATCCGGTATCTGAAAATCCATAAAACAAATCATTAGATTTTACAAACATGGTTGCCAAAGACACATAGCTTCCTTTTCCGGCATTGAAACTAAAACTTTGTGAGTTACCCGGCGGTATGGCATCAAAAACACCATTGCTTTGAAAGGCCTTGGGCATAAATACATTTTCAACAGTTACTTTAAATGTAGCCGAAGGCAATACGGTATCATCATTATTATTACAAGATGTGGCAATCAATAATGTGCTCAACAATACGAATACTATTCTTTTTTTCATCATACTATTTATTTTAGATTATGATGACAAAACTAGTATGGAGCACCTGAATAAAATGTTAGCTACCTAACACTTGTTTATTTTTTTAAAATAATTTCTTTTCCTGAAAAGGTAAGGTATCCTTCTTCTTTTAGATTGTTCATAATGATGTTAAAGGATGGGCGCGAAGTACCCAATAGGGAGGCCATTTCTTTTTGGGTATACGGATGTTTTATGAGTACTTCTCCATTCACCAACGTTGTACCGTAGTCTTTTTCGAGTTCTGCAATAAATTCAATAACTCGGGTACGTGTATCTTTAAATAGTAACAATTCTAACCTACGTTCTAAACGCCTCATCCGCAGGCCTATAAATTTATATAACTTTAAACTCAGGCTTCTATTTTCGAGCATCAACCCTTGAAGTTCATTTACAGAAATAGAACAAATAGAAGTACCTTTGTCTAACGATTGGGCAAATTCATTGTGTTTTGTTTCTCCTAAAATGGTTTGTTCTCCAAAAATTTCACCACGAGAGAGTATGGCTTTGATAACTTCATCTCCTTCTTCGGTATAGTATCCAATCTTTACTTTTCCTTTATCGATAAGATATACTTTGGTAGCAGATTCGTCGGTAAAGTAGATATATTCCTTCTTATTATAGGAGTCAAATGTATGTGTTTCTTTATAGTCTGCATAATAATGCGGACAGAGAATTTTAAATAAATTGACTTCTTCTAAATACCAAATCTTTTTCATATCTAATGGATACTAAAACTATAAAAAAAAGCAGGCTATAAGCCGGATTCTGTACCTCATCGAAATGAGTTCTTATCATTTATCTACGCTATACATTACTGTATAGCTTTAGCTGTTTACCCCTTAGAATCGGACGAGTAGTCCTCTTACGTTTTGATTGCTCAAAACGAATCTCTAATATACGTAACATTGCACCTTGCAGAGTTTACCTGATTTCACTACAGCCGAACTGTACTTGCTTTCTGTTGCACTGGTCCTTCCGCCAATGGCGGAGGCGGAGGTTATCCGCTGCAATACTCTATGGTGTCCGGACTTTCCTTTACCCTTCGAAACAATGTTGAAAGGTAACGATAAGACGCCTGCTTCATTTTACTCAAAATGCTTATAGTTATTTTGACAAACTATAAATTTATTGATTTTACAAAAGTAATTTTTTAAAATAAATAAAAATATATTTCCAAAAAAAATCCCACCCTCGTGAAAGAGAGTGGGAAAATTGCTATGAAAAAGAAATATTACTGCACTTAACTCAGTAATACAATATTAAGAACGGAGGTAGTATCTTTTTATTGTTAGATTCTTAAAATAAATTGAAATATATTTATAACTACTTAATTATAAGTGAATTATAAAGTTGTAGAATAAAAAAAACCCACTCTAAAAATAGAGTGGGAAAATTGCTATGAAAAAGAAAAAGTGTTGAATAATTAAATTCAACTGCACAAAGATATATAAAAAATATTTAATTTCTAAAAAAAAAGTGAAATAAGTCAATTATTTTTTACCGAAATCTTTATGAAAACATATCTTTTACTTTTTCAAAAAATGATTTTTCTGAATCTGAAGGGTTGGGTGCAAAGTGCTCATCATCTTTCATTTGTTCAAAGAAGTGCCTTTGTTCTTTTGACAATCGTTTTGGTGTCCATAGATTAATATGTACTAATAAGTCTCCTTTTCCATATCCGTTAAGGCTATCCAATCCTTTTCCGCGCAAGCGTAATATCTTGCCTGATTGTGTACCTCCATCAATTTTTATCCGTACTTTTCCGGTTAGGGTATCTATTTCTTTGCTGGTACCTAATACTGCTTCGGGAATACTTATATACATATCATAATGTAAATTATTACCTTCACGTTTTAATTTTTCGTGTGGTTTTTCCTGAATCACTACCAATAAATCTCCCGAAATACCATTTCCGGGGGCTTCGTTACCCTTACCGGCAACTTTTAATTGTACGCCTTCTACAACGCCTGCAGGTATTTTAATTGATACTTTTTCTTCTTCGTTAATCAATCCTTGTGCATTGGCACCTTTGGGCCTATTATCTATCATTTCTCCTACACCATGGCAGGTAGGGCATGTAGAGGCCGTTTGCATACGCCCTAAAATAGTATTTGTTACTCTGGTAACTTGGCCATGGCCGTTACAGGTAGTACATCTTTTGTAGGTAACTCCTTCGGCTTTTACCAAGCGTTTTACGAGTACTTTTTTTTCTACGCCATTTAATATTTCTTCTAATGTCAAACTTACCCGAATACGAAGGTCGCTACCTTTTACCCGGGCTCTTCCCCTGCTGCTACCACCTCCAAAACCCGAAAAACCTCCACCACCGAAAGCGCCGCCAAAAATATCTCCAAAATGACTAAAAATATCTTCCATGTTCATGCCTCCTGAGCCAAAGCCTCCTGCACCGCCTTCAAAAGCGGCATGCCCGAATTGGTCATAACGGGCTTTCTTATCAGGGTCACTCAATACTTCGTAGGCTTCAGCAGCTTTTTTAAATTTTTCTTCTGCAATTTTATCGCCGGGATTCTTATCGGGATGATATTTTATTGCCTTTTTGCGATATGCCTTTTTAATTTCAATGGAGGAAGCACTTTTTGTAACTCCTAGTATTTCGTAATAATCCTGTTTCACACTTATACTTTTTTTATTGGCCAATTATCACTTTAGGAAAACGTATAATCTTATCGCCTAATTTATAACCTTGTTCTATTACCTCTACTATTTTTCCTTTTAACTCTTCTGAGGGTGCCGGAATTTGCGTAATGGCTTCGTGTATCTCTGCATCAAAATCATCGCCTTGCTTTACGTTCATTTGTGTCAGGCCTTTTTGTGTTAATGTTGACCTCAATTTGGTATTGATAAGTTCCATCCCTTTCAAAAGGTTTTTATCTTTTACTTTTTTAATTTCTGCCAATCCCCTGTCAAAATCATCTAAAATCGGCAATAAAGCTGTCATTAATTCTTCATTGGCAGTTTTAAATAATTCAATGCGTTCTTTAGACGTTCTTTTTTTATAGTTTTCAAATTCTGCAAACAAACGTAAAAATTTATCTTTTTCTTGTTGTAACAATTCATCAGCAGCGGGTTCAACTACTTCTTGTTCAACGTTTTCTTCTGCCATCTCTCGCTCATTTTCATTGGTATCTTGATTTTCTATATCTTCTTCGTATGTATTTTCTTTCTTACTCATAATCTGAATGTTTTATGTCATTTATCGATGTAGCAAAAGTACTGCCAACTTTAGAATAATGTCAAAATGGCATCTTTTTTTTCGGTTGTAATTGGCAATTGTTGAATTATACCTTGAGGGATGTTATTGTTTTGATAAAGAAATACAATGCTACAAGTTCTTAATTTACACATTAAGAAACTCTAATAATATGTGCTCCGATAGCTCGTAAGCGTTCATCAATGCGCTCATATCCTCTATCTATTTGCTCAATATTGTGAATGGTAGAAGTGCCTTTGGCAGACAGTGCTGCTATCAATAAAGAGATACCGGCTCTAATATCTGGGGAAGTCATTGTAGTTGCTTTTAACTGCGATTTAAAATCATGGCCAATAACTGTTGCCCTGTGGGGGTCGCACAGTATTATTTTAGCGCCCATATCTATCAATTTATCAACAAAAAATAAGCGACTTTCAAACATTTTTTGGTGCACTAAAACGCTTCCTCTTGCTTGGGTGGCTACCACCAAAACAATACTCAATAAATCAGGGGTAAACCCGGGCCAAGGTGCATCTGCAATGGTAAGAATAGAATCGTCAATATAATTTTGAATTTCGTAGCCGTCTTTGTGTTCGGGAATATAAATGTCATTTCCTTTGCGCTCAACGGTAATTCCTAATTTTCTAAAGACATTGGGTATTTGCCCCAAGTCACCCCAACTTACATCTTTAATGGTTAACTCACTTCGGGTCATCGCTGCCAAGCCTATCCAACTCCCTATTTCAATCATATCGGGTAACATGGTATGTTCGGTTCCTCCCAAAGCTTCTACGCCTTCTATATACAATTTATTGGAGCCTATCCCTTCTATCTTTGCCCCCATTCTGTTCAACATTTTACAAAGTTGTTGCAAATACGGTTCACAGGCAGCATTGTAAACGGTAGTTTTGCCTTCTGCCAACACGGCAGCCATAATAATATTGGCCGTACCGGTTACGGAGGCTTCATCTAACAGCATATAAGTACCTTTTAAAGTATCGGCTTCTACGCCGTAGAAATGGTCTTCTTTGTTATATCTAAAAGTGGCTCCTAAATTAATAAACCCTTCAAAGTGAGTGTCTAAACGCCTTCTTCCTATTTTGTCGCCTCCGGGTTTGGGGATATATCCTTTTCCGAAACGCGTTAACAGCGGCCCTACAATCATAATCGAACCCCGTAAGCCACTACCGTCTTTTCTAAATTGTTGCGATTCTAAATAACTCAGGTTTATATCATCGGCCTGAAAAGTATAGGAGCCTTTTCCGTTTTTTTGAATTTTTACGCCTAAATTTTCTAACAGGTTGATGAGTTTATTGACATCTCGGATATCGGGTATGTTCGAGATAGTTACTTTCTCAGGCGTCAACAAAACGGCACTCAATATTTGAAGGGCTTCATTTTTAGCCCCTTGAGGAGTAATTTCGCCCTTTAATTGATGGCCTCCTTCTATTTTAAATGTAGCCATAAGGCAGTTGAAATTTGGTTATAATTATCGTTTTTTACGATTTTTATATGACTTATTACTTTTATTGTGTTTGCCTCCACTTGTTTTTTTACGGAGTAAATTTTTAATTTCAGATAAGGTTTCTTCTTTGGCACTTAAATTTATCCTACCTCCTGATAATTCTGATAAATGTTTAAAAATAATAGCATCCTCAACGGTATCTTTATTCCAATTGAGATAGCATTTTTTCATGTGATTGGCAATGGCATACAAAAGGGCGTCTTTTAATTCTCCTTCTTCCCATGTCAATGCGGTATCAATCATTATTTGAATATTATTGCCATAAAACTTATACTTTGATGCAGATTTAGGATAAGGTAATGCCTCTGGTTTTGCCGTCAGTTCTTCTTTTGAAGGCTGCGGGTATGGCGAATCGGCATCTAACTTAAAATCAGACATGATAAATAACTGATCCCATAATTTGTGTTTAAAATCGGGAACGTCTCGTAAATGCGGTTGTAAGTTACCCATTACATCAACAATGGCATGTGCCATTTTATTGCGTTCTTCTTTGCTTTCTAATTGTACACAGTGATTTACTAATTTCTGTAAATGCCTGCCATATTCGGGTATTATCAAATGTTCTCTTTCTGAATTGTATTCTAAATCATACTCCATATACTTATTTTTAATTGTAATTATGGCAAAGTAACAACTATATTTATGTAAAACATAATCGTTTAGCCTAAAATTTTAAGTTTTGCGAATTGTAATAATAATTTTTTTGTACCTACCGAATTAAATTTTATTTCAGCTTTTTTGTTGGAGCCTGCCCCTTCTAATTTGATAACTTCTCCTTTACCGAATTTGGCATGTTCTACCAAATTGCCGATAACGATGTTACTGTCGAATAAATTTGTGTTGACAGCGGTTACTTTTTTTAAATTTTTAGGGGTACTAATTTGAATTGTTTTGGGTTTCTCTTTGGCTTTGTATGTTCTTTTAGCTGTTGGTTTTTTAAACCTTATTTTATCTTGTGGTACACTTCCAAAAATATCTGAATTGACAAATTTGTTTAACTGCGGGGTTATTTTAGGGGCTAAATACTCTAAAAAATTACTGTTTATTTCTTCTAAAAACCTACTTGGCTCACAGTCTATCAATTTTCCCCAGCGGTACCGCGAATGCGCATAACTGAGGTAGGCTTGTTTTTCAGCCCGGGTAAGTGCTACATAAAACAGCCTGCGTTCTTCTTCTAATTCGCTTCGAGTACTCATACTCATTGCTGAGGGAAACAGGTTTTCTTCCAATCCGACAATATAGACATATTGAAATTCTAATCCTTTGGCCAAGTGTATAGTCATTAAAGAAACACTGTCTTTATCTTTACTTTTTTCATTGTCTAAATCAGTAGCCAACGCAACATCTTCTAAAAAAAATGCTAGTGAGGCATCTTCTTCTTTAACCTTTTGCTCATCGATAAAATCTTTGATTCCATTGAGAAGTTCTTGTACGTTTTCTACCCTGCTAATGGCTTCGGGAGCGGCATCTTTTTCTAACTCTCTGATGACACCGATTTTTTTAATGACATGCTCTGCTACTTCAAAAGCATTTTTGGTTTGGGCTTCTATTTGAAAACTTTTAATCATCGTTACAAAATCGTGCAACTTCATTTTGGTACCGGCATTGATTTTTAAATCGATCTTATCGATATTTTTCAATACTTCAAAAATAGATTTTTTATAGTGATTGGCTGCTACGGTTAATTTATCAACGGTGGTTTGCCCAATGCCCCTTGCCGGATAATTAATTACTCGTTTTAAGGCCTCTTCGTCATTAGGGTTAACCAATAACCTCAAATAAGACAAAACGTCTTTAATTTCTTTACGTTGGTAAAAAGACAAACCTCCATAAATTCGATAGCGAATATCTTTTTTACGCAAGGCATCTTCTATCGCCCGTGATTGGGCATTGGTTCTATAGAGCACTGCAAAATCATTATTTTTAAGTTGCAGGTTCATTTTATTATCAAAAATAGAATTCGCTACAAAGCGCCCTTCTTCGCCATCTGATAGAGTACGCATAACTTTTACCTTTTCACCACTGGTATTGGCTGTCCAGATTTCTTTCTCAAGTTTGGTCTTATTTTTTTCGATAACACTGTTAGCGGCTTGTACAATATTGCCGGTAGAGCGATAGTTTTGTTCTAACTTAAAGGTTTTTACTTCTTCATAATCGCGCTGAAAATTTAAAATATTCTGGATGTTAGCACCGCGAAACGCATAGATACTTTGTGAATCGTCGCCTACAACACAAATATTTTGAAACCTATCTGCCAGTGCCCTTACAATAAGGTATTGCGAATGGTTGGTATCTTGGTACTCATCTACTAAAATATAGCGAAAACGGTCTTGGTATTTTGCTAAAACTTCCGGAAAACGTGTTAATAATTCGTTCGTCCTTAACAACAAGTCATCAAAATCCATGGCGCCTGCCTTAAAACACCGCTCTACATATTGACGGTATATCTCTCCCATCTTAGGCCGGCTGGCCATTTTATCTGCTTCTATTAAATCTGAATCGTTATAATAGGCTTTTACGGTAATCAGGCTATTTTTAAAAGATGAAATACGCCCTAATACTTGTTTGGGTTTATACCTGTCTTTATCCAATTGCATCTCTTTGATAATCGATGTCAACAAGCGTACAGAATCTTGTGTATCGTAAATGGTAAAATTTGAAGGATATCCCAGCTTCACTGCTTCAGCACGTAAAATCCTGGCAAAAACCGAATGAAAGGTGCCCATCCATAAATTTTTAGCTTCGCTTTCACCTACAATATGCGATATCCGTTTTTTCATTTCACGCGCGGCTTTATTAGTAAAAGTCAATGCCAAAATGCTAAAAGCGTCTACATTTTGGTTCATTAAATGGGCTATTCTGTAGGTCAACACCCTTGTTTTACCTGAACCGGCTCCGGCAATGATAAGCATGGGGCCGTCTCTGTGTAATACGGCTTGTCGTTGTACTTCATTTAATTGGTCAAGGTAATTATTCACGTATCGGTTTTTAAGAATTCCAAAAATACAACCCTTGGCGTACTCTAACAATAAAAGTTGTATGATTTTTTTCACAAAAAAAGTTTGAGCGGTTCGGATATCCGAACCGCTCAAACTAACAAAGAATACTATTGCGCTATGAATAGGTTTTATTGATTTGCTAAATAAAACTATTTACCGAAAATATAGTTTACTGTAAGTTGCACCATAGAGGTCTCCATTTTATACGAAACTGATGAACCGGGAACAACACCTAATGGGTTTGTAGTGGCATTCCAGGGACCTTCGGGGAATCCGTCACCATTGGCATCAATATCGGGTCTTGGGTTCAATAGGCTTCCTTTTGAGCCCCTGCCTCTGAATCCATGATGGTATACGGCATTAATTTCAAATTTATCATTTACTTGATATCCAAAACCTATTTGGCCTGCATCCCTAATTACGGCAGTGGCCGGAATTGAAAAGAATGCCAACTCATCGGTAATTGGATTTGAGCTATAGGTATACCCTATTCTGACAGGGAATTTTTCTGTTACTTTGTATTGTAAGCCTGCAGAAACTATGGTCATATTTTTCCAACCAAAACCATTAACGGCACCTGTTGGAAATCCTGCAAAAGGCCCACTGCTTGCAATTTGCCAGCCGCTTTTTTCAAACCCTTCGGTATTTTCATAATCTACATACCTGAAATCAAGGGCAAAATCAATTTTTTTACCTGACAATCCCATACCTACCGACCAAATTGCGGGATAATTCATTTTAAAATCTACATCCGGAGCATCTGACCCGTTTAAGTATTTATTTTTAAATCCGAAATCACTAAAATATTGTTTTGTTTTATAGGAGGCTCCTAATTTTAAAACCTTGCCTGAATCATAAAATACTCCTATTTGCCCGCCAAAACCAATTGCAGTTGCTTTATCGGTTTTAGGATACCCCAATGTTTGGCTAGGTGCTGATAAGGGGCTTGGTTCTAATTGTAAAGTAGAATAATTTACGGTGGGCTGTATCCCTATAGAAACTTTGTCTGACAGTTCATAGGCATAGGCAAAACCTACTTGTAACAAAATATAATCAGATTCTACCCTGCCGAATCCTCCGGCAAATTGTGGAAAATTAATTGGGTTGAGTGGATTATTAGGGTTAAAATTGGGGTTTGGGTTCCCTTGCAGGTCACCGGGATAATTTGTATTTTCAGGAAATGTAACTCCAAAACCACTAATTCCGAAAGCTGAAACGCCGAATGTATGTTTACTGTCTTCTTTTCCCCAAACCATTGCTATGGCGGGCATAATTGAGGTTCCTCGGTCATCTTTTGTAGCACCACTTAATGTACCTAGTGGCGTACCGGTTGGTACTGATGAAAACAATTCGGGGGAAGAGAAAAATGCACCGGCACTTAGGGTTCCAATTTTATTATTAAAAACTGAAATTGCAGCAGGGTTCCAGTGTAAAGCCCCTGAAATGTCTAAAGGTTGAGCCGTGGCAGCTCCTCCCATTGACATGTTAACAGCTCCTACGCCTTGCATAATGTGGCCTGCTTGTGAAAAAGCAACTGTCGTAATAAATAAAATACAGAAATTTAAAATAATTTTTTTCATGGTTGTGTGTGATTTTATGTAACATTTGATACATTCAAATCTAACGATTGTCATCACATCTCAATGTATCAAATGTTACATAGATTATGATTCTAAGACTAAGCTAAATTAAAAATAGCTTCAGCTACAAATGATGATATTTATCATTTATATAAAATAAATTGTGAAAAAAACGGTTTAATAATGCGTTATATATAATGAACTCAATCAGAAGTGATGATGATTAAATAATGAAAAAAATATTATTCACCAATTTGAATATTTAGGACTTTACACTGCTAATTTTAGGCATTTTTAGGATGCTAAAGAATAAAATATATTAGAAAGTGTTTCGTTTTAACTATTTTTGAAACCTCTAAATTGTCTTTTAATGGATACAACAAAAATTCTAGAATTGTTTAGTTATACTTTTCCTGCTATTGTTACGGGTGTGATAGCCCTTTATTTTTTTAAGTTACATACAAAAAATGAAAATAACCGGCGTAATTTTTTACTGCGAAAAGAAAAACAAAGTATCGCTTTGCCATTGCAGTTACAGGCCTATGAGCGAATGGCATTATTTTTAGAACGTATTTCACCGGCTAGCTTATTGGTGAGAGTTCCGCCAACCGGTACTGATAAACCCGCCTATTTTAAGAAACTGTTGACTTCGATAGAAAAAGAGTTTGAACACAATTTAGCACAACAAATTTATATTACAGAGCAATGTTGGAATGTGATTAAAACGGCTAAAAACAACACTATTAATATTATTAGGAATACCATGTTAGAAGGTGAATTAAAAGATGCACGGGCAATGCGGGAAGCTATTATACAACGAATGGTTGAAAATGAACCGCCTTCAAATACAGCTTTAGCATTTATTAAAAGTGAGGTTCATAAAATATTTTAATCATGAATAAGAAGGCACTCTTATTTTTTTTATTGGTTTTATTGACCATTTCTGTGGGAATTGCGCAACGGGAAAAACCCGATACTATCAAAACAGCTGATGGCAATCTCATTATCCAGCCCATTTTACACAGTGCCTTAGTGTTGCAATGGAATGATGAAGTTATTTATGTAGACCCTTATGGTGGTGCCGGGGCTTACAAAGGTATTGATGCCCCTACCCTTATTTTAATTACCGATATTCACAGTGACCATACCAATTTAGAAACCTTAAAAGAATTAGATACTAAGAATGCTACTTTTGTGGTACCTCCGGCTGTTGCCAAACTTCTTAAAAAAGAGTATGAAAAACAATTAGTTGTCATTAAAAACAAAGGTATCTCAGCTTTAGGCTCTGTTCTTATCAATGCCATTCCTATGTATAATTTACCTGAAAATAATTCTTCAAAGCACCCTAGGGGGCGAGGAAACGGATATGTTTTAAAACTCGGAGGAAAATCTATATATATCAGTGGCGATACCGAAGACATTCCCGAAATGCGCAACTTACATCGGATTGACATCGCTTTTGTATGTATGAATTTGCCGTATACCATGGATATCCACCAAGCGGCAGATGCCGTATTGGCTTTTAAGCCTAAGATTGTCTATCCGTTTCATTATCGTGGAAAACCTGATATGAGTGATATTGCTGCTTTTAAAAAGTTGGTGAATGCCAAAAATAAAAAAATTGATGTACGGTTACGGAATTGGTACCCTTAGTAAAAAAGTAAGTGATAAATGGCAAATAAATCATAAAATTTCACCTTTCTGAGTAGGAAATTTCTTAGAATCAATTCGGTATTGCATCATCTTAATTACCTATGTTAGAGTTTTTAATTTGTTTTCGGAATTTTAAAATGAATACTTATAAAGAAAAACCTAAACCTGCAACCTACACCATCATGTGAGAATAAAGAACGGTTAAACCCAAATTATGCATTAGGGTTTAAAGCAGTTGCCCGATTCCGAAAAGAATAGCAAATAAAAAGGTACTCAAAGCCAACTTTTTTAATTCGGGGTCTAAGTCTTTTGCCTCTTTATTTTTATAAACCACAGATAAGTGCTTAAAAATAGGTATAAAAGCCAGTAGAAATATAAATTGTTTTGGTGAAGTATAGTGTACCATTGTATAAAGCAATGCTGTCAAAAGAGCAACTATTAGTAAATAGTAATGATAGTATTTGGCAAACTTATCACCAATTTTAACGACTATCGTATTCTTATTTACCTTGGCATCTGATTCTCGATCTCTCATATTATTCAAATTCAATACTGCCACACTCAATAAGCCTATAGACGTGGCAGGTAAAAAAATTGTTATATCGAGTTGCTCAGTATATAAAAAATAGCTCCCTACCACGCTTAACCACCCGAAAAATAAAAAGACAAAGATATCGCCATAACCACTATATCCGTAGGCTTTGTTTCCCATAGTATATTTTATAGCTGCTATAATACTTGCAATCCCTAAAATTAAAAATATTAAAAGGTAGCCTATATGTTGCTTGCCAAAGGAAATATAAACCAATAACAGTGCAATTATGAAAGTTGAAAAACCTGTTATTTTGATTGCCAATAACATTTGTTTGGGTGAAATAATACCACTTTGTAGGGCGCGTTTCGGGCCTATCCTATCGGTATTATCGGTTCCTTTAACACCGTCGCCATAATCATTGGCAAAATTAGAAAGTACTTGAAAACCTATGGTGGCGAGTAATGCCAAGCTACAAATTTTCCAATCGAAAAAATCTATTGCTGCTGCCAACAAACTCCCTAAGATAATTCCTGAAAGCGATAATGGCAATGTTCGCAAGCGTGCTGCTTTTATAAAAGCCTTTAACATTAGGATACAAGGTGTTTTTTACTAACGGGTGTCATTTCTAAGCTCTTATAAAATATATCATTTGAACTGATATGACCTACTTAATTTTAATGCAAATATTGGGTTTCTTCGCTTAGCTCTAACGCTTCTCTAATATTTACATTTTCTCCATAAGATTGGGCAATGATAAAACAATCTTTAAACCCTAAACTTTTTAAATCTTCTTTAAGTACTTTGGCTTCGGCATAGGTTATAAAATTACCGATAGCATATTTGTTTAGGCCTCCTTCTTTAAATTCTTTCATGTGTGCCAAATCATCGGAAAAGAGTTTTGCTTTAAAATTTGAAAAAGCTCCTATCTGAATACTGTATACAATGGGCTCGCCGGCAATTCCGTCATCCCCTAAGTCTTCATCAGAAAATTCGTCTATATTTTCAACAGAAGCAGCATCAATTAAATGTGCTAACGAATCTACGCTTACCACTGTCAAGTTATTTTCTTTGAGGTATTTTTCGTTGGGCTTATTATTTTTATTGACAAACGACCATAAAAATAATATTAACAGCAACAACCCAAAGCCTACTAAAATAACTCGATGTTTTTTTAATATGGCATTATTTTCTTCTTCTTCTTTCAATAATGTGTTTAATTTATAAATGGTCTGATTGGCTTTATCGACCTCTTCATAAATATTTACTAAGTTTTTATCTTTTATATATGGCATGATTTGAGGGGTTTAATTATAAATCTTGCGCGTTAGCAATTAATTCTACAATATCAAATACTTTTACTTCGTTTTCTTTTTCTTTATTCTTAATTCCGTCTGTCATCATCGTATTGCAAAACGGGCAACCGGTAGCAATGACATCGGGTGTAACTTCCAGCGCATCTTCGGTACGCTCTATATTAATTTCTTTGATGCCTTTTTCTGATTCTTTAAACATTTGCGCGCCTCCTGCCCCACAGCACAACCCGTTACTCTTACAGCGTTTCATTTCGAGGATTTCTACTTCTAATTTCCGAATTAACTCTCTAGGGGCTTCATAGATTTCATTACCTCTGCCTAGATAACATGGGTCGTGAAATGTTATGCGTTTTCCTTTGTACTTTCCTCCTTCAATGGTAATTCTTCCTTCGTCTACTAATGATTTTAAAAATTGTGTATGGTGCATTACTTCGTAAGTACCGCCTAATTCGGGATATTCGTTTTTTAGGGTATTGAAACAATGCGGACAGGTAGTTACAATTTTTTTTATTTCATAAGCATTCATCACCTCAATATTGGCCATAGCCTGCATTTGAAATAAAAATTCATTGCCGGCTCGTTTGGCCGGGTCGCCAGAACAACTTTCTTCTGTACCAAGCACCGCAAAGTCTACATGGGCATTGTTTAAAATCTTAACAAATGCTTTTGTAATTTTTTTTGCCCTATCGTCAAAACTACCGGCGCAACCCACCCAAAATAATACTTCGGGTTGTTTGTTTTGTGCCATCATTTCGGCCATGGTAGGTACCTCCATTATCAATCTATTTAGAGTTATTATATTTTTACGCCTGCCACCGCAGGAATGTTATTTATTGAAAATCATAAGGGTTGCTGTACAACTTGCTTTATGAATGTTTGCCGTCGTCAAAAACTTCGATAGTAACTTCTTTTTCTATCAAATCTGTAAACTTTCCTCTATACCGTGTTGCTTTTACCAAATGGTTATCTATCCAATGGTAATTTCCCCCTCTGGGTTTTCCCATCAGTAAACTGTGGTATTTGAATCCGTTTTCTTTTAACCAGCGTTCTGTATACTCTCTATGCGCTTCTGTTCTTGAGGTAAAAAAGCAAATAATATGCCCTTGGTCATACCATTTATTCAATGTTCTTAAGGCATCGGGATATGCTTTTGCGGTTAACATACGTTCGGGTTCTTCATTAGGAATATCATCACAGACCGTTCCGTCAATATCGATGAGGTAATTTTTAATTCCTTCAGCTAATTCAGGACTTAATAAATTTCCATCCTTATCTTTTAGTTCTTTGAGTTCTTTATTAAATTTATTCTTCATTTTTCCAGTTTAATCTATCCAATTGATTGTATTGCCATGGGGCTCCGTTGTTTTCAATATTTGTCATCATACTATTCAATTCTTGGGGTGCCGCAGATTTTTCCATTACCTGAAACCTACGCATATCTAAAATTATCGATAGTGGGTCAATATTGACAGGACACTCTTCTACGCAGGCATTACAACTGGTACATGCCCAAATCTCTTCGGCTGAAATTGTAGTGAGTAAGTCTTTGCCATCTGCTACAAACTCACCGTTTTTATCAATGTTTCTGCCTATTTCCTCCATTCTGTCTCTAGTCTTCATCATAATTGCCCTAGGCGATAATTCTTTACCGGTTATATTAGCAGGGCACACCGAAGTACACCTACCACATTCTGTACAGGTATAGGCATTTAGCAATTGTACCCATGTTAAATCTGTGGCGTCTTGTGCTCCGAATTTTTCGGGAACTTCATCGGTATCTGAAGTATCAGGAGCCGCAAAAGGGTCTGCATTAGGGTCTAACATCAATTGTACTTCTCTGGTTACCGATTCTAAATTATTGAATTTTCCTTTTGGTTCCAAATTAGCATAATAGGTATTGGGAAAAGCCAATAATATGTGTAAGTGTTTTGAATAGTATAAATAATTTAAAAATACCAAGATTCCCATAATGTGCAACCACCAAGCCATACGTTCAATAAAATAGATTGTTTCTGTACTATACCCTTTAAATAAAGGGGCTATGAACTGGCTGATGCTATTGCCAGAATCGGCTTGTTGAAAATGGACATCTGTGGCATTCATTATTAAAAACAAAGCCATCAATACCATTTCAAAATACAAAATGTATAAGGCGTCATTTTTAGGAAAGCCTTTCATCTCCTTATTCCAAAAACGCGGAATTCGAAGTACCATTCTGCGTATCCAAAAAATTACCACAGCTACAAAGACCAATACTGCCAAGATTTCAAAAGTGCCTATTAGAAATCCGTAAAAACTACCCAGAAAAGAAAATATTCTATGGGTACCGAAAAGACCGTCAATAATAATTTCTAATACTTCAATATTGATAATGATAAAACCCAAGTATACAATGATATGAAAAAAGCCTGCTACGGGGCGTTTTACCATTTTAGATTGCCCCAAAGCGATACGCATCATATTCTTCCAACGGAGTGAAGGGTTATCAGACCTATCAATTGCTTTTCCTAAGTTGATATTGCGAATGAGTTTCTTTATATTTCTTATAAAAAACCCTATTGCCGCAAACAACAGAATTGCAAAAAGTATATTCGGCAAGTATTGCATTTATTTTTTAACTGTTTTACTACTAATGCTATTATTTTTTATCAACTGTTTTTGTTGACAAACCAACGAGATTTTTGGCTCTTATATGACTCATATCCGGCTTGTTTAAGCAGCCGAAATTTAGCCCAATACTATCACCCAACCATTTTACCACCCACTATTTTAGTGAGTATTTATTTGATTTTTAACAACTTGCATTGGGTTAGGGCCATACTCTCTGTATCACGTAAAACTAAGGAATAATTTTTATCAAAAAAGGCTCTTAAAAATTAGTTATTAACTTTTTTTTTAATAACTTTTAGAAAGGTTGTTTGTCATAAAAACAGTACTTTACAACATCAAACGGCGTTGCGTTCTTACTGTTCTTTTGCTTCTTCAGCCTTGTAAGGTTTTGGTTTTTTTCCGAATAGTGAAAAATGGACAAATCGTTTGGGGTGTAATTTCATTTCGCGCAGCAATTCTTCCATTTCTTTAGTGGCTCCTTCTAAATTTTTATACAACCCTTCATCTTTTAAGAGCTTACCGAAAGAACCTTTGCCGTTTTCTAATCCGGCAAGGATACTATTAAAGTTTGTAAGTGTGGTTTTGAGTTCTTTTACCGTTGCTTCGATACCGGCATTATTAAGTGAATCTGTCAATCCTACTAAATTCGTGGAAGCGATGTTAGCCTTTGTCATTACAGAATCAATTTTGCCATTATCTGCCAACATCATTTCTAATGATTTTGAGATTCTTGAAAAGCGTGCCAACGTGGTATTTAGAGAACTTGCCGATTCTCTTAAATTTTGCTTGGTTTTATTGTCAAAAACTTCATTAAAACCGGCCACCAACGAATCTGTATGCATTAAAAAACTTTCTACTTTAGCTTGCAAAGGGGCTATCTGATCGTTTAAAGCCCCTAAAAAACCGGTTTCTACGTTACCGCGTAACGTATCTCCTTTAACAGCAGTTTCACCGTCATAAGTAGTAATAATTTTTATGGATTTTCCGCTGATAAAATCAGGACTATAAATTTGTGCAATACTATTTTTTGAGAACCTAAAATCATTATCCATTGAAAACTTTACTACCAATCTTCCTTTTTTCTCAGGATGAAAATAAATTTCATTGATGGTTCCTACTTTGAGTCCATTGATAGTTACCGGCGCCGATGCCGATAATCCTTGAACATTATCATATTCGGCATAAAAAAAACGGTTGTGTTTGAACAAATTAGATCCTTTGATAAAGCTAAATCCCCAAATAAACATTACTATTACTAAGATAGCAATAATTCCGGTTTTAAGTTCTCTTGATAATTTTGGCATAGTATTTAAAATATCGAGAGCAATATTACTAATAATTTCTGTGAGTAGAAAGTGGCCGGCTTTTTTAATTAGACTTTAGGGCTTCTTTAACAGAAATTTTTACGCCGTTTTTAAATGCCACTACAAACGCCGAAGTAAACCCTTTTTCACGGGCTTGTTTTTGTATCTCTTTAGCTTTCAGGTAATCAGAAGTTTTTCCATAGAAATATTTATGGTGCGACCCTATTTTAATACGCTCTACGCCTTTCAACCCTCTAAAGTTATAAGGCATAGTTTTTAATTTTCTAGTACTCGAAGCTATTTGCACCCTAAAATCTATACCTTTTATAATTCTAGTACCGGGTTTTGGCTTTGGCTTGGGCTTGGGTTTAACCTCTACTACGATATTGGCGTCTAATTGTTTTTTATACGATTTTATAGCTTCATAAATAGCATTCGCTATTTCTTGCTGGCCTTTTTTAGAACTCAAATAAGCGCCTTCTTTGGTATTGGTTAAAAAGCCCGTCTCTACTAGTACACTTGGCATAAATGTATTTCGCAACACTAAAAACCCGGCTTGTTTTACCGATCTGTCTTTTCGTTTTAGTTGATGCACAAAATTGTGTTGAATCAAACTTGCCAACAACAGGCTTTGGTCTAAGAATTCTTCTTGCATTAAGGTTATACCTATAACAGCTTCTGGCGAATTGGGGTCAAACCCGCCATATTTCTCTTTATAATTATCTTCCATAAGGATGACGGAATTCTCTTTTTTTGCAATCTCAAAATTTCTGCGGTTTTCGTGCAGTCCCAATACAAAAGTACTGGCACCATTTACATTTGGGTCTCCGAAAGCATCACAGTGAATTGACACAAACAAATCAGCCTTAGAGTTTTGTGCAATGGTTCCCCTTTGATGAAGTTCTATAAAAGTATCGTCAGTGCGGGTATAAATAACTTCGATACCTTTATCGGCCTCTAATAATTTACCTACAGCCAGTGCTATTTTAAGTACAATATCTTTTTCTTGGTATTTACTGTTCTTATGTCCTAAATTTCCGGGGTCTGTGCCTCCATGCCCGGCATCTATCACTACTTTGAATTTTTGCTGTGCGTTTGCCGTAAAATTTTGTGTTGTTAAAAAGAAAGTAACAAATAATATTGCCACCTTCTGTAAGGTACTTTTTCTCAATACATTTTGAATCATAAATATTACTATTTAACTATTCTTTAAGTGATATCACTTAAAAAATATATGTAAGTTTGTAATTTCAAAAACTAAGCCATTTTTAAATTGTTACAAAAATACTATTAATAGCATTGCATACAAATTTTAAGCATATAGTTTTTGTTCTCCTTTTTTTACTTTTAGGATGTTGGCTTAGCTACGGCCAAGTTTCTGTGAAGAATAAAGACGTACAAAAAAAATCAAAGCCTGAACTACTCATCAAAGCCCAAGACTCTATTAAAACCGATAGTGTTGCGCCCCCAAAAGAATTTTTAGAAGATATTATCAGGCACAAAGCCGATGATTATATTGCGAATGATTTTATTCACCAAAGGGCTACCCTCTATAATAATGCCGAATTGTATTATCAAGATATCGAGCTCAAAGCAGGTATAATTATTATTGACTATAAAAATAACATCGCTTATGCCAAAGGAATTGTAGATAGTTTAGGCAATTATACCCAACGCCCGAATTTTAAGCAAGGTGGCCAAGAAAGTGATCAAGATTCGTTGGCCTATAATTTTAAAAATGAAAAAGCCGCTATTTGGAATACAAAATCTAAGCAGGGTGAATTTTTTGTAAGGGCACCGTTTACCAAACGCGAAAATGACTCTGTCTTTTACATCAACAAAGCTCATATTACGACCTCTACCAAAGACAAACCCGATTACGAAATTGTAGCGAATAAAATTAAAGTGGTACCCGGTAAAAAAGTGGTAGGCGGTTTTTCAGAACTTTATATTGCCGACGTGCCCACCCCAGCAGTATTGCCTTTTTTTTATGCCCCGCTTTCTAAAGAAAGAATGGTCTCTGGGTTTTTACTGCCAACATGGGGTGAAAACAACAATCAAGGTTTTTTTTTACAAAACGGTGGGTATTATTTTGCCATTAATGATTATGTTGACTTGGCTATTTTAGGAGATGTTTACAGTAATGGCAGTTGGGGCTTACGATTAGAATCGAGTTATGCATTGCGCTATAAATTTACCGGAAGTTTCCGGTTGCGTTTTGAAAATTTATTGACGAGCCAGCGTGGATTTGATGATTTTGGCAAAACCAATAATTTTAATTTACAGTGGTCGCATAGCCAATCGGCACAGTCAAATCCGAATTCGCGATTCTCAGCTTCAGTAAATTTCGGAAGTAGCCAATTTTTCAGGCAGTCATTAAACGAATTCAACATAGCACAAAATGTAACCAATACCTTCAGTTCGTCTATCTCGTATTATAAAAAGTTTGTCGGCACGCCTTTTAATATGAATGCTTCATTAACGCACACACAAAATACCAATACACAACAAATTGATATGACCTTGCCATCGCTTCAAATAAGTATGGACCGTATCTATCCGTTTGCCCCTAAAACGGGTTCTAAAAAAAATGCACTGCAAAATATAGGGCTTACCTATAATTTTGATGCGCAAAATAGAATTAGTGTACCTGAAGAACTTTTTCTAAAAAAAGGAATGTTTGACAAGGCACGGTCGGGTGTCAGGCATACTGCTTCTTTAAGTACGAATCTAAAAGTTTTTAAATACATTACACTAACCCCCAGTGCCAATTACAACGAAGTTTGGTATTTAAAAACTGTTGACCAACAGTATGATAACACTACAAATGCCATTGTAAGGGATACCCTGAACGGATTTGCCTCTTTTCGTGAATATTCGGGAGGCGTATCGGCATCAACTACATTGTACGGTACTTTCAACATTAATGGAAAACGATTAAAAGCCATACGGCATGTAGTACGCCCATCGGTTTCTTTTAACTATCGCCCTGATTTTGGTTTTTACTATGACGAAGTACAGCAAAGTGCCGACCCTAATGACCTCAAGGAATTCAGCCGTTTTGAAGGAGGTATTTTCGGCCAGCCGTCAAGAGGGTTGTCAAGTAGCATCGGCATTGGTATCAACAGTACCTTAGAGGCAAAAGTAATGCCCAAAGATTCTACCCAAACAGAAGCCAAAAAAATTAATATTTTGAGTAATTTTAATCTTAGAACAAGTTATAATATCGCTGCAGATTCTTTGCGGTGGAGTCCGATAAGCGTAACTGCAGGTACGGCACTCTTAAATAATAAATTAAATTTGAATGCCAACGCTTCTTTAGACCCCTATGCGTTAAGTGCCAATGGCAACAGAATTAATACTTTTAATATTAATAATGGCGGTAGCCTGTTTCGGCTTACCAGTGCCAACCTCTCGGCAAGTTATTCGTTGTCTAGCGATTTGTTTAGCAAGAAAAAAACAGACGGCAAAAAAAGTAGCAATACTAATGAAGACCCTAATTCTGAAAGCCTTTTTGGTAATAGTATCACGGCCAGAAATACGGTTGACGACCAAGAAAAAAGTAATACCAAAGTGGCAAAACTTTACGGTGCTACCATCCCCTGGGATTTGAGTTTGCGCTACACACTTGGCTATACGAACCGAAGGAGGGAAAATGAAATTTCTAATAACTCCTTACAATTTTCGGGCAATGTAGATTTGACCCCTAAATGGAGTATCGGTTTTTCTTCGGGATATGATTTTAAAAGTAAAGGGATTACCTTTACCAATTTACGTTTCGAACGCGATTTGGATAGTTGGCGTATGAGTTTTAATTGGGTTCCGTTCGGGCGTAATACCACCTATTACTTTTTTATCGGCGTAAAATCATCAGTATTAAGCGATTTAAAATACGACCAACGAAAAGTACCGGATAGGAGGTTGTTTTAATATTTTATACTGTTAACAACGCGTAATTTTTATATTTAAAATACAATACTAACAATTCATCCGATGAAAAAAATAATTACTACCCAAAACGCCCCGAACCCCATAGGCCCATACAATCAAGCCGTATTAGTAAATGATATGCTTTTTACTTCAGGGCAAATTGCTTTCAATCCTAAAAGCGGCCAACTTGTATTAGGCGATATTAAGATAGAAACCGGCCAAGTAATGGAAAACCTAAAAGCGGTTTTAGCGGCTGCCAATATGACTTTTGAAAATGTGGTGAAAACATCTATTTTTATTGCAGACATGAATGATTTCGCAGCCATTAATGAAGTCTACGGCTCTTATTTTAACGATGCCACTGCCCCAGCTAGAGAAACCGTTCAAGTAGCTTGTTTGCCTAAAAATGTAAATGTTGAAATTTCTATGATTGCGGTTTTATAGTCTATCGTTGCTCATTGGGAGCTATATGAGTTAAATCAAATAGAAGTTATTAACCTTTCTGCTGTTGCAGGATTCGTGGCCAAAGGTACATTATGCACATCGCACAACCGCAATAACATCAATACATCAGGTTCATGAGGGTGTTTTGCCAAAGGATCTCTAAAAAACAATACCATATTGCAGGTACCTTCGGCAACACGTGCGGCAATTTGCGCATCGCCACCTAAAGGCCCCGATAACAACCGCAACACTTTAAATGCTGCTTTTTCAACTTTTGCACCGGTGGTTCCGGTAGAAACTAAACGAATATCTTTAGCCTGTAAAATGGCGCGGTGTTCATTTAAAAACTGAACCATTTCAGCTTTTTTTCCATCATGTGCTATGATTGCAATTTCCATTTATGCCAACTTTTTTGTGTGGTAACTCACCAATCCTTCGATAGGCCTTTTTACAAAATTACCAACCCTAAATCCCATATCGGCAGCAACTTCCCTAATTTCATCCTGTGAAAGAAATGCAATAGAACCCGCAAAATGTACCGGTACCTGATCTAATTTATCCTTAAACTGAAAAATCATATTCTCAGCAAAAATTCGAAATCCAGATTTTATCAAGTCAGTAATATAGGTGGCGTCTTTATTAACAAACATAAATTCGGCAAACGATGCCAAATATACATTCGGATTGGGTTGTTTATAGAGTTTATTCTTAATATAATCGGTATCTACATTGTATTTCTCTTGAAAAGAAACTCGCAAATTTTCAGGCATTTTTTTATAATAATAATCCCTTATTAATTGTTTGCCATAATAATTTCCACTGGCATCATCCATCAAGACATATCCCAGTGAATTTACTTTTTGGTGTGTTTTATGGCCATCAAAATACGCACAATTAGAACCCGTTCCCATAATACATACCACTGCAGGCTCATGATTTTCTACAGTGGCAAAAACAGCAGCCAATGTATCTTCGGCGACCGTAACTTCTGCATTCGGAAAATAATTTTGTAATACTTTTTGTAAAGCTTTCGCAGCCATCACAGTACCGCAGCCCGCACCATAAAAATAAATTTTGCGAACATATTCTTTGTGCTTTCGCAAGATATCACTTTCTTGAATTCTCAATAATAACTCCTCAGGACTCAATATGGCAGGGTTCAATCCTTTTGTCCGCTCTTTTTCAAATAATTTATTTCCGTGCTCGTCAATCCCTATCCAATCACACTTGGTAGAACCGCTATCTGTAATAAATATCATGTTGCTAATTTAAACCGTAAAGTTATGAAATGAAATTTCAAAAAGAACGGTTTCTAATAGTTTTATAAAATGTTAAAAAAATAGTTGACAAATTCTACAATACCATATTTATCAACAGTATGAATACCATATTTTTGTAAAAATATAAATCAAAATTCAAACACTTATGAAAAAAATTACATTACTGGGAATACTATTGATTCCTTTTTTTCTTGTCGCTCAAATTCCATCCTACTACAATGATGTGAATTTATCACTAACAGGCATTGCATTGAAAAATGAATTAGCCACAAAAATTATCAATACCCATACGCGGTTTTTATCGTATTCTGAAATTTGGGATGCTTCTAAAGTTACCGATTTAGACCCAAATGATGCCACACAATCTAAGGTAATCCTTATGTATGGATACAATGATAATGACGGAAACTATGTCACCGACCGAACCCGTAGCAAAAATGCCAACGGTGGTAATGCCGGAACCGATTGGAATCGGGAACATACCTATGCAAAATCACTAGGAACCCCCAATCTGGGTACTTCAGGGCCGGGTTCAGATGCACATCACCTACGCCCTGCCGATGTCTCTTTTAACTCACAACGCAGTAGTAAAAAGTTTGCTGCCGGCAGTGGTAATGCCGGAGATTCTAATGGTGGTTGGTATCCCGGCGACGAATGGAAAGGCGATATTGCCAGAATGATGATGTATATGTATTTGCGTTATGGAAACCAATGTTTGCCAACAGGCGTTGGAATTGGCAGCAGTGCTGCTACCCCTGATGCCATGATAGATTTATTTTTACAGTGGAATGCCGAAGATCCTGTATCTCAAATAGAAATCAACAGAAACGCCTACCACGGCAATACCGCCAATGCATTTGCCCAAGGCAACAGAAATCCTTTTATCGATAATCCGGCATTTGCCACCCAAATTTGGGGTGGACCGCAAGCAGAAGACTTATTTGGCAACGGTGGCGGCACCGGCGACACACAAGCCCCGTCAACACCGGCAAATTTAATCGCTTCTAATACCACACCAACTACTACCGATTTATCTTGGACAGCAGCCACAGACAATGTGGGAGTAACCGGATATGATGTTTATCAAAACGGCACATTCATAACATCAACAGCAGCACTTACTTATAATGTTTCAGGGTTAACAGCAGCTACTACCTATACGTTTACCGTCAAAGCCAAAGACGCTGCCGGCAATACATCGGCATTTAGCAATACGGCAACCGTTACTACACTTTCAGGAGGCGGAAGCGGAGGTAATGCCAACGAATTATTTTTCTCTGAATATATAGAAGGTTCTTCTTATAATAAAGCCCTTGAAATAGCAAATTTTACCGACAGTACCATCAATTTATCAACCTATACCATTAAAAAACAGTCAAATGGTGCCGGTTCTTGGTCTTCCGGATTGAGCTTAAACGGACAATTGGCCAGTGGCAATGTATTTGTTGTAGCTAATAGCAATGCTTCTACCGCCATTTTAAACGTAGCCAATCTTACCTCAGGAGGAAGCGAGCTTTCTTTTAATGGCAACGATGCCGTAGGATTGTTTAAAAATGGTATTTTAATAGATATTATTGGAACTTTTAATGGAGGTTCAGCAAATTTTGCAAAAGACCAAACACTTCGCAGAAAACCTACGGTAACAAGCCCTTCAACAACTTTCGACAAAAGTAGCGAATGGGATACATTTCCTACAAATACCTTCGATGATTTGGGTACTCATACCATTTCCGGT